>Ga0222715_10003954_pt1 | contig 13081 bp, 9 predicted proteins | sample C33_9DmetaG_FD_165056 | JGI IMG/M metagenome (GOLD analysis project Ga0222715, IMG submission 165056) | Estuarine water microbial communities from San Francisco Bay, California, United States - C33_9D | ecosystem: Environmental > Aquatic > Marine > Unclassified | place: USA: California...
ACTTCAGGTGGCGATGTTGGCATAGGAACCACAAATCCAGACAAAAAACTCAGAGTAGAAGGTGATGCAAGAATCACAGGAACTCTGACAATGGGAACTGCATCTATTGAGATTGCAGGAGACTCTGATTTCCCAACCATCAGACCCACACTAGACCTTAACTTTGCTGCGACAAAAACATTAGACCGTAGAATTACTTTCACCAGAGATAGTATCGGAACTTATACTGATGAGTTAGGTATTATTCGCACTGCTCCAAATAATGTTCCAAGATTTGACCACGACCCAGAGACTGGTGAGAGTCTTGGGTTATTGATTGAGGAGAGTAGGACTAATTTGGTTCCAGACTCCACAACCTATAATGGATGGACAACATATAGTTCATCAATACCATCAATCACTCAAGAAACTTTAGCACCAGACGGAACATATAGTGCTATTAAAATTATATCAACAGGTACTCAATCACAATTTGGATTTAGGGAAGAACTCTCATATTCGGCAAATACCGTTTATACTCACAGTATGTGGTTGAAAGCAGGAACAGCAACTAGGGTTGGTCTTACAGTCAGTTCTTCATCTAGGTGGACAACTGTTCCATATCTGATTGTAGATTTGGATACTGGAACTGTCAATTCCACAGGAAGTTCAATATCAACAAAATTAACAGCATATCCAAACGGTTGGTATTTACTTGAAGCAACAGGGGAATTTGGAGGAACTTCACAGACTGATGGAATTTGGTCTTATACTGCAACTACTGGTGGGCACAGTGGAGACACCACAAGTTATTACTATCAGTGGGGTGGTCAAGTAGAAGTAGGTTCTTTCCCAACCTCCTACATCCCCACCAGCGGAAGCACAGTGACTCGTGCCGCTGACTTCGCAAAAATCACAGGAACAAACTTCACTGATTTTTATGGCGACACAGACCATAGTTTCTTTGTTGATTTTGATTTGAAAAACACAACTTCTACTGATTCTATGGCAATTTTGACTCTTCCAAGTGCAACATATCCTTGGTTGCTTTATAGATATATTGATGATTATTGGAAATCATATAATGGTTCAGACAGTATTGTAAATGTTTCTTCAACATATTCTCAAACTAATAATAGATTTGCATTTGCTATTGGCAGTTCAAATGGAAGTTCTGCATATAATGGTTCATTAACCCAAACAAACCAAACCTCATTGAAAACTGGATTATATTCAAATGCATCTTCTATTCTTCTATTTACCAGAGGTTCAGATTTTATCCCATCTGGATACTTAAAACAACTAAAATACTACAACAAGAGACTCACAAATGCTCAACTACAGTCTCTCACAAGACAATAAATAGGGATATAAGGAGTATCATAAGCAATGCCTAATCTTGTCGGAACTGGATTAAATCAAGTACCAACAAATGGTATGTTGGGTGGATTGGCATATCAATCACCCGACCACGCATCCATTAAGGATTTAGACCTTAAGAATCTATCGCAGATTAATTCAGAGATTGCTGATACTGCTCGTGATATTTTCATCTATGATACTTCAAAGGATTCTGATGGTGGTGCCTGGAGAAAGAGAACCACCCATACGAGTTGGTATAATGAAACCTTAGGAACAGCAACCAGAGGAACCAGACGAGAGTTTCCTGCTGTTGCTATATTGGTTTTAGAGCAACTGAAACTAACAATATATGATGGAGATGATCCAGACATGCCTATGTGGATGATTTTCAATCAAACTAACACAAAGTCAAATGGAAATTGCACTATGTTGGGTGCAAATGACGATAATCATTTTGCAATATCTGCATTAAATGGAGTTATTGCTGTTGGTGAAAATGAGTCCTATGGTGGATTAGTTGAAATAATGTTTGCAAGAGATACTGCAAGACGCAGAAGAGGTGGTGTTGGTAATAATGGAACTAATGGATATTGGACGAGCAAATATATATCTACTAGAAATACTGGAAATACTGGATTGGGGAGAGGATATGATGACAATAATACAGATACTGCAAATATAGTAACTGATAATGTAAACGACGTAGCAATGACCGTGCTACCAAACGCACCTATTGACGATGCTACTGGTCTTCCAATTCCCACTATTGCCGTTGCGACTAATGGTGGTGTGAGTGTCATTAAGGATGATGGGAGTGTTTATGATACTGTTGCGACTACCTCTGGTTATATTATCAGTAGAAAAGTAGAGTTTGAAAATGAATACTTACATATTATACAAGATCCAAGTTTAGTTTATACATATAAAATTTCATCATTTAATCAAGATCGTTCTAGTGGAACTTTGACTGGTTATACTGGAATATCTGGTTATAATAGTTGGATTAGTGGTTCTGGAGCAGCATCTGCTACAAAATTAGCAGTCAAAGATAATTCCACTATAAACATAGGTCACCTAAATACTGGTCTCTCAAGATTATATCCAGACTATACATACACATCCAATTCTTTAGATTCTGATAGTGGTAGATTAGTTTCTATTGCCACCACCTCCTACAACACAGGATGGATGCACGGAGACATCAAAGGGGCGTTCCTGTCTGATACTGATGCTACGAATGTAACTGGAAGTGAACTAATTCCAAATCCAGGAAATGGAAACTTCACTGCTACGACAGATTGGCAAGCAACATCTTCTGGTGGAAGTTTAAGTATCAATAATTCAAATCTTAGAGTTAGTTGCACAGGAAACTATCAAGGTTGTAAGGTCAATGTATCAAACCTTCCAACACTAATTGAGGGAAACCAATATATTATGACGGTTGATGTTGCTGCGGTTTCTGGTGGTAGTCTTAGATTTGGTGTTGTTTCTGGTTCAGTTTATAATGGAACTATAGGTGGGGATGGTATTTTCTCAATGGTTCTTACTGCTGGAGCATCTATAACAGAAATTTTTGTTGATAATGGAACTAGTGGTAGTATGTATTTTGAATTAAATAGTGTTAATCTGAGATTAGCAGAATTAGATAGATCCGTAAATGGTGGAGTAAATTATCCAGCAAAAGGTCTTGGTGTTTACGGAACAGTCACCAAGAGTGCCGTTGCCACTGGTGCAGAACTGGTTGGGTATAGTGGGTTTAGTGGAAGTAATTATTTAATGCAACCTTATAATTCTGATTTGGATGTTGGAACTGGAGATATTAGCGTTATTGGATGGTTTAAATCGTCAAATTCATCTGGCGGATATTTCTTTGAGCGTATGGATCCAGCAAGGACTGGAAATAGACTTAGGGGGTATATTACAAATAGCACTTATCAATTCCTTATATCTTCTTCCGCTGGCGTTGTCATTTCCAATCAAAATTATCTTGATGGAACTTGGCATTTTTATAGTGGCATAAAACGAGGATCGGTAATGTATTTGTATGTTGATGGTAGACTTCTTGGAAGTACTGATGTCGGCACAAATTCTGTTACTAACACTAGTGCAAATTTATCATTTGGTATAAGAAGTGATGCTGCATCTCATTTTCAAGATGGTAATATGGCATTATGGAGAGTATCAGCATCAGCACCTTCCGCAGAACAAATCAAAAAAATCTATGAGGACGAAAAGGTACTCTTCCAAGAGAACGCTGCCTGTACCCTATATGGTTCATCAGACGCAGTAACTGCACTTGCTTATGACGAGGTTACTCAAAGACTTCACGTTGGAACTTCAGGTGGTCGTTCAGAATTCCAAGGACTACGCAGAATAAATAATACAACTACGGCAGTCACCACTGCTATTTCTGCGTATGATAGTTTTGTAGTGGAGCAATAATCAATGACAGTCAGAGCAAATAAACCAGCATTTTCAATTAGAGAAAAGTTAAAGGAACTTCAGAAACCCATTGGTCTCAAAGGTTCCGAACTGATGAGAGCAGAGACTGCACAAGATGCCAGAGACCTTGTGAGTGCTGGTCGGAAGAATTTGATTATTAATGGAGGGTTTGATGTTTGGCAAAGAGGAACAACACAATCAACAACTACATATGGTTCAGCTGATAGATGGTTTTGTTGGGGGGGTAATAGTACATTTAGTCGTTCAACAAATGTTCCAAGTCAATCTGGATTTACCTATTCAATAGAAACTAGTGGTACTCCTACTGGAGAGTATATTATTGCACAAGCAATAGAATTACCAGGAAGTGGAAATGCAGGAGTTTTTTATAATGGACAAATAATCACAATAAGTTATTATGCAAAATCTAGTGTAAACGGAGATACATTAAGAGATTTTATTGCATTTAGAGATGTAGTTAGTAGTTCTACAAATCAGTCTATTGTTCATAGTGACCAGTCCATTTTTCATAAATTAACAACAAATTGGAAAAGATATGAAAGAACTTATACTATAGGTGTTTCTCCCTCTGGAACAAATACTTCTTTAGTTCTTATGCCAAGAAGCACCAGCACTCCTTCTGGAAATATTAGTATTACAGGAGTCCAACTAGAAGTCGGCAAAAACGCCACAGAGTTTGAGCACAGAAGTTATGGTGAGGAACTGGCATTATGTCAGAGGTATTATTGGCAAACTGATGGTGTTGTTTATATGGCTGGATATGGAACTTCTCCAGGTACTAATCAGATTATGGAACTTTCCTGTCCAAGTACTATGAGAGCAACTCCACAGGTTACAATTACTAATACTAGTAACGGAGCAAATTTTGGTGCTGGTTCCAATTCCCCACAAACAGTTCATATATATGGCGATGCCACTGTATCTGGCGCTCCAAGAGGAAATCTACAAGCAACTGCGGAGTTATAAAAATGTATAAAATACAAATTAATCCTTTTGGCAATACTTTTATAAAAAAAGAAAATTCTTTTATCCCACAAGACCCAGCAAACAGAGACTACCAAAAATTTATCCAAGATGTTGCTGAACAAGGAATAGAAATCGTAGAAGGTCCAGACATCATTGAACCTGACTATGCTACTCTTCGTTCACAAGAATACCCTTCTTATGCTGCCCAGTTTGACCAAATCTATCACGAAGGTGTAGATGCCTGGAAAGCAGGTATTCAAGAGATTAAGGATAAGTATCCCAAGACAATCACTGGTGGAACTACCATCGGAGAAGTTCCTGCTTGGGTTCAGGAAGCAGCAGACAACTGGACTTTCAATAAGCAACTGAATGAATACGTGGTTGCATTTGAAAGACTCTCACAGTATGTTCTTCTTGAAGGTCGTGAAGAAGTCCGTGAGACTGTTGTAATAAGAACAGAAGAAGTCTTCAATGAAGAGACTGGTGAAGTTGAAACCAATGAGATTACAGAAGAAGTAATCACCCAGACTGCGATTGAACCACTGGAAGAGTTTGTTGAAGTCACCACAACAGACCAAGAAACAATGGAGTCAACCACAGAGAGTGTCAGAAATCCATTGATTGTCAAAGATGAAGAGGAGAGAGCAGCGGCACAGGCAGTGGTTGATGCCACACCACAGGCAGTTATTGACGCAATAAATAACTAAAAACCATAATGGCATATCTTGGTCGTCAATTAACATCTGGGAATTACCTGAAACTAGATGATATCTCATCTGGTTTTAATGGGATTGAAACGACTTTTAATCTGACATCAGGTGGTCAAACATTTTATCCAGGGTCTGCATATTCAATCTTAGTATCGATTGCTGGTGTCATTCAAGAACCAGAATCTGCATATCAGATTAATGAAAACCAAATCATATTTGCATCAGCTCCATTAGCGTCTGACGATTTTTTCTGTATTGTTCTTGGTTTAGCATTAGGAATTGGTGTTCCTGGTGATGGTACAGTATCTCCAGCAAAATTAACATCTGAAGCTAAGGGTGTTGGTATTCAATCTGGTGGATCATCTATTGGTGCTGGAGTAACGCAGTTAAACTTCATCGGAGTTGGAAATACATTTTCATATAATTCTAGCACAAATACGGTAGATATTAGTATTGCTGGTGGTGTTGGTGCTGGTGGAACCTGGGCATCTGATTCTGTAGGTGTTACTACAACAAAAATTGTTGGTGTCAATACAACATCAGTTACTGGTGCTGCCAACTCAGAGGGTGCGTTACAAGTTACTGGAAACGTTGCACTGGTTGATGGTGCTGTCTTAACAGATCAAAATATTGACACTAATGTCTTTATCCCATCAGGAAAGAATGGATTGTTGATTGGTCCTGTCACAGTTGGAGCAGGTCTTACGGTTGATGTTGCTTCTGGATCAGTTTTAGTAGTAGTCTAAATACTAAAAAGGATTATATAAAGGCATGAGCACTCTACGTGTTAGTAATATTGAGGCGAAGGCTGACGTATCTAGCCCAACAATAAATGAAAAAATAAAAATTACTAATTCTGATGGAGAAGTAATGCTCCATTTAGACGGAGCCACTTCTGGTATTACAACGGTTGGTATTAATACAACGGCAGAAACTTTTAATGTTGATGAAAATCAAAACGTAACTTTTACCGGTAGTATAACTTCTTCTGGTGTTTCTACATTTTCTTCTGGTCTGAATGTTACTGGTGGATCGGTTGGCATAGGAACTGATGACCCAACAACACCTTTAGAAGTAGCAACAAGTGTTGATGGTGAAGCAACATTAGCAACATTTAAGAATACGAGTGGTGGAGGAATTAATCAGACTGTTGATATTAAACTCGGTCTTGAGAGTCTTACTTCATCTAATGTAATTCTTCGTGCAGGAAAACAATCAAATCATAATTCAGGTGCTGCTACTGATAACTTCTTTGCCATTCATACAACATTAGATAATACTTCAGCAGAAAGACTTCGTATATCTTCAAGTGGTTCTGTTGGTATAGGGACTGATAATCCAGGAGCAAGTCTACAAATTACAGCAGATAGTCCAGGTATTCTTTTTCAGGATGCAAATTCTGGTGCTACAGAATCTAAAATAGAAGGTTTATCTGGTCACCTATATTATACAACAGATAATCTTAATAGGGATCATATTTTTAGTGCTACTGACGAATCTGAAGCATTAAGAATAACGGGGGATGGCAATGTCGGCATCGGGACTGATGATCCACAGCACGATATTCATTTATATAGAAATGGAGATGCTACTTTATTCATTCAGGCAGATGCAGATAATGTAGATGAAACGCATAATCCCAAAATTAGTTTGTCTCAGGATGGAGAGACTACATCTATTTTTGATATTGGAATAAATGGAACTGCTGGTGATGCATTTACTAATGCTCTTGCAAATACCGCATATCTTTATTCTGTTTCAAATTCATCATCTAATGGTATACAGTTTGCCACCAATGGTGCTGCTAGAATGTATCTTGACAATAGTGGCAATCTCGGCATCGGGTCAGAGTCTCCAACAGAGTTATTAGATGTAGCAGGTAATACCACCATTGCGAGTAATGGTAGAGTAAATATCTATCGTCCCACAGCAACTGCAACTAATACTGCTTTCCAAATTAATTCTGATGTTGGTGGAACTGATACTTTACAGTTTGTTATTCAAGCTGGCGGCGAGGTCCAAATCGCCAATGGAAATTTAGTATTCTCAACATCAGGAACTGGTATTGACTTCTCTGCAACTTCTGATGGGTCTGGAGCATCAAATGTTTCTGAACTCTTGGACGATTATGAGCAGGGGACTTTTACCTGTGATTATAGTCCTGCAACTAATTCTTTTACTAGCATCTCATACACCGAGCACCACGGTGCTTACACTAAAATAGGCAATAGGGTATTTTTTAATATTAGGATAAGAACAAATGAACTTACAGTCGGCACTGCAGCTGGCGCTTTGCGAATAACTGGTCTTCCGTTTAATTGTGTCAATAACTCCACTTACGGTAGAAACGCAATATCAATAACTCAGTCAACAAACTGGGGAGACGATCATCCGAGTACTGGTTACGTAGAAGTAAACCAAGATTATATTGTTTTGCGTTATAGACCTACTTCAGATGGAAGTGAACTTGGATTGGATGTAAGTGATATGAACACTGGAGTCAATCAAAATAATTTATGGATAAGCGGTGTTTATATTGTAGAAGTATAATTTATATCCTGTAACCAACTAAATACTTCACGCCTAAACCTGTTTAATTCGGAGGATTATCCTCCCATAAATACCTAAAAAACTCAAATGAGTATCCTGAACGTCAATCAAATACAACCCGTAGGAAGTGGGCAGACAATAACTGTAAGTGCTACGAATGTTGATGCTGGGTCTGCTACCGTAACTGCTGGGACTTTTACAGGAAATCTTACAGGTAATGTAACTTCCAGTAGCACTTCTACATTTTCTTCTGGTCTAAATGTTACTGGTGGCGATGTTGGAATAGGGACTGATAATCCAGATTATCCTTTTCATTTATTTAATTCTGGGCAAAATAATATTGCCCTATTTGAAAGTGGTGATGCTTTTGCAACATTTGGTCTTTCTGATAGTAATGGTTCTGTTAGTTTCAGAACAACTTTAGGTAAGTTGGAAATAACAACTGGTGGTGATGCGGGAACTGTAGGCACAAATGGTATTGATGCGCTGGTTATTAAATCTACTGGTGAGGTCGGCATCGGGACTGATAATCCATCGTCAAAATTGCACATTTCAACAGATGATGATAATATTTTAACATTATCTCATGGTAAAGGTTCGGGAGTTTTTGGATCTTGGATTACATTTGCAGAAGGAAAAGAAACTTATAAATGGTCTTTAGGATATCATGATACTCACAATATATTTTCTTTATGTAAAGGTTCTGACATTCAACAGAATAGATTTATAAGTATTAATGATACTACTAATGAATTGGAGATAAGAACTTCTGCCAATAACTCAGTTAATATTGTCGATTATTCGGCATCATATAGACCATCTATCGTATTTGCATATTCGGATAGTGTATCTGGAGTAGCAACAGAAACATTTAAAATAAGAAGTGAAGGATCAAATGGACTAGATTTTTATTATGGATCAACTCCAACTTTTGCAATGAGATTGGATTCAAATGGAAATCTTGGTATAGGCACTAATACTATAAGAGATAGTTCAAAACTTGATGTTAATGGTGACTTGTATGTTGAAGGTAATTCAAATCTAATTAAAGTTTGTCATTTAAAAACAAATGTTAATGCTTCAGTAACAGAAGGATCTGGAAACGCATTTACTGTTGATTTTAACCTACAAGAATATAGAGATACTGATTATTTTACTCATAGTAATGGAATAATTACAGTTCTTAAAGCAGGTTGGTATAAAATTACGGGAAATCTAGTCTATCAAAACGCTGATGTATCTGTGAGAAATACAATTAGAGCTTATGTTCTTAAAAATGGATCTGAAATAACATCAACAGCGACATATGATTATGATCGTGGTTCATCATACGGCGAATTCTCAAACAATAAAATTGATACATTCTTACAACTAGCAGCAGATGACACTATAGCAATTGGTAATTATGGATATAATATTGATGGAACCGTAACTATTGAATCTGCTGAGTGTGAATTTATAGTTACTTACTTTAGATAGTATCTTAAAGATATATCCCATCCTTCAACCCTAACAAAGGTATTCTACTCATAATATAGACTCTTGTCAAGTATCATAAATATTCAAAAAGCATGTTATAATGTCTGATATCAGATTTAATCGCTGGTTACATCAATCTGGCACTGGTGGGATACATCAGGATAGTTCCGGTAATATTGGTATAGGAACTTCTGTACCAACCGCTAAAGTCGATGTACAGGGTGGTGACTTAAAGGTTGGAAATCAACTATTTTCAAGTTCTGGTGTTTCTACATTTTCTTCTGGTCTGAATGTTACTAGTGGGTCGGTTGGCATCGGGACTGATAATCCATCATCAAAACTACATTTATATTCTGCAGGACCACAAGCACAATGGACAGATTCAGACAATGATTCAGATAGTAGAATCAGATATAATGGAAGTTTATTCATCTTTGAAGCAGATTCATCTAATGAAATAGCAGATAGTGCATTTTCATTTAGAGTTGATGGTACGAATATTGCAAATGAAAAACTTCGTATAGATTCAAGTGGCAATATCGGCATCGGGACAACAAATCCACAACGTCTTTTACATCTTTATTCTGATTCTAACAATCCATTATTAATAGAATCTCCAGATCAATTTGCCGATATTGTTCAGGCAGATACAGGTGGTTCTACACGTCTTAGATCTGATCAGGGGGGATTTAGATTTTATACTGGAGGAGATGCTTCATCAGTTCAAGCACTCAATGCAACAGAAAGACTTGGTATTACATCAACTGGTGATATAAATGTTGCTGCTGGTAGTTCTGTTTTTGTTGCCAACGGAAATCTAGTATTCTCAACATCAGGAACTGGTATTGACTTCTCTGCCGCCTCTGGGTCCGCTGCTGGAAGCAGTTCTGCTGTTCTGGACGATTATGAGGAAGGAACTTTTACTCCTATTGACTCAAGTGGAGCAGGGTTGACTCTTACAGAAGCAAGAGGACATTATGTAAAGGTTGGTAATGTAGTTCACTGTCAGGTTAGGCTAGTATGGCCTTCTCAATCAAACGCTAACAATGCTAGAATTGGAGGATTTCCATTTAATGCCAATAATCCTACTGATGTTTCTAACGGTGCCGTTCCATCTGGATTTGGATATATCAGTAGTGGATCGGTAATTCCCCAAATTCATAAGTCTGGTGGTGACGATACTACCAATTTTTATAATTTTAGTGCCGCAATGACAAATGCCAATTTCAGTGGTATTCAAGTAAGGTTTGGTGTAACATATAGAACCTCATAAATACTCACACGCCTAGACCTGTTTAATTCGGAAGACATAAATATCTAAAAAACTATAATGGCAAGTAGACTTCGTGTAGATGAAATATTACCATCGGTTGGTAATAATATAGCTATTGGAACTGCTACTGGTTCTGTATCTTTTGCCAATGCAACTTATACGGTAGGTACTGGTGCTTCTATAAGTTCCCCAGAAACCAATGTGTTGACACTGGGGACTAATGATGCTGAAAGACTTCGTATAAATTCAAGTGGCAATATCGGCATCGGAACCATAGGTTCTGATAGATCACTTCATCTTTATTCTACTTTAAATGCTCCCGTTCGTATAGAGACAACAAATATAAATTCAAAAATAGAATTTAAAGATCAGGCAACAACCGCTGATTATAATGTAGAAATTGGAAGTAAGGGTGACGATCTACTTTTAGAATATGCAGATAATCTTGTTATTAGGAGAAATGTTAATGAAAGACTTCGCGTAACTTCTGGTGGTAATGTCGGCATCGGAACCACAATTCCATTAGACATTTTACAAGTTGGTGCTGCATCTACACAGGCTTTTTATGTCTTTTCTGATGGTAGAGTAGGTGTTGGACAAACTGATCCATTAGGAATATTTGCTGCTAGAGATAACTCTGGAACATCTGGATTTTCTCAGATCATAAGAGCAGAAAAACAAGGAACATCTGATACTAATGTTTTTAGAGTTGATATTGATGCAGATGCCAATGAAATCCAACTGATTGGAACTGGAAATCAAGCAGCAAATATTAATATTAGAAACCAGAGTACTGATACTGTAGCTTACTTTGCAACAAGTGGAAATGTCGGCATAGGGACCACAAATCCAACCGAAAAACTTGATGTTGATGGTAATATTCAATACAATGGTCTTATAAGACTTGCTGGTGGAACATATCCATGGTATATCGATCAAGCTAGTGGTGGACAGTTTCAAGTTACTACTGAAGGTAGTAGTGGTCCTGAATTGCGTCTTGAAACTGATGGTTCGGATTATACAAATGCTGTATTAGAAGTTGGTGGTAGTGAAGTTATTACTGGATCTGGAACCACTCAAACAAAGAGTGGAATGTTGCAATTAACTAATAATGAAGACAATTCTCTTTCTGATGCGGCATTGTGGTTAAGTGCTAGCGGCGGGTCGTTACTGATTGATAATGCTGGTCAAAAACGTATTTCTTGGAATGATGGTGGTGGTAATTTATTAATCAGAGCTGGATCTTATTATAATAGTGGAGAAAAATACACAAATGCTGGTGGAGGAGCAGCAAATATAGATTTTGCTTGTGATTCTCAAAATGGACAGATCACTCTTCAAGTTGCTGCTGCGGGAACTAATGTAGATGATCCAATAACATATGCTACGGAGTTAAAGGTTAGAACCTCTGGTGTTGAGGTTAATAAAGATATCATATTTACAACATCAGGAACTGGTATTGACTTCTCTGCGACTTCTGATGCGTCAGGAAAAACTTCTGAGCTCTTGGACGATTATGAGGAGGGGACTTGGACGCCAGCCTTTAACAGGGCTGGTACAACCAGAACCCATAGCTTGCAAAGTGGATTTTATACAAAAGTTGGTAATAAAGTAAGTGTAACATTTGAGGTAGAACTTTCAGCATTTAGTCAGGGTGGAAGTGGTCAATATTCAATCCAAGGACTTCCTTTTGCTTCTGACAACCGAGGAAATTATGGTGGTTCCCTTGATGTATGGGGAGGTGTGACTCTATCATCTGGTTATACCAAACTTGGGGTTATGGCAAACGGATCAAGCAGTATTTTTATCCTTATGCAGTCTTCAAACACCGGTGGTGCTCCCGACACAAGTGGGGTTACTTATGCCACTTCTAATGTTATTTTAAGAGGTCAATTTAATTATTGGAGTGGTTCATAATCATCACCCAAAACCCATAAATACTACGCCTAAACCTGTTTAATTCGGAAGACATAAATATCTAAAAAAGCACCAAGATGTCCACAATCAAGGCAAACATTATTGATTCATCTTCCGCAACGACGGAGTTCAAAGATCAGATTACTGCTAATGGTGATAAGCAGTGGGTGGATTCTTATGGTGTGATTAAAACCAATCGTACAACGATTGCCGAAGATGTAACCATTCCAGCAGACACCAATGCTCTTTCTGCTGGTCCAATCACGATTGCCGATGGTTATACAGTCACACAACTTGGTGAGTGGGTGATTGTATGACACGCATTTATGTTCAGAATATAAAGTCACAAAACACTGGCACCGTTGACTTCAAAGATGTAATC
>Ga0222715_10003966_pt1 | contig 13062 bp, 5 predicted proteins | sample C33_9DmetaG_FD_165056 | JGI IMG/M metagenome (GOLD analysis project Ga0222715, IMG submission 165056) | Estuarine water microbial communities from San Francisco Bay, California, United States - C33_9D | ecosystem: Environmental > Aquatic > Marine > Unclassified | place: USA: California...
TTGTTTAATATCACATTGACGGTTCGCGTCGGTTCAGTTCGTTTCTTGCAGCGCGCCTCGTCGAGAGCGCGACTTGCGTTCGGGCGTGACTTTCGGAAGCGGCTTCTTCAAGTCGTCGTCTTTCAGTTTATCCGCCGCCGCGGTTTTGCTCGCGCGCGAACGAGACTCGCGCGTCGGCACCGCGGGCGCGGTTTTCACCTTGGCGGCTTTCACTTTCGAACCGCAAAACGGTACGTCGGCGCCGTTGGCGAGCTCCTCGGCGTACTCCAGCACGGCGGCGCGAACGTCGTCGTTCACTTGCGTCGACAAGTCGTCGGCATCCGCTGGAACGTCGATTGCTTCGCTACCTTCGGTTTCGGGCGCCACCGTCTTTTGCGTCGCGAGACAATTTGAGCGAAGACGTTCCGCCGCCATCGCCAAATCCTTGGCCGCAGATTTTTCCTTCGTTCGCTCCGCCGCGAGCACGGCGGCGTGCCAAGCCTTGGTTAACGTGTCGTTCAGCTCGACCTTTTCAGCGACGTCGACTTCGTCTCGCGCGGATTTCACTGGAACGGCAGATAAAACGCGAGCGATGGCGTTGATGTACGCCTTGGCGAGCGGCGCTTGCGCGCCAGAAGGCGTTTGCTTCGTGCTCAACGCCAGAGATTCGTTCGCCAACGCGAGGGCGAGTTCGGCGCCGCTCGACGTCGGTTCTTCGGATGCGGTGAGAAGTTGCACGAGAAGGGCGGCGACGCGCGACAAGCCCTTGATCTTGGCCGCGGCGCGCAGAGCCGGCAGGGCGCAATCCGCGAGCAAGCGTCGACGATCCTCCGGCCCGCTCGCGAGCGCCGGGAAGAAGACGGCCAAGCATTGTGCGAGACGCGGTCTTCGCTGCGCATCCGCCGCAAAGTAGCTGCCAAGCAATCGCGAGACAACCGCCGCAGCGGCTTCAAACGCGCCTTCGCCGCGGCGAAGGATGATTTTGCAGAGCGACTCCGCGGCGACGGTGCCGACGCTTTCCTCCGCCTCCACCGCCGCGGCGGCTTTGGTGGCGTCCACGTCTTCAACATCTACGTCTTCCAAATCATACGCGTTCGCTTTGAACACGAATGGTTTGCCTTCTTCATCGAGGCATTTCATGAACGCAATCTCGAGAGGAAGGCTCGCGTTGAACGCGGATTCAGTGACCTCTTCGTCCTCCGGATCGACGAGGACGCGATACTTGTCTAATGCCGCGGGACCATGAAGAAGCGCTGCGTCGCCGAGCGCGCGAGCCGCCATGCATCGAACGGGCGCGGCATCAGCACTTAAGGCCGTTCGCAGAATCACCACCGCGTCAGGGTTGATGACGCCCTGAGAAGCGAGCAAGAGACCCAGCACGCGCATCGATTCCCGGCGAACCGCCGTGGTGGAGTGCGTCACCGCGGGCTTGATCAAAGAGTCCATCACGGCTTCGGCGGCGACGGATGGCAAACGCTTCGACGTGCGCTCGAGCAAAGAACCCGCGATGTACAACGCCTGCGTGAGCGCTTCGGCGGTACCAGACATTTGAAGAGAATCTGCGGCGTCCAAAACGAGACCGGCGAATTCGGTGGAATCGTTGGCGACAAGACGAGCAATTTCGACGAGCGCGCTCTCCCACTTGCCATCGCCCCCGCACGCGTACGACGATCCGTGCGAATTTATCACGGGTTCGACGTGAAGCTGCTCGGCGACCAAGTTGATGGCGCCTCGCCGAATCGCACCGTCGTTCAGATCGACGCATTTGAGAAGAGGTAAGAGTTGTCTCGCCGCGAATTTCCCATCCGCGCTCTTCGCGTGCGCGCTCACGATGCTCAGCAAATCCATCGCCGTCGGCGGTAACGCCGATTCCATAGCTTCGATCATCTCACCGACTTCGGCGACGGCGATTTCTCGCGCTTGACCGACCGACTGCGCCGAATTCGCGCCCTTCACGGCGGAGGCTTCGGCCAAATGTTGCAAAACGACGCGCCAGTACAATCCTTCTTCGGGCGTCATGAGCCCGTCGACGTTGATGTCGCGTTTCAAACCTTTCGACACCAACTCGGCGTCTTTGCACACGTCCATAGGCTTGATGCGACCGATGGTGATGAGTTCCTTGAGCGCGAGCTCGGCTTCGGATTCGTTGGACTCGACGTCGAGCGCGGTGAGGAATTTCACGACGTCGCCCTGGAATGCTTCGAGCCATCGCTTGAGCATCTCCACGCTCGCGCTTCGCACCATGGGTGCGCGATCATTCAAGCCTCGACGCAAAACCAACGCGCGATGCGCGATGGACACCGACTCGACGGGCACCTTGGACGTGAGCGCCAAAAACGCGATGCGACGCACGTCCTCCGCCACGTCCCGCGTGCGTTCTACGACGCACGGAATCGTGTAATCAGAGATCGCGAGCGAGCCCAAAATCGCCTTTCGCACCTCTTTGTTCTTTTCGCTTCCGAGCAACTCCACAAACGCTTGCGTGATGTCATCCTGCGAGAAATCTTGCGTCTCCCCTCCGTCTTGCAAACGACTCAGCGCGCGCGCCGCCTGCGCCCGCACCGGCGGCATCTTATCCCGAATCCGCTCCAGCATCACGTCCGTCATGCGTTCATACAACTCATCGCTCACCTCAGCGTCGGCACCGAGTCCATTCAGCACACCCGCGATGATTTGACACGCGCGGAACCGCACCGCCTTGTCCTTCGCTCCGTGCAAGTTGAGCAAAAATCCCAAAAACGCCTCGTTGAACTCATCCGCGTCTTCCTCCATTCCCTCCTCACGCCACGCGCAAAAGGTGACGATAAATCGTACGACGCGTTCGGTGCACAAGTCTCGCTGCGTCTCGATCGAGCGTTCGCCGCGTTCGGTCAGTCGTAGTCCCGTCTCGCGCGCTCGCCGCGTCCCGGCGTCATCATTCCATCGCATTCGCATCTCACGCGCGCGTTTCCCGTCGTCTCCGATCGTCAGCGTCCGACGAACGACGACACCACACCGTCCGCGCGCGTGCGCGTCGTCGCGGCGTCCAAGCGCACCTTGTACTCGAGCAAAACCGGCAAGATTGCGTTACAAAACGTCGGTAAAAACGTCTCTGGGTCTTCGTTTCGCACCGCGCACAGCGTCTTAGCGCCGCGCTTGTGCGTCGTCAACGATATTTGCGCGTCGTTGAGACATTTTGGGATCGTTTTCGCGAGATCCATCGCGCGCGCGCGCGCGATGCGCCGAGGTGTGCGGTCACGACGATTCATTTTCACCGCGCGTCGTAAAGTCGGTTAATACCCCTCGACAGCGCCGCGCGCGCTCGGGCGAGGCGCGCTCGGGCGCGGCGAGGCGAATGATTTCGAAAACTTTCGTCAGACTACGGATTAAAATATAGCGATGAGTTACGACGCCGGGGCGTACTGTGTTTGATCGAATTGATCGTCGTCGTCGTCGTATTGCGACCACTCGGGCAACGGCGCGTCGCTCACGGGGAACGCGCGAAGCATGTCGTCTTCGTCGATGTTGACGTCGGTGTCTACGTCGCTGACGCTGTCGCAGACTTCGTCGGGATTGAACGTCAGCCCGACGAGCTCGGCGAGAGAGCCGATGGCGCGATCGGGGAGCGCGTCGGCGAGCGATTCGTCGGCGTCGGCGAGCAGACACTTTTCTCTGAGCTGTTCGGAGTCGGTGACGCCGGTGAACACGAGGGCGGTGAGCCCAGCTTTACCCGCCTTACCGAACGCGATGTCGGTGTCTATTCTATCGCCGACGACGAGCGTGCGGGACATGTCGATGTTGGTGTGCTCGCAGAGCAAATCCAACATGAACGAGCTCGGCTTGCCGCAATAAATTTCCGGCTGCTCGCCGCACGCCGTCGCGACCGCGTTCACGATCGCGCCCGCCCCTGGATACAGCGCTCGACCGATCTTATCCCCCGCATCGGGATTCGTGGCGATAAACAGCGCCCCGCGCTGTATCTGCAGCGACGCGTACGCCAATTTCGCAAACGTAAACGCGGAGTCGCTCCCAACCACCACCGCCCCGACGTCGTCCTCCGGATCCAACCACTCCTCCATCTCCTCCCAATCTCTCCCCGTGCACCGCACGCTGTCGTACACCCCCGCCTCAACATCAATCCCCGCCTCCTCCATCTCCTCCATCACGCCTCTCTCACCGATCACGTACACCTTTTTCTGTCGCGCGTCTCCGCCTCGCTCTCCGTGTTCCCCGCGCGGCTCCGCGTCGTCCCCCTCCTCGATCTCATCGAACCTTCGCTGTTTCAGGTACATCGCCGCCGCGTACGCCGACGTGTATATCTCATATTTCGACACCTCCATCCCCAGCGACGCGAATTTCGCCGCGTAGTGCGCTCGCGACTTCGTCGAGTTATTCGTCGCGAAAAAGACCCTCTTCTTCTTCGCCCGCAGCGCCTCTATCGCCGCCCTCGCCCCCGGTATCAGTCGGTCGCCGTTCCACACGACGCCGTCGCAGTCGAGGACGACGGCGTCGACGTCGTCGTCGAGCTCGCGCGTCAGCCCGTCGCGCGACGTGACGAGGACGCGCTGCAGGTTGTTCGAGTCCGCCGCCATCGTTCGAACGGCGTCGGCGCGTCCGCGCGGCGTCGGCGCGCGTCGATGCGCGTCGAAACGCGCGCGACGGCGCGGCGCGCGCGTTCGGGGGCGCGACGCGCGCGCGAGCGACGCGGTGCGCGCGCGCGCGGACATCGAGCGACGCGGAATGCGGCGTCCGCGCGAGGGTTCTGGAATGCGTCGACCGCGGCGGGAATAGATTGATGGGGATTTATACGTTATAATATGTGTCGTATGAAAGATGGAAGGCGCGGCGAGGCGCCGCGGGCGAGAAAGGGTGCGAAGAACACGATTAGTGTGAGATCGCCGAAGAAAGCGACCGATGATTCGCGGTCATCGAATCGAGTGTTGTGACGTCCTCGGTTTCGCGCGCGCGTCTCTTCGAGAGTGCGTCGATTCCAGCTGGTTACGGGAACGCGGGACGGGTCTCCAACACGCGCACGTCGTCGCCGACGCGCAACACGACGGTGGCGTCCTGCGCGCGAGGCACGAGTAAATTCCAGCCGAAAAACGGGGACTGGCGCCAGAGACGGTTGGCGGTTCGTAACGCGGCGCCGGAGCGCGCGCGACTGAGCGCGCGCGCGAGAGGCGCGCCGAGCGCGGGAGAACCGACGTCCGGATCGACGAGGGGGATGGAGCATCGCGAACACGGCTTGCATAACTCGGCCTGGACGTCGCGGCCGTCGCGGCCGAGGGCGATCACGGACCACGTGTCTTCGGCGTAGGGTTTGGCGTCGTCCACGACGACGTTGCCGCGAAAGCGTCGATTGTCGACGACGACGGGCGCGGCGTTGGATTTTTCAGTTTCCTCGCGCACGAGCTCGTGCATCGCGCGCACGGAGGCGGCGTTGACGAGTAACATCGGATAGCCATCGCTCAGGGTGGTCGTCGCGCGACGCGAACCGTAATTCTCCGACGTTAAACGCGTGAGTTCGTCGTCGACGTCTAAATCGTCGGCGTCTTGCGGCGCGCTCGGCACGCCTCCCTTTCCCATCCACCGCACGAGCTCGTACGCCGCCCCGTCGCCGTCCGGCGTTTGATTCAAAAACTCACTGAACCATCGTCCGGCTTCGTCGCCGCATTTCGCCGCTTTCCCGCGCCACTCCCAACACTCCACGTTCGTCGCCGCCGTCCCGCTCGCGTCGTCCAAATCCACCTCCACGCGCAGTTTCGTCGCCATGCTCGACGTCTCGCACGTCAGCGCGAACTGGCGCACGGTGCGATCGGTGAACGCGTCCGGCGGCTCGATCGCGCACGCGACGAGGGATAAACGCGGGTGCGAGCGTTGGCTGATGAATTTGCCATCGGCAGCGTTGACGACGCAAAACAGCCGATCGAACGCTAAACCCGTGGACGTCAGCGCGCACGCCTCCAGGGAAACTCCGGCGCAGCTCTTGACCGGGTACGAACAGAGTTCGGTGATCCTCGGGCTCATCTCGAGGCGACGTGTGCGGGGCGGTTGGCTGTTTGGCTGATGGATTTGGATTTGGGTTGGCAGAGTTTTATTCACGGATGAACGCGCGCCCGACGGACGCCGATGGACGATATCGCGCGTCCGCTCGACGCGCGTTAATTCGCGTTTTTCGTCGTCTTCGTCGCGCGGCGTCGCGCGCTGGCGCGACGCGGCGATGCGATCGTCGGCGACGGTTCGATTCGCGTCTCGCTCGAGTCGCCGCGCGCGCGCCGACGACCGGATCGCGGCTTCGCGCCGACGTCGTCGCGACTCGTCTCGGCGTCGACGCGTCGCGAATAATGCAGTTGATCTCTCGCGTGCGTCCAGATCCTGGGCGCGAACGCGCAGAGGAGACCGAGGCGAAGACGGTTGGAGGGCGTCGTCGCCGCCGAGCGCGGCGCGGCGCGCAACATCCATTCCACGAGCAACGCCGTGAAGGCGACGCGACGCAGAGCCGGGCGCGTGGAGCCGAGCGCGATGATGACGAAGCGCACGAAAATCATCTCAACCGAAACCAGCGACGCGAAGGTTTCGGAAACGATTCCCGCGCAGCGCTTCGCGAGCTCGGCGGCGAATCGAGCGGCGCGCAGCGCGCCGCGCGACGCGCGCTCCACGCGATCCAGCGCGGCGTTCAAGTTTGCCGCAAATGTTTCAAACCGCGTCGCGAACTCGAGCTGATCGCGGCGTACTTTGTCGAGCGCCATCGCGGCTTGCTCGACGTCGCGAGCGTTTCTGCGAGCCGCTTCGTCAATTTCCGCGAGCGCGACGGTGATTTCTTCCGCCCTCGCCTTCGCCTCGCGCTGCGCCTCTGCGAGCAGCGTGGAGAATGACTCTAACGCCCGCGACGCCATCTCGGCTTTGAACATGGAGACCAAAAACTTGCAATCGCTGTCGATGGCGTGCGTTTCGTCGACGTACATCGAAAACTCCACCGCGCGGTCCAACGTTATCGCGCCGTCACTCTCAAAAGTGGCCTCGTCTTCCACCGAGTCGTCCCGATCGTTGTCGTTCCGGTTTCCGCGCCCTCTCGCGCCTCGTCCGAGCGCGCGCAAAACGCACCGCTCGCAATCGTCCGCGCTCTCCCGGTCGCACGCCTCGGCGCGCGCCCGCGCGCCCGCGCGCTCCAGCCGACACTTCAACGACGCCATCGCCGCCTCGCATCGCGTCGCCGACGTCGCACTAATCGCCGCACACGTCGCCTCCGCCGTCGACGCGCCGTCCGCCGCGCCCACGCCCGTCGCCCACGCGCGCGCGCGACACGCCTCCGCGTCGCTCGTCCCGCGAAGCGCCCGCCCGCTCCCACCGCGCGTCCGCGTCCCCGCGACCCATCCCGAGCGCGCGTCGCTCGACGAGTCCACGATCGTCGACGCGCGCGCGCGCTCGACGCGCGCCGCGCTCGCGACGGCGACGACGACGACGACGATTCGCATCATCGCGAGGGAGACGAACAGTCGGACGCGCGCGTCTCCGGTCTCGCGCCGCCGGTCTCGCGCCGCCGGTCTCGCGCCGCCGGTCTCGCGTCGTCGACGCGTCGCCCGACGCGCGTCGCGCTTCGACGCGTCCCGCGTCGCGCTCTCGCCCGCGGCGGACGCGCGCGCGCGACGATCGATCGGTCAATCGCGACGATTCGTTTCCTCGACGCGCGTTCCGTGTTGTATCCGACGCCGAACGAGACTGAGCCGCGGGGGAACGGCGCGCGACGCCGCACCGCGACGCGCGCGCGCGCGATCGCGTCGACGCGACGAAGCGCGCGAATAAAACGCATCGCGTCGCGCGTCCGCGCGCGCCGCGAATCGGAACCATGCGCTGAGGACGCGGCGAACGCGCGATGAAGATGCGGATGTCGACGCGCGCGCAACCGACACATGCGGCGCGACGAAAGCGCGCCTCGACGCGCGCGCTGGCGCTGCTGTGCGGATTACTCGGCGGCGCGACGCGGGGAGGGTATGGATACAGCTTTTGCCCGCGCGAGTGCCTGGCGCAGCGGTCGTACGGGACGTGCGAGGTCGATGCGACGTGTCGGTGCCGCGCGGACCGGGACGGCGTCGACTGCGGCGCGGCGAGAGACGCGGTGGAGACGTTCGCGCGGGCGCTCGACGTCGACGGCGCGACGGTGCGGAAGACGCTGTACGCGGCGAGTGCGCCGGTGATGGCGACCGGGGTCGGGGCGCCGCGGCGGGAGGTGACGTGCTCGACGACGCGCGCGGCGGGGACGCGAGAAGTCGTCGCGATGGGCGGTCGAGACGCGCTGTGCGTGGATCATTACGCGCGGTTGGGCGATGCGAGCGCGCGGGCGTGGGATGTGAATGAGCCCACGCGTTGGCCCGCGCGGCCGCAGGCGAATGGGACGATCGTCCTCATCGTGGATGATCCGATTCCAAACGGATGGAAGGGGTCGTGCGGGCATCCGCGCGGCGACGCGGCGACGAGCGACGGGTGGTCGACGATAGCCATGCGCGGACCGATCGTCGTGGCGAGCGCGACGAGTGATGTGATATACGCCATCGCAAACGCGTGGGTGCAGAGGGCGGCGCAGCCAGTCGAATACGGTTACGTCGTGTGGTCAGATTTGGCGTCGGGCGACGGGACGATTAGAAATCGTCACGAGAAAACCGTGGATGGATACATCGTCGACGTTGCGGCTATGGGCACGGACGATGACTTGATATTAAAAGTCACACCCAAAGATATGAGTGCGCTTGGGCGCGTGCTGGTGTATTCGGGCGGTATCGACGCAGCGCCGAGCGCGAAGGATGTATCATTGCCGACGCTGCGCGCGGCGTGCGAGGCGTGCCACAACCGACGAGACGCAGGTAAGTTCACCGAGGCGGTCACGGTCGGCACAACTGGTGGTGGTGTCGATATGTTTCTTGCAGGTCGCGCAAAGGCTAGTTCGGCGCAAGATTATCCCGCGATTATTCGCCTGAATCCGTACTCGAGCGAGAGCGTTATCGCGGCGGATGGAGAGCTGTACTTTAAAGACGCCACCGCCATCGACGCGGCGTGCGAAGGCCATTCTTCGCTTTCGTCCAGCCATCTTGGAAGGTATACCGCGTTTACCGCGCTAGGAGTGATGGGAGATTACGCCTACGTCGCGACATCGAGCGCGCCTTACAACGGCGTGATGTGCGGCGCAAGTTGCGTCAGTCGCATCTCCTGCGTATACCGGGTTAGAAAATCATTCAACAACACGAGCTCGGCGATGGAACACGTCAAGCTAGGAATGAGTGGTAGCTTAGTTAGGGATGCGCTCGCCATCGAGACAGTGAGCGATGGGGGCGCGAGTGGAGGGACGCTGTACGTCCTCACCAGCCAGGACGCGTCAGACGTAAATGCTCCGACGCGCATAGTAAAAGTCAAAGTGTTCCCCGATGCCGACTGCGTCGGATCGGCGTGCATGGAAGTTCAAGGGTCGACGGCATCGATAAGACCGATCGGTGCGATGACGACGATCCCGAGCATGGGTGCATTGTTCACGGGGACGTACAGTGTTTCGGACGCAGAAATCTCGTACCAAAGCTTCTCCGTGACAGAAATAGATGTTGTTTCCCCATCGAGAGGACCCACGGCGGGTGGCACAACACTCACGATTCGTGGTGTTGGGTTTCCGTACGACTCTTCCTGGGCCCCGGACGCAACTCTGTCGCACCGCGCGGCGTGCCGATTTTTGAACGACGGTTCGCCCGTGTATGTGCCAGCCAAACTGGTGAATTCGACGACGATCGAATGCGACGCGCCGTCGTACAGTGCGTTCACGGCGACCGGTACGTACATATCGGCCGTTAGTATCAGTTTTGAGGGTTATCCGGACGATCCCAGCGCGCTCGCGACGTTTTTCGAACACTCTATATGGGTCGGCGGGATGGCAAATTACATGTATTACGACCCGCCGAATCTCCTCGCGACGTCGGTAACGAATTCACACGTGCGTTCGGTGCTGTTTACGGGAGAAGTACCGAACGGGGATCCAGCGATAATTGCTATCGATGGTGGTCCATTCGTCGACGGCGTGCTCAAATGTCGATTCGGCGCTCAAAGCGTCTTGGACGCAACGTACGTCAACTCGACACGCGTCACGTGTCCCCTCTGTCCTTCGACGGGCGCAAACGGATGTGGAGAATACCACGTGAAAATGCCGTGGTTGTTAGATCCGCCACCGACGTCGGTGACGGTGGATTTTAGCATGAATGGGGTGGATTATCATACCGGCGTCGCCCTAGCGCTGCATAGAACGCCGAATGGTCTTCGCGTGACGCACGCGCGACAAAACGTCACTCACACTGCATATGAGTCAACGAAAGATTCTGGCGCGTCGACGATGACGCTCGACCCGATGACGGTGAACTTGGTGGATAGCAGAGGCACCGCCATCGCGGATGATCTTGGCGTGGGCGGGACGCGAGGATTTAAAATCACGGCGACGCTAAACACCGCGCTCTCCACGCACACACCAGGGGTGACGATGACGACGGTGCCGTCCACCATCACCACTTTGGATGGTGAGGCGACGTTTAAATTGGTTTTTAGCGCCCCTTTGCGCATGGGTGATTATATCGTCGATATCATCGGTGAAGATTGCACGGGTTCAAGTTGCGTCGCCCTTGAGACGGCGAATGTGTTCCATTTCACCGTCGTTCCCGGAGCGCCTGCAGGATTGGCCGCGATACCGAGCTCAACAAACACATTGGTGGTGCCCACTGATGAGGAATCTGACGTCGGCGTCGTAAACGTGTACGTGTTAGACGCCGCAGGCAACAGGTTGCACAACTTTGACGAAGTTACGCACTCGATCTTGGTGACATCCGTGGACGCGTCAAACGCTCTGCGAACCTCTGGATCGACGATCAATGGCTCCACGACGGTGTCTACGCATCGAGGCGTGGCGGTATTCCGTGACTTGAAGCTTCTCAATCCTGCGCCGATCGGTGCGAGAACGCCCGGGAAAACGATATTCGTAAACAATCTAACCTACCCGGCGGCGTCCAGGGGAGTAAACGATGCGGACGCGACGTACAGATTTCTATTCTCTGCGTCCTTTGGTTCGACGATATCCGCATTCACCACTGTGGTCGGTCGACCGAGATATTTGGAGATAGACAACCATATCGTGCCCTCGATTGCGACGTCTTCAACGACGCTGACCATCCCAAACGCGATCACGGTGCGATTGTACGACGCTGGAAACAACTTGATCACATCGCCGCCGGAGTCTGGTGCCTCGGTTGACGTTCGGGCATACGGCGACTCTTTCACGCTCGAACCGACTTCCACGACGAGCGTCACGGATTCAACTGGAACAGCCACTTGGACGTTCGCAGCGAATACTATCACGCTCGGTGTCCAACCGGCTGGGTATTACGTCGTCGCCTTTTATGCGACGGGTTCGGATTACATTCGCCCGGCAAAGCAACTCGTTCAGCTGGTCGCAGGCAACATCGGTTATCAGTGGAAACATACCCTCGAGTTCGGCTCTAACATACGTTATGCCGGATCATCGACGCCTCTGGGCGATTTGACGGTTTATGCGGCGGATATTGGGGGAAGCATCTTGGGCGCGAACGATCGTTATGATGCGTCAACGCTCTCGTACACAGTCGATCGTGCCTTCGCGTGCGCCAGCTCGACACTTTCTATTTCAGGAACGCTCAGTGGCAATACTTTAAGCACCGGCGCCGCCGTGCTCACCGGTTTGACTTTGTCTTCCGCCACGCTCGGTGTGCACGGAATCACGTGTTCTTCGACGGCTAACACGCTGAAGGATAGTTCTGGAAACGTCATGTCCACGAACACCTCGCCGCTCGTGGATTTGAACTTTAACATCACCGTCACGTCAGGCGTACCGAATAGCTTTGCGCTCACGAACTCTCCAGTGACGGCTTACAAACCAGAATTTGGCGTGATGAATATGTCGACGTTTCGACGCTACACGGCGGCGTATTACGTCCCTTTGGATGCGTTTGATTTTCAAATGTACGACGCGCACGCAAATGAAGTCAATTACGTTTTAGGGGACACTCCTGCCGTGGCGTACCTTGAATTCACATCCGGCGTCTCTAGCGATGCTATCGGGGTGAAGAGCGATTACTTGACCTATAACGCCACGGTTGCGACACGAAACGCGTTTGTCATTCCTGATCCGCTGGCTGTGTCGACTGGATTGAGTCCGAGTTTTGACGTTACAACGAATGCGGTGACTTTCGCGGGTTTGGTGCTTGAACGAGCAAAGGTGGGTACGCATACGCTGAAATTTCACGTGCCAGCGATCCCGGCGTTTTCAAACCTCACACAGTCTATCACCGTGACTCTCGGACGCGCACATCATCTCGCTATACGAGCCCCTTGCGATGATTATTACGTGCAATATCGCGACACAGGGACAGGATTGTGTACAACGACGACGACGCTCCTGCGAAGTGGTTCCTCGTGCACTTGTACGCAGTACAGGTCTGCGGCGCTCGTGGTCTTGAAACCAATCATCATTGTCGTTATGGATGGCGGCGACAATTTGGTCGGGAACGCGTATTCTCCTACCTGTGTCACCGGCGACGCGAGCTGTGCCGGGACGATTGAGGCGGTGTTTGACGTCGCCAGGACGAATCCGTGTGTGTTGTCTGGAAGCGCGTGTGCGGCTACACAACCTCAAACGCATACGAAAGTCATCAATAGTGGAACAGCGACGTTCAGCGATATCGCATTCAGACTTCCAAAGTCCACCATCCACGGTGGCAAGGCAATCGTTACCTTTAAATCCCCCGGTTTGGTTGACGTGGACGTGTCGTATGACGTTTGGCCAGGCTCTGCCGCGTCGCTCGACGTCGTCTTCCCGGACTCTTTTCAAGGCTTGGTCGGTCAAGTGGGGCTCAAGTCATCGACTTACACCCTTATCGGTCGTGCATCGGAACCGTTCGTTCTGAACGTCATTGACGCCGCGGGCAACAAACTGCTCGCCGAAGACGGCGTCAATCGCACTTTGACCATCTCCGTGGTGGGTAGCACCGCGCAATTGCTCGGTACGACAAACATTACGATATTCGCGGGGACTGTGGTGCTGAGTAATTT
>Ga0222715_10003969_pt1 | contig 13056 bp, 19 predicted proteins | sample C33_9DmetaG_FD_165056 | JGI IMG/M metagenome (GOLD analysis project Ga0222715, IMG submission 165056) | Estuarine water microbial communities from San Francisco Bay, California, United States - C33_9D | ecosystem: Environmental > Aquatic > Marine > Unclassified | place: USA: California...
GTGGTTGGCAGTCTGCTACTACTAAGTCCCGTCTGAATGCTATTCTGGATGCAAACGGATTGCCTGGTGAGCGTGTGTTTCAGAAGGATTATGCTTGGTTTGTTCGCTTAACTGACGGAACCACGATTCCCTTCTTCTCTGGTATGCGTCTGAACTGATGGCTAGAACCAAGTCGCTAACATTCAAGTCCCCTAACAAGATGAAAACAATCGGTGCGATCTTCATTATAGCGTTCCTGGTATTTCCTCAGGTTCGCTACACTACGGGATCAATTCTTCACTCTACTGCTAACTTCATTCAATCCACAGCTGACTGATTACGATGAAAACTTACAAGGTAAGCTTCACTGTTGTTTGTGACGGTCATCCTCGCAAATGGGTTCCTGATGCTATCTGGGAAAACCTGAATGTTGGTGATGGTGAAGATGTTCTAGAGTACAACTTTGAAGAGGTTGAAGAATGAAACACGGTAACACAGTTCGCATCATTGACCATCTCGGCTTGTTCCCTGAGACTAGAGGAAAAGCCCGTTATGTCACGGTGAAAACTTATGCTCATGCAATGGAGATTGTTGATGAGCAAAACAAACTCGGCAACTCTGCAGCTATTGTTTTCTGGTGATGACAACCTCTAACTTTTTCAACGATTACGAGAACACCAACATGGATCTGTTGACTGATACTGTGGAAACCGAAAATTACGTTCTAAGTGTAGATGACTTTCTGCAATTTGAGATGATTGCTGCTATGATGGAAGTCACGGTTGATTATCTTCTGGATGAGTTTTTCGTGGATGGACAGCTAGATCTACAGGATGTGCCGTGGGAAGAGAAGTAAAATTGTGACAGTCTTCTGGCTGTCCACTAAACACGCCAAAGGGGGCTGATCCTTGGTATCTTAGCCATATGGAAAACAACACGACTCAAACCTCTCTCTTCTCTCAAGGCTGGAAAGCTGAAACTTACTTTGGCAGTGAGTTGACTGCTCATCACCTGAACACTCGTTCTGTTTATCGTTTCAAGGAGAATAGCGACATTGCTATCACTCATTCTGCAAAGTATGTTGATGATGGAACTGTTGATGTCTTCACTGTTTCTTATCGTAAAGAGGTAACTCCTCTTCACTCGATTACTGAAACTGTCGAGACTTTTGATAAGTTTCTGGATGCATACTACTGCGGTGTGCAGTGTGTCAACAACCTGAACATGGATCTCATCGCTAACTGAAACTACTGATTACCATGACACTCACCAAAGACCAGCTTTCCAAACTCGTTCTCATGTATGCCGAGCGAGTTGTTGATGGTATGGACATCCGCGATTTGTGTGCCTTTGCTGTTGATTGTATTTGTGACAGCATGACCGACTACAATGAGTCGGAATTGATGGAAGAACTGTCGCACTATTATGATGATGATGAAGTGCAAGAAATGGTTGAGGAAGTAACTCAAACCGTCTAACATTCGCCATTTGCGAATAGAGAATGAGATGCGCTCTAAAGACACTCAAACCACACACTTTTGTTCTTAAAATGATCACCACCCGCAAAGAGTTCTTTATTCAAGTCCTGGATCAATTCGCTGAAACTGGAAACGACCTTTTGCAGATTCTCGATGACATCGAATCTGGTGAAGTTGAGTGTTTCATTCTCTGATTAAGAACACAAATGATCGTCAATCGAAAAGAGTTCTATCTTCAACTTCTGCACAATTTTCCTATCAATGGAAGTGAAATCTTAGAGTTCTTGGATGATATTAAATCTGGCCTTGCCGATGTTAATTACAAGTGGTTCCGAGATGATATTGAATCGGGTGAAGCTTACGATTGTCCCATTTACTCTCTTTCTATGCTGAAACTCTGATTCTTTCTGATTAACTCCAACGCGCATAAAACTCACAAAACTCACAAAACTCATGAACACTCAAAACGTCATTCAACAACTCGAAGGTGCTCAAACTGGTCATGAGCTTCTGAACGTTCTTGATAATCTCCAAGGGGGTTTCAAGTACATTGAAAGCCCGATGATTGAACAGGTGTTGGGTATTGCAACGCTTGAACCGATTGAGTTCTGATGGTATAATCAAACCGCACAACGATTCACAGATTGATGACAACTGATCAACACAATCTCAACGTTCGGATTGCTCAAACTCTTGAAGAGTTGCAACACCTGAATCCAGATCTTTATGGTCTCAGGTATAGCAAACTCTACGCAAACAAAGGTCTCGCAGATCCACAAGCTTGGACTGAAACAATGCTCCAACAGATTGAACAAGATCTAATCAACAACGCATGAACCGAAACGTACTCTTTGTTATCGCAATCGTCCCCATCAGTCTTCTGATCTTTGCCACTGTTCGTGATAGTTGTGCGAACCCCAGTTATGCTAACTATTTCCAAGAAAAATGCCATCAGCACAAGTAACTTTTATCTCTGGTAATTGGGTGAACAATCTTACACCTAAACAACAGGATGAATGGTATAGTGAAGTCGTAAAGTATTTCACTGAAGAGGTAACAAGAGAAGTGTTTGAAAAGTACAACAAAACAGTTGACTTTAACACTAAACTTGTATAAAATAGCCACGTAGTTTCTTACACTCAAGGACACAACACACAATGCAAACAATCAACAACAAAGTTACAAGGTACAGGGTTACTCTAGACTTCACAGTTGATGCTACTAACTGTGTGAGTCCTAATGAATGGAACTGGAGAGAACTTCTAGAACTCAAAGGTAACGAAAGTGTCAACGAGGTTTATGTAGAGAACCTCGGAGAATACAACATGAAGAGAGGTAAGTAATGGAGGAAGATACGTTTGATTTCTATCAAGAACTCAAAGAACAATTTGAGGGGGATTCTGATAGTTATGATGACGAATCAGCCTCCTTTGAATTAGACTCTTACGATCCTTAAGTATCAACGTTTTCCACAGCTTCAGTACACTTATGTGGAAAAAGCTGTGGAAAACAAGCTTAAAATAAATGGCTAAAAAAACATAGCTGTGTTTAAGCTTTCTTTTGATAGCTTTTGTGTTTTATGTGTGTCTGAAGCCCTCTGAGCCTTGCGCTTATGTCCTCTGGAAAGCCTCTGAGACCTTGTGATCTTAGCGGGCAGGCTATCACACGATCGCATAAATGTCAAGAGACCCCCCACATAAGTCTCCGGATCCTCACAGTTTGCTACACATAAGTCCTCTGAGTTTTCCACAGCATCTCTGGGGAATCTGTGGAAAACTTTTATAGTTTCTCAGCAGTCTTATGAGCACTCCAAGGGGACACATCTTCAAGAGTTGCCATAGCCTACTCATGTGGTGTACAATTACTCTGTGGAGTTTCATAAGTATGCTTTGAATGCTTAAGCCACTAAGCCAGCTCCAGTTAAGCTCAAGGGACAAAGACTCATGAGCTTACCATAGAACCTTGACAACTGAGAGAATAGTGGACAGTCCTACAAGTGGCCTAGAGAGTCGCCAAAGGGGGCTCAGGCCTGGTATCTTAGCCATGTTGAGAGGAACACACATGACCAACACCCAAACCACTCAAGCTACCTACAACGGCTGGAGCAACTATGAGACCTGGAATGCTGCTCTGTGGATCGGAAATGATGAGTTTCTGTACAACACTGCAAAGGCATGTGTAGAGTTCTGCAGTGACACCGAGACCCCTTGGGCTAAGTTTGTTCGTTGTATGACTGATGGGCAGATTGGTCGTCATTTGGTACAGACTCGTGACGGAGTTCGTTGGGATGATGAAGCAATCAATGAGGAGGAAATGATTGAGATGATGCAAGAGCTCTGAGTCTTTCGTCTATTCTAACCACACACACTTTCGTTAACAACATCATGACCAACATTGACATCGCAAAGGCAAGCAAACTGGATCTCCTGATTGCTGACACTCAAGGCCAGCTGAAGTACACTGTGCTACCCACTCGGAAAGCTCGTAAGTCTGAGTTGATCATGAGCCGCACGAATGGCCCTCGTACTAACACCAACCGTCGCGGTCAGGCATACAATGGGCACGCCACACATGCACAGAATGCTGTCACTGAGGGCAACGGTGCAGCATACTTCAAGACTTCTGGCTGAGCTCTGAGTGCTTATGTCCCCTCTGAGGCTTATGAGCAGCGGAGGGGACGAACATTTCGGATACACTATAACGAATAGCTATTTGTTACACGACAACGAAAAGCTTCTGCGTTCTTATGCTCGTTGTCCTCGTGCAGTTTGAGCAGTTATCTGTGCGGTCTTATGTGTAGCGGTGGGGCGCGGTGGCCCCCTAAAAGAAAAAACGCTCACTACCCTAATCTATAACGACCCCAAAAAGCGCTCATAAAGCTTCATGCGTTTCAAAATTTTTTTTGCCAGGCCAAAACCCCCCTATAAGTCGCTCATAAAACTTCATAGACTCACGCAAAGGTAAATTATCTGTTATAATGGGTCGTCTTTAAAAACAGGAATTACTATATAATGTTTGAAGCAGAAGTCAGAGAATTCATGGAATTAAAACTAGACTATCAAGAAAAAGACTTACTCATTGACTGTATAAAACATCGTCTTTATACAGATAAGATTCTGGTGATTAATGATTCACTTAGAAATGAGATTGAAGATTTATTAGTGAAGATTGAAGATGAATGTGTATGATATCCTGGTAGATGGAAAAATAATTGCAGAGAACGTTGATGAATGTGATCTGAAACATAAGATTGAAATCATCAGAGCCTACTGTAATTTACTACCAGAAAACAGATTTTCTAAGGTAACTTACAAGCCTATAAATAACCCAGAGACCATTGCATGAATTGACTTGTGGTGGTAGAATAGTTACGTTGCAATTCTAATTTTATGTCAAAAGGATTTACGATTAAAGCAACTGCGCCGACTCCTAAGAAGAGTGAAGATGAATTTGATCTTCAGGCTGCAAAAGAAATGGTCAAAGGTAAGGCCATTGTGTTTTGTATGCCAGGACGTGGTTGTTCATATACATTTTTAAAGAATTTTGTTCAGTTGTGTTTTGATCTTGTCCAAAATGGTGCAAGTATTCAAATCTCACAGGACTACTCTTCCATGGTTAACTTTGCACGATGCAAGTGTCTTGGTGCAAACGTTCTCCGTGGTCCCAAACAAGTACCCTGGGATGGTAAACTGCAGTACGATTACCAACTCTGGATCGATAACGATATCGTCTTTAACACTGAGTCTTTCTATCGTCTTGTTGCAATGGATCGTGACATTGCTGCAGGTTGGTATATGACTGAAGATGGTCAGACAACTTCTGTTGCTCACTGGCTTGAAGAAGATGACTTCAAGAACAACGGTGGTGTCATGAACCATGAGACCGGAGAGACCATGCAGAAGCGTCGTAAACCCTTTACAGTTGACTATACGGGTTTCGGTTGGGTTCTGATTAAGAACGGTGTCTTCGAGTCTCTGGAGTACCCCTGGTTCGCTCCTAAGATGCAGGTATTTGACTCTGGTGAAGTTCAGGATATGTGTGGAGAGGACGTATCGTTCTGTCTCGATGCTAAGGAGAAAGGTTTCGAGATCTGGTGCGATCCAAAGATTCGTGTGGGTCACGAAAAGACTCGTGTGATCTGATCTACGGGTCTCTAAGGGGGTTCTTCAGAACCCCTAGAAAACTTATGTTCGGCGCGTTTTGAATCAATTTCTGGCGCGAAAATAAAACCAATTGTGAGGTATTAAAATGGCAGTAAAAGCAAAAGGTGGTTTGAGTAAGACTGGTTATCGTCCTGGTAAACCAAAACTGACTCGTCAGGGATCTTCCATGAATACTAAATATGCAGCAACGAGTCGTAATAAAGCTCGTAAAAAGTATCGAGGACAAGGGAAAGGTTGAACATGACTAAAAAGTACGTTCATAAAGAAAACTATTCTAGACCAGATAAACGTTTTAAAGGTATTCATACACAAGCAAAATCAAATAAAGGTAAGAAGAAATAATAACTCATGCGAATTTTGGGAATATGCCCGTCACACGATAGTAGTGTGTGCGTAATTAATGATGGTAAGATTGAATTCTTTGTAAAAGAAGAACGTCTTTCTGGTGTGAAACGTGATATGCACGCTAAAAAGTGTATTGATCTCGTTCACCAGATTTATGGATCTGATGGAATTGATTATGCGACATATTCCTGGCAACAATTTGAGGATGGGCATAGGTTCCTTGCGACTGAAAATATTCTTCGGAGTAAATTTGGTCTGACTTTTAAGGAACCTCGTCCTCTTGAGAGTAATAATTATTTTCAACACCATGCAAATCATGCTGCAGTTGCATTCTACAATAGTGGTTTTGAAGAAGCTCTCGCAATTGTAATTGATAGAAATGGTACAGAACTATTTGTAGACTTTCAGACTCAGTATCGTGAATCTGAAAGTGTCTTTCATTGTAAGTATCCAAATGAGTTTATTACTCTACAAAAAAACTTTTGGACTTCTAGAAAATTTGATCCAATGCCTCAAGAGGTGTCAGATTATTTGAGTCATTTTGATTCTGAATGTGATGCAACTCATCGATTTAGTATCGTTAAGGCTTACGAAGCTGCAACGACTATGATTGGTCAGGATGCATTGGAAAATGGAAAAACAATGGGACTGTCTTCTTATGGAGAAGATGTAGATTATGAACCATTGTTTGATGAAAATTTCAAAGTCATTGATGATATGTTTGAAGAAATTGACTTTGAACCCAATCCTGGAATGAAGACCTCTTGTTTTAAAGAAAAGAAAGAAGAGATCATCAATAAGGTAACAAAAGAGAATTATCAAAAATATGCTAATTGGGCGAAACAAGTTCAATTGGAAACTCAACGTGCAGCTCTTGCACTAATTAAAAAACATGTGGAAAATACTGGCATTAAGAATGTTTGTATTGCGGGTGGATACGGTTTAAATATCGTTGCAAATGCTTTTTATATTAAAAACTTACCTGACGTTAATTTTTATTTTGAACCCCTTTCAGATGATACTGGTAATAGTATCGGATGTGCAATGAATCTCTATCGTCAACTTACAAACGATAGTACAATTCATACTCCGGAAAATAACTTCTATCATTATTATCAGGAAGAAGATCTTTCCTCAGAAAAATATCATAAAGTTGAAGATGTTGATCTAGATAAACTTTGTGAAATTCTTGAAGATCAGAAGATTATTTCCATCTTTGAAGGTGCTCCCGAATCTGGGCCAAGAGCTTTGGGACATAGATCTATCCTATTTGATCCTAGAAATAAGGACGGAAAGGATATTGTTAATACGTTGAAGAAAAGAGAATGGTATCGACCATTTGCAGGAATTGTTCTTCAGGAACATTTTGATAAGTATTTTGATACCATGGGACTTCAAAAGTCGGAGTATATGACAATCAATTTTGATTGTAAGGATGGAGTCAAAGAATATATTCCCACAATTGTCCATGTAGATAATACATGCAGAATCCAAACAGTTGGTAAAGATAATCCATTTCTTTATGATCTTTTGACTCGTTTTTATGAGAAAACTGGATGTCCCATTCTGTTGAATACTAGTTTTAATCTTGCAGGTAAACCACTTATTCAAACTAAAAAGGAAGCCTTAGATTTTATGTGTGAATTAGACTCTTCAGTACCTTTTTCTGGAGTTTATTTTGTTGATGATGGTAAATTAGTCTCAATAAAGTCTGGATTAAAACACCTTTATATGAATAAAAAACCAAAGATAGAGGTAACTTTATCAGATCGTCTAAATAACTACTAGATAGATACACGTAAAAAACGATGGCAGAATCAACACCAAAAGTAGGACCAAACGCTGCAGATGCACCTGCAGAAACATCTGGTGATGCTAAAGTATTCGGTTATGATGTTGCTTCACAAGCAAGAAACGGATCTTCAGCAGCACAAAAACCAAATCCCAATTCACCTCTAGCCGCAGGTTGATTTATGACTGAAAAGGAAGCATATATTCATGAATGGATCGAAGAAGTATCCAAGTCGAGAGAAGAATTAGGTGGATTTTCTGTCTGCCCATATGCTTCCAATTCAAAAACATTAATTTTAGAAACACCAATCGATGATGTTGTACCCCAATCAGGGTATGATGTCATCGTTTTTATTGTCGAGGACTTTTGGAGACCTGAACAAGTATTAAAATGGGTAAAACATTACAATGAAAAGTACTCATACTATAAATTTTTTGAAGATTTAGCCTCTGTCCCCACATTTATTGGTGATGTACAGACAAATAATAAGAAATTTAACTTAATTTTGTGTCAATCGAAGAAAAAATTAAGTGCAATTCGTAAAAAATTGGCAGAAACCGACTATTATAACTATTGGACTAAAGAATATTTGGAAGAAATTCTTGGAGAAGAAGTAAATCTAGTAGAAAATCAAGACATTTCGGGATAGCAACCCCGTAAAAAGTTCTGATCTAAAAAATCAGGAGCTAAAAATGTCAAATTCACCCGTTGATAGAGACGCAGACTACATGAAAAGTATGTGGGGAACCACAAAATTGATTACTGACTATGGTTCTATGCAAAAAGTTGATGTTTATGAACAAAAAAGTAAGTTTTTACAAGAAATAATGGACTATGAAAACCATCATGACTTGAAAAAACAGACAGAACTCCATGAAAAAATTCGTAATGACCAAGATTACGACGATTGGGAGTACGGCACTGAACCAACATATGGTAAAAAATGGTGAAATGGTCTTATACATATAATAAATACCATTTGTTTGGGTAATGGCAACGATTTCTCGCAAATTTAAAGATATAAGTCTCTCTTTTGTGAGAAATCCAGTAACTAATGATATCATTGTAATAAATGATGCTGATGCTATAAAAAAATCTGTTATTAATTTGGTGAAGACTAGAGTTGGTGAAAGATTTTATAACAGACTTCTGGGCTCAAATACATATAATACACTTTTTGAACAACAGAGCCCAGATATCGCATACAAATTACAACTTGAAATTGAGACTTTACTGAGAAACTTTGAACCAAGAATTAGAAAAACCTCAGTATTAGTAACATATCCCGATGAGAGTAATGAGTTGTATGTCACCATTGCATATGACATTGTTGGACTTCCACTTCCGACTCAGAGTATAGACTTTATCTTACAACCAACTAGAATCTAATGTCTTTCAATCAGTTTACAAATTTAGATTTTAATAATCTTAGAACTCAGATTAAAGATTACCTTAGATCAAACAGTAATTTTACTGATTTTGATTTTGAGGGGTCTAATTTTTCTACGCTGATTGATTTACTTGCATATAATAGTTACATAACTGCCTTCAACACTAACATGGCAGTTAATGAAGTATTTTTGGACAGTGCTACCCTCAGAGAAAATGTTGTATCTCTTGCACGAAATATTGGTTATGTACCAAGATCTAAAAGAGCTGCAAAAGCAAAAGTAAGTTTTAACGTCAACGTAGCTGGTACAGACGCAAGAACTGTTAAAATACAGGCGGGCCAGTGCGCCTTGGGCGCTGTTGAAGGAGGTAATTATATATTCTCTATACCCGAAGATGTTACGACCCCTGTGGACATCAATGGAATCGCCACGTTTGAAAATTTGGAGATATATGAAGGCACTTTTTTAACAAGTACTTTCACCATAGATCCATCTCAACCAGATCAAAGATATATTCTTCCAAATCCAAATATTGATACAACAACTATTAGAGTTTCTGTTAGGGATCAAGTTACAGAACTCTACAGTTCATATAGTAATATTTTGAATATTAATTCCGAATCAAGAATATTTTTAATTCAAGAAATAGAAGACGAAAAATATGAAATAAGATTTGGTGATAATATTCTAGGTAAAAAGCCATCGCCAGGTAGTGTCATAACAGTCACATACATTGTGACCAATGGAAAAGATGGAAATGGTGGTACTAACTTTACTTTTTCGGGTGTTCTTAAAGATAATAATTTAAAATCAATAACTTCTGGTATATCTTTATTGAGAACCCAACAGCAATCTTCAAATGGTGATAACATTGAAGAGATTGACTCTATTAAATATCTTGCTCCTAGAGTCTATGCCTCTCAGTATAGAGCAGTAACTGCAAATGATTATAAGGGATTAGTTCCTTATATCTACTCTAACGTTGAATCTGTAAGTGCTTATGGTGGAGAAGAACTTGAACCGCCAGAATATGGAAAGGTTTATCTATCAATAAAACCAAGGAATGGAACTTTTTTATCCGAAATTACAAAGAGTGAAATTCTTAGAAATCTTAAACAATATTCAATTGCTGGTATTCAACCACAAATAATTGATCTTAAATACCTTTACATTGAATTAGATAGTACTATCTATTATAATAAAAATCAAACCTCAGATCCGGAATTTATAAGATCCAAAGTTTTGAATACTTTAACTGTTTATGCAAATTCTGTTGACCTTAACAGTTTTGGTGGAAGATTTAAGTACAGTAAGGTTAATGCATTAATTGATAATACTGATCAAGCTATAACTTCTAACATAACAAAAGTTAGAATGAGATTGGATATTACTCCAGAATTAAATTCTTTTGCTACGTATAAGATTTGTTTTGGTAATTCGGTTCATATTAAGAAAGGTGGATATTCTATTAAATCTAGTGGATTTTATATTGATGGAGTATCCGATGTTGTCTATATGGGTGACGTACAAACCGGAGATACAACAGGAAGACTTTTCTTCTTTAAGATAGAAAATAATGTTCCAGTTATAGTCAAAAATAATGCAGGAAGTATTAATTATACCACAGGAGACCTTCTTTTAGATGTGGTAAATATAACAGGAGTTACATTGACTAATGGATTTGTCGAGATTCAGGCAATACCTGAATCTAATGACATCGTTGGATTGAAAGAACTCTATCTTCAAATAGATATTAGAACTTCTGTAGTGAATATGATTGAAGATATCATTACATCTGGTGAAAATACATCAGCCACACTGTTTACACCAACTTCAAGTTACTTAAACGGAAATTATACTAGATAAAATGTCAGATATCAAGAAAGTTAAAATTGTAGATATTTTAGAATCTCAAATTCCCGAGTTTCTAAACGAAGAGTCTCCTCTATTCAGAGAGTTTTTAACTCAATATTATACCTCACTGGAGGCTAAATCTGGTGCGGTAGATCTTGCTTTAAACATAAAAGATTATAAAGATATTGTCAATTTTACTATTGACAATTTGACTCCATATACCGTTTTAAGTTCTGAAGTATTAGTTTTTGATGATGAAATTTTTGTTGGCAGCACTAGTGGTTGGCCAGAAACTTATGGAATTTTGAAGATAGATGATGAGATTATTACTTATAAAGAAAAAACCGCAACATCCTTCAAACAGTGTGTTAGGGGATTTAGTGGTATTGACAGCATAAAATCTAATACTAATACTGAATTTCTGCAGTTTTCTTCAACACAATCAGCAGAACATACCGCAGGAAGTATTGTATATAATTTAAGTAATCTCTTCATTAGAGAATTTTTTAGCAAGTATAAGTACGAATTTCTTCCAGGATTTGAGGGAAGAGATTTTGTCGCCGGACTGGACATTCAAAATATTTTAACAAAAGCAACAGATTTTTATAGATCTAAAGGTACGGATCTTTCATATAAAGTTTTATTTAAAATTTTGTATGGAGTAGATATTGAAATTTTAAAACCACAAGATTATACTATAGTTCCATCTTCTAATTCTTATTTTACTACAAAAAATATTCTTGTTGAAAAAATTTCTGGTGGAGATCCAGTACAAACTAGGGGTAATTTTCTATATCAAGATATAGTTGGATTTGGCACTGCAAGCGCTTCTATTTTTAATGTTGAATATAGACCAGTTGCTGATAAACAATTATACGAAATTTCTCTGGACTCCACTTCCTTTAGTGGAAATTTTCAAGCCACAGGAAAAACTAAAATTTTAGAAGAAGTTCCTGTTGGACAAAATACTATACTAGTTGATTCTACCATTGGATTTTCAAAATCTGGACAAATTTTAGTAAAACCAAGAAATTCTAATTATATAACTCTCACATATTCAGATAAAACCTCAAATCAATTTTTGGGAGTTTCGGGTGTATCAAAAGTTCTTGAGTATGGGTTAGATATAATTGAAGAAAAATTTGCTTATAGTTATATTGGAGTAGGTAATACTTCAAAAGTTGATTTTAGAGTTATTAACGTTATTGATAACATTGATTTTTCAAAAACTTCTAATCTAAGAGGCGGAGATAAGATAAAATTATCTGGTTTTGGAAAGGATCTCTCCAATAGATTTGAGTTTAATAACTGGATTTACAATGTCCCCACAAAACATAATATTAAGTCTGTATCACAACAGGATTCGAATAAGTATAGAATAATTCTTTATGACACTGTAAGTTTTTATAAGGGTGAAAAAATATTCTTAGAGGATAAATTTGGAAATACTTCTGAAGCAGATATAATATCGGTTGAATTTGAGACTGGAGATACTATTAGAAAGTATACCAATAGAATCCTCATTCAAGTTTTTAATGCTACTTTTGATATATCTAGTTCAAATAACCTCAAAAAGTATATTGTAAAAGCCAAGCATTATTCCGATTATTTTGAAGATATTGATAAAATTCCCGTGGGAGTTCAGAACACATACATTAGTAGTGATAATGAAACAATGTATGTTACATCAACTGGATTGCCAAATTACACCATTTTTAGTAAAGATACCAAGAATAATCTTTCCGTAGTTGGTACGTCTAATACATCTATTTTATATTGTCCCGATCATCCATATACGACGGGGGAGACGGTTTTCTATGTTCCTGTAGATTCGGAAGTTTCTGGAATTAATACAGGAGCATACTTTGTTACTAAATTGAATAATAATAATATAAGCTTATCTTTTAGTAAAAATGATTTATTTACTAAAAAATATATTATAGCTAATTCGGGAATAACAAGTGATTCCGTTTGGAAGTTTGGATATGAAAATAAAACACTTCAACACCAAAAGTTACTCAAGAAATTTAATTTAAATAAAAATATTTTTGTAT
>Ga0222715_10003970_pt1 | contig 13055 bp, 7 predicted proteins | sample C33_9DmetaG_FD_165056 | JGI IMG/M metagenome (GOLD analysis project Ga0222715, IMG submission 165056) | Estuarine water microbial communities from San Francisco Bay, California, United States - C33_9D | ecosystem: Environmental > Aquatic > Marine > Unclassified | place: USA: California...
ATAGAGATTGCCGGCCGCGACGACAAGCCACATCAAGCATGCCCGCTTGCAGTAAAAAACTTCGAGCGGTCGCAGTTGAAGTTCGCTGCTGTGGCGCAGGGCATTGAGATAGAACGCAACGAGAATGGCTGACAACCCTATTAATCCAAAGCCGAAATAGATAAACAAGGCGGCAACTTGGTTGTCGTCCCAGCCACCGAGCGAAAAAATATCTGTTCCGAGTGCGCCGCCTGAGGCGTAAAGCACCGTTGCCTGCGCCATCAGTTTTATCGGGTAGACAAATACTAATACCAGCATCACGAGCGCGAGACTCAAGTAGAGAGTAGCGGAGTCTTGAAGACCAAAATGGCGACTCCAGTTTGCATGTGTGACCCAGATCGAACCGATAATTATTGCGCTAATCAAAAAGGCGGGGATGTCGCGCGAGAGCTCCAATAGTTCTTCGGGGTTGGTAGGTATTTGATCGATGCTAATGACGAGCATCGTAAAAGCGAAGGCGAACGCCGCGTCTACAAAGGTTTCTATACGGCTCATGTTCTCGCCTCGTAGAATTTTCCCTCGGTCTACTCGGCAGCTTGAGATGAAATCGTCGGAAAGGCGGTTCATTTCGGTTCTCCAAATTGCTCAGACGTGAGAATTAATTGTATAGCTCACCCTCGTCGATATCGCCAATTGCCAAGATAGGTGAGGCATCGATGTCTTCGGCGTCCATCATGCTCGCGACTCGGCCCACGGCGCTAACAAGCATATGTTGCTCCCAGGGCTCGAGCTTCCTGTACTCGCGCAAGAAGCCCGATTGAAGGAGTTCAGGCGCTTCATTGTATTTCGCCTCACCCAGATCCGTTAGGACGACATTAATAGTTCGTTTGTCGGTGCCAAGGCGCTTCCTCTGCACGAGCCCGTTTTTCTCCAAGCGATCGATGAGATTCGTCACCGTCGCCTGGGAAAGCAGAATCGATTTAGCAATCGCGCTAGGAGTCGGCTTGTCTATTTTTACAATGGCATCCATGACCAAAAGCTGGGAAATCGTCAGTCGCGTGTCTTTCTGGAGACGCTTTGAATAGAGGTCGATCGCGCGGGTTATCCGTCTAAGTGCAATCAGTAATTCGTCGTAGTCTTTCATCTGCTTTGTGGTTCCGTGTCTGGGTGCTTTGCTGACTTCATTCTAGTGCATTGGCGTTGCGATAAGCTGCTACTAATTGTTTCCTTTAGCTGTTCTTGGTTTGGCAATTTATTTAGATATCTAAATAAAGTATCGCTTTCGGTATGCAGCGCCATCACCGCAAACTCTTTCTTTTATCTTCATAATAAACTGATTTTATTATTAAAAACTAATAAATGTCTTTGCTGCCATCCCACATCTTTAAAGATTATCCGATGATGAGGGCTACTAATTTACTTTTACTTCTATATAATGGCGAGATAAATAACGACACCCATGCGCTGGTTGGTAGGTTTATCAAGGTGTGCGGCGCGTCAATTATGCAGGCTCAAGAAGGCAGTCCTAAGCACTGCGGTCGAAGGTTCTGTAGTCCAGCAAAGATAGGAAAGGAGATGTATGTTTGGTAGTCAGTTCCGCAAAAAGCAATTAGGTCTAGCAGTCGCGCTCGCGTCTACGGCCTTCACAGCTCACGCACAAATTGAAGAAGTTCTGGTGACCGCAACCAAGCGCACCGAGAGCATGCAGGACATTCCCGTCGCAGTATCGGCGCTAGGCGAAGAATCCCTAGACCAGCTCGGCATTTCGAATTTTGAAGATTATCTCCTCCAGTTACCCAACGTGACAGCCGGCGGCAGCGGCCCCGGTCAGAACACAATCTATATCCGCGGCGTTGCATCTACCACGCCAGGACTCACCGTAGCCGGTGTTGCAGGCCTCGCGCCCAACGTTGCGCTCTATCTAGACGAGCAGCCTCTTGCCCAGCCGGGTCGAAATCTCGATGTCTATGCTGCCGACTTGGCGCGGGTTGAGGTATTGTCCGGACCACAGGGCACGCTCTTTGGTGCAAGCTCTCAGGCAGGTACGGTTCGACTTATCACCAACAAGCCAGACCCGAGCGGAAATTATGCGAGTATCGATCTCGGTACTGCCTTCACCCACAAAGGTGAAATGAGCAACAACGTCGAGGCGATGGTAAACATCCCAATCAACGAGAAGCTCACTGTGCGAGGCGTTGTTTATGTCGACAATCAGGGCGGCTATATCGACAACGTCGTCGGGCAGAGAAATCTGACCGAGAGCGCGCGTTTCAGACCCGAAGGCACGGTGCGCAGCAATGGCCTGCCTGTCAGTGCGGGCAGGGCAGGTTTTCAGTCCACAGCCGATCTAAGCGGCGTGAATTTTATCGACGCAGATAATTCAACGCGTGTCGAAGAAGATTTTAATGACACAACGTACTCAGGCGTCCGTCTATCGGCGCTGTGGGATATAAACGACGACTGGTCGCTAACCGTTGCGCACACCGAGCAAGAACTCGAAACCGATGGCGTGTTTTTCGCGGACCCTAATCTGGGCGATCTCGAGATTCAGCGCTACGAAGACGATTCCTTAGAGGATGCATTTAGCAATACGAATTGGACCCTCGCCGGTCGCATTGGTGAGTTAGAGGCTATCTACACCGGCGCTTTCACCGATCGTGAGACCGATCAGTTTATTGACTACGCGGACTACATTTTCGTGGGTCAGTATCTGCCTTACTACATTTGTGACGGCAGCGTGACCTATCCGGGCGCGAGTGCGCCTAGCGGAACCTGTCAGGCGCCTAACATGTTTGTGAAGAGTACTTCGCAGACCGAAGTTAGCAGCCATGAAGTGCGGTTCTCGACCGATGCTGAACGCCGAGTGAGTGCAACAGTCGGTGGGTTCTACAGCACGCTTGATCTCGCTGAGAAAAATGACTTTACCTACCTAGGCTCGCGGCAGGCGATTGCGTTCAATGGCGAGACAGGTTTCGGACCGAATTTTTCCGCTAAGAACTCAACGAGCGATCAGAGTCAGTGGCCTGACGGTGTGATATTCCGAAACGATGTGCAGCGCACGGACGAGCAGACAGGCGTTTTCGGCGAAGCGAAGATTCGTCTTAACGACGAATTCGCCGTCACAGTGGGCGCACGTTGGTACGACGTCGAAGTGGATCTTGTCGGCAGCGCGGCGGGTTCGTTCGGTAACTTTGGCGCAACGACAGACAACAATGCGGGTAATAATCTAGATACTTTATTCGCAGCGCCGCGTCCTGATACCGCGTCGACCGATGGTGTGATCACCAAGGCGAGCGTGACGTGGACGCCGAACGATAATCAGCTGCTCTATGCGACTTTCTCCGAGGGCTATCGTCCAGGTTTGTTAAATCGCCCAGGCGGCGCGACAAACCCCGCGGGTACGTTTACCGTGCCGTATGCGATAGACACGGATGACATGACTAACTATGAGTTCGGTTGGAAAACCGACCTGTTAGATTATACGCTTCGCTTCAATGGCAGTGTCTTCTTCGCCGAAATCGAGCGACTACAGACCACTATTTTCGACCCATCTATCACAAATCTGTTCTTCTCGGATAACGCGGCGGACGCCGAAATAAAAGGTGTTGAAGGTGACTTTATTTGGGCACCCCCTACGATTGCTGGTCTTACCGTCGTTGGTGCATTTTCTCTATTGGACACCGAAATTACGCGAGTCATAACGCCTACTAACGACGTTACCCTCGGTGATTCGCTTGCCTATGCACCGGAGCGTCAAGCGAATCTGCGTGCGCGCTATGAATGGAGCGTTGGCTCAGGAATGGTCGCCCACGTGATGCCGCAGATCGCTCACTCGGCATCGTCTTACAGCGATATCGTGTCGATTAACCGCGACAAGTTAAACAGCTGGACGCTGTTTGGCTTTAGCGCCGGTGTCACATCGGATACCTGGTCGGCCGAGTTCTTTGTCGAGAACCTAAGTGACGAACGTGCCGAAATTGCCCGCTCGTACAACTTCGACAGAGACCGCGTGAACTACGTGAGACCACGAACGATGGGAGTCAGAGTCTCTTATGACTTCTAGCGCATAGTAGTTTTACGCATAGAAGTTCATTGAACGCCCCGCTTTAGGGGCGTTCTCGTTCTCGTCTATTACCGACGGGCATCGATCTGGTGCCGACAAACCTGTATGGTCTAACAGTTCTAACAGTAAAAAGGCTACGTGTTTTACACAGAGCGACTGAGGCGAAGGAGCCTAAGATCCAAAGTATGAGTGAAATCCGAAATCCGGCAGCCTTCGAGCAAGATGCAGTTTCCACTGCAGTCGATGCGATGGCAGCCGAGTTGGCCGCTACAATCGACAGGGCCACTCGCGCTCTTTCGAACAAAGAGTTCGCAGCGGCGCTCTCTCTGCTTATGCCACTGTGCGCTGAGCACCCGCGTAACGAAGAACTTCTCTATCTTATCGCCGTGGCGCAGCGCTATTTAGGCGACACCGACAGCGCACTCGCGACGTTAGCTTCTCTTCTCGAGTGCGCCCCAAATCATGGACGCGCGTATCAAGAAGAGGGGCATAACCACCGAGCGAGGGGCGATGCTGAGTCGGCGCTCAGAGCCTACAGTTGGGCGTGTCATTACAATCCCGCCTTAGAGGCGAGCTATAAAGGGCAGCTGCAGATGTTGCGGCAACTCGACCGGCCTCAACTCCATGAACAGGTAAGCGCGCAGTTAAAGCAGCTATTGAGTCAGCCGAAGCCACTCGTGGCCGTAGTCGATTTGATTTCGCAGGGTAAGTTACTCAAAGCCGAGGATTTGTGTCGGCAATACCTGTTACGAGATCCTGCTAACGTTGAAGGGATGCGCTTGCTCGCAGATATCGGCTGCCGTCTGGGCGTGCTCGACGACGCCGAGACACTACTCGCCAGTGCACATGACCTCGCACCTAAAAACATTCCCGTGCATATCGACTATATTCAGACTTTACGAAAACGCCAGCGTTTCTTCGAGGCGCGGACACAGGCGCAGGCACTTCTTGCAAGCAACCCGAATAACCCCCAATTTATCTCTCTCGCGGCTGTTGAAGCGATGCAAAGCGGCGACTTCGAAGAAGCATTAGCGCTTTTCGCACGCGTACTCGATTTCTTGCCGAACGATAGCCTCACGCTGACTTCAATCGGTCATGCGAAAAAAACACAGGGTGAGTACGACGCGGCCGTTGCCTCGTATCATCGCGCGCTGGCCAGCAATCCGAGTCATGGCGAGGCTTATTACTCGCTTGCAAATCTCAAGGTTTATCAGTTTACCGATGACGAAGTTGCTTCGATGCAGGAGCAGGTCGCACACCCTCGCCTGGCGCATAGCGATCGCGTCTACATGAACTTTGCTTTAGGTAAAGCCTTCGAAGACAGACACGCCTTCGCCGAGTCTTTTCACTATTACGCGCAGGGCAATGCGCTCAAAAAAGCCCAGAGCCGCTATCGTGCCAGCTCGATGACCGAGGATATTGCCGCGCAAAAAACCGTTTGCACACGCGAGCTTTTCGAATCCAAGCGGGGCGCGGGCTGCACAGCCCCCGATCCTCTATTTATTCTAGGCCTACCGCGTGCGGGTTCAACACTTGTCGAGCAAATTCTCGCTTCGCACAGCCTTGTGGACGGAACGCTGGAGCTGCCTAACATCCTCGCGCTTTCACAAAGGCTCCGCAGACTTGGGCAAGGGCGAGGCGCGGGCAAGCTGGCGCGTGAGCGAGACGACTACTTAACCTATCCAGCAAATCTCGCGCAGCTCTCTCACTCACAGCTTACAGAATTTGGCGAAGAATTTATCGAGCAGACCAGAATACATCGTGCGGGCGCCCCTTTCTTTATTGACAAGATGCCTAATAACTTTCGCCACATTGGACTGATAAAACTGATTCTGCCCAATGCAAAAATCATCGACGCAAGACGCGGTGCCATGGCCTGCTGCTTTAGTGGTTTCAAACAGCTGTTCGCAGAGGGGCAGGAATTTACCTACTCGCTCAAAGACATGGGCACTTACTACCGAGACTATGTGGATTTGATGGCACACTGGGACGAGGTGCTCCCCGGTTTTGTGCATAGAATCGAGAACGAAAAACTTATAGATGATTTAGAAGGGGAGGTGCGCAAGCTTCTCGATTTTTGTGGGCTTCCCTTCGAACAGGCATGCGTTGAGTTTTATCGCAATAAGCGCAATGTCAGAACACCGAGTTCGGAACAAGTTAGACAACCGATTAGCAAGAGCGGCGTCGACCAGTGGCGCAGCTACAGCGAGCATTTAGCGCCTCTGCGCGATGCGCTAGGTAGCCTCAGTCATGAATAAGAAGAATAACCTGCGTGGATCGATGTGGCTGCGCAATTCCATCCCGAAACAGGCACGAACCAATCAGGAAATATTATGCTAGACCAAGTAAGGAACAATCTGGATCCTGCGACACCTGAGGAGCCAGAGTCAACCTTGAATAAACCAGTATTCTTCATTTCTGCTGGGCTTATTATTGCTGTGTGCCTCTACGGAGCACTCTTTAGCGAGCACGCGTCGCTGCTTTTTTCTGATCTTCAGTCTTGGCTGCTTACCAATCTCGGTTGGCTCTATATGGGCTCTGTCGCGGGCTTTTTTATGCTCGTGGTTTATCTCGCTTTTAGCCGGTTTGGCCACCTAAGACTCGGTGCGGATGACTCCGAGCCGGAATACAGCTACGGCAGCTGGTTTGCGATGTTATTCAGCGCGGGCATGGGAATCGGATTGATGTTCTTTGGCGTCTCCGAGCCGATGACGCATTTTCTGGAACCCCCGATTGGTGAAGGCGGCACGATAGACGCCGCGCGCAATGCGATGCAGGTAACGTTCTTCCACTGGGGCCTTCACGCGTGGGCGATTTATATCATTATAGGTCTGGCGCTCGCGTATTTTGCGTTCCGTCACGATCTCCCTCTCACCCTGCGCTCGGCGCTGTATCCTGTTATCGGCGACAAAATCCACGGCAAGTTGGGCAACGCGGTCGATATTTTTGCCATTCTCGGCACGATGTTCGGCGTTGCAACCTCGCTGGGTATCGGAGTGATGCAGGTAAATGCGGGGCTCAATTACCTGTTTGGCTTGCCCGTGTCAGTCTTGGTTCAGGTTGCATTGATTGCGGCGATTACCTGCGCCGCAACTGTCTCTGTGGTTGCAGGCTTAGATGCAGGTATTAGGCGACTGAGTGAGCTTAACTTGTTGTTGGCATTGCTACTCATGGTGTTCGTCTTAGTTGCGGGCCCGACCGTAATGCTACTCAGTAGCTTGATTCAGAATATTGGCATGTATCTTTCCGGTCTCGTTGACATGACTTTTCGGATTTATGCCTATGAGCCTAACGATTGGATTGGAAATTGGACATTGTTCTATTGGGCGTGGTGGATTTCATGGTCTCCGTTTGTCGGCATGTTTATCGCGCGGATCTCTCGCGGGCGTACGATTCGAGAATTCATTCTGGGCGTGTTACTCGTCCCCTCAGGCTTTACGTTTCTTTGGCTGACAGTGTTCGGTAATAGCGGTTTGTGGTTGGAGATGCATGAAACGGGTGCTGGCTTGGCGTCAGCTGTGCAAACCAACATGCCCACAGCGATTTTTGTCCTGCTCGAACAATTGCCTTTGACTACAATCACGTCGGCGCTAGCTACGATGCTTATTGTGACATTTTTTGTGACCTCTTCGGATTCAGGTTCTCTTGTGATCGATATTATTAGCTCCGGCGGTGCAGAGAATCCTCCCGTGTGGCAAAGAATATTCTGGGCGGTTTCTGAGGGCGCTGTCGCCGCGACGCTCCTTCTTGCAGGCGGACTTGCTGCGTTGCAAACAGCAGCCATTAGCAGCGCACTGCCGCTGATTATCGTGATGTTTCTGGTGTGCTACGGTTTAATGAAAGCGCTTCATGCCGAGCCTTCTGTGCGCGGTGTTCGGCCCATTGCGACATCGAGCGTGCCCGTTGCCGCCGGCTCCAAGGGGTGGCAATCACGTCTCAAAGCGATGCTAGGTCGATTCAAAGAGGGGGAGGCGCAGGCCTATCTGGAGACCACGGCAAAACAGGCGATGGAGGAAGTTTTATCGCAGTTGACTACTCAGAATATTCTGCATGCGGCAATCGAAGAAGAAGAGAATCTGATTCGATTAACGGCGGGTCAGGGCGAAGAGTTTGATTTTCTCTATGAAATTAAACTGCGCGAGTATTCACTACCTTCTGTTGCTTTCCCCGAGCTGCCGACCAAAAAATCTGAGCGCAACTATTGGCGCGCAGAGGTCACCCTCTTAGAAGGTGCGCAGCAGTACGATGTGGCGGGTTATTCGAAGGAAGAGCTAATGAGCGATATCCTTACTCAGTTTGAGAACCACTTACACCTCCTGCACACAGATATTTAGGCGCGTCGCTTCGCCTCGATGGCCTCGATGATCGAGTCTAGGCTGTAGTTCCAATCGGCCAGACGTAGGTCGAATTGGGTTGGCCACTCGAAGAGGGCATTGGTGTCTTCAAAGCGGCTTTCATCTATCGTATCTAGCCAGATTGTAAAGTCAGCACTGAACGTCTCACGCGCGGTTGCAGTGGGTGCGACGAAATCGCAGAGTGCGAGCTTGCCTTGGCTTACCTGAGCTTGGGCGAAGTCGGCCATGCGCTGCGCCTGGCGAAGCCGTCCCTCTTCGGAAAAATCCCAATCATCCGCTTCTTTTCGCACTTCGTCGGCGTTAAGCCAAATGCAGTCTTTGAGCTTTTTGTGCAGCTGTGCGGCGAGAGTCGTCTTGCCCGCGCCGGGTAGTCCCATAACGAGAATTTTCATGATGCGTACTCTTTTTGTTCTATTACTGTTGACGCTACGGTTTGAGGATAGCATTAAATATTTGTGCAAAAAACAGAGGGCTGCTCTCAGCTTTAGCCACGTTTAGGCTAAGATTCTCTAAACGTGCAGATTTCCTCAAGTGTCTTTTTTTGCTTTGCTGCCGAGGGCACGGTTGCAGAGTCTGCAGGATGACCCACTACTAAGAGCAGATAGGGGCGCTCGGTGGTGGGTCGCTCAAGAATCTCGCTCAGGAATTTCATAGGATTAGGTGTGTGGGTGAGGGTCGCGAGTCCTGCCGCGTGCAGTGCGTTAATAAGGAAACCGGTAGCGATACCGACAGACTCTGGCATGTAGTAGTTTTTGCGCTTGTTGCCCTGCGCATCCTTCCCTTGCCGCTCTATAAATATGGCAATTAGCCAAGGCGCCGTTTCGAGAAATGGCTTATTATCATCGGTGCCAAGCGGCGCGAGGTCTCTAAGCCATTCGTCTCCGGCTTTCCCGCCATAAAATGCCCGCTCTTCTCTTTCGGCAGCCTCGCGTATTCGACGTTTTATATCAGGATCGCTGATGCAGACGAAATGCCAGGGTTGATGGTTTGCGCCGCTCGGTGCTGTGCCCGCAGCGCGAATCGCCGACTCGATAACCGCTTTAGGAACGCTACGAGGCGAAAACTCGCGAACGCTATGCCGGGACTTTATGAACTCGAAATACCTTTCCGCCTGCGAAACCATTTCTTCGTCGGTGTAATTCGACCGATTAGGTAGTTCTATCGTTTGATAGGTTGACAAAATAACGACCTCTGCTGAGTTGGCACATGGCCCAGTTTAACTCGTTTCCCACCGCAGTGAGCAGTGAGTGATCCTCGCAGAGAGCGCCGGAGCGGCTCGCCGTTATGGCAGCAGTGCTTTGAACATCATTCGATGCGAGTGCAGCAAGGGCTCCGTATAGCCATTGGGCAGCGTTGGGTTTTCAAAGATCAGCGCTTTTGCTGCAGCGAAACCCGCGCTCGTCTCGAAGTCGCTCGCCATAGGTTTATACAGTGGGTCGCCCGCATTTTGCGCATCCACCACCTTGGCCATGCGCTGCATTATTGCGATAACCTGCTCGGCGCTGCAAAGGCCGTGTTTGAGCCAGTTCGATACATGCACTGCCGAGATCCGAAGCGTCGCTCGATCCTCCATGAGACCAATATTGTGGATATCTGGCACTTTCGAGCATCCGATGCCGTGCTCAACCCAGCGCACAACATAGCCCAGGATGCCCTGAATGTTATTTTCAAGTTCGCGCGCTATGCTCTCCGCTTCAAGTGGCGATGCTTGGTCCAGAAGTGGAATAGTCAAAAGCGCAGAGAGTGTCGAGGGCACGCGTAGGCGAACAGATTCCTGTGCAGCTTTCACGTCAACGGCATGGTAGTGCATCGCATGCAGAACGGCTGCGGTAGGAGAAGGAACCCATGCAGTCGAGGCGCCAGACTGCGGGTGGGCAATTTTTGCTGCCATCATCGCAGCCATCTCATCGGGCATGGCCCACATGCCTTTACCAATTTGCGCGCGGCCTTGAAGTCCGCAGGCAAGGCCAATCTCAACGTTTCGATTTTCGTAGGCACGAATCCATTCGCGGTCTTTGATCTCGGACTTTGGCGGAAAGACACCGGCGTTCATGCTGGTATAAATCTCGTCTCCTGTTCTATCTAAAAATCCCGTGTTTATAAACACAAGTCGTTCCCGCGCTTCGAAGATGCAGTGTTTGAGATTTGCCGATGTACGACGCTCTTCGTCCATGATGCCGAGTTTCACGGTGTTAGGGGGGAGCGAGAGAAGCGTCTCGATGCGCGCAAATAGGCGGCACGTCAACGCCACTTCGGTGGGACCGTGCAGTTTTGGTTTGACGATATAGATACTGCCTGTGCGGCTATTGCCGTAACCCGTGTTGCATCGCAGGTCTATCGTGCTGACGAGGGCCGTCACCACGGCATCAACTATGTGCTCAGGGACTTGTTGCCCTGTATTGTCGTGCGCCAGCTCACTAGTCATCAGTAGGCCGACATTTCGGTTGAAGAGCAGGCTGCGGCCGCGGAGTACGACGGGTTTCCCCGCGGGGTCCAGGAATTCGCGGTTCGCATTTAGCGTGCGCGTGAGCGTCGCTCCGCCTTTGGTGAAGTTCGCGCTTAGCGTGTTTGTCATTAACCCGAGCCAATTTCGATAGACATCGATTTTGTCCTCCGCATCGACCGCGGCGACCGAGTCTTCGCAGTCCATGATCGTGGTCAAAGCGGCTTCGAGATTGATGTCGTTAATGCCCGCCGCGTCATCTCGGCCGATACTGGCGTTCCTGTCGATCACGCATTCGATATGAAGGCCATGGTGTTTAAATAGGACCGAGCTAGGCGCCTCGGCATCCCCTAAATAGCCCGCGAACTGCGTCGCATCTCGTAAGCGCGTTTGGTGTCCGTCGGTTAGCTCAACGATAAGGCCGTCACCGATACGGTAGCTCACCGCGTCGGCGTGCGAGGCAGACTCGAGCGGCACGGCTCTGTCTAGAAAGGCTCGCGCGTGGGCGATAACTTTTTCGCCACGAGCGGGATCGTAGCCGGGCTTTCTTGGGTGTGCGGGGTCGTCGGGAATAATGTCGCTGCCATAGAGCGCATCGTAGAGACTCCCCCAGCGCGCGTTGGCCGCATTGAGTGCAAACCGTGCATTCTTCAGCGGCACAACCAGCTGTGGGCCAGCGAGGGTCGCAATCTCAGAGTCGACATTTTCAGTGCCGATAGAAAAGTCGTCTATCGGCGGCAAGAGGTAGCCTATGGCGTGTAAAAACTGCTCATAATCGGCCTGACTGAACGATGGGTTAGCTTCGTGCCAGCTGCCAATCTTTGCCTGCAGTTCTAATCTATAAGCGAGGAGCGCTCTCGTGTCGTCGGAAAATTCGTTTATCAGGTCTTCGAAGTCCTGCCAAAACGTCGTCGCATCGATTGATGCGATTGGGAGAATTTCGTCATTGATAAAGCGCGTAAATTCCGGATGAAACATCGACAAAGCCTTTCGCTAGGGGTTAGAGATTAGAAAGCAATAGTTAAGCGTACACCGCAAACAGCGATGCGCACAGAGCAAAAAAAAAGCGCTCGTTCAGCGTCATGCTAGAACGAGCGCCGATGTCTAAGTCGGCCTAGCCAAACTGATTCATCGTGTTGTCTTTACCGCCCGCTTTGAGCGCCGCCTCACCAGAGAAGTAGGTCTTGTGGTCGTCGCCCATATTAGAACCCGCCATGTCTTGATGTTTGACGCAAGCGAGTTTCTCGCGGATCTCACGGCGCTGAACGCCTGCAACATAAGCGAGCATTCCTTCGTCTCCAAAGTAGCCTTTGGCGAGGTTGTCTGTACTCAGCGCCGCTGTGTGATACGTAGGTAGGGTGATCAGGTGATGGAATACACCGGCTTCACGAGCAGCATCGCGTTGGAAGCTTCGCACTCGCTCGTCTGCAGCTTGTGCCAGTTCGCTGCCATCATAGCTCGCCGCCATTAGATTCGCGCGCTCGTAGTTTGTTAAGTCGCGGCCCTCTGCTGCCCACGCATCGAAAACCTGCTGACGGAAGTTCAGCGTCCAGTTGAACGAAGGACTGTTGTTGTATACAAGCTTCGCGGTCGGCGCGCGCTCGCGGATGCGGCTCACCATGCCGCCGATCTGCGCAACACTCGGTGTTGACGTTTCAATCCAGAGTAGATCGGCGCCATTTTCAAGAGAGGTTATGCAATCTAAGACGCAGCGATCTTCGCCGGTGCCTTCGCGGAATTTAAAAAGGCCATTAGGCAGCGTGGTCGTGCGCTGAAGCTTGCCAGCCACCTTGACTGCGATGTCGCCATTGTCAAGTGTGCTCGCGTCCTCGATAGGGGTGAGCTCAAGAAATCTGTTGTACTGATCGCCAAGATCGCCTTCTTCGGTTGTGGTGGCGATTTTTTGAGTCAGGCCAGCGCCCAGTGAATCTGTGCGGGCAACAATGACGCCGTCTTCCACACCTAATTCTAAGAACGCGTAGCGAACTGCGCGGATTTTAGCGAGAAACTCCTCATGCGGTACTGTGACCTTGCCATCTTGATGACCACACTGTTTCGCATCAGACACCTGATTCTCGAGCTGGATGGCACAGGCGCCGGCTTCGATCATGCGCTTTGCTAACAGATAGGTCGCTTCTTCGTTGCCAAAGCCCGCATCAATGTCAGCGATGATTGGCACGACATGCGTCTGGTAGTTGTTGATCTCGTTTTGAAT
>Ga0222715_10003971_pt1 | contig 13055 bp, 23 predicted proteins | sample C33_9DmetaG_FD_165056 | JGI IMG/M metagenome (GOLD analysis project Ga0222715, IMG submission 165056) | Estuarine water microbial communities from San Francisco Bay, California, United States - C33_9D | ecosystem: Environmental > Aquatic > Marine > Unclassified | place: USA: California...
TGTTGCGGTGGCTACACTACCGTTTGATAAAAATATTCCAACCCAATTACTTGCAGGATCGCCATCATTACTAATTGCCATTCCATTACCAAATGTGCCTTGAATTTTAATATTTTCAAACAAGCTATCTTTACAATTTTCTAAAAGTAAAGCACCACCATAGCTAGTATGATTTAAAGTCATGCCGTCAATTCTAATATTCCTTGCCATATTTAAACTGTCAGTTGTGCTAGGATCAGCATAGGTACCAGGAACACTGGTTTCGTTTACAGTTCTAAAAATATGAGCAGGCGGATTAGTTGCACTACTAATGATTTTTGTTTTATCAATACCATCGCCTATCAAGGTGGCATAAGGTGGAACTCGTAAACCATCGCCGCTTATTACATATTCACCTGCTGGAAAAAATAATTTAATTCTACTTTTTGCTAAACCTTTACTAGCTGGATTTAAAAACAACTGGTCTAATGCACGTTGAATTTTTACAGTGTTATCTTCTGTACCACTTTCGACGCCAAAGTCTCTAATATTTACAATATCATCTAGTTTTGCTTGTAAACTTCTTTCGGTAGGAGAACTAATTGCTTCGCCAGTTTGTATCTCGCCGCGCTTGTACGCATAATCACCTGCCGTGGTAAGAAGGTCATCAGCTTCTGTTAAAATTTTAGTGTTACCTACTGTAGGTGCGCCTTCACTTGTAGCACCGTTACCAATATATAATTCTTGTGTATCAATTGCCCAACCAATTTCACCAGATGCAAGTTGAGGTAAACCTGTTCCTTGATTTTTTCTGCCACGTCTATGTTGAATACGAGATATCTGTACAACGGCCATTATTTACTCCTAGTAATGCTAGTAGTATTTAGCCATTCTTTTCGTAATACTGGCGGCACCTGTTCCACCATTCTTGTTCCCACTCTGCAAATTCATCTGGCCATAGGTCAAACTGTTGATACTCGCCTGCACGACTGCACATGAAGATATGTCCTTCACGTATGTCTGTGCCATGTACTTCATTGTGTGCAATTGCGTATGCTGTAAGTTGTAGGAAATAATCTTCAACCCATTCAAGTTTTTTGGGCTTGTTCGTTTGCTTAAAATCCATGATGCAAGGATTGCCTTTGTATACACCCACAAGGTCTGTGGTGCCTGCATATATACCTGGTACATAAAGCGGAACTTCACTTCCCCATATTTCGTCTACATCATCCATTGCATGTACTTTTATAGTAGTAGCCATCATGTGTGCTTGCTGTGCATATGGATTACTACCAGGTTGCGGCCATTCTCCAAACTCAATATAGTCTTCTAAATATTTGTGCATACGTGTGCCAACGCCACTTGCTTCGGTAACAATCTCTTGTGCTTTTTGTTCGCCTACACGCCTTTTCCAGGCGATAAGATGACTCATATCTTTTGTGCCACTTAAAATGGTTGTAACGCTTGCTACTGGGTCTCCGCCTGGTGCTGCATAACGGCGCTTGCCATCTACTTCAACACGCTTGAGTTTTTCATAGGTATACTTTGGTTTAATCAATGTCATTATTTAAAATAACATATTATGCCATGTCTGTCAAGTCGGTTGCACGTTTTGCCATTTGACCTACAGTGTCTCCGCCGTCACCACCTTGTGGGATAGCATCTGTAGCATCTTGATTAAAATAGATTTCATTTTTATTGAAGTTTTTAATCATCTTTTTCATACGTGGATCTAAGTTATAGCTTGCTGCAAATGTATCATATGAAAACTGTTCAACACCCATACCTGCAAGCATGTTGTTTAGTTTATCAACATCGATAGACTGCACGCCGTCGGATTGTAACGATTTTAAAACTTGGATAAGTTTAGGGTTTACACCCTCAATTACTTTTTTTTTGAAAGTGTCTTTGCTAGTTTACGTGGATCTACACTTTCACGTGTTTCACGTCCTAGTGGCTCTTCGCCGCCTGCTGCTGCTGGTGCAACATCACCTTCTGCTGGCAATGGCTCTTCCATATCAACAGTTGGTTCCATGCCTGGCTCATCCATTGGCATTTCTTCTGCACCCATTGATGGAGCAGGAGCACCTTCGCCTGTCAATAATCCAACGCCGCTGCTCAATGCTTCACGAGCTTGTTCCATCGCACTGTAAAGTCCTTCTAGTGCCGGCTTTACACTTTGTACAAATTGTGTGCTTTGATCTACACCCATTTCATCACGGATAGCATCCGCTAGTTCTAACATTGACTCAGTTTGCATTTCAGCTGTGTCTTCCATCCAACCAGTAACACGATCAACCATATCTTTTGCAGCCATGATAATTTCTGCATTATCTTCTGCACCTTCACGTACAATAGATTCGGCTTTCTTTTTCTTAGCGTCTTTTGCTGCATCTGCAATTGGTTCTTCAGTATCGCCATCGTTGTCAAGGTCTGGACTATCAGGACGTTTATTATGCTGCTTTTCTTCAATTGCTTCCTCTTCGATGTCACCACGCTCTGAAATTTCAGCATTTAACACGTCTAAGAACAGTTTTGACTTTTGATAGTCATCACTTTCTACAACTGTATTGAAACTTTCACTCATTTCAATTTGAGATAATTTTGTACGCATTTTATTACGTGCATCTTGCAATTGTGCAAGTGTAAAATTCTCTAATGCAATTTTTTGGCCAAAGCGTCTTGCTAGGCTTTCGTTCAAGCTCTTTGCTGTTACTGGTTTCCCGAATTCACTAATATACATGTTTATGGTTCCTGAATGGTTTGTTATAGTTATTTATCATCAATCGAAGATGATTGCTTCTAGTTTTTGATATGCATTTTCTTTCATTGATTGGCTTACACCTAATCTTACCGATGCGAGATCTTTTCTAAAGGTATCTGCTGTAACTTTTTGTGTATTCTCATAAAAAATACAATCACTATCATGTTTTGCGTAATCTTTATCGTAAATCTTACATTTATCAATAGGTTTATCGCTGTTGTATTGTTTTGCAATTGCAAGAGCACCTGGCTTGCTATGTGCTATATAAAACTGTTCATTGAGTAAACAATCAAACAAAATATAACCTTTCGTTTGGCTATAGCGTATCACAACTTTACCTATACGGATACTATTACCTTTAACCATAGGTAAAGGATTGCGCTGAGTGCCGTTGTTTATCAACTGCTCTAATTTTTTAGAAAGGTTTTTTTCCATTCTTCACCAGATACATTTTTCCATTTTCTACGACTTTAGTTATTAAACTCTTTCTTACTAAGTTTTCTATTACTGTTTGTTCACGTTCTGTAAATTGTTCTGGTATCATCACATCTTGTAATTTTTCTAACAACTCATTCTCCTCATTGGTTGTTTGGATTTCAAAATGTGATATTAAATCATTTAGCTTCATGATGGCTGTACTGGTGTTGCTTGAATATTAGTATTCATTGCCGGAGCAGTGTTACCACCTTGTGGCTGTTGTTGAGTACCTTGTGTACCCTGTGTTGCTTGCTGTGCTTTTTGTTGCTGCATTGCTGCTTGTGCTTGTGGTTTGCTTTGTTTTAAATCTGCAATCTCTTTTTGCAATGCTTGCATTTGTTCAGTTTTTTGTTTAATGGCATCGTCAATAGCTTTAACAGGATCGTCACCCATTGGCATTCCAGTCATTGCTTGAGCTAATTCTGTTATTTTCATCTATTCAATGCCTTTACTCTTTTACTTGCTGCATTTACACGTTTTGTTTTCTTAGCTTTACGTGCCATTTTAGCACCTAAACGTGCTTTTGTCAACTTTAATCTTGTACGCTTTTTAACATCTACTGGTGCAAAGCATTGTCCAATATCTGCTACTATACGTCCTGCACGTGATCCTGAACTACAGCGAAACTTGCGTACAACCTTATTACCACGTTTGGCCCAGGCCATCTTTTCATTTAAATCAAATAATTCTCTAAGTAACATTTTATAATTGCAGGATGATAACAACAATAGTAGATAATAAACCTGCTACAATTGTACCTGCTGCTCCTATAATAACTTTTGTAAGACTGCTTTGTCCTGCTGCCATTTGGTCTGCAATACCATCTAGTTTTGTTTCAACATTAGATAAACGTTTTTCAAATTGCTCATAACGTAATTGACACAAATCAACGTGTGCTTCTAAACTTTCTTTTTCTAATGTAGATGTCGACATTTATCACTCCAATTGCTTACGACAGGAAATAGCCTTTTCGTTGTACCTAAATAAATGCCTGAGTGTTTTACCACTAACATTATTTATCCAATTTCTTAAAAACAATATTTTTTGTTTTGCTACTTTTTGTATCAAACATTGCCACTTTAAATTCACAATCTTCGTTTAGTCCATTTATAAAAGGAATCATAGCAAAATCTTCACATAACATATCAATACTATGTGCTCCGTATTCTATGTCAAATACAAATCGCCAAGCATGTCTAGCATCATTATAATCGCTTCCAAATTTAGGAAAGGTATCAACTAATTTAGGTGCTACAACGATAGTAGGGTTACTGCGTAGTCCTATGGTGTTTAACAGTGTTAGATAATTTTGTTGTTGACTAAACTTAAATGGATCTTCTCCACGTCGAGCTTTGGTTTCAGTAATGTCAACTAGTGTGTGTATTTCAAACATTAAATTTATATCCATATCTTATGACATCTTTGGCATAAACATCTTTAACCAACTCTGCTGTCTCTATTGTATACATATCTTTGTAATTTGTCAAGTTGCTTTTGTTTAACATAGGCAATGGCTTGTTGCAATCTAGAATACGTTGTATTTCTTTAAAATCTTCTTCAATTGATTCAAATCTTAAAGTAAGGTTTACACTATCTCCTAGCCAATCTGCTTGTGGCGTACCCAAGTTATACCATTGCCTACTCCAACTCACATGAGGCTTGAATGTCATGCCAATACTAGGAATATCATTGTGTCCATACATAAGTCTAAGAGTTAGCCATTCTGTAAAATCACCGTCGCCTGCAAATTTATACCAACTTGCTAATCTATCCCAAGGATTTCTAACTACACCAAATGTAAAAACAGTATCTGGAAAAAACTCTTGTGCTTCTTTCCAACTGCCATGCTTGCGTCCTTCAACAGTATTGAAGTTATCATCTAACCATTGACTGATACTGGTGCCTGCTGTTTTAGGATTGTGAATAAATGTAATCTTATGGTCTGGCAAATAGCGCATGTGTTATTTACAGCCATAAAAAAAGCGCCACTGTAAAAGTGACGCTTTGTTTTTTATATTTAATTTATTACGCTGTTACTGCGAAAGAAGCTGCTGCTTCAACGATTGTATCTGTACCGATACCGTCTTGTGCTTCAAGACGTGCCGCTAGTGTAGCTGCACTGTTTGCGTGTGAATCAACAACAACGTGAATTGTGCCGTTTGAACCTGCATCTGCGTATGCCATTAGTGGCGCTACTTCACGAAGGATTAGATCATAAAGTGAACCGTGTGCTCCGTCGTTTGCTGATAGATCAACTGCTGTGTTGTCACCGTTTGATGTTGAACGTACAGTGATTTTGTACATAGCGATTGCTGCTGTTGTTTCTAGTGTTGCGACTGCGTTTGCGCCGCCATTTACTGGTGTAAAATCATATGTTGCTGCCATTTTTTTTCTCCTATTACTCTAAATGACTACCCATTACTCTATGGGTTTCTTATATTGTATTTACCATTTGAGGAGAAAAACCGTTATTTACGGGCTTTTTTTGCTCTTTCATGCAATTGTTGCAGTTGTTTTACATATGCAGGACCTGCTTTTACTATATCATCTATCATAATAATAATTGGGGCATATGATTGTACAAAATTTGCAATAATAGCTCTACCGGCTCGTGCATTTTCTATAAACTTTGCTATATAAGGAAGTCTTGTCACTGGAACAAGAAATCTATAGTTCATTACATCTGAGGTTGTTACTCCGTCTGGAGCACTTATATCTATTTCAGGATCTGTTCTATTCAAATCCTCTAAATTTTTATCAAGAGCAAGTTTGCTAAAATGATGTAGAAAATCACTATCACTTAGTTTGCTTCTACCTGCAAATAATAAACGTGTTACTGTTGCTTCACGTTCTTTTTGTGTGTCAGTGCTATATGTGCTAATGCGTCTACGTAATGTTTTATAATCACTGTTAGCAATAGCCAATTCTCTTTCTAGTTGAAAAAGATCATTGTCATCGACTTTAGACGGCTTCTCTAAACGTTTCATGCGTCTTAGATATCCATTCAAGTTCCCTACGCCTAACAATGTTTTTCTACGATCTATACTAGCACTTCCTGGATCTTTTAATTTACCCAAAGCCTTTTCGTCTCCGGTAACAAAATACAACAAATTGTATAAATCACTACCATCAACTCTCAGTCTATCATAATCTCTGTACATCACCGTCTTGTGCGCATAGTGTCCAACAATTTCTCTGTAGGATCTGTAATGGCGCATCACCTGCATCATCAATATAATCAAGTATGCACGTTCTTTACAATCAGTATAGGTCAGCATACGCTGGTTGTTGCTGTTGCGTGTCATACGTGCTTCAGTTAAATCGTTTAAAAATTCAAACGCCATTATTTTTTACTTTCGATAATCTTGTCTACGCCTGTTTTAAACTTGCGGCTATTACCAGCTCTAATGCTGTTGAGAAAACGTCTTTCTAATTCGCCCGCAGTTTTTTCGTCATAAGTCTCATAAAGTTTACTGATTAAATTTATAGAACTTTCAATCAAATTCGTACCAGTTGTTTGAATAAATTCATCACCACGGGTTTGATGTAAATTGTTTAACTCTTGTAAAATACTTCTTGTACGTTTTCTCATTTACTTTACCTCTAGTAGTATTTAGCGTTTTATAAAACTAAATATGCTTATAAGTGAGGGCTTAAAATGATAACAGAAATGACATTCATGGAGCGTAGTCTCCTGTTTGCTAAATTAGCAAGCATAGCGTATCAAGATGATACAAAAAAAGTTTTAAAACATGCAAAAAAATTAGGGTTTACTGAAATTGAATTCTACAACAGAGAAGGTGCCCAAGCATATAGATTCCAAAACAAGGATGATATTGTTATTGCTTGCCGTGGAACACAACCAAGCGAGTTTAACGATTTGAAAGCAGACTTGAAAGCTGCTCCAGTAGTTGCAGAAACTGTGGGTAGAGTGCATCAAGGATTCAAGGATGAAGTAGACGAACTTTGGCCAATGGTTAAAGAAGATTTAGAAGCTGTAGGCAAAACACGCAAGGCTTGGTTCTGCGGACACAGCCTAGGTGCTGCTATGACAACTATCATGGCAAGCCGCTGTGAAGACGATCCTGCGATGCCAAACATAGAAGAAGTTTACACATACGGATCACCACGCACAGGTTGGCGCAAGTTTGTAAACAGCCTCAACTGTAAGCATCAGCGTTGGGTAAACAACAATGACATAGTAACCCGTGTTCCGTTTGCTATTATGGGATACAAGCATGATGGTTGCGAACACTATCTAGATTCAAAAGGCATGTACCGCCCTAAGATTGGCATTGTTGTTAGAATCATAGATAGATGGAAAGGCATGCTAGGCGGATTGATTAAACTGAATATTGATAACTTCAGTGATCACAGCATGGTAAATTATATCGCATACTTGGAGAAGAATCAGGAGGGCTAACCGTGGCCCTCCGCGGATGTGTTACGTCATCACACGACTGTATCAGTCAATGTTTATTATATCGTCTTTTTCTAAAAAGTCAATACATTTTTCTGGTGTGGTTTCTCCATAAGGATCGTTATCATCACCATCGTTGTTGATACCAGGTTCCTGCCACCATTTCTCAACAACACCATTGTGCATTACGCACATATAACGCCATGAACGGTTACCAAAACCCAAATGGTTTTTACCCACAAGCATACCCATAAAACGTGTGAAGTTGCCTGATCCATCTGGAATAACTTTTACGTGTTGGATGTCTTGCTGTTTAGCCCAGGCATTCATTACAAATGCATCATTGACACTAATACAATAAACTTCGTCAATACCTGCATTGCGGATACGATTGTAGTTTTCTTCAAAACCTGGCAACTGGTATGTACTACAGGTAGGAGTAAATGCTCCTGGTAGGCTGAACAATACTACACGTTTGTTTTTGAATAGTTCGTCGCTGGTTACTTTTTGCCAACGATATGGGTTTGGCCCATCAATACTCTCGTCTCTTACACGAGTTTGAAATACCACGCAAGGTGGCTTAAATCCTTCTATCATTATAATACCTTTCTTGTCTGTGTCTGTTGGCTACAATCCTACAACTATAACATTGTAGGATTGCGCTGTCAACTATTTATAGGCCGTTTGGTAGAATAATATAATGTACCATTAGAACTAGAGCAACCGATGCACCCAAGCCAACCATCATCTTGCCAAAGTCCTTAGCAACTAGTGGAAATACTGACTTCGTTTTCTTTTTACCAAAGTATGTTGCCATTGCAAGTTCTCTACCTGCAAGCAATCCCACGAATACCCAAGTTGTTGACATTGGAATATCGTTTAGTTCTTTGAAGAAGTATAAGCACAACCAATAGAACAAGTCAATAAGTGTTGCACTTCGTACATAACGAGTGTTGTGTTTCTCTAACACAATCTGTTGGATCTTGCCGCCTCGCTCTCTAAACATAAAGAACAAGCCGCCTACAAATACAATGCTGATAAACACCATTAGATCTACAGGTATTGCTCTAGGCAAGAACACTGCTATATTCGCAATGTCGTGGCTCAGCCAAGTGAACCACAGTCCGCCTGTTGCTACCCATTGTGCTATACGCCAAAACTTTTTGTTGCCTTCACTAACAGGTTTGGTTTCATCATACCATTTGCCAAAGAACTTGTGTATAGCAAACCATACTGCATATGCAAATGCTGCTGCTACACCATAACCCATAATGCTTTTCATCAGCATCTTCTCAAGCACAAATGTACTTGCAAACACTGACAGCACTAAGAATGATGTTGATACTGGCACACCAATGCGTGTTAGCAACACAAGAATAGCAGGCGCGGCTGCGTGATACCATTGTACTTCTTGGAATGGTATTTTATTTAGGCGTCCATAACTGATGTCACCGCCGTTCATATACCACCCATACCAGAGTGTATATAATAAAACAGCCGAAGCGGCTGCCCATAATAGTTTGTAGTTGAATCGCTCATTGTTTGATGCCATCCATGTGCCGAGTGTTTGCACTGAATCGTTTGCTATAACTGCATAGGCAGCGAGCAAGAAGCCAACAAGGCTCCATAGTGTGAGTAGTTCCATAATAATCTCCTTTGCTTGACGGCTTTACCCCGTCGCTCACAAGTAACACCATGTTACAAAATATTTACACGAAAGTCAATCAAAAGAATGTAACAGTTTTGTAAAATCTTATAAATAATGCGGCAAGATAAGTTCTCGACCTGAGTAGTTGGTAGCACAACTCCCGTCCGGGTAATAAGACATCATTACAAAAGGAAAAAACAATGATCAATTTAGCAAAAGCTATTGGTCGTGTAATGATGACTGCGGTCTCACCATCACGACCTGTAAAATATAAAAATCTAGAAACCTATGTACAAACAGAGTTTTCTAAAAGTGACCAAGCATACATTATGGATTGTATGCGCTACGGTAGACCGATTGACTATAGAAATATAGTGTAAGGTATGTGCTGCGCACATATGCACAGTTGCATTATACGCATAACGTCTTTGCGTATAATGCACTAGTAAAACACTCAACTATGTGTTAAATATAGTTGTACAAGGAGTAAAACTAGCAGGTGCTAGACTCGGATCACACATATACATATATACAAAAGGAAACTAAAATGACTACATTGGTAGCAACAACATTTGACTGGTTTGGCTTTTCAGCTATTGCCAACTGGTTTAAAAACTTAGGTGTCGAACTACAAAGACGCAGAAATATCAAAGACACAATCAAACAACTATCAGCACTGTCAAACCATGAACTTAACGACATTGGTATTGCTCGTGGCGATATTTGGCATATTGCACATACATCATTTCCAAAAGACAAAACAGTTGCCGATGTTAACCGCAACTTGAAAGGATGGGTGTAATGACCGCAATCGCAATGAACTATGTAGTAAATCCATTCGCACGTATTTGGAACGGTATCCAAAATAGCCTAGTGATTGCAGGACACGCTCGTGCTGCTGCTGAACTGGCTCGAATGGGATATCATGCTGAATCCAAAGCAGTAATGATGGAACTGCAAAAGTTAAAAAGCAAAAACTAACTTTACATATCAAAAATTTTGTGTTAGTATCTATAATATATAAATATAGTTATACCGCAAGGAGTAAAATATGTTAAACAAAGTTAGCGACATCATTTCGTGGAACCCTAACCATCTTGCCGAAGCCGAAGTAGTAAAATCTCGTGCTTTAAAAGATGAAAAAGGTGGTTATTGGTGGCATGCCAAACTAGCCTTCAAAGAAGCAGGGTTTTCTTTATTGATGTCTATTGGATGGTTTTTACATGGTCTTTTACCATGGCTATTTGACTTTAAACTTTTAGAAGCACAAGTAAACAGACTAAGAATGATCAGCAGAATTTTACCTGATTTGCCATTGTTTAAAAGAGTAAAGTTTCTTAAAGATCATCAAGCAAAATAAATGGTTGTATATCCCGTAACAGACGGGCGTATTACATTGTCAAGTGGAACAACAGGTACGCCCAAACGTATTTGGCATCCAAAAGAAAAATTAAATCTAGCATTAGAAGTTTACAGGAAAACGCACAATCTAGATAAAACATCACGCACATTAAATTTCTTATCATTAGATCACATAGGTGGACTAATGATGCACTTGTCTGCTGAATATGTTGGCGCACATGTGGATAATGTTAAATTTAATGCATATAGTTTTTTAGAACAACTAAATGATTATAGCCATACAATGTTACCAGACTCAACTATCACTGCCTTGCGTAAAACAAAAGGCTTTGACGATTATAACTTTACAGATAAATTTATACATTGCGGAACAGAACCACATAATAAAGAGAATACACTTGCACTTGTAGAACGTGGTGCAACTGTGTTTTGTAATTGGGGTATGACAGAGATAGGACCAATTTGCATACACACTACCTTCCAACCTTATGACGTTGAAGCTGTAGAAAAATACTTTGCACCTGGTGCGTTATTAGGAGACAACTTCGAAATAGATTGGAAGTTAGAAGATGATGAATTGATTGTCCGTAGCGATATGTCTGTTTACAGAGATTGGTTCTACACAAATGACATTGTAAAGTATGAAAACAACACACTCTATTATATCAGAAGACGCTAGACTTTTAATAGTATCAGCAAACTCAGGCGGCGGCGGTTGGAAAATGGCACGCCTTAGTTGTTGCTATGAAGATGTGTATTGGTACGCTTGTGACAGCAATGGCGAGCATCCTTGGACTATGCCTGAGGATTATGAATGTACAGAAAGACTTTTAGCAAAAAATCATTTTAATAGATACTTACCCAATGGAGATGTTGTTCCATTGTTTGGAGAACGTGTATCACGTTTTTGGAATGATGATGCATGGATACAGCGTTGGCAGAGATTATATAACAATCTAGATCTTCCTAATCAAAAACTTGTTTTTGTCACACATGATCATCCTATGGACATACGGTCATGGTTTCCAAACAGTACCATTATAAACCTTTATGAGGAAGACAGTTTAAATTCATCAAACTGGCATTTGCGCACAAGTGCAAATTACAGGATAGATCATCATTTTAGCGGAATGAAGCCTGCTTACAAAAATCAGTATCAACAAACAATCGATAAAATATTAGCAAACAAAAGCAATGCACAATTTAGAGACATATGGCTTTACAACACATTTAGAACCTTTGACTGGACAGAAGAACTAACTACACTATACAAACGTTATGAACATGAACGATTATATTGCGAAAACTTGATGAGAAAACAACAAAGCGACTACTGCGATGTAAACACAACGTGGCAAACATTTAATGTAGATTTATTAGAACCATTGCTAGGACCAATAGATGACAACTACACCAAAATATTTCGTCTCGCAAGATTTGTATAAACATAACTTTGATGGTTTTATGCAAAGATGTAAAGAGCTAGGATTTGAAAACAATGCCTCACGAAAAGCAATGCGGCTCAATTGGATTAAATCACAGTATGGTGCTTATTGGGCATTTGTAAAAGACAACAATATTATTAGTATATCTGGTTGTCATAAATTTCCAGACATGGATGATACTTATAGGATTGGTTATAGATCAGTGTCACTACCCGGAGAGGATCCGTTTAAAGGTTTTAGTAGATACGGATACAATGCAATACCAAACAGGATACTATTCCAATATCAAATTAGATTTGCTCAACAAAAAGGTGCAAAACATTTTATACTCACAACAAATAGCAACAGTGATGGGCATATGTATATGAGTCACATGATGCAGGTACGCATCAACAAACTTACAAATCTATCTGAATATTTAGGAGAACAGAAAGTATTTGGTGTACAACAATCATTGTGGAAATACAACATCGAAGAATATGTTAAAAGTCTTAAAATGTTAAAACAAGAAGATTATTTTATATTAGATGAATTAAAATGGTAAAGGATACTGTTTATAAACTTGTTGTATTTTATCAACAGTGTTTTGTTCAAGAATTGGTAAATTTATAACGTTGTCTAACAACTGTTGCGTATCAGTTACACCAACAATTGCTGCTTCCAACTGAGGATTACGCAATACCCATGCAATACTCATTTGTGTAAAACTTATATTAGCTTCATCAGCAATCTTTGCATATTGTTCGATTGGAGCCCATACATTATCATTGTCTCTAGGTCCTAGCCCTCCGTATGTGCGTCTGCTATTTGTTGGAGAATAATCTTTTGTATATTTTCCAGTCAGCAATCCTCCTGCTAACGGTGACCAAGCTAAAAGTTTTATGTTGTTATGATGACATGCCTCGGCAACATCTAATTCAAAAAGTCTGTGCAGCAAACTATATTCTTGCTGCACACAAT
>Ga0222715_10003972_pt1 | contig 13053 bp, 15 predicted proteins | sample C33_9DmetaG_FD_165056 | JGI IMG/M metagenome (GOLD analysis project Ga0222715, IMG submission 165056) | Estuarine water microbial communities from San Francisco Bay, California, United States - C33_9D | ecosystem: Environmental > Aquatic > Marine > Unclassified | place: USA: California...
GACTATTTCAATTAATCAGGCATCAGGATTTCAAAGATTTGTTATATCACTTGCCTTAAGAATGAGTTTATATTCAAATACGAAATGTGATCAATTATTTATAGATGAGGGTTTTACAGCATGTGATAAGCAGAATTTGTCTCTTGTTCCCGAGTTTCTCAAAAATTTACTTAATACTTTTAGCGGGGTTATTATAATGTCACATATTGATATCATCAAGGATAGTATGGATATTGTGGCAAATATTGAATATGATAAAAATAATAAAACATCATATATAAATTATAATATTTAAAGAGATAGTAAATAATAAATTATAAAATGAAATCATATCCATATATATCAATAGATTTAAATGGAAGTATTGGGGAACAATTATTTCAAATTGCTGAATTGTGCGTTTTCAAAAAAAAATCTAAAATTAAAAGAAAGATTCTTATTAAAAGCGATGACAATAAAATTTTGAATACAATTTTTAAAAATGCTTTTAAAACATGTTCAAATGACAAATATAATTTAATTGATTTTTTATCAATAAGTAGTAACTACGAAGACTATTATAGTAATAGTAATAATATAAAACTTTTAGAATATAACAGAATTTTCAATAATGATATTAAAGAAAAATTAACTTATATTGTGTATAAAAATGAAGATTTAATGTATGCTGCGTATTTTAAATATAGAGAAATATTAGAATTTTTCGGAAATAATACACATGATGAAGATATTGTAGCAATAGATTATTGCAATGATTATAATAAAGAGTTTTATATAAATGCTTTAAAAATTTATAATAAGGAAAAAATAGTGATATTTAGCAAAGAGCATATTGATTATGATACAATTTTCTCTAAAGATAAATATAATATTTATTGTGTAAAAAATATAGATAATGAAACTGAATTCATATTATACTCTATGTTTAAACATAATCTAATTTCAGAATCATTGAACTTTTTATGGTCGAGTTATATTAGTCATTATGAAAATAAAAAGATTGTCGCACATAGTAACTTTAAAAATATAAGCAACAATTTTATCACACATTATTTATAAGTATATTGATAAAGAGGGTTGAAAATGTCATTATTGTTAATGATATTACTACATTTAAATTTTAATTTTTTTAAATATATATAGCAGTTATATATTTAATACTATTTAAACTACACTATATGGTATAATATGAATAAGTTTTTAAGGTAACTACATTTTGATAATCGAGTTACCAAAATATATAATTATTGATTCATAATAATTTCATAACAATATTCTAATTCATTATTACATTGATGTTTTTCATTTAGTTTAAATACAATTTCTTTATAAATTATTTTATTATTATTATCATATACAGTTAATATTAAATTTGCATTTTTCAAATATTCAAGCAGATATTCGTGATTGATATTATGCGAGTTAGCATTTAAAAATATTCTATATTCACCGTACTTGATTTTTATTTTTTTATAATTGCTTAACTTGCAATTAATCAATTTAAACTTTAGTAAATTCATTGCTCCATTAAGAATAATATAAGATTTATTTAAATACATATACTAATAATAATGGATAACAATATTCCCACATGGACTAAAAAGCCATATATTTTATTAGGATATAGAGAGCAAAATAAAAGTAACTTAAATTATTTAGCGAGTATCTTAAAAATTCATAATGAAAGTGTGAATATATGGACACATATGATGGGGTTATTATATTTTTTATATATAATTTCTAAAAATAATAGCTATAATTATATAATTATATTGTATGATTTAACTGCTGCATTATGTTTTCTATTATCAACTCTATATCATGTATATATGCCTTATTCAGAGAATAATTATTTACTATTATTACACTTAGATTTATATTCTATTATTTTAAATATTACAACTTCAAACATATTAGTTTATTATTATTGGTTCTGGTGCTATGATAATATACGAAATTATTATATGATTTTATCTATTGTTTACCTAAGTATTGGACTTGCTATTTTACTAAATTGTAATATAATTGCAAAATATAATTATATATTATTATATTTCGGTGCTTATAATATATTTATACCATTAAGTTATATTTATATCTATAATTTGACAAACGGAAATATTAATATTGTTATAAAGTATGATTTTTCAGAATCAATATGTTATTTCGTAATTGGATTTTTAATATATTTAACAAAAATGCCAGAAATATTATTTGTGAAAAAGTTTGATATCGTAGGTAGTAGTCACCAACTATGGCACGTATTCTCATCATTAGGTACTTACTACTTTCATGAAGAAATAATAAAAAATATAAATTATAGAAAGTTTGATAATTGCTACCAATGTCTCAATAATGCAAGTGCAATACCAGCTCTGATATCATAAGATAGTATTTGATCATCAAGTTTTTTAAGAATATTATATAGTATATTTTTTAATTTCTTTCAACACAATATCATATATCCAATTTCTCTCGTGTTTGCTATTTTTTGTTTTATATAATATAAATCTAAATCATATAGAATATAATTGCTTTTTAGCATTAATTAAGTTTATTAGTATTCTACAACTTTTGTATCAAGGTATTTTTTAAATTTACCTTCATATGTCATCTCCATCCATAAAAAATTTATTGTATTTTTAACTTTATTTTTAGCAATCAACATAAAATGTTTGAACGGGACCAATAAATCCAGTATTTTTACATACAATTCTGTAATGAAAATGCTTGTTTAAAGTAACTGTAAACATTTTATTTACCTTGTACTTATCTGGGCAGAATATACGTATATCAGCGCGGCCTTTTTTTACAACTGCAATTCCTGCATTATTATATCCACCATAAGCTTCATATGGATTGCTAATAACATTACCAGTATTATTAGACGCCCAATATATAACTTTCGTACCATCTTCATATTTGCTCATATTGATAGTATATACTAAATTAGCACCAGACGGGTAATGAGGCTCAGTTAATAATGATTCAGGTAAAAATGTAGCACCTAAAAATGGCAAAAATGTTTCTTTTTTAAGTATTAAAAATATAGTTGATATTAATACTATAATGCATATTATTCTAAATAATATATTATATCTGTCATCTAATAAAACATAAGATGACGTTAATAGTGAGAATATAACTATTATCGTATGTAATGTTACATTTAAATATAAATCAGTAAAAAATACTTTATTCATTATTTACTATATAAAAAGAAAAAATACATTTATTGACCTTTATAAATTTCATCTGCAATTCCCATTTTAATAGCTTCTTCAGAATTAAACTGAAGATCTTTTATAAGTAGATTATCAAGCATTTTTTTAGTTATTTTTGTTTTTGTTAAATAAATATTATTAATATGATGTTGAACTTTCATACAATTTTTATAAGTATCGTCGATATATGCTAATTTACCCCAGCATCCTGAGCGAAGTTCGTGAATTAGAACGTATGAATTAGTATTTACATATCTTTTATTTCCATGAATACTAATAATAGTACCAGCCGATGAAACATCTCCGTCAATAACAGTATTTACTGGAATTTCTAAATTATTCATACAATCAATAATAGAAAATGCAGAGCTAACACATCCACCATTTGTAGTTATGTGTAGAAAGATTTCTTGTTTAATATTATTCGTAATTTTATCGATTTTAAGAGAGGTTGATAGAATTCTAAGTTGTTTACAAAGAGCAAATGAAGTTTTAGAATTAATATCATCAGAGAAATAAATATGATTATTAAATGTATAAATGTTGCATTCTCCAGATTTAATCATTGATTCATCATCATCATCATCCATGCGTGGTCTCTTTCTTTTCTTATTTTGCTCCATAATAATAATAAGTATTGTTTTAATCTTATATTATTTTTTAGATTTGTATAAATGCAAATGATATATTATAATTACCTGTTAATTAGCATATTCAAAAATATAATTTTGTACTTGTTTTTTATTATTATTAATTATAGAGAGCTATGGAAAATTTATTTGTTATTGTAACAGCTTTAACAATCTTTTTTATAATATTAGCATTATACTTTAATAAATGGATTAAAAAGCAATTTTATAGCTATAACATAGAAAAATTTAGTACTGAAGATAATATAGGTTTAAAATGGATATATACTGGTAATAAAGAACCTTATGGAAATAAAATTAACAATTCTAAATTGTATGATATTTTAAAATTTAAATATGTATATCCTGTTATAATATCAGAAGATGAATTAGATATGATAAATATACGTGATATTACACATGATACTTTTATTGATGTTGAAGGGAGATTTTTTAAACCTTATAATGAAAACAAAGTTTACTTAGATATGGGAATGAGATGGAGCAAATTAGGAAGAGAAACAGAAGATTACGTACTAAAAAATTATAATAAAATTGAAAATAATAATATGCGAAAAAAATTAAAATATAAAATATCTGCGAATGATTATACTGATATTGATGGTGAAAAAGTAATAGAATTTACACGTCGCGAAGCTGCAAATATGAAGGGAGAAACAGAATTAACATATGATTCGTATATATTAATTGATGATGTATATTATCAACCTTATTATGATTTAGATAATGTTGCTACAATGGGGCGCGATAGAGTAGACTTTGATTTAAATGCGGAATATATCAAAAAATATGGTTTAGACTCTTCTTATTCGGGATCTTCAGGTGTAGATTCTGAAAATACTGTGAGAACTTATTCTGCAACGGATACTTACAAAACTGATATGTCCAATGCGGAGCTAAGTTTAAATACTAACTATATGTATTATCGCCAAAGTGGCGATGCGTTAGAAAAAACAATTATAGATCCTATTGAAGATACATATTTGCCATATGATGATGTTAGCTATAATGACGATCCTAAATCAGTAAGTGATAATAAAATAAATGAGTATGTTATAATTGATATTTATAAGGATCTATTAAATCGCCAACCTAACCCAACAGAACTTAATAAAAATATGCAAGATTTTTATGAAAAAGCCGGCAATGAAGAAAAACTTAAAATGAAAATTTATAATTCATCAGAATATAAAATGATTGTAAAGTTACAATCAAATGATATTGAACCTGGTCTTATAACACACATTGCACATACTAAGTTAATTGATAAATTGAAACCAATGTATAAGGAACAGTTTAATAGAAATATTCCATTAAAAATGGAAGTGCCTTTAAAACAATGCTATATATATTTACAATATAATGATTATCTATTTAAAGCATTTTTAATGCATGATAATTATGGTAAATTTGAACAAGACGTAACAAAAGAATATGTTATGACAAATAGAAAACTTTTAGAAATATTTCAAGATAATTTTATATTACATGAATTGAGACTCATAGCAAATGAATTAAAAAGACGAGATATAATTAAAAGAAAAGCTTTGCAAACACCTGTAGCATTATATACAAATTCTAAAACTTCTACAGATAGTGCTGCAGATGGCACAGATGGAGCTAATGGTAATGAAATGAATAGTGCCAAACATATTTCAGATATTATGAAAGATAGTGATAATATATTTAATATTAATATAACACTAAATGATAAAGATACTTCGCAAAGCAAACCATATAGTACAAGTGCAAAGTGTACTGATAAAAATCATTGCGAAGAGATTAAACAAGAATTTGAAGAAATTAAAAATGAACAAATCTCACAAGAATTGCAAGATATGGATATTGAAGGTGAAGATTCTGCACAAAAAACAGGAGAACAAGTTTACAATAGTGCCACAGGTGAAATGAATGATTATAATTACGTTTTAAGAAGTAAAAGATTTATTGATGGTAATAGAATTTATAATCCATTGATTTACAAGCAACAATATAGAGGCAAGAAGTCCAACTATATCCCTAATATTTGTTCATATGGTACAAAGCAAGTAGTTAAACCAGTAATAATAGGATCATCAAATACGCTTGGAACAGAATTATCAGAAGCGTCACATTATAGTCAAGTAGGAAGTATTATGCCAAAATTCGAATATAGAGAATATGAAGAAGTTAATTAATTTTTATTTCTTTTTATTAGATATGGTATTAAGTGTGTCAAATGCGATTGATGATATTATTGATAAGATTGAAGAAAAGCAATTAAAATTATTATACAATGAATTTAATGATGTTATTAATATTATATCGGAATTTGTTGTGCGAAAAAAACTAATATTATATGGTGGCCTAGTTATAAATCTATCATTACCAAAAAAGTATAGATTCTATAAAGACTATACAATTAATGATATTGATTGTTATTCCATGAATCCTGTTAAAGATTCTATAGAACTGGCTAAAATAATCAAAAAAAATAATTATAAATATATTAAAATTAAAAAGGCGAAGCATGACGGTACATACAAAATATATGTGTATGGTAAACAAATATTCGATATAACAAAAATAAGCAATATTAAGTATAAAAAATTACTAAATTATTCTAACAAAACGATAAGTTCTCTCAAACATTATAAAGATAAATATAAAATAATACCTTTGGAATATATGAAGCAAAACTTGTATTTCGAGTTAGCGAGACCAGATCAATCTGGGTGGCGGTGGGAAAAAATATACAAAAGATTAAATACTTTAAATATGGTTTATCCAACTCCAAAAATAAATTTAAAGAAAAAATGTTTATGTGAAAATAGTGAACATAAAAATATAATAACTAAATTATTAAATTATGTTAAAAACAAAAAATATCCAGTTATCGATAGTTATCCTCTGAGATTATATAATAAGGATGTGAAAACTTGCTATAAAATAAACAAGGATTCTATATATATTACGATATTATCAAATGAATATAATAAAACTAAGGAAAATATTTTCAAGTTATTAAAAACTAATTTAACCAGAGATCGATATGATATTTCTATATATCATGAAGAAGATAATGATTATAATGCTCATCCTTATTTTGAAATAGCAATAATAAATAATAAATCCAAAGTTAAATTTAATTTAGTAAAAATAATATTAAATAAAGATGAATGTTTTTCAACAAATGTAAAAGATGGTTTTGTAACGGGAAGCGTTGATACAAATGTATATTTCTTATATTCTGATTATATTAAAAATCATATTTATCTTAATAATTATCAAAAAGCTAAGGAAAATCTATATTATATAAATTTATATGAACAATATATTAAAAAAGTAATTAAAAATGATGTTAAAAAAAGGCTAAAAAGCGATTGTTATGGTAAAATAGATGAAGAAGAATTCATAAAAAGAGTATGGAAACAAAAACTAACTATAAAATATTTTAGTTAATTTTATTTTTAATTATTTCTTTAATCTCATTATTCCCATTATTCCCATCATTATCAGTATCACTTGAATTGTAATCTTTATTATCAGATGAAGACATGTAATCTTCGTAGTTATATTCAATTGATATTATATTCTTTTCATTATCATAAAGAATCTTATCATTATCTTTTAGATCCTTAATTACTTCTAAAATTCTGTTTTTTTTAACATATTTAATATTTTTATATAAATGTTTTGCCACCTCATTATACATACTAATTATGACATCATCATATAGTGGTACAAATGTATTAATAATTAAATAAAAATTAACAATGAAATTATAGTATATAACTTTGTAATTATTAATAATATTTAACTTCATTTTTATTAAGAAAACGTATGTGATTCTTATATATTTTTATGTCATATTCTTTTTAATAGTATAAAGACATAATTTGATGTTAACTGAAGCTATATTAGATTTAGGTATGCTTTCGAAATTAGTATCTTTTATAGATACATCAAATCTGTCTAAGCGTTGAATTACTGGGTTAAACATATGTGTAGATGATTCAAGAAAGCTGCAAGTACTCGTACCAATATTCGATTCGGATTTAATGCCTGTATATTCTACAACTTCTAAATATTTAACAATATTGAATTTATTATTTCCATCATTAATATATGATATTCCTCTATCAATCTCATTAAGTGTTATATAAAATTTGTCAGCATTTTCTACATACGTTCCACTATTAGTAGTTACTACAGCAACATTCATTATTTGCAAAGAAACTACGTTTTTAAAAACTTCATCGAATTTAATATAAAATCCGAAATTGTTTCCATTATTATTTATACCCTGTGTTGAATCAATACTAATAACATATTTATCATACTCGAATGTATTATTTAAATTAGGTTCCATTTTTATAATTATCTTTATAATTTAAATATATATTTATTTACAATAAAAAAATGAGTACATAATTTGTAAAATCTTTTAAATTTGTAAAGTTTTCAAAAAAATGATAAAAATAAAAATTATGTACTCATTTTATATAACTCTGTTAAAATTTGTTCTTCACAAGTATTATTTTCTAATTGCTTTGTAAATATTTTAATATAATATTCTATCATTAGCGTTTCTATAGCAGTTATTCTTGCTGAATAGCTAACATCGTTTAAATCTACTTCTGTTTTTTCATAATTAGCATCATCTTTTATTTCTTCTATACTTGTATTGAGCTTTTGAAAATCCATTATATTTTATATTAATTTTGTTTCCTTATATCATACATGTAATTCAAAAAATATATAAAGATATTTTGCTATAATTATGCATAGAAAAGATCAAGTATTATGGGTAAAGAAAACGAAATTGCTGCGGGTTTTGATATTGGCACTACCACGAGTTGTGCTGCTATTTGGGTAAATGATCGTGTTGAAATTATTCCCGATACGCAAACGGGATCGCGAATCATCCCATCGTATGTATCATTCAGTGATTCGGAAAAGCTTGTGGGTGATGCAGCAAAAAATCAATCTACTATGAATCCTAAGAATACAGTTTATGATACTAAGCGTTTAATTGGGCGCAAGTATACTGACGATGTTGTGCAAAAAGATATTAAACATTGGTCGTTTGCAGTATCTGGTGACAAAGATAATAAGCCACTAATTAATGTTAAATATAAAAATGAAGATAAAACATTTCATCCTGAAGAAGTTTCAGCAATGGTAATTCAACGCCTTAAAGAAACAACTGAATCATATCTCGGACACGAATTAAAAAAAGTAGTAATTACCGTTCCAGCATATTTCAATGATTCACAGCGTCAAGCAACGAAGGACGCAGGTGCTATTGCTGGTCTCGAAGTTCTCAGAATTATCAATGAACCAACGGCAGCTGCAATTGCATATGGTCTTGATAAAACTGAAGATAAGAAAGAAAAGAATATTCTTGTATTTGATTGTGGTGGCGGTACACATGATGTTTCCATTTTAACACTCGATGGTGGCATCTTTGAAGTAAAAGCTACGGGGGGTGATACTCATCTTGGAGGATCTGATATTGATAATTTAATTGTTGATTATCTATGTGATGATATTAAAAAGAAATTCAAAAAAGATGTGCGTGAAAATGCAAGAGCTCTTAAACGCCTAAACATTGCTGCGGAAAAAGCTAAAAAGAATCTATCGGCTTCTTCTACAACAAGCATTGAAGTAGATTCTCTTATGGATGGAGTTGATTACAATACCAATCTATCGCGTGCAAAGTTTGAATCTCTTGCTGATAAAGTATTTCAGCGCACTCTTCAACCAATTGATCAACTTCTTAAAGATGCAAAGATGGGTAAAAGTGATATTGATGAAATTGTTCTTGTTGGAGGTACAACTCGAATCCCAAAACTACAAGAACTTCTATCTTCTTATTTCAATGGTAAACAACTTAATAAGTCATTGAATCCCGATGAAGCTGTAGCATATGGCGCAGCAGTACAAGCATCAATTCTAACAGGACAAGGTAATAGTAAAACAAATGAATTGCTTCTCCTTGATGTAGCACCACTTTCTCTTGGTATTGAAACAGCGGGTGGTGTTATGACTAAGATTATTGAGCGTAATACAACTATTCCAACAAAGAAATCTCAAGTATTTTCAACATATGCCGATAATCAGCCAGGAGTTGATATTAAAATTTATGAAGGTGAACGTGGTTTTACCAAAGATAATAATCTACTTGGAAGTTTTCATCTTGACGGTATTCCACCTATGCCTCGTGGGCAAGCACAAATTGAAGTATCATTTGATGTTGATGCAAATGGTATTATGAATATTACTGCAGAAGAAAAATCAACTAAAAAGACTAATAATATTACAATTACAAATGACAAGGGACGTCTATCAAAAGAACAAATTGACGAAATGATCAAAAAAGCTGAACAATTCAAAGATGAAGATAATAAGCAAAAAGAACTAATTGAAACTAAAAATGGTCTCGAAAATTATCTTTATAATCTCAAAAATTCTATGACTAAGAGTGAAAATTCTCCACCAACGCTTGATGAAGTTAAAGCTGAAATGGATCCAATTATTGAAGAAGGACTTAAGTGGCTTGAAGATAATGATGATGCAGATGTTGAAACATATAAAAATAAGCAAAAAGAACTTGAAGCCATAGTTAATCCATTGATGCAAAAACTTTATAGTAGCCAAACTCCACCAGAAGGAATGGCAGAAGGAATGGCAGAAGGAATGGCAGAAGGAATGGCAGAAGGAATGGCAGAAGGAATGGCTGGACCGACTATTGATGAAGTAGATTAAAATTATCTTCTAAAATAAGCAAAACTCCATCCAGTAAATGCTACAAGTAGCATCAATACAGTTAAAGCTAATACAGATGCTAATACTATATTATAAACCCAATAAACTTCGCGCTTAATGTCTTCACTGCACTCGCAATTCATTTCTTTTAATTTGGTAATAAATATTATTGATATTATGATATTTGGTATAGCAAATATATTGAATATTGATATTAATGTATTAAATATAATTAATAAAGGATTAGCTCGTATTTCATTTAAATTTATATCTAACAAATATATTGCTATATTGACAAATAAGGAAACACCAAATAGAGCTAAATAAGCTGTTAAATAATATTTAATGTATTTACGCATCCAACTTTCACTACAAGCACAATTTATTTTTTCTAAGTTAACAAGCCAAGTATAAGCCATTATAGCAATGGCAATGCCAAAAATATTGCCAACTATAGCACCTAATAACCCACCTTTTTTGATTTTATCAAGATTATTAGAGATATTGCTCATTTTTTCAGTTATAATTTTTTTATCAGAAGATTTACTTTTAGATTTACTTTTAGATTTACTTTTAGATCTACTTTTTGCCATTAACACTATCTATATAATTATGATATAAATATATTTTAATATATATATATCTAAATAAACTAATGCAAGGTTTAGAGAATATTGGCGCAACATGCGCTATTAATAGCATAGTACAAATGATATGTAGAAATAATTATTTACGCGAATCTATATTAAGTTATAATTTACCAGAAGATACATTAACATCAAACTTAAAGGAGATTTTAGTATTAATGCATGAAAAAGAAAAGTCGCTAATACCGAGAAAATTTGTCAAAAAAGTATTTAATACATTTGAGGGCACATTTAGATATGGAGAACAATTAGATATATACGAGTTATGGTTATATTTGGTAGAAGCAATAAATCAAGAAATTAATAAGGATCCTAATTATTATACTAATATTAGTAATGATATAGTCAGTGATAAAATTAAATCTGGATTAGTTATTGATAATGATAATGATTTTAATAAAGTATTACTAAATAGCACGAGACTCAAGGATAAATTTGACTATTATAATGTCAAATTAAATGGCAATAAAAGTTCGCAGTGGCAATCATTAACACAGGGATTTTACTTAAATATAACAATATGTACAAAGTGTAATAATACATTGTATAATTTTGAACCATTTACAACACTAAATTTAAATATTAATGATAAAAATCTATCAGTCGTTGATATGATTAAACAAGTATATAAAGAAGATGTTAACAGTGGTGATTGGGAATGTGAAAAATGTAAGCAAAAAACAGAATACAAAAAACAAACCAAGTTATGGAAATTACCCAGTGTTCTTTTTATAGTTATTAATCGTTTTACAGAAACGTTTAGAAAAAATACAGAATCTATTAATATAAATGATGAATTGCATTTTAATAAAGGAACAATTTTATATAATACGAATTTAGAAAAAAAATATAAACTGTCATCAATTGCTTTACATATTGGTAACTTAGATGGGGGGCATTATATGGCAATATGTAACAATAATACTGATAATTATTTATTATATAATGACATGGATGTCAAGGAAATAAATAATTTTAAAAATAATAATAATTCAGCTTATATGATTGTTTATAGTGAATTATAAATCTTTATTAATTTTAGTTGGTAACCCATGACCAAATACGACCATATAAATTAATACAAATGCGGATATTAAAACACTTCTATTCTCTGCAATTTTTTCTTTTTGTTTTAATACTAATATCATAAATATATATAGTATTATACCGATTACTGCTGAATGCAAAACCATAGTAAGCCCACTCTCCATGTTTAACACTTCTCTATTAAGTAAACCATATAAAAAATTTAATATATTAATATATTAAAATGGAAAATACAGAAAATACTATTGCATCCGTATCAGTTGACAATAATAATGTAACAGTTACTTATGATAATAATAATGTTGAAACAATTGGAATTAATGTAGAATCTTATAAAAAAATGAAAAAAGAATGGTTAGACGAACAGCCACCATTTATTTCTGATAAATTTAAAAAGAATATGAACAATATCATATTGGCGAGTATCCAAAATAAGGCTAAATCCATTAGTGAGCTTAAAGAATTTTTCACAACTGGAAATGAAGATAAAATCCAAGAATTTTTAACTTATATGCGAACAAGAGATTTAACAGAAGAAAAAGCAAAATGGAAAAAAGTATAAAAAATAAAATTGTATATATATTAAGTCTAAGATGAAATATTTAGCAATTTTGCTATTTGCTGCATTAGCAAATGCTTATACAACAATAAATATTTATGGAACCGGATTATTTTTACCATATAGTATGGGTATAGTAGGATATATTAAGAAGAATATTCCAATATCAGATTATA
>Ga0222715_10003973_pt1 | contig 13052 bp, 6 predicted proteins | sample C33_9DmetaG_FD_165056 | JGI IMG/M metagenome (GOLD analysis project Ga0222715, IMG submission 165056) | Estuarine water microbial communities from San Francisco Bay, California, United States - C33_9D | ecosystem: Environmental > Aquatic > Marine > Unclassified | place: USA: California...
CACACACATTTCCAGTTGAAGGATTGATTGCTAATATTTTATCTTCAAGCCAGACATTTGAGAAAATTAAGCCAGAATCAAAAGGGCATTCAAGTTCATTTAATCTGTTAATTGGAGAATTATTATAATATACTGTTAGAGAACCTATAGTTGATGAAAGGTTATTTGGGTTAATCCTTGATAATTGGTAAGAACCGTCTGAAAGCCATATGTCTCCACTTGGAGTACTGCAAATCCCCCATCCTTCACCATCAATAGAAAAATTTCCAATATTTTCTAATGTTGAAATATTGTAAATAAATCCAATATTCTCTCTCCATGTTAACTGGATTATACTATCATTTGATATCGAAATACCCTCTGCAAAGTATATTTCTGATAAATTAGTAATCGACTCAATTGCTCCTGTCGTGATATTAACAATTCTAATACTTGATTCCCCGTATAATCCAGTACTCTCATACAATTTACTATCTAAAAATACTAGTCCTTGCGTAAATGCTGAAGGATCATGAGGAAGAATTTCGATTACTTCGGGGAAGACTTTTTCTACATTATTTGAAATATTTTCTAAGGATGAATTAGAAGATACAGGGACTGAAAATAAGGAAAATAGTAGTATAAAAAATATTAACCAAACAGATTTGTAACCTCCCCTCTGCTCTGCCATGTACGAACGATGCTCCATCGATGTTAAAATAGGTCTCAAACGGGCATTAACCAGTAATAAACAGGATGTGCCACTAATGGGAGTAAATAATAAACAAAACAATCTCATTACTCCATTGTTTATTGTAATGGTAATGTTACTTGCAAGTTTATCTCCACTTACTATGGCAACTCCTACTTCTGATAGCAATTTATCAGAAATTTCTTATGGAAATTTAGATGATTTCGAACCTTCAATTGAGGGGAAAAAATATATGTTTGTAAATGAATCTAAACCTGCATTTTCGGCTACTGGTCACCTGAAAAAGCAGTGGATAGAAGATGGTTATCCAAATCTAGTACTTCCATTTTCTCAAGCATATATCAACTCTAAATCATCAACACGTAATTGTACCAATGCATGGAATCAAGGAGATACTGATATCGTTCCTTCTGCCAATGGAAATGTTGATGCAACAGTACAAAAAATTTCATCTAATGCTGCAATATTTGTCGAGGACGGACAGATAATATCTGCAACTACTCTAAATGATATTGCTTCAACATTTGAATCGACAATTTTTCCAACCGTTACAACTTACTTTGGATCAATGCCTGATGTGGACAATAATTGCCAAGTTGAAATTATGATCTTAGCCATTGATGGGGGTGGAGGAATAGGGGGTTATTTCTCACCGGGAATTTCTTCGCAAAGAGAATCTATATTCCTCGATGTTGATGATATGAGTTGGAGAAATACGATAATAGCACATGAATTTCAACATCTATTACATAATGCAAGAGATCCATTTGAGAACTTATGGATAGATGAAGGCGCTGCAGATATGGCCGCTTACCTCTGCTTCGGAGTAACTTCTGCTCTGACTGGACATGCCAATGAATGGGCTCAAAATTCGAACATGAGCGTAAGGTGGTGGAATCAAAGAATAGCAGATTATGGTGCAGGATTTATGTTTTTGATGTATTTAGCAGATAAATTAGGCGGAGGCAATGCAATTCAGAGTTTAGTAGCAGATACTGCTACAGGAGGTGCAGGAATTGAAAATTTAGCTGCAAATCCCCAACCAGGATCTATATCAATTGGCTCCACAATGAGTCAAATTTATGCTAATTTCAGTGCAGCAGTAACACTTGATAGCGCACAAGGAGCTTTTGGTTTTTCAAACTTAGATTTATCCGAAGCCTGTACAGCAGCTTACGTCTGTAAGGTACAGAAAAGTGGATACAATGACCAATGGGTAAACGATTGGACGAGTAATAGCGATTCGGTAGAAGGATGGGGGATGAGGTCATATAAATTTTCACAGGGCTCAGGTGCGCCACTAAATCTGATGGTATCTCCAACACAATTCGGTTTTGAGGGAATAATTATGTCCAAAGAAGCATCTACAGGAACTTGGTCAATGGATAGATTAAGAATCGACCCAGCAAGTGGTGCTGGAACAGGTTTGGTGTATGGATTTGGTAATATCAGCGACGAAGTTTGGCTGATTACTTGGTATGAATCAATTGTTGATGATTGCGATTATAACTATGTTAGTTGTGGCATTACTACGGGTTCTTATCCAGAAGCAGCGATTACGGTTCAGGCTGGTTTAATTACTGATCCTGCAGAAGTAGAAATCGCTAGTATAGAAAACTTTGATAGAGATGGAGATAATCTAGATGACAGTAGCAGAATAGACTTAGAAGTCACTTCTAATGCATTCTTTGAGATTCTTGAAGTTGAAGTCAACGCTTATCTAAACAATACCATTCAAGATACATTAATTTTCGATTTGACTGCTGGAAATAGTGTAGCAACTGAAAAAAGTATTTGGTTTACTCCACCAGAAACAGGAGATTGGACTTATGGAGTTAAAATTACTGATTTCACAGGAGTCACTGTAGATCAAGCGTTTGCATTGCCGGTTAACGTTGCCAACATGGAACCAGAAGCATCAGGTTCTCTGTCTACAAATATTACTCAAACTTGGCTTCCTGTAGCCATGTTTGGTTCTGGCTATGACGAGTGGGGATTCAGTCAAGTTAATGGAAGTTTTAGCCATAATGAGACACCTATAGCATATTATTGGGACTTAGGAGACAATACATCTTCAGGACTGAAAAATCCTGTTCATTCATATCTTGAATCAGGAATATACACAATTGTATTGACTGTCAAAGATAAAGGTGGGTATTTTTCTGAACCTCAGACTTGGACAATCTCTGTTAGTGACACATCGGTACCTATCCCCGTCATTACTGTGGACGGCATAGTTCAAGATTCAGAATTAACTTTAATGACTAATCAAAGAGTTCAATTTTCTGCACAATCAAGTCAAGATAATGTACCAATTGATGAGATGATTTTTACTTGGAATTGGGGAGATGGACAAATTGAACAAGGTAAAGGATTAGCTGAATTAGGACATGCATGGGTTGATGGGAGTTCAGATGGAATTATGTATACTTTAACTCTAACAATAGATGACGGAAATCAATTTGTAGATTATTCAATCTATATCAGAGTGCTAAACAGAGTCCCTGAACAAATCTTTGATGATACGCTACAAACGTTTACCTTAACACCTATAGAAATGCCAATGATTTTCGAAGATCAAGATGGATTTATAGTTGAATATCGTTGGACATTTGAAGAAGCAGTAAATATTGAAGGATCGGGGATGACATTAACCTCAGATTTCTCAGTGACTGAGTCATTAGAAAGAAATCCAATTATTGGATGGAAAGAACCAGGAATGAAAAATATCAGTTTAGAGGTTACTGATGATGATGGTAATACTTCAACTACTACCATTCAAGTACTTGTTGTCAATCAACGACCTGTAGCAGTATTTGCTAGACCTGTTGATGGATTTGTCGATACAGAATATATATTTGAAAGCCTATCTTTTGATCCTGACGGAAATAGCTCTACTCTACAGATAATATGGAATATTTCTACATTTGATGAAGATCTATACAATGTTTCAACCGTGTATCATACATTTACTTCGCCCGGATTATACAGTATTAGTTTAACAGTAATTGATGAAAGAGGAATGGAATCTGCAACGAAATCCTACACAATTAGAATAGATAATCCTTTACCGGTTCCTGAAATAAAATTCAGACAACCAAGTATTAACGGTAGCAACTTAGACTACATACCCTCTGATTATTCTCAAATCTCATGGCAGATACCTTTCACTGAAAACGGAGGAGGATTCATCGCTCCAAATATGCCACTACTGTTTGATGGGTCGGAGAGTTATGACTCAGATCCTATCTTCGAAGGAATGAGCTCAACAAATCAAGAAGACCCTGAATGGAATGGAATTACTAGATGGATTTGGGATTTCGGAGATTCGTCTCCGGTTAAAGAAGGGTTTGAAGTATGGCATCAATATCAAATTCCAGGTGCTTATGTAGTGAAATTAACAGTTGTCGATGGTTTTGAGGCTGGAGAAACTAACACTACATCAATGATGATTTACGTTTCTAGAACTCCAGAAATAGTTACAAATGACCCTACAGGATTAGAATATGTCATAGTGGGAGAGATTGTTAATCTTTATGCAGAAGTGGTTGATAGAGACCTTGAAGATGGAATAGAAGCATGGTTAGATACCGACATTAATGAAGATTCAAATGGCGATGGTGATTTTGAGAACGATAAAGATAGATATTTATCTAGTGAACCGGAAATAAAATGGGATTTGAATATCGCTATTGATGGAATAGATAACGATGGAAATACTATGAATGACTTTGTTTGGGGGGAACAGGTATGGACATTACCGGAATATCAACCGTTAGTAATTATTCTTGAAACATGTGATGGAGTAAATGTTTGTTCCAGCAAGCAATTTGAAATTACAGTCCTAAGCATTGAAGAAGACGATGGGCCGTTATCTATATCAGATTTGACTTGGAAAGATTTTGTCCCTGATGCTGGGAGCGCAGGTCTTCTAGCATTAGTAGCCACAGTACTTTTGTTAGGCTGGTTGATAATGAGACAGAAAGATGAAGAAGAAATGGATGCAAAGAATAGTACTGAGACTTATGATGTTCAGGAAGTTAAAGCAGAAGGAGGCTTGCCAGGAATGGACCAGCATAACCCCCCACCACAACCGAAATATTTGACAGTCGAAGAACGAAGAAACAAAGAATCAGGATACATACGGCCTATTAGGACTAGAAGGAAATGATTGGTTTGTCTTTCAAAAGGAAAATAATTGCAGTTTCCCTAAACTCATGTTTTCTTATGCCAATGGTATTGATTACGGTAGTATTTAGCATTACTCCTATAGTTCAAGCAGACAGTGTTTGTGAGGTCCCTGCAAGTAATAGTTGGGATATAGATGAGAGGATAAACTATCATTATCTTAGCCCTACATCTGATTGGTTTGACGGATTGGATAGCGAGAACCAACCAACTACTATATCCGCCCCAATTTCTCAGGATTTTAGTATGGAATTAAGTGTAAATAATGATTCGGCTACTGCTATTAGTATGGCTTTATCTCCAGGTAAATCATACACTTTCTGTTATACTTTTTCAGGAGACGCAGATTCTCCTCCAAGTAATGGAGTGAAGGCAGATGTTTACTTAATGAGTGAGGGAAATTACAGAGACTTTTATTATTGGAATTATGAAGACAGAGCTGGAAACTGGTTAGATGAATTTGACTCACTACCTGTTGAATATAGAGATATGATTACTTGGATGCCTTTTAGAGATGTGCATTCATATGAAAAATCTGAATCAGGTTATTTTTCAGTATTAGTGGATACTCAAACATCATCTTCTTGGTTTGGAAGTGCCCAATTAATAGAGTACTACTTGGTTTTCGATAATTGGGATAACAACAGAAATACAGATCAGGAATCGGCAGGAGGCAAGTTGAATGTTGAACTATTAGTTGATGTTGAAGATAGGCTTATGCTACCAAAATTCACAGCATATATGTTGCTAGCAGTACTTCCATTATCTTGCCTAATTGTCCCATTAATAATTAATAGTAAGTATCATTCATATGGACTTGACAAAGAACAAGTCGAAGAAATAGAAATCCCAATATTAGAGAATTAATTGTACTCAAGTAGTTTCCAAGCAGTTTTTAAGTCACTGGTATTAATTTTACCTTGTTGAGCAAGATACCATCCATTTTCCATTGTAGTGTAGACCATGCTTTGATTCAACAAAGGTGCATGAATTCTTGTCCAATCACCTCCAGCACCAATACCCATTATTGATAGTTTATCCTTAGAATCTCTGGTTCTCCATGCAATATCAAATAACTTCAAAGCATCTTTCTTACCAGCAGTATTGAAAACAATTTTAATGATATTTCCAGAACCAGAAATTTCATTAATTTCTTCAATGATTTCATTAGTAGAACCCGGGGATTGATTATAGTGGTTAGAAGATATTATCTTCGTACTATCTCCGGCCATTTTTACTAATTTTTCCCTTTCTTTAGGTTCTATATCAGTTTCTAGATCAATCCAACTTACTCCACTCTTTATGGCCTTAGTTAATACTTCAATTCTCTCTTCCTCAGAACCTGGGAAATAGCCTCCTTGTCTTTCAGGCCTACAGGTTAAGATAACAGGTAATTCAATACCAGTTCTGAAGGAAATCAATGATGATTCTAAATCTACTGAATCCATTGACTGAGAGATAAACTCAGGTGGAGTGTAAACAGATTTACGATTATCATCAGATTCTGATTTTACTATTTTTGAGACATCAATTTCTTGTTCTACAACCCATAATTTATCTAAACGAACTTCAACAATATCTGCACCGACTGCAGTGGCTCTTGCTGCATCTTTTACCATCTCATCAACTGTACAACCAGTGAGAGAAACACATATCAAGGGCAAACTCATTGAAGGTCCGAGAAATGAGGTCCGTTTAATCGTGCCGAGGGTTTTCTCAGAGAAAATAATCTAGAATGTGTTGTTTTAGCCTTGTTTGGACATATTTCGTGAAAGATATCGAAAGCATTCAATAACCCCCTGACACCCCAATTATACAGTTAAATTGAGGGTTCCTTTAGGGAACCCTCAGAAACTGGATGATGAATAAGATGACAGAAGACTACGGCGCCGAAAGTATTCAAGTATTAGAGGGCCTAGAAGCCGTCAGAAAAAGACCCGGGATGTACTTAGGTGACCCACATGATGGTAGTGCTTTACATCACTGTATTTGGGAAGTTGTAGATAATTCTGTTGACGAACATTTGGCAGGTCACACAGCATCAATTGAAGTTAATTTACATAAAGATGGATCTCTCTCTGTGCGCGACTTTGGGAGAGGAATTCCAGTTGGGATACACGAAGAGTATGGGATATCAGCTGCAGAAGTGATTATGACTAAACTTCATGCAGGAGGAAAATTTGATAATAGTTCTTACAAAGTTTCAGGAGGACTTCATGGAGTAGGTGTTTCTGCAGTAAACGCAGTTTCAGAATGGATGGAGATGACTATACATAGAGATGGCGTTATTTATCATCAGAGGTATGAAGCAGGAGTCCCTGTTAAACCCGTAGAAAAAATAGGCAAATGCACAGATACAGGCACCAAAATAACATTTAAACCTGATTTGACTATTTTCACACACATTACTGATTTTGAATTTGATCAAATTGATACCAGGTTAAAGGAAACCTCATTTTTGAATGCAGGATTGGAAATAATCATCACCGATGAAAGAGATGATGAAAAGAATGTTAGTACACACCACTATGAGGGAGGATTAGCCGAGTTTGTAACACAAATTAATTCAAACCGTGAAGTAATGCACCAAGAAGTGATTCAAATTAATGGAGAAAAGGATACTGAAAAGGGGCCTGTCACTATTGAGTTGGCGTTACAGTGGTCAGATGCCTTTAGTGAAACTATCTTTTGCTACACGAATATTATCCGGAATAAGGACGGAGGCACTCATATGACTGGTTTGAGGGGAGCTTTGACAAAGTCAGTAAATAACCATGCAAAGAAAAGAAAATTGCTTAAGGGAAACTCTCTATCAGGAGATGACGTAAGAGAAGGACTTTCTGCAATTGTTAGTGTAAAACATCCTGACCCCTCGTTCTCTTCACAAACTAAAGATAAATTAGTTAGTAGCGAAGTAACAAGTATTGTTGAAACTGTAGTTTATGAAAAACTGGGTGAATTCTTCGAAGAAAATCCCAGCGTTGGTAAATTAATTGTAGACAAGGCCCTTTTGGCTTCAAAGGCCAGAGAAGCAGCCAGAAAGGCAAGAGATCTAACTCGTAGAAAGGGAGTCTTAGAAGGGGGGGGATTACCTGGTAAATTGGCTGATTGTCAATCAAGAGACCCTTCAGAATGTGAAGTTTATCTCGTTGAAGGAGATTCTGCAGGAGGTTCTGCAAAAACTGGGAGAGATAGAAGAATACAAGCTATTTTACCCTTAAGGGGAAAAATTCTCAATGTCGAAAGACAACGTAGGAATTTGGTTAAAGTATTCCAAAATAATGAAATTCAAACAATGATCAGAGCACTTGGAGCAGGGGTAGGTAACCCCTCTGAAGAGGAATCTCCTGAGGAAGGAGAATTTGATACTAGTAAATTGAGATACTCAAAAATAATAATAATGACCGATGCTGATATTGATGGCGCTCATATCCGTACTCTAATGTTGACATTTTTATGGCGATTTATGCGCCCTGCAATTTCTGAAGGACATGTGTATATAGCTCAGCCACCGTTATATCAACTTAGTAAAGGAAGAGTAAGTAAATATGCCTATTCTGATGAAGAGAGAGACGATATTATTGAACAATTAAGAGGAGATAATCCAAATACAAAAATTGGAGTTCAAAGGTACAAAGGTCTGGGAGAAATGAATCCCGAACAACTTTGGGAAACTACTATGAATCCTGAAACTAGAACTATGCTAAAAGTGACCGTGCAAGATGCCGAAGAATCAGACAGAATGTTTGAGATACTAATGGGAGAAGATGTCCCTGATAGAAGAGCGTTTATTGAAAAACATGCAAAGGAGGTGACAAATCTTGACATCTGAAGAAGAAAATGCTGAAACAAACATCACAAATAATGAGAATATCCTTAATCATCCATTGAATAAAGAGATGAAAACATCGTACATCAATTATGCAATGTCCGTAATAATCGGAAGAGCACTACCAGATGCCAGAGACGGACTTAAACCTGTACATAGGAGAGTTTTGTATGGAATGTATGAAGGTGGTCATACTTCAGAGAAAAAATTTAGTAAGTCGGCTAGATCTGTCGGAGAAGTCATGGGTAAATATCACCCTCATGGCGATCAATCTATTTATGACACAATGGTTAGGATGGCTCAAGATTTTTCACTTAGATACCCATTAGTTGATGGACAGGGGAATTTTGGCTCTATAGATGGAGACCCTCCAGCAGCAATGCGTTATACAGAGAGTAGACTTGACAAAATTTCAAAGCATATGTTAGAAGATATTGAAAAGAAAACAGTTGATTTTGAACCAAACTTTGATGATTCTGAATATGAACCAACTGTTCTCCCGTCCAGATTACCAAATTTATTACTTAATGGAAGTGACGGGATAGCTGTAGGAATGGCAACAAGAATTCCTCCTCATAATTTAACTGAAGTTTCAGGTGCAATAAAACTCCATGTCAATCAGATTATTGAACAAGGAATCGAAAAAATAGAAACTCCAAATATTTCGATTGATGAGTACATGCAACACGTAAAGGGACCTGATTTCCCTACAGGTGCAGGGATTCATGGGATTGATGGGATTTACGATATGTATTCGACGGGGAAAGGAAGATTCCATGTAAGATCAAGATGTGAAGTTTTAGATGATTCTAAAGGTAAGAGAATAATTATCCATGAGATACCCTATCAGGTAAAGAAAGCAGATATGCTTGTACATATTGCAGAACTAGTAACTAAAGGTACTGTGATAGGTATAAGAGATATCAGAGATGAATCTTCTAAAGAGGGTATTAGGGTATTAATTGAGGTTAAAAATAATGCAGACCCACATGCAGTACTAAATCAATTATTCAAGTCTAGCCGTTTACAAGAATCCTATTCCGCAAATATGATGGGGATTTTGGATGGAAGGCCCGTTTTATTAACACTCCCTGTTATGCTTCATACACATGTTGAACATAGAGAATCTGTGATTGAAAGAAGAGCGAAGTTTGATTTAGAAAAGGCAGAATCTAGGGCTCATATATTAGAGGGGTTAGTAAAAGCACAAGATAGGATTGATGATATAATTACAGTTGGAAAAGCAAGTGAAAGTCGCGAGCAGTTTGAACTTATTTTGAAGGGAGAGGAGAGCATAATTAAAGGTATTAAAACGTTTAATTTCACGTCTGCACAGGCGAAGGCAATTGCTGAAAGAAGATTATATCAACTTAGTAAACTTGATGTTAACAAAGTAAAGAATGAATTCGATGAGTTGCAATTAAAAATCACTGACTTGAGAGAAATAATTGATTCAAGGTTGAGAAGGTTAAACATTTTATTGGAAGAAATGGAAGAAATGGTAGAAAAACATGGAGATGAAAGACGCTCATTCATTGACCCAATGCCTCTGTCTATGGATAGAGAAGATCTAATTGAAGAAAGGGCAATTGCAATAACATTATCAGAAGATAATTACATTAGACATTTACCAGTAGAAAGTTTTAGAGTACAAAATAGAGGAGGTAAAGGACTCAGGGGAGTAGCAACAAAAGACGAGGATACACCTCAGCTGATAGTAACGTGTTTTAGTAAAGATAGGCTGCTAATTTTTACTGATCAAGGCAGAGTTTATGGATTAAAAGCCTGGGAGACTCCTCAAGGAAGTAGACTTTCTAGAGGTGGACATATCAGAAATCTACTAGGTAGTTTAAGAGATGATGAAAATATTATTTCATTACTTCCCATATCTAAGGACCTATTAGAAGAACCGGATGGGAATTACCTTATATTCGCCACTAAAAATGGGAGAATAAAACGTAGCAATCTTTCAGATTATGTGAAAATAAATAAGAATGGGAAATACGCAATTAAGTTTGCTCAAGGAGATAATGATAGCCTGATTTCGGTACGCTCATCAAAAGATACTGATCATGTAGTCCTAGTATCTGCTCAAGGATATGCTTGTAGATTTATCCCTTCTGAGATAAAAACTAGATTAGACCCAAATACTGGGGAAGAAATTACTACCCATACTGTTAGAGTACAAGGCAGAGTTAGTCAAGGGGTAAGCGGAATGAAATTAAGTCGAGATGATAGAGTAATAGGTATGATTGTATCAGACAACTTTGAAAATAATGTATTGACAATTTCTAAGTTCGGTATGGCAAAAAGAACAAGGCTAGGATCTGGCCAAATGATTAATCAATATGACCAAAACGAACAAAAGGTCGTAGACGAAAATGGGGATGAAGTGTATGAAAGAGATGGTTACAGGAAGACAAATAGGGGGACGAAAGGGGTCCGAACTATGTCTTTAAATCAAGATGATGAAATAATTAGTGTTAGACAAATTCCTAATTTATCTGATCAATTATTCATGCTTACAAAGTCAGGTATGATGATTAGATTAGCCGCTAATCAAACTAAAGAAACTGTTGGAAAAGTTGCTAAAGGAACCAGAATTATGGAATTAAGAAATAAAGAAAAAACTGGATATAATGATGAAATCATATTCGTAGCTCGTTTGCCAAGTGAACTTATCGAAGAAAATAGTGATGAGGAATCATTGAATGAAGAAGAATGAGATAGACCGTTCCGCTTAAGCCATAATCAAAAGTCGGATGGACGTTGCGGCAGTCGCATAGCCTGGCCATTGCGCTGGATTGCTAATCCAGTGGTGTTTCACCTCGGGAGTTCGAATCTCCCCTGCCGCGCCATTAATTGATAGGAGGTTTCTTGTTTATGTCGTTCTCAGCACAGTCATGGATTACCTGACTGTAATGACTTTAGTTCTGATATTATCAGTTACTACCCTATTATTATGGGTATGGTCAAGAATAAGGCATCTAACCCCTTCTAACGATTTGTCCTGGGTAAATGAAAACAAATTCACTTCTTTTGCAGAAATAAATGGAGACGATGTAATACTAAAAAATGTCAGAGACTTTAACTGGAGAACAACAAAAGATTACGATGAGCGATGGATAGAAAAGAGTTTTAAGATATCTGAATGTACTAAGATATGGTTAGTTCTAGAATATTTTTATCCAACTAGAAGACCAGTTGCACATACTTTACTAAGTTTCGAATTTAAAAATGGAGAAAGAATCTCGTGTTCAATAGAAATTAGAAGAGAGCCTGGTGAAAGATTTAGTCCATTAAAAGGGCTATTAAGAGAGTTTGAAATAATGTATGTCTGGGGTACTGAAGAAGATATAATTGGTGTAAGGAGTAGATGTAGAAAATCTGAAACGCATCTTTTTGAAGCTGTGATTTTAGGAGAAGGGAACCAGTGTAAAATGTTAGAATCATATCTAAAAAGAACCAATAATTTACATAATAAACCTGAGTTTTATAATAGTATATTCAACAATTGCACTACTAATATTGCATCGCACGTAAACGATGTATACCCTGGTAGAGTCCCTCGTGCAATTGGTGTGATACTACCCGGCTTAAGCCCTAAATTACTCAGTAGAAAGAATTTAGTGAAATTAAGGGGTGGTAGTATTAAGGAAGAAATGAAAATTAATCAAATAGAGGAGAAAGCAAGGTCTTGGGATGAAATAAGTGACTTTGGAGACACTATTAGAAATGTGGAGCCTTGACAAAAGTATTCAACAACTACCCAACTGCGAAGAGTGTGGAAAGGATTGAACCTATTACTCCAAAAGGAGTTTTTGAGTATAAATTACCACCTTCCAAGAGTCATATGATTAGAGAATTGATGCTTGCATCCAAATCTATGAAAAATACTGAAATAATTTTCAATGGTACTCCAGGTGAGGATATAATTTCAATGAGTAATTGTTTAGAATTAATGGGTGTCGAAATTATCAAAGAAGAGAGGAAATGGATAGTTAAACCTCCAAAAAATGGCTTAATTGCGCCTAAAGAAGAATTAGATTGTGGTAACTCAGGGACAGTTGCTAAAATAATGAGTGTGATAGCTGCTACTTTTGATTCTGAAATTATTGTGGATGGAGATGCTTCTCTACGCAATAGAAGTAATATTGAATTGGCTAATTTTCTCAGAGTAATGGGGTGTAAAGTTTCAGGGAATGGTTTTCCCTGTAGAATAAAAGGGCCAATAAAAATCCAGAAAAAATTAGATATTGATGTTTCAAAATCGAGTCAGCCAATTACTTCTCTGATACTATCTTCTTCAGATTTTAAAGAGGAAATGGAAATTAGTTTATTGGG
>Ga0222715_10003976_pt1 | contig 13050 bp, 6 predicted proteins | sample C33_9DmetaG_FD_165056 | JGI IMG/M metagenome (GOLD analysis project Ga0222715, IMG submission 165056) | Estuarine water microbial communities from San Francisco Bay, California, United States - C33_9D | ecosystem: Environmental > Aquatic > Marine > Unclassified | place: USA: California...
CTACCCTCGCGAAGACGCTGCGAGTCACAAGCCGTCGCCACACGACCCGGTATTGGGTGGGTGCCTGGTTTTCGGGTGCACGGTTTGGGCTCCGGTGTCATCGGGAAAGTTATGGGTATTTCATTGAATTGAATACATGCGGAGTCAATGGTTGGATTGATGGATGGATGCTGACGACGCGAGTGTGCGACGCCGTGTGGGTGCGCGCGCGCGCGTGGTGTGTGTGTTTCGGTGGTGGTGTTTTCTGTCGCGCGTGTTGGCGGTGGGCGTGGTGTTTGGACGCCGGAGCGAGCGAGAGACGGACGGAACGGTGAAAGATTACTTTGAGTTTGGTGGATTGACAGTCGCGCGAGGAATATATATATATATATGTCGTGGCGCGCGGTGAAACGCGGCGGGGCGATTGCGTCGCCGGCGGTGGATGCGTCGCTGTCGTCGTCGTCGTCTGCGTCTGCGTCTGCGGGTGGCGGCGGCGGTGCGGGTGTGGATGGTGGCGCGGGGCGTTGTCGTCCCGAGGCGAGCGGACGTCGGGCTCCGGCGATTGATGCGCGCGAGATCGATGCGCCGCACGTCGAGGCGTTAGTGGCGTCAAAACGCGGGCGGTGGTTAGCGCTTGAACGCGGTGCGCTCGATGGTTGGGCGCGCGCGGTGGGTGAGATTGAGCGCGAGGAGGAGCGGTACGAGGACGCGCGCGACGCGACGGTTGCGCCCGTCGCGTTCGTAGAAGACAATGACATCGTCGACGCGCGGAGAGAGGGTATGGATGATGATGCCGCGTCGTCGTCATCGAGTGGTGACGACGACACCGTCATCGCAGGTGACGCGTCCCGAGGCGAGACGATGAGTTCGGCGACGACGACGACGTCGTCTTCGGCGTCGTTTTGTGACGACGGTTCGTTGATGCAACTCTTTGACCCGGGCGTGCGCGAGACGAAACCCCTTCCGGGATCGCTTGCGATGCCGAAAACCCCGAGCAGCGCCACGCCGTCGCGCGATAGTGGCCGCCTGCCCGCGGTGAGCATCAGTGCGGCGGTGCGCGAGGCGTCTACGGTGCGATTTACGTTGGAGCTCGTCAACGTGCAATTTGAAGTCGGCGCGCTGGAAACCGTTGAAGGGTGCATGGCGTTGTACGATTTGCAAAGTCGCGTGAAATTGAGCGAAAACTTTTACTTTTCGTGGCCAAATGCCAAGCAAAGCGCCATAGCGGCATTTACCATACCAGGCGACGCGATGTCGTCGAATATCCGCTTGGTCGCGCACCTCACGCATCTCGCCGCCGACGAAGGCGGCATCGAGGACAAAGTGTACACGTACAAAGATGTTCGCAAAGCAAAAGTGCACGCCGAAAAGGAACGACAGCGCGTGCTCGGCATGGAGGCTTTGCGACAACACGAAGATGCGAAAAATCAGCGCGCCCACGCATCAAGACCGTCGACGTCGTCGATGCATTCATCGGCGGACGAGCAGCGCTCGGATGAGATTGTCCATCCAAACGTCGGCAAGCGTCGAGTTGCGCTCGCATGGGCCGTGTTGCCAATTTTCGATTCGCGCGCGGGCGCCTCACCAGATTTGTCTTCATTGTTGAGCGAAATTAAGTGCGAGGAGATGTATCGCGTGAAGGAGGCGTATACGGAGCAGTCGCTCATCGACGCGGCGATGTCTTTTGGCGCGAGTGGTCACACGTTAAAGTCGCACAAACCCATTCGGTGCAAAATGTCGTGCGCGTTGAATCCGTTGCGCATCCCCGCGCCGAACACCGCCGAGGCGAATGGGTTTACCTTTCCTGACGGTCTCGTCCACGTGCGCGACTTGACGTCATTTTGTCCGCGCACGTCCAACGGCGAACTCGACTGGGAATCCGCGTGGGGCGGCGCTTTGGACGACGGATTGGCGCGCGACTTGTACGTTTACGTCAATGTCGTCGACATTGGTAAACGACAAGATCTTCGCGTCCGCTTGCGTCTGCGTGATGACGATTTAGACATTGATGGACAGGGATTATTAGCGTTCCCATCGCCTTGTGGCCGTGGGATGTGTCGCGAGAGTTGGACGACGTTGAGTCGATTACGGTCAAAAGGAGGCGCGTTTTACCACGAGGCGCGCGTGAAGCTCCCGGTGCGGTTGAATCCATCGCATCATTTAGTGCTGAGCATTTTTGGCGCGCAGAGCGCGTCGACTGGGCTGTTTGGTTCTGGTCCGGGCGAGGAGGAATTACTCGGGCACTCGGTGATTAATTTGTGCACGCATGCGGAGACGTTGGCGGGTAACATTGCGAGCGCGACGACGCCGACGGGTTCAGATATCAGCCTCGTTGCAGTGCGCGAATTGTTGCCAAAGTACTTGCAGTCGAATGTGCGCACGCACATGCCGTATTGGGAGGAGCGTAAGGAGTGCGTGCACGTTCGTCTTCGATTGGCGTCGACGATGCATACGGGTGACGTGCACATTGGCGCGTTATTTGCGGCGTCGGCGGCGTGGTGCGCGGCGCAGACGCCTGAATCCGAGGATAAGCTGCGCATCGCGGTGAGCGAGCTGTCGCTCGCGAGCGAGCGCGCGTTGCTCCAGCACTTGCCTGCGATTTTGAATTTGCTCTTCAGCCTCACCCTTCGCGTCTCTGAAACCGAAAACGATGCAGATCAAAGAGATGAGCAAAGTTCGCGCCTTAGTCGAATGTCGATCGACGACGACGCCGTGTCGTTGGCGTCTGCGGGATTAAGCGACGATTTCGGTGGTAGCGTTGATTTGAGCAACGTCAACGCGTTGAACGTTAACATCAATAGACCATCATCGATGACGTCCATCATGTCCAAGAATGAGCGAGTAGATGAAACGCAGGACATTGGTACATTAGCGTTTCACACCATCGTCCGCGTCGTCGCCGCCATTCAGCGCGTCGATCCTGGGCCAAAGCCAGAAAGCCACGGCGCGATGAGTCATAGCCCGCCGCTCGAGGCGTATGTCACCTTGGCGTTTGGAGCACTGGAGAAATCATCCAGCACGCACTTGAACACTTTACAGACGATTGCAACGTCTTCTCATGCGGCAGTTCCCGTGCACACAATTCTCGCCACGCGCTACTCTGCAGTGCTGGCGAGCTCAACGCGCGAATCTTATGTTCCATACGAAGAAGCGTTATCCATGTCGTGGTTTTTTCTAGGCGTGATTTTCCGCGCCCTCGCATTGGAGCGCGCACAATCGCCGAGCGATAGCGTTTCCATGGAATTCGATGAGGCACCGCTACGACACGTCGTGGACACGTTGTCGAATGAAGTAAAGACGCGTGGCGAGCGGTCGACGCCGTCATTTGCAGAACTCGAACAAGCGCGAAACTTGAATTGCGGATTGGCTGCGTTTTTGGCGATGATGTTTACTATACCTGGAATGAAGAAGGCGGCGACTGGGACTTCCGCCCCCTCGGTAGCGGCGAGCAACAAATCAAAAAGTTCCGCCGGTCGCGCTGGGCCGTTGGCGCCGCTCGCGACGACGCTCGCGGCGATGCATATTGCATCGCTCGGTGAAGGTAACTCTGTGCACACGGCGTTGTTTCGTGAATTCTTAGATACGCTATGCGCATCACCGGTGTATCTCGACATTATCACCGCCTCGGCGGTAAATGAAGGGAAAAATGGATGGACAAATCTCGAAACGACGAAATTTGGCCCGGGAGATGTGCTCGTGAGCGCCATTACCGAAAGCATTCGATTGAATTTGATCACCGTGAGCGGCGCACACGCCGACTCGAGCAACGCGCGCGCGGCGTGTGCGGCGCGTATCGTCGCCGCATCGTTGGCGAGGCACGCTTGGGATGTCGCGTGGCAATTGATTGGCGCGCGACGTTCAGTGGCCGCCGCGTACGCGCCGCTCTTGCGTATGCTCGTGTCCCAGTATAACACCATCGCGTCGCTTCCGCTCTCAGCGAGGCGCGACGCATTGGTGAGCATATTGACGTTATCTCGCGATTCAGATTCCAACAAGCTCTGGACGTGGCTCAGCGAAGACGCGATTCGTATGAAGTGCTTCGTAAGCGCGCTGTCCATGGCAGCGAGAGATTTCGCATACGAGCGAGACGAAACCAACGCGTGGAGTCCATCCGGGCCGCAGTCGTCTGCAAAAATGTCTTCGGCAGAAACAGGACACGACAAGCGCGTGGACGCGGGACATTTAAATACGTGCGTGTATACGATTATCATACGGCTCATTCGAGAGTGGCATGCGAGAGTGAAATCGAATTGGGGCGTGATGCGGTACGCCGCTCGAGCGATTGGCATGCGTCAACAGGATGATCCCAACGCGACGGTGGTTATCGCGTCACCGAGAACGAGCCCGAAATCATCTCAAGGCATGCTATCGTTTGAAGATGCCGCAGAGAGTGGTGGCAATGGCGATGCCGATGGTGGCGAGATCGAGGAGGTAAGTTTTAACGCTTTGGAGGGTGTCCTCGGGGTTATGCTTACGATTTTGTCTCGACCGCAAAGCGCGTCGGCGTGGGAAGCTTCGGCGCCAATTCTCAACGCGCTGCTTCGCGAGCATAGAAAAGTACTCATGGCATCCTTGCACGCGCGCGACAAGAATGCTCCCATTGAAGCATTTCCTCCCGCGATAGCCGCAGCACCAGGTGTTTCTGCGTATGCATTTTTGCAAGGTGCGGCGACGGCAGTGTTCAAAGCCGCAGCGCGACCGTCTCCCGTATGTGAGCTCGCCGTGGCAAGCTTGCGAACAATGCTCGAAGCAGCCGTAGACATCTTTGGCACGAGCGAGAAACTCTGTCCGACGTTGATTTATGCCCTCCATGCGGCATCTTTCCCGCTTACATCTACCGCATGTGGTGAAAGTTTGTCCCGGTCTTTGCGAGCGCTCAAACTCGGCACCGAGGTGAGCCCGAGTGGATGGAACAATTCTGTCAAGGATACACTCGCCGCTCTGGAGGACGCCGAGCGGTGCATCCGAGCGCTCGCGAACGCAGTGATGCATCCTAGTAGCAAGACAGATGCTCCGCGTGCGGTGGAGCTTGAGTGTGCCTTGGCATCGGCGTTGAAAGCGTCACCCGCGGCGCAAGTCAAAGTTTTACGCTCGCTGTCAAACAGATTGGCCAATGAAGAAAACTGGGTCGAGGCGGCTGAGGCGTCGACAGCGGCGGCGATTGTCACGATGCAAGCGTTCTCTGTCGCGGCACCGCATCAATGCGTATGGGTTACGCATGACGTCGAAGATTTGCGAGATTCCTTCTTCGCAGTGACTGCAAAAGTTGCTCCGTTGCCATCCGTGGCGGGTATTCGATGCGGCACAGAGGAGATTGGTGAAGCGCAAATTCTCGCGCATTTATCTCGTGCGGTGGAGTTTTTCACAAAAGGAGGTCACCTCGAGGCAGCGCTTCGCGTCATCGACGCTGCGCAAATCGCATGGGAGTCGCACAGAGAGTTTGGAGCGCTGAGTGAATCACACGCGATGATGTCCGAGTTGTTTCGTCGCCTGCACGCGACGTCAAACGTCGGCGACGCAAAGCAGTACAAGTGGGACGTGGAGGGTAAACCACCTCCAGATCCCGCAACATTCTGGCGCATTCGCTTAATTGGCGACGCCTGGGGCGAAAAAAACGGTGCTGAGTGGATTTACCGAGAATCGCTTGACCGAACGCTCGGCGACATGAATCGAAAGCTCGTCAAGGAATTCTCAAACTATGTGCCGAGCGGCACTCTAATCAAGGCGTTGTTGACGAATGTCGAACCCATCATCGACGAGGGTTGCGCTGGTTTGCAAATTATGGCTGTACAACGTGACGTGCATTCATTCGAGCAATCAGATGTCGGTGGCGGCGTTGGGGGCACGGGATTTTCGCAATGCAGAGTATTCACGTTTGACACGCCCGTGCTGTTCACGGAGAGCGGCGAGGTGAGCCAACAACACGGCCCAATCGTCGCGCCTCTTCGGTATCAAGGCAGACGACGCACCACCATCACCGTCAATGGTGCATTCCCTGGACTCGTCCCTCGCCTCTCCATTGCGGATACCAAGGTTGAAGAGATGAACCCGTGTCAGAGTGCAATCCAAATGCTCGACGAGCAAACGACGACGCTTCTTGCGGCGGCAAACGCTCGCGCGCCGCAAGCCGAGTTACTCCAGCGTCTACTTCAAGGCTCGCTCGCCGCGGGCGTCAACGGTGGTGTACCGTCGCTGATTCAATCTTTCTTCAGTGTAGAAGTTCCAGCGACAGTTACGGCTGCAGGCGCGCCATTTCTCACGCCGGCTCGAGCGGTGGAGCGCGCTCCCGAAACGCCAAGCTCTCGAGCGTCTACACCAGCCATCATGCATCGGAGAGTTCTGAGCGAAAACGTCGTTCCCATTGGTGCGGGTATTCCCCTAGACACCCCACCGTCTGCATCGTACCCATCACCATCGCCAAATTTCAGAGCACCGCCACCGAGTCCGGCGTCGGTGGCTTCGCTGCCCACGCCGCTCGCGCCCACGCCAATGTCCGCGACCACGTTGTCGCCGAGCACTCCGGCGCCACCGCTGTCGCGCTCGGACCGATTGGGATTAATCAAAGCGTTATGGAAACTTCATGAGGCTTGCAAAGTAGTTGTTGACGTCCATAGCACGCTGGATCAACCAGCACATCTGCAACAGCTTTTCGACGGCGCGATTGAAGATTTGCGCGCGAGCATTCAAAGCGTCGAAGGCGAAATCAGCGGAGAGGCTGATTAAACGAGCATGAAACATGTAATATCAGTACAAACAAAGCACGCAAACGCGATATACATAATTATTACAATTTTACATACGATTCATATCAATTATTGAAACACAAAGTTCCAGTTTTCGGCGTCGCTGTCGGCGTCGCTGGCGGCGAGATTGGCGTCAGGCACCAGCGCAGACTGCACGATGCGAGGCGACTCAGCGCGAAGCAGTCCAACCAAATCTTCCTCGGGCATTTTAAAATCATCAAATGTCACTTGTCGACGAATGTTACCGTCGTCTTGGGAGAGCTTGAATCGCTTTGTGTGCGAATCCAATGTCGTTTGTTTCCAGTTCGGTGACGCTGAGAATTGAGGCGTCTTCGCCGATGGCGAAACAGTATTACTACGGACTTGCTTGCTCGGTGTTCGTGGGGAACCACCGCCACGCTCGATGAAATAGGTCAATTGCATGTCGCGACCGATACATCGCTCAAAGATGATGCACGCCATTAAGCAGAGCGGTAGCGTGCCTGTCGGCGCGCTCGAACAATGGATGCGGGCGTGAAATATGACGTCGTCGTATTTTCCAGTCGCCGAAACATCCGTATTGAAATCAACCTCCTTGACTGGTAAACGACCAACGAATAACAAGCAATCATCATGCTCGGAGCCGACGAAAAGAGTTCCAGGGTATTTCGATGGCAAGTGGTTGTGTGACATTCTGTTGTCTCGAGCGTCTTTGAAGAAGATTTTGACATCAATATTCCATGAGCTCACACCAACACATTCGTGCGACATCTCAATGCGTAAAGCAGAGGGCAAATCTTTAACATCACTCTGCAAATTGTTGCCAAATGGAAAGTCTTTGCCGAGCACCATCTCAATACGGCGAGGATCAGCTCGTTCAACGTCGCTCAACGTAGAAATTTTGGAATCCAAAAGCTTACCGATCGTCTTTTTGCCGCGAGCGTGTTTCAATTGAGAGATATGAATCTTCGAATCTGGCCACATGTGCACACCCTGGTCCAACGACTTCGCGAGCGCGAACGCATTCGTGGCTGCGGAAAATGTCGCAGTAGATTGAAAATACTCTGACGCGGCTTTCAAGATGCGAACGCCAATGTGAAACACCTTGTCGCCTTCAATGCGCATTGATGGAAGAATAGTCAATTTGGGTTCCAACACATCAGTCAACATGTACTGCGCTACGAGATACAACTTTTCACTCGATGTGCGGATAACTTTCGATACAGTGAGCTTCTTTGTTTTTCCAGTAGCTTCGCGTAATGGGTAACGAATCAAGCCAGATTCACCGTCCAAATTCAACGTCTTTAAGCTTTTCCGCTCATCTCGTCGAAGTTTGATCCCTTTGAGCTCGTCACTCGAGCACACCATCATGAGCAAATCACTGAACTGCGGTGTCTTGATCGCTCGCATGATTCCTTTCATGGTTTCGAACCGCAAATATCGAAGAGACATGATATCACCAGCGCGTCGCGGAAGAAGTGCGTCGTTTTCATTCAACGCGCACATTCCCGCTGATATAAGCGCATCAAGCGTCGTGTCGACGATGCGTTTCACAGCAGCGTCAATCGTTTCGTTTGGCTTGAGTCCGTACCTTTTCGGATCGGCCCACATGCGGATAAAGTAAAATGTGCTCTTCAACCATTCGTGGGCGTCGGCTTTCGAATTCACTGTACGACAACTTATTTCAGCATTCAAATATTCTGGCAAAGCGGCACCAAGGCTGGACTCGAGGGGTGATTTGCCGTGCACTAACCCTTCATATCGTTGACGAAGAGAATTCTTGGTCATCACAACCGCCACGCCTTCGCTGTCAAATTGAGGTCGACCTGCTCGACCGATCATTTGAACAAGACTGTCCATGCTAATTTCCTTATAAGATCCATTGCCATCGTAAACGTCGGTGCCGCAAATAATGCACAAGTACGCCGGAAGATTGACACCAATAGCCAACGTGCTGGTGCTGCATAATACTGTAATGATGCGATCATGAAACAAACTTTCAACGAGCTCTCGATCCTCCTTTTCAAGCCCGGCGTGATGAAACGCGCACCCACCCAAAATGCACTCTGCGAGACTCTTGTTCTTCGCACGATTCGACGCTTCGCGAAGAGTCATCGCATGCCTTTGATCAACAAAAATTTTTCCATTCACGTTGGACTGCGCGACAAGGGCTTTGGTGACCTGCAACGCGTTGTCCCGGGACGCGCAAAACACTAACGTTTGTTTTCCACAATAAAAGTCAACGACAACTCCATACACGTGATCTTTCAAGAACTTGTTAAACATAAAGTCATTAGATCCATCTCGGAACGTTCGAACATATGTTTGTAATTTCACCGGACGGAATTCTTCGCCAAAGATCCACAATCCCGCGCGACTGCACCCAAGCCAATCGGCGATGTTCTTTGTATTCGGAATCGTTGCGCTCACCGCGCCGAAGCGCACACTACGAAGATACGAGTTTGCAAGCAAGGAAGACTTACTCAACAATTTTAACCGACTCACGATGGCTTCCAAACACCCTCCTCGACTATCCCCGATCAAATGTACTTCGTCGATGAGCACGCAGCAGACGTCAGCGAAGAATGACATCCCTCCGCGATTCGCATCCAATCGCGTCACCCGATCAAACTTCTCCGGCGTAGCCAAGATGATATCCACATTTTCCATTTCTCGCCAGATGTCCGCACCATAATCCCGATCCCCCGTGAGCTCGGCAAACGTCAATCCAATACGTCCCAATCGATGACTCCAATCGCGGAATTTCTCGCTCACGAGCGATCGAAGCGGCGCGAGATAAATCACCTTTCGCCGTCCCAAATTCGATCGCGCCGCGACCGATGTCGCGTGCTTCCCACGCAACGCGTGCAAAATAGCCAATTCAAACAGCACCGTCTTGCCCGATCCCGTGGGTGCACCTGTATGTGTACAACAGAAAATACCCATCGCGTCAGTCGGCGTCCTCATCGTCGCGCGTCGCGTCGCGCATCACTTCACGTACTCGTCACGAACGATTCATTCGTATTCACCACGAAATCAAGCATCTCACTCTGAATAGAATTAAAATACCTACACCCATGCGCAACGCACAACGTTGTCAATCGATCGCATACACGCGTTACCTTCGTCGCGCGCGTCGCCTCACATCATCCGAGACGCACTTAAACTCAAATACACATCGCACGTCACGCGGCTCGATATCGTCCACACTGCGTAACGCGCTCTTTCGTTGAATAGCATACATGTCGTCTGTGCGTCCACGCGCGTGTGCGTCGTCGATGCGACGCGCGCGGACGCACGCGCGACGATAAATGACGTCGTTCGCGGTCGGCGCGCGGTGCCCAGTTTGCACACTGTACCCTATGCCCTAAAACCGACGAACATTTTAGGGCTTTTGTGGCGTGACGCGGCACGGCCCACGCCTCGCGTCACACGCGCGCGCGGCGTTCGACGCGCAGCCCATGGCGCGCCCGAAAGCCCACGCGCCGCCGCCGCCGCCGCCACCGTCGTCGTCGCCGTCGTCGTCCACGCGCGAACCCGTTCGCGCCGACGCGGCGTCGCCGCGCACCGCCGCATCGACGTCGGGCAACGGTGGGAAAGATTTCGAGTACAAGATCGCCCTCGGGAGCTCTGGGTGGTTGTTTGTGTATTACATTGGGGTCGTGAAGGCTATGCGGGAACGCGGGTTACATGAGTACGTCGTCGTCGTCGTCGTCGCGTCGTCGCGTCGTTCGCGCGCGCGCGCGCGCGCGTGTGTACCTGTGTGTGCTTTGCCGCGCGTTTGAATATTCGAGACTGACGGTGTGAGCGTTCGCGCGCACGCACGTGTAGGCGAGTGAAAGTGTATGGGACGAGCGGAGGCGCGCTTAGTGGAGCATTGTTGTTTATGGATTGTGACTTGGACGCGCTGGTGCAGTATGTGTACATTTGCGCTGCGCGCGCGCGGCGGTCGGTGTGGGGGGCGTTTCAGCTTCGAAGTTATTGTCGAGGCGCGATGACAGAGTTTTGCGATCCAGAAGCGCACAAGCTCGTCGAAGGGCGGTTTGAGGTGTCGATAACGCGCATATTTCCGACGTGGAAGAATCTAAGAATCAGACGGTTCCCGAGTTACGACTTTTTCATCCAAGCGTTGCTGTGTTCGTCGTGCATTGTTCCGCTCTGCGGGTTACCTTTGTGGCTGAAAGGGTTTGGGTTGTGTCTCGATGGTGCGCTCACGGACATGCAAGTGTGGAAAGGGTTTCCTAAAAAGGGAACGTTCAGCAAGTTGCATTGCAAAGAGGACAATCCAAACATTGTCGTCGTCAATCCATTTTATTCCTCCCGCGCCGACATCAAGCCGAACAAGTATATTCCAATTTGGTGGTGCTTGTATCCACCAGAGCCGTACAAGCTCAAGCAACTTTTCGACATGGGATACGAAGATGCGCATGAATGGTTTGACCGAGACGCTGGATTGAGTCCGAGTAAGAGGCGGCAAAGCGCAGCAGTCGCCGAAGGGAAAGAAGTTGCCAAAGTGCCCGATGTGACCGACGAAGTAACGGAAGAGTTGCACGTCACCCCGCGCACGTACAGCGGCTGGGCCACTGAATGTCAGCAGTGGGCGAGTCAAAGCGCTGAAACTGCGGCGCTGCGCACGGCTGCGGCTGCAGAATCGGCCCGTCGCGCAGCAGCGAGACACGCTGAAGAATTTGGCTCCTTCATGAAGCACGAGGCGGAGATGATTTCAAAGATGCGTTTCCGCGCGTCGGAAGTTGCGGCAAGTGCGAAAAAAACCATTGCCGAATTGAAAGAGCAGAAAAAGGATGAAGAATCGACAACGTTTGCATCGAGAGCCGATGCCGCCGCACACGCTACTCTCGATGCTTTTGTGGTTGTCGGCAAAGGCTCCATTGTGCCGTTTCGATTAATTCTCAAAGTTGCCTCGTGCTTGCTCGTATACCTCGAATTGCTGATTCAAGCATCCTTGGCGTTTGCTGGCGCCACGGTAGCGTGCATATTTCCAGGCAAGGTTGGTAAACAAGGCGATGAGTTGTGGGAGCGATGCAAGTCGTTTTCAGAGCCACTTCCTCGGGTGTTACTCCAAGCGGTGCCTGGCATTAAAGTTGAGGCAAAGATCAATGAACGCACGGCAAAGTCACTCGGCGAGTTGAGTGCGTTCTACCGTCTACTATGCTACTTGATTCACATGGAGGAACGCGAGTGGAATGTCGTGCAAAAGGTGTAAGACTCACGCACACAGTTAGCGAGAATTTAGCGACTACGCAAAGCTTTTCAGAAATGCAAAGTTTCGCTTGTTTTGTATAAGAAATCTTTTTGATTAATAAAAGGCATGCTTGCTTTGTCTCTCTACCACCACGCCGCTTCGCCATCCGTGCCCGCGACGCGAATACCATCCTTGCCCGCGACGATGACTTGGTAAGACATGCCGACGAACAAACCGTGGTCAACGACACCGACGGTGTTCTTCAATTGGCTCGCCGCCGCAACCGGATCCGCGATCGGGGTCTTGAAGTGCAAGTCAACAATGTAGTTGCCGTTATCCGTCACAGCGATGTTGTCACCGTCATTCTTGTTGTTGCTCGACGAGCCCATGCGCAAGACGGCTTCGCACCCGGCGAGCGCCGGAAGCTTGGCAATGGTGCGCAAAGTGTGCATGTGGCAGAACGGAGTGATCTCAACCGGCAAAGGGAAGCCCGGGCCAAGGCCTTTGCACAACTTGGATTCATCAACAATGACGATGAACTTCTTCGCCATCACTTCAACCATCTTTTCGCGGAGCAAAGCGCCACCGCCACCCTTCACCAACGCGAGCGCCGGGTCGACTTCATCCGCACCATCAATCGCGACGTCAAGTTCAGACTTCTCGTTCAACGTGCACAACGGAATGTTCAAAGATTCCGCTTGTTCGCGCGTACGTTCGGACGTCGGGATGCAAATGACGTCTTTGAGCTCGCCGCTCGCCAACTTTTGTCCCACGCGCTCCACGGCGAAATACGCCGTCGATCCCGTACCGAGACCGACAACCATCCCACTGCGCACGTGATCATCGACGGACTTGTATCCAACGAGCTTCTTCAATTCATCTTGCGACGCCATGGCGCGCGTGAGCGTGGTCGATCGAACGCTCGTCGATCGGACAGTGGTGCGCGTCAACTGCGCGCGGGATGGCGTACGGGAGCTCAAGTGCGCGGCGTTCGCGGCGGTGTGTGCGAGCATGGACGATTGTTTCGGCGCACTCCGTCGGCGTCTGAGGCGTCGCGCGGCGTTCTGCGGCGCGGCGCGCGCGGTTGAGCGCCGACGATGGATAGGGCTCCTTGATGACGCGGCAGCACCGGTTTTTAACGCTCTA
>Ga0222715_10003981_pt1 | contig 13042 bp, 19 predicted proteins | sample C33_9DmetaG_FD_165056 | JGI IMG/M metagenome (GOLD analysis project Ga0222715, IMG submission 165056) | Estuarine water microbial communities from San Francisco Bay, California, United States - C33_9D | ecosystem: Environmental > Aquatic > Marine > Unclassified | place: USA: California...
TCAGCAAGAGTAAAGAAACTCTTAGCAAGAAAGAAGAACCTAAGAAGAAGAACTCATAACCCAAAGCGTATAAGACGTGATAACTAAAAAACGGTTAGAAGAAGAGTATACTTGGGTTCACCAGAACACTACTACAATGGCGGGTAAAACAACCATTAAGAATAAAGAAAGTATCAAACAGGTAATAGACAAAGTAAAACCTGTAAATACTTTAGATTACGGGTGTGGTAAGGCCTGGCACTATCTTCACGATTATGTACATAATGAGTGGGGAATAGCAATGCCAACACTATATGATCCTTATGTACCAGAGTTCAGTAAACTAGCAGGATATAAATGTAACTTTTTCGATTTAGTACTATGTGTAGATGTGATGGAACACATACTACCAGAGGAAGTCGATGATACACTACATCAGTTATTCTTCTTAGGAAACTTTGTGTACCTTCATATAGATACTAAACCTGCAATTAAAAAATTTAAAGACGGAACTAACTTTCATGTTAGTCTGCACACAAAAGACTGGTGGATTAATAAACTAAATGAGTATGGAACGAATTACCACGCAGACTTTAACGAATAAGAAGACACACGAAGAACGATTAAAGATATGTCAGAAGTGTCCAAAATATAGTAAGTTTTGGAAGACTTGTAAGATATGTCATTGTTTTATGCCCCTCAAGACTAAATTAAGATGGGCTGAGTGTCCAGACGAGCCACCTCGTTGGACTTAGGAGAGAGAGATGCCCAAAGGCAAAGGAACTTACGGCTCTAAAAGAGGCCGACCAAAGAAGAAAGGCGGAAAGAAGAAGAAGTCAATGGGAGGCTTAACAGCTGCCCAAAAGAAACTACCTAAGAAACTACAACAAGCGATCTTAAAAAGAAAGCGCAAGAAGTAAAACCTGAGGAGGTGATCAACAATTTAGGATTGGATGACCTTATACTAAGCATAAATGCATGATATTATATCATGACACGGAAAAATATCGAGGGGTCTCCAATCCGCCCTTTACTAAAACTATGAATAAAACAGTAACACAACAAACAAAAGAGTTCTACAGAAATTGGAGAAGAACAGTTAGGTGGACTTTGCCTAATTATCTTAGACCTTCCTCGTTTGGAGAAAGAACAGGTACATTTTATTTTAAAGATGCCTGGAGAACGTGCGAAGATGCAGGTACAGCACACTTAAAGAGACCCTTAAACTTATGGGCAGATGCACATACAATTTCAGTCGCAGACGACATAATAACGATCACTCGCGATGAAAATAATCAAGTATCTACTTATACGTATGGGGAGGATATTTTCAATACTATCTGTGTAAAGAACATAGATGAAGCTAGAAAAATAGAAAACAATCAAGCACATTTTGGGGGACTGTATGTTGTAGATTATACAACAAGAAATGTATACAGACTCGTAGTAAAAAAGAATAAAAAAGTAAGATTAGAAAGAGTACTAAATACTTGGGTAACTAAGTTGCCTTGGTTAACAGGGTCAACTCAATTTAAAAACTATCGCAGCGGACAGAGGATCGAGACAGCATTTGGAGGTGTTCTAAACACCACAAATACTCAACCTTCAAACAACGGATATTGAAGGTCGTTAACAGCGTATGATTCGCAAGGAGTACTTTATAGTACGATAGGAGATAAGTATGTTAGGATTCTTTGAATGGTTAACAGCTTGGATAGCAGTATTACCTACAGTGGTAATGATCTGTTCTCTAATAGCAGCTTTGACTCCAACCCCTATAGATGACGGTTGGATGAAGAAAGTCTACAAACTAGTAGACTGGTTTGCCTTAAATGTTGGTAAAGCTAAAGACAAATAACATTTCGGGGGTATAGTGGGCTGAAACGCCCACTATGCATTGAGGAGATTCAATGGCAAGAAAACGAAGGAAGGTCGCTAAAAAGCGTCCAGTACCTACAAACCCTACTCTTTATGCTAGAGTAAAAGCACAAGCAAAGAGAAAGTTTAAGGTATACCCATCAGCGTATGCTAATGGATGGCTAGTAAAAACTTACAAAGCCAAAGGCGGAAGGTATCGTATGGGTACTGGACGTAAGAGGAAGTAATGGCAAAGCCTAAAAGTGGATTAACTAAATGGTTTAAAGAAGGATGGGTAGACATCTCTCGTAAGAGAAAAGGTGGTGGACATCCTCCGTGTGGAAGAAAATCTGCACGAGGCAAGGGAGGCTATCCCAAGTGTGTACCAGCTAGTAAAGCCCGTAGAATGACTTCGGCGCAGAAACGATCTGCAGTAACACGCAAGAGGAGAGCAGGTAATCCTGGTGGCAAACCAAGAAACGTATCTACTTTTGTAAAAAGAAAAAGAAGAACAACTAAAAGAAGGAGAAAGTAAGATGAACAATCGTGCACTTGACCAGAAGTTTGAAATGACACAAAGGTTAGCACAGATTGAGATATCAGTAGCGGCTCTTATAATAAAGAGACGTCGAACACTTACTAATCTTATAAAACTGAAAAACTATGCTACTATGAAGGAGTGTGATTTTCGAGATAAGCAGATTGAAAAGCTTATAGGAGACAGAAATGGCTAGATCATTTTTAACCGGACCTACTGGTGTACATAACACTCAGAAGATTCGTAAACATAAATTAAAGAGAGGTGTCACTAGAGACATGAACTCCGCTGCAGGTACTACTGTAAACAGTAAGAACCCTAACAGCATGGAGGCTTTCAGATATGCCGCAGGAGCTAAAGCAGTTGGACCAAGATTTGGTAAGACTACTAATCCTAAGCGAGCAAAATTTAGTAAGAAAGGAGCAGGCAAGATACTTCGTAAAAGGAGATAATCATGCCACGTAAGCGCGACCCTAGACTAAAAAGAGCAGGTGTAAGTGGATTCAATAAGCCCAAAAGAACACCTGGACACCGTACTAAGTCACACATTGTAGTGGCAAAGTCAGGTGGCAAAATTAAAACTATACGTTTTGGACAGAAAGGAGCTAAGACAGCAGGGAAACCTAAAGCTGGAGAGTCTCGTAGAATGAAGATGAAACGTAAAAGTTTTAAAGCTAGACATAGAAAGAATATTGCCAGAGGCAAGATGTCAGCAGCTTATTGGGCAAATAAAGTTAAATGGTAAAAAAGGAGATAATATGGGGTTACCCACTACAGACGGAAGAAAGTTATGGTTAGACGAAAGTCAACTACACGCTAATAATTTCTTAACTACAATGTTAGATGTTGAAAAGAAACGAACTCTATCAAAAGCAGAGAGAAATTTAAAACAGATGTCAGCCTCCTTTTTATACCTTTACGAAAAAGCCGTAGAGATAGGTCTTCTAGATGAAGAAGACGATTTAGTAACTTTCTTTAACGAGACTATACATTGATAGATATTAGTAGAAAAGATATACTCAGCACTGAGCTGATGACATTTGATGAGAATAAATTCATAAAACTGCCTATAGGTAGTTACATGGAGTTACTCGGAATCAATCCAAATAGTTCTCAAACAGCATTAATCAATGCTATCAACAACCCCAAGTACCGTTTTGTTTGTGCTGCGATTTCTCGTAGACAAGGTAAAACTTATATTGCAAACATAATAGGTCAATTAATCACTTTAGTACCTGGTTCTAATGTACTATTAATGTCCCCCAACTATTCATTGTCTCAAATTTCTTTTGAACTACAAAGACAACTGATTAAGCACTTCGATTTAGAAGTTACTCGAGATAATGCAAAAGATAAAGTTATTGAGCTTTCAAACGGCTCTACAATACGTATGGGTTCTGTTAACCAAGTCGACTCAGTGGTGGGTAGAAGCTATGATCTCATCATATTCGATGAGGCCGCCCTTGTTGACGGCAAGGATGCTTTCAATGTTGCGCTCAGGCCCACACTAGATAAAGCAAACTCTAAGGCAATCTTTATTTCCACACCTAGGGGCAGAAATAATTGGTTCGCTGAGTTTTGGCATAGAGGATTCAGTGATGAATTTCCAGAATGGGCATCTGTTAGGGCAACTTATCATGAAAACCCAAGATTATCTGACTCTGATATACAAGAAGCCAAAAGAACTATGTCAGAAGCTGAATTTAACCAAGAATACATGGCAGATTTCAATGTATTTGAAGGACAAGTATGGGCATTTGACCATGAAACACAAATTATGGACTTGTCAGAGATACAAACTGGACGTATGGATATATTCGCAGGAATGGACGTAGGGTATAAAGACCCCACAGCTTTCTGTGTTATTGCATATGACTGGGATGCTCAAAAATTCTACTTAGTAGATGAGTATCTAGACTCAGAAAGAACTACTGAGCAGCATGCTATTGAAATTCAAAAGCTTATTAACAAATGGAATATAGATTATATCTATATTGACTCTGCAGCTCAACAAACAAGATTCGATTTTGCACAAAACTACGATATCAGCACTATCAATGCCAAAAAGTCAGTACTAGATGGTATAGCATGCGTTGCTACTGTAGTAGATAATAATCAATTATTTGTACATCAAGGGTGTAAAGAGTCCCTACTGTGTTTAGACCAATATCAGTGGGATCCAAATCCTAATTTATTAAGAGAAAAACCTAAACACAACTATGCTTCTCACATGGCAGACGCGCTAAGATATGCAATATATTCGTTCGAAACAAGCGCCACTACATTCTAATTATACCTATCAAAAATAGTTCTTGACATGAGTTTAAATTTACGATATAATTCTATTATACGAGTAGGTTTATGACTTTAAAGAGAGATTTAGTTAAATATGTTCGTGACAAGGCGAAGTCTAAATATAAAAAAGGAACGGAGTGTCACATTTGCGGGAGTACAGAGAATCTGGACTTTCATCACTTTAACGGATTAACTGAGTTACTAGAATGGTGGATGAAGAAAGAAAAAATCACCATAGAAACTGAAGAAGAAATACTAGCGCTTCGTGAAGATTTCATAAAAGAAAATCATGACGAAGTTTATAATCAAGCTGTTACTTTATGTCATATGCATCACATGAGATTGCATACAATATACGGAAAAAGACCCAAACTACAGACAGCAAACAAACAACAGAAATGGGTGGAGATACAACGAGATAAATATGGCATGGTATGATAGATTTATAAACAGAAACGACGAGGAAAAACTTAATCCTGCGCAGTATGTTATATCTCGCGACCAAGGACTCACCATTGATAGTCGTGAAAAAATCAATAACTACAGAAGCGCATACGAGCAACTAGAAGTAGTAAATAGAGCAGTCAACATGATTGTAGATGATGCTGCAGAAGTACCGTATGATGTTGGACAAAAGATACTAGGCGTAAATCCTATAAAGAAGGAAATAAGAAGAACTAGAGTTGACCTACTACTAAACAAAGAACCGAATCCATTTCAAGATGTAAGCACATTTAAAAGGAATCTCTTAATAGATTTACTGATTGATGGTAACATCTTTGTTTACTACGATGGTGCACATCTGTATCATCTTCCAGCAGAGCATGTTACTATACATAGTGATGATAAAACGTATGTTGAAAAGTATACTTACGATAATAGCATAGACTATACGCCTTCAGAAATTATACATATAAAAGAGAACAGTTTTAACTCGATTTACAGAGGAATTCCTAGATTGAAACCAGCATTTAGAACAATGCAGTTACTTTTCAATATGAGAAACTTTCAGGACAACTTCTTTAAAAACGGAGCAGTACCAGGATTGGTACTAAAATCACCGAACACTCTTTCTGAGAAAATCAAAGAAAGAATGTTACAAGCTTGGGTTGCTAGATACAATCCAACTTCAGGCGGTAGAAGACCATTGTTTTTAGACGGTGGTTTAGAAGTGGAAAACTTAACAGAAATAAATTTCAAAAACTTAGATTTTCAGGAAGGTATAGCATCTAATGAAAAGATAATTCTTGAAGCGTTAGGTGTGCCACCAATCTTAATGGATAGTGGCAATAATGCAAACATTAGGCCAAACCATAGATTGTATTATTTAGAAACCATACTTCCTATTACTAATAAAATTAAGTATGCTTTCGAGAGATATTTCGGGTTCAAACTAGACGAAAATATTGCAGGTATTCCTGCTTTACAACCAGAGCTAAGAGACCAAGCAAGTTATTTTGCTACTCTTGTAAATTCTGGTATAATGACCCCGAATGAAGCAAGGGAGGCATTAAGACTTGAAGAAATCACAGGATTTGATCAGCCAAGAGTTCCTGCAAATATCGCAGGTTCAGCCTCAAATCCAGAAGAAGGTGGCAGACCGAAAGAGACCCCACCAAGCGAGGAAGAATAATTATGACAAAAGACATGATGGTAAAGGCTTTATCCGATTTCATAGCCAGCAAAGGCGTTGAGACAATGGATTTAGTAACATATAAAAGCTTCGGCAACGATGTACCTGTGAAAGACTTTATGCTTAGACGAGCATTTGGGTCTTGGAATAGAGTATGTGCAGTTGTCAAAAAACGATATCCTGTCCAAGTAGTAGTGAAGGTAGCACCTAAGAAGGTAGCTCCTAAGAAAAAAGTAACTGCTAAAAAGGAAGTTAAAGATGTCAAAAAGTAACGAAAAGATATATCAATGGACTAGCACTTTTAAATCATTAGGTGAAACTGATGATGGTGGAATTAATATTAAAGGTTCTGCAAGTACAAATGGACTAGATAGAGCTGGTGATATTATCGAAAGCGAAGCGTGGATGAAAGGTGGATTGGAAAACTTTAAAGGTAATCCAATTATTCTTTTCAACCATGACTATAATAAACCAATCGGCAGAGCCACTGGTTTAGAAGTGACCGATAAAGGCTTGGAAATATCTGCAAAGATATCAAAAGCAGCAGGTGATATAACCCAATTAGTTAAAGATGGTGTCCTCGGAGCATTTTCAGTAGGATTCAGATGTAAAGACTCTGAATATATGACTGATACCGATGGGTACAAAATAAAAGACGCGGAACTATTTGAAGTGTCTGTAGTGTCAGTGCCTTGCAACCAAGGGGCAACCTTTGGATTAGCAAAGTCATTTGATAGTATGGATGAATACAGAAAGTACCAAAAAGAAATTTTACAGGCTAACTCAACCGCAGCAGCAGACGCTGTTAAAATTGAGCAGCCAAGCGAGGAGAAATCCTCATCAACGGAGACTGATATGTCAGAAGAGAGAAAATCTCCTGAAACTTCAATCGACCTTGAAGCATTTGCAAAAAAAGTAGCGGAAGATACTGCGACTAAGATTGCGATGAAGCAAGCCGAAGCAAAGGCAGCAGAAGAGGCTAAACAACAAGAAGCAATTCAAGTTGAAGCTGACCAAAAAGCTGTTCAAGAAGCTAAACAGGAAGAAACAAGGACTATAGTGGAAGCTGGTTTGACAGGAGCTGAAAAGCTAATGAACGACCTAGAAGCTAGAGTTAACGAAAAAAATGAAGACTTGAAAACAGTAGTCGATAGCCTAGAAAAACAACTAGCAGAAAAATCAGAGGAAATCATGAGTATTCGTGAATCCAAAAGAACTTTCGCTAAAGGTAATGGCGGCGACTGGAAGAAAGACTTTGAAAACGACATCATTGATGCAAAATTTGCTGGTTTAGCTACTGGTAAAGGATGGGACAATGATTACTCAAAATCATTAATGGAAAAGGTAAATGAGCACTCAGGTACTCAAGTATCTTCAGCTGATTTCGAGCAAATCGTTTCAACAAACATAGAAAGAGATATTCAAAATGAATTAGTCTTAGCACCTCTATTTAGAGAAATCGCTATGACTTCTGCTAACATGATTATCCCAATCTTACCAGACGCTGGTTATGCTGAATTTGCTTCAGCTCAAACAGCATCAGGTTCATCACCACACGGTAACTTAGAAACTAGAGGCGACGCCCTAGGATCACCGTATACTGGTGTTAATTTGACTGAAAGAACTTTAAGCACAGTCAAGCTTATTTCACAATCATACTTAGGTAATGAAACTGAAGAAGATGCAATCTTACCGATTCTTCCTTTAATTAGAGAATCAATGGTTAGATCACATGCAAGAAGTATTGAAAATGCTATCCTAGCTGGTAACGGCGCAGACGGTGTTTATTCTTCAGGTGCATTTGAAGGTCTACTTACAGCAGCAGCTGGATCAGACGCAGACTTCACTCAGCCTTCAGGAACTTTCGCAGCAGCGGACGTAGTTACTGCAGCAGACTTACTCGGAATGAGAAAGAACATGGGCAAATATGGAATCAACCCTTCAGAAGTTGTATATATCGTATCACAAGATGTGTATTATAACTTACTAGAAGATGCTGAATTCCAAGACGCTAACCTAGTTGGCGACATGGCTACTAAGCTAAATGGTGAAATTGGACAAGTATTTGGATCAAGAGTAATCATGTGTGACGAGTTTGCTACTAAAGCAGCTGGCAAATTTGGTGCTATAGCAGTATACCCAAGAAACTATGTAATGCCTAGATTAAGAGGTGTTACAATTGAATCAGACTACGAAGTAGCTAATCAAAGAAGAGTCCTAGTGGCTTCTCAGAGATTAGGATTCACTGACTTAATTGACGGTGCAACTTCTAAGTGGGGCTTAAAATACAAAGCTAGTTAATAGCTAATTACGGTTTTGGTGGGTTACCTATAACCCACCCTTTTTAACTATGGCAGACTTAATAACAGTAAACGAATATAAAGACGCAGAAGGCCTTCGAGGAGAGAAGGATGATGATCGTCTGGCTGTTATAGTACCTCAGGTATCTGATTTAGTTAAAAAGTATTGTGGAATATCATTTGTAGATTATTTCAGTGCAGATAAAGTTGAAACTTTTAGTGTAAATGATACAAATACTACTACTTTAGTACTTAGTGAAAGTCCTTTAGTAGCGGTAAGCAAAGTTGAAGAAAGAACTACTTACTCAGAAGCTTATGTAGAATTGACGACAGGTAAATATGAGTATTATGCAGATGCGGAGAGTGATTCAATAGTTAGAACAAATATACATGGATTACACAAAGCATGGCCAAGAGGTGTAGGTGCGGTTAAAATTACATATACCGCTGGATATGCTTCTACTCCCAGAGATTTACAACTAGCACTCTTTGACTTAGTAAATTACTATATGAAAGACGAGCACAAAGAGAGAAGATCTTTAGGTGGCGCTCAAATACAAAATCAAGGAACTTCGGGAATACGAACTTCCTCAGATTTTCCAGACCATATCAAAAGAGTACTGGATTTGTATAGAGTAGTTATTTAATGTCAGTAGAACTTAGAGAGAAGCTAATACAAGAAATTGAAGCTACAATTAAACGTAGAACAGATGCAAACGATGGCACTTATTTTTTCGGAGAATTGTTCAATACAGGAACTACAGTTATAACTAAGAAAATATTCAATAGTATAATTGCGGAACAGTTTAAACGAGGCAAAGGTAAAAAGTTAGCTGGAGAAGTTGAACTTATTGCAGACCCGAATAATTTAATACCTTGGAAAGCTTTCACTATAGCAGTTAGAGCATTTGTAAGAAAAAAGAATAAAGGTGCAACTCTATGGCAAACAGTAGGTGTACCTGAAGTAGATGACCATTCACTTACTTTTAAATATAAAAGAAAGCCAGATTCTAGAACTAAGACTGGAAAGAAGAAAGGTAATATAGAACGAGCTTTTAATGAGATGTTAAAAGAAGCTGTAAGGAGTTTTTTAACTGAATTGAAACCTACCCAAATCATATATTCTCATGGTAAAGGATTACCTAGAGAGTTTAGAAATATTGATGATGGAGTATTGACGGGTGGAAGCGCTCCTTCAATGGGAAAATTCCCTGGAGGAAAAGGAACTGTATCTCATCATGCTATTGCTACCGAAATGTGTAAGCTATTAGGAGCTGATGCACAAAAAATAGCTAACAAACCTGGTTTATATAGAAGATTAATGAGAGTTGTGGATGCTAAAATGCAGGATATGTTTGAAAGTAATTCTCAAGTTAGAAAACAAAGAAGTGAAAAAGAAATAAAAGACACTTTAGTATATGATGCAAATTTGGTTTTAGAGACTAGAGATAACCCAGGCGGACCTGATGGCGAAATAGTAGCTGAGATGAAGAGGTTCTTAAGACTAACCCAAGAAGAGTTTATTAAGGAAGTTCACAAACTGACTAAAATGAACAAGCAATCTATTGGAAATTTATGGTCAGGAAGTACAAATACTGTAGAGGCTTTAAAACTGATTGGCAGAGGAGATTTAGTAACCAAACTCGGAAGAATAAATAAGAAAAAAGCTAGAGTAGGTAAAAGTGGCGGCTTAGATATGAGATTCAAAGAAAATAAAGAACTCATAGCACAGATGCAAAAAGCTATAAAAGATAAATCTTCAGGTAAGACTAAAACAAAAAGAAAAGGAAGACCTAAGTCAAGAACTGTAACTTTATCTGCAGGTGTAATGGGTGCTAAATATAAAAGCAAATCTAAAAGTAGAGTTGACCAAGCAGTAGGACAAAATCCACTAGCACTAGCAACACTTATAAATAGAGCATTACCAGAAATAGTTGCAAGTAAAATGACAAGTCCTGCACTAAATTTTAGAACAGGTAGATTTTCAAGAAGTGCCGAAGTAAAGAATATTACAGTAGGCCCAAGAGGAGGTACAGCGGTAGAGTACACATATATGAAAGACCCTTACCAAACCTTCGAACCAGGATTCGCAATGGGAAGTACACAAAGAGACCCAAGAAAAATAATTGGCGAAAGTATTAGAGAAATAGCACAGGGGATAGTAGGCAATAAGTTCTTAACAACTAGGAGAGTATAATGGAAAGCAGTTTAGCAAGGAAACATACCACGCGTAGACGCGCCATTGTAGAAGCACTAGCATTACAATTAGAGCAAATTAATGGGCAACCTCCTTTCAGAACATCAGTTAGTGATGTAGAAAGAAGACTAAAATTCTGGGATGAAGTAGCAGAATTTCCTACAATACATGTAGGAGCAGGAGCAGAAACTCGCGAATATGACGGTGGTGGGTTTCGATTTAGATTTTTAAGAATAACAGTTCGAGTTTATGTGTCAGATGATAATGATGTCATTGAAGCACTCGAAGAACTGTTAGAAGACGTTGAGACAGTACTAGAGGATAAAGATCCCTTAACGTACTATGATTCAACAGGAGCATCTCAATCTACGGTACAGACTAGTATCTTATCCGTGGACACAGATGAAGGAGTACTCGAACCTCTCGGCGTTGGTGAAATAGCGATCGAGATTCGATATTAAATAGGAGAAAAGAATGGCATTTTTCTTTAGTAGAGACACCAAAGTATTCATGTCCTTTAGTTTGGATGGAACAACAGCTAACACAGCTCTTTATGAGATACCTGTATTAGACGGTTTTACATTCAGCCAAGGAACAAACACTTCGGAAATCACATTAAATGAAGCCGCAAACTCGACTGGCTATAGTAAAAGAGGTAGAGCAATGTTTACTGACTCTTTTGCACCAGCTGAATGGAGTTTTTCTACTTACATGAGACCTACCAAGTCTGGATCTGCAGATGCAGGCGCCAGTAAAAACCATGGTGGAAACGCAGACGTATTTGCAGTAGAAGGTCCTTTATGGGCAGCTATGTCAGCAAATACTTATGATAGAGCGATTGGCGGTAGTGGAACAGGAGATTTTGCAAATAATGCAGCGACTTACGAGCCGAAGCATTTTAACTTTGCAAATTCAAACCAAGTAACTCTAGGAACATTTGATTTATTCTTTGTTCTAGGAGCATCTAAAGACACAGCTACAGCTTCGTACGCTACTGGCGTTGAAGGTGTAACAGTCTATAGAGTAGGAGATTGTTCAGTCGGTTCTGCATCAATTGATTTTGACATTGATGGCATAGCACAGATTGCATGGTCAGGACAAGGAAAACAAGTTAATGAAGTAGTATCATTAAGTACTGCAGCTTCAGGCTCAGTAGATACTTCAGCAGAAACTTACGGTTATGCTTTAGGTGTTATAGATGAAGGAGTAGGTTCTACTTCTAACTTTATAAGACAAAAATTAACTGACTTAACAATGACATTTGATATTTCATCTGCAACAGGTTCAGTAGCTGGTAGCGCATTAGATGCTGCTGGAAACGGAACTACAGACATACCTTACGGTGTGACTTTAACAGGTGGAAACATAACAATTGAAAATAACTTAAGTTACCTAACACCAGAAACTTTAGGTACAGTTAACCTACCATTAGGACATGTAATGGGAACAAGGTCAGTATCAGGAAACTTTACTTGTTACTTGAATGACACAGCGAATGGATCATTAGATCTATTTGAAAGACTGCAAGAGTCTAGAGGTGTAATAACAAATACTTTCGACTTGAAATTCAGTATTGGAGGATCTTCATCTTCTACTCACTGTAATGTTCATGTTGCGAAGGCGCATCTCGAGTTGCCAACTCACAGTTTTGAAGATGTAGTATCTGTGGATGTAAATTTCCACGGTTTATCTACTGATTTATCTTCAGCAACTGGAAGTAACGCAACAAATGAAGTTGATATATTATACGCAGCTTCGTAATTTAAATTAATTAGGGAGGGTTTCGGCCCTCCCCCTTTATAGGAAAAGAAATGACAGAAGAAAAGAAATCACCAGTATCACTCAAGAGTTTATTAACTCCAAGTAAGACTGTTTCTATAGAAATGCCTGGTTTTGAAGGCTTTGAATGTAGACTAACTTATCTCGCTAGAGAAGAGTTACTCAAATTAAGAAACAGAAGTGTAAAGCAAGTTTTGAATAAAAAAACTAGGGCATATGAAGAACAGCTTGATAACGATAAATTCTTAGTAGAATACTGCAAAGCAATTATCAAAGGCTGGACTGGCTTAAAGTATAAGTACTTAGAAGAGCTTCTATTAGTTGATACAAGCAAATTGAACCTAGACGACGATCTTGAATACACAGAAGAAAACGCAGAGCTTCTTATGAAGAACTCAGGCGATTTCGATAACTGGGTATCTGAAACTGTTGGTGAATTGGAAAATTTTACGAAGAGCAAGTAG
>Ga0222715_10003986_pt1 | contig 13030 bp, 8 predicted proteins | sample C33_9DmetaG_FD_165056 | JGI IMG/M metagenome (GOLD analysis project Ga0222715, IMG submission 165056) | Estuarine water microbial communities from San Francisco Bay, California, United States - C33_9D | ecosystem: Environmental > Aquatic > Marine > Unclassified | place: USA: California...
GCTGGTGCGCCTGAGGATGACCCGCTGGCGATCTCCGACCGCCGCGACATGCAGATGGTCGCCAAGTACCTGCCTCAGTTTCAGTCGATGGCGAAAGATGCCGACGTTCCGCAGCAGTTCATGCGGTTCCTGACGCTCCTGCGAGCGAATCTATGAGCGATCCTCGCCTGTCTTTCGTGGAGAACATGTCCATCTCAATGGATGTGTTGGGCGATAAGTACATTCCGTTGGGTTACACGCTGTCGCGTATGAGTTACGACAGCGTGGAAGAGCGTGATGCCGTGTTCGGCACCGCCGCCCACATCATTTCTGGGGGTGTGTAGTGGCTAACCCCACACCTACCCCGGCGCAGCAGGCCAAGTTCTCCGGCCTGCGTCAACCCGGCTTCTCCGCACCTCCTGTTCAGCAGCAACAGGGCTACCAAGATGGGGGTTTCCCCTCCTGGGGGACGAGTCCTACGCAACTGGTGGACATTGACGGTGCGCCAGACTGGGTGAACAACACCCTCAACAGCGTGACCGACTGGGTTTTGGGTAATGCTGCAAAGCAGATCCATGAGCAAGAGGTCCTAGATGACCAGGGCAACGTCAACTGGTTCAACGCGACCCGCGCCGCCTACCTGAACGTGAACCCATCCCAGCCAACCGGCATGACATTTGAGGCTGGCCTGAACACCTACGACTCCGGTGTTCGCTTGATGAACACGGGTCTGGGTGGCGCTCAGTCTATCGGCTGGGGCATGGCCTCAGGAGCGGTCGCTGGCGACATGAGCAAGTCAACCAACGCAATGATGCGTGACGGGTTGACTTGGTGGGAAGTCGGGGAGATCTTCAACCCGCTAGAGAACAACACCACGCTCGGTCAGCAGTTGACTAACGGTGCAGTTGGCACCGCACGCAACCTGATGATCAACACTCCTGAACTTCTCTCTGGTGGTCGGCTCCAAACCGATCAACTTGAGGCCAACTTCCAGAGTTTCATCGCCGAAGCCAACGATAAGCAACTTGCTAACGCGATGGCTGACGAAGAAGATGATCGCAAACTTGGCTCGTCGTGGATCTTGTTCGATTATGACTTTGACATTTGGAACGCCAAGGAGCAAGAAACAGCGTTTGAGCAGATGGGTCTGGGGCAGATCTCCTCAGGTGCTATCGATGTTGCAGCCCAGGCTTACCTAGCGCCCGATGCCATTATCGCAATTGGCATCACTAAGGCGCGTAATGCACGGATGCTCATGGAATTGGCAACCGAAGCGGATCGCGTCAAGGTTGTGAATGACCTTGCCGATCATTTCAAGTATGTCGCTACCGGCGGCGAAGAGGGACGAAGGACTGCCTGGGGTTTTCAGGCTCAAGAGTTCGCCGGAATGGATGCTGCTCAACTTGCCCATGTCCCGATGGTCAAGGCGTCTAACAATCCTGAGTTTGTGGCTGGGATTCTTGGCCGCGCAGACACGCCAGAGAAAGCAGGCAACGCCATCTTGGCGCTGGCTGGCGACATGGATGCGCAGAAACTGCTGATGCAGACTGACCCGCTGACGGGTGACGCGCTGCTGCTACGCAATCAGGCCATAAAGGAAGCGGAGAACGCGGTCCTCATTGCCGAGGAAGACCTGGCGTTCGGGCTGAATCTCAGCCCCGCGCAAGTTGCTGGCAAGGTTGATGGATCCAAGGGTGGACTGGACTTCCTCACGCAGTACGCCCCCGGTGGTGGCGGTAAGACGAAACTGATGGACGACCTTGTTCGGGCCGAGAAGGAACTTCAATCTCAGCAGAAGCATTTGCAGAATGTTCTGGACGGCACCGAACAATACTTTGGCAAGATCTTTGGCGAAGTACGGATGGGCAACAAGTACGACATTCGCCGTGCCACCAACAAGGCAAAGCGCAAGGCTGCCCGTCAGGCAGGCGAATTCACCGATGTCATCAAGGTTGTTCGCAATCCACTCAGGGCATCCTTTTCTGACGAGGCCGTCATGTTCAATATCCGTGGCGGTCGCCCTGTCATGGTGTTGAAGTCTGCCGCCAACAAGTTCGGCACGAAGCGACGTTCAGGTTCGGGGCTCTTCCACCTCACCGACAATGCCGAGTTCACAGCCGAGAACGATGCAACCTTGGACACGACGCCGATCCTTCGGCGTCTGGCGAAAGGCAAGACTGCCGAAGATCGTCAGATGACAGTCCTGCGTGACGGTGAGTACGTCACGATGGATGTGTCCGATTACCGAACGATGATGCGGAAGGAATCCGCAGACATTGCCTCCAATCGGTCAGGCAACGAAAGCATGGCTAAGGCTCGTCAGCAATACCTGGCTCGCCTTGAGGCTGACCTTTGGCACTCCACGCTCAACTACTACGACATCGGCATGGACGAAGCCGTGGAGTTGCTGGGCTCGTTCAAGTACGCACGCAACAATGCGGTGCGTCAGATCACCGAGCATGGCTGGCTAAAAGATGGGGACACTCTGGTTGTCCCCGACAACATCCTCATGTCGGAGTTGGGTGAGTCGTTCCCGCTGCTAGACATTGGCTTCATCGATCAGGTCCTCCGTGCCCAGGGTTTGCGTCCCGGTGGCCGCAGAGTAGGAATGAGCCCAGCGTCAGCGTTCAGTCCGATGGGTTCAATTGGTGGCAGGGTCAATAAAGCCCTGCGAGTCTTTGACATGGTGTGGCGTCCCCTGGCGCTGATGCGCCTGGGTTACACGCAGCGAAACATTATCGAAGGCAAGGTCCGCGCAATGGCTGCCTTCGGTTCGCTGGCTGACGCCAACTACGGGGCAGCCTTGAATCACACAATGGTTGGCCTTGGCAACGTGGCATACAATACTGGCGCTGCCGCTACTCGTAGGGCACGTAACGCCGCCTCGTTCATCAGCGGTAGGGGTACTGTCAAGAAACTGCGTAACGAGCAAGCCCGAGACATTGCCGCCGCCACCCTTGAGCGGGAGGCTCTAGCGAAACTTCAGGAGTCCCGAGCGCGTGTTGATCGCGCTCTCGCCTTGGCTCGTCAGGATGCTGAAGAGGCAGCAGTACACCAACGCTCCCTGGGTTGGCGACCGGGTGAAGCGACAACGTGGGATGACATCTCCGGTGAGGCGTCTGGCCGCATCGGTGAAGACCTTGTGTTTGGTGACGAAGTTGATGTCCTGTGGGTTGATCCGATCAATGCGAAGAAGTTCGAACACGGTTGGATGAATGTCGCATCCCAGTCTGCGGACGAGATCGATAACGCTGGTGTGCCGCTTGAGCGGATTGTCGCTCGCGGCATGAAGCAGGACCAGGATGAACTCCTTCTCGCCACGAATGAGGAGTTCGCTAACGCCTTCGATGCGCCTGTCGGCCAGTACCTGAAGCCGAAGGATGCCGAAGCCCTGGATACCGCCCTGAACGATGGCAACATCGACACCTACGCGAAACTGTGGGTGAAGGATCGTAAGGCTGCGGCCAAGCAGTTCTCCAAGGACGGCAACTACTTGGCGTACGCGAATGAGGACGGCACCTACACACGCATCCGTGACATCGGCAAACTGCTGAACGATGTCGCAGATAACAAGTCCTTCAACCCTGCTGCCGCACTTGAGCGGGTAGTGGTGCTGCCGAAGGGTACGCCCGTGAAGGCGGTGCGTTCCACGGTCTACGGTCGCACCCTGGATCTTCGTCGGATGCTCGCTGAGGGTGAGAAGACCGCGACGTACCGCATGGGACTGTTTGAGCGGGAAAGCCAAATGCTTACCGCTAGTCCCAAGCCGGAAGATTTCGTTACCCCTGACGCTGCCGCGCAGTGGGTTGACGAACTCAACTCCCTGCACTTTGACCTGTTCGGAGAGGCAGGTGAGTCGGGAGCGAGGGCCGCTGTCAACCGAGCAAGGTTTGAGTTGGAGCCAGGTGCCGCCAACGTCTCTGACCAGATGTTCGAAGACCTGTCCAGTCTCTTCGCTCTCATGCGCCTTGACCCCGACATTGCCAGTGCGGTGTACGCACGGCTGTCTCTCAAGGGGATGCCGGATGAGGTGATCACGGTCCTTGAGCGTAAGGGTGCCGTCATCAACAGCAGCCAATTGAGTGATCTGCTGAGAACGAACCGTGCGGCGATTGACGCCGAGCGTGCCCGTATGCAGGACGAGGCCAAGCAGATCGTTGAGTACTTCAACGACTTTGACTACCTCGGCAGTGTCCCGGACGACATGTTCCCCGACCCCGACGAGATCGTCACATTCAACGCTGGCCCTGAGATCCCTGGCGGGGAGATCGGAGACATGCGCTACGACAGTGTTGCCAACGTCACCAACCTCAAGGGCGTAGGTCGCCCGTACTCTTCAGATGAGGGAGCGTTGTCTGCCTCGTACATTGTTGGTGAAGGCTGGATTGCTCGCAATCAGCGGGAACTGTTCAACCGGAATATCACCGACTACCTGAACGGCGGGACTGCCGAACCGCGAGTCTACGCGGTTGAGCCGTCCTCCGAGGACTGGTTCGTTGACCTTGACGAGATCATCAAACTTGAGCCGCCACCCCCAGTGGATGAACTGGACACGGTTAGCGAGGAAGTGCTGACGAATCTGGTGTGGCAGGAAAGTCTGATCAAGGATGTGCTTGAGCGGTCAGGACTTCCGTTCGACCCTGACGAGTTCGTTGAAGATGTGTACAACCTTGCGTCCAGGAAACTGAACTACCGCCAGATTGATCTTGGCGACACTACCGCCAAGTCTGACATGAGCCTCCTGCTCTCATCCATCGAAGAGTTGATGTACCCTCAGGCACCGCTGGACGAGATCCGTGGTTCTTACCCCAATCTCGTTGCTCAGTACGGCGCCGACCCGCGCTACAATCAGAGCGGGTGGAGTGCGGACCAACTGATCGGTAAGTCTTGGGCTCAACAGCAACTGGTCGAATCGATTACGGCTATGGGCTACAAGGGTGTTCGTCACCGTGGTGGTCAATCGGTCGGCGGTATTCATGGCGAGCATCAGGTGCACATCTGGTATGCCAAGCCGCGCATTGCAGAGATTGATGAACTCAATCCGGCGATCCGCAAGGTCATTGATTTGCAGCGCCAGTACTACGATGTGATGGATCGGTTCCCGTTGGTGGAGAACATCGGCACATACATTGAGGATGCTGCTCCGGTCGCTGACCGGATTGCGTTCATCTCCCAGTCCCCCGTCAAGGCGGGTGAGGTCACCTCCCCTGAGGGGATCGCTGACTGGGTGGGTACTGAGCGTGTCGTTGCCGCTGCCCGTGAGATGGGCTACGGCAAGGTCATCGTGCCTAACAAGTTCAAGGCCGAAGGCTATGACGTTGTGTACATTCACGATCCCTCAAGCGTGAATGGCAATCTGCGTTCAACCGTTGACAACGCCTTGCCTGGGTACATGAACGAGGCAGCCCTGGCGAACACGGACGTTACCGACCTGCGTGGCTTCAAGCCCACCGAGGCTGGCGAGGTCATCAAGACCGAGGAGATGGGTCTTGACATCTCCCTGCGAGTCAAGGCAAGCAAGGCCAGCAAGAAGGGCGCTGAGCGTTTTACTGACGCCGAACGCGCTAAGGCCATTCAGTACCTGGAAGACACGGGCCGTAAGTACATTGCCGTTGAGGGAACGAACGGGCCGACCTTCCTTTCTAAGTCTGAACTGCTGTCAAGTAAGGGCTCCACACAGGAGTACATGGTGTTGCGCGGCGATGAAGTCACCGCTCAGGCTGACCAGATCCTTTCGAACAACTACGCCTACAGCGAGTTGGCGAAGGAAGCATCATCACTTACCGCTCGCACCAACAAGACTCAGGCGAAACTTGACCGCCTCACCAGTGGCCTTGAGGCTCGCGGTGAGCGGATTGCCAAACTGGGCAAGACTGGCACAGTCAAGCGAACGGGTATGCCCGACAGCATTGGCGCTGGCGCTCGCAGTACGGAGAAGTTGTACGAGTACAAGGGTCAGACCATTGCCGACCCGTTCGATCCTCGTGAAGCGTACAGCGCTGTTCAGTACACCCGCGCATCTGCTGACATGACTGTCTCCCGTGACCTGATGGGTTACACCAACGACGCAACGATGGGTATGCGCCGTACCACCAACCGCGTTTCCTACTCGCCGTCAAGCCCCCTGTACTGGAACGCGCTCGCTGACGATGTGAACAGCATGTTCCGTAACGACCCGATCATGTTGCGCTTGATGCGCGGTGAGACACCTGAGCAGATCCAGGCAGCATTGAAGGCCGAGGTTGAGAAGGGCGATTACTTCGCCAACGCCATCGTGCGTGATTCTTTCACGCGGGATGCTGACGGGAACATTCAGTTTGCTGAGGGTGTGCAGGCTCGCGTCGATCAGATGATTGCCTACCTGCCTGACGAAACAATGTGGGCCAAGATTGCCGATGGCCCCGTCACCGCCGACTACTTGCTATCCAAATTGTCGTGGCGTGAGATGCCGTCCCTTGAGCAACTTGACTGGGTTGACGACATGAATACGTGGAACAAGATGACCGGCAAGATCATGAAGACGCTGGGCACGATCCCTGAGAACAACACGGTGCGTCATCCGTTCTACCGCGCTCGCTTCTTGGAAGAGATGCAGCGCCAGATTGATGTACTTGAAGATACGGACTTGATCACCGATTCGGTGCGTGCCGCTATGCGTAAGACCTCACATGACTACGCCCTGAAGCAGACCCGTGAAACCCTGTACACGGTTACACGGCTGTCAACGCCAGCGTATGCGCTGCGTTTCGTGATGCCGTTCTTCCCGGCCTGGGAGTCCTCAGTCAAGTTCTGGGCCAAGGCAATGTACGACAAGCCCATCGTTGCCGTGCGCTACGCACAGTTGTGGGATTCGATGCAGTCGGCTGGTTGGGTCGTTGACGAGAACGGTCAGACAATGGACCGTGAGGTTGGTTCTTCATTGCTGAACCTTCCTGAGCATTTGTTCGCGCCTGGTGGTGGCTACCTGATGGTGCCGTTCTGGGATGGCAACGACTTCACGAAGGCAGCAATCCCTAAGCACTCACTCAACGTGATCCTGCCCGGTGAGTACCCGTGGCTCCCCGGCGTGGACCCGATTGTGTCCGTGCCGCTGTCATGGATTGCCAACCAGTACCCGACCACAGTTGATGCGATCAAGAGGTTTGAGGCGTGGGGTATTCCCGTCGGTGATGTTGCCGCCACAGCGGTGCTGCCCTTTGGTGTGCAGTCCAAGGAGAAAGATGTCTGGGACATCACTGCGCAGGCTGTGATCCCCGCCACAGGCAAGCGGGTATTGACAGGTCTTCGTGGCGAATCGTCAGCAGAGTTTGTCTCCCGCGCCGATGAGATGTACCGGACCATGCTCACGCAATGGGAACTGGGCAATCGACAAGATCCACCGCCAGACTTTGCTGAAGCGGTTGAGCGTGCCCGTGACTACTACAACCTGCGTGCTGTGGCGAACGGCGTGTTGGCCGTATCGGTGCAGCCAAAGTCGCCCTTCCAGTTCTACATCAATGAGTCACGCAGACTGGACGAGCAGTACCGGCTGCTCCCCGATGGGTCGGTCAACCCTGACGGGTGGAAGCAGTCGGGCGATGAGTTCTTGCGCCTGTACGGTGAGACTTACTACCGCTACACGAAGAGCCTGTCAGGTTCGCGTGGGTCGGGTATCTCCCCGACCCGTTCGGCAATGGAAGTCTATGAAGACAATCAGGAACTTGCTTCTCGCTTAGCGAAGATTGGCGATAACGCCGAGATGGTTTCCATGCTCACCAACCCGTATGGGATCGGTGAGGATTTCAGCGACATCATCTATCGCGCCCAGGTGAACGCTCCGATCCCTGACGCCTCAGGCAGATACCTGCGTGGTGGACCGAACACCGGCACAATCCTGACGGGATCTGCCGCCGAGGACGCCACCAAGCGAGATCTGGGTTGGCGTACGTACGGACAGATCCAGGCACTGATTGACGCTAAGGCTATGGAGTGGGGGCTTGACTCGTACGAGCAGTCGGAAGAACTCGTCATCATCCGGCGTGAAGCCATCAGGGAATTACGTCAAGACAATTCCCCGTGGTCTGTGTCGTACCAGCAGCGGGACTCCAATGGTGTGCGGAATCAGATCGTGGCGGCTCGCGAGATTGTGAACGAGCCAACATTCATGGCCGAGCATGGCAACGACCCGCACATTGTGGTTCTAGACGAATACCTTCAGATGCGCGAAATGTTTGTTGACACCCTTGACCAGCGCAAGTTGGAGGGTGGCTCGGCAGATATCAATGCCCAGAGCAATGCCGACCTAAAGGAGATCTGGGACGGCGAGGTAGTGGCCTACCTCACGGAACCAACACAGGACGCTCAATGGCTCTACATGTATGACAGGTGGTTTGCTAACGACAAACTCCTGCCGGTTCTAGAGAAGGTTGGAGGTGGCTGATGAGCGACCGACTCGATAGGGTTGCTGCTTCACTTGCTGCCGCAAGAAACGACAGGGACAGCGGTAGCACCGGGACCAACTCCTACATGTCGATGAAAGATCCTCGTCGTGATGGCTATGGCGACTGGGTGTCGCAGGCTCCTGGCTACAGGTACGTCCCTGGTGCCCAGCAGGGCGGCTACAGCGGCATCCCGTCTTCTCCTGGGTTGAGTGGCGCTACCGCCAACTCCCAGGGTGGACTTGTCGCGTCGTTCTACAACAACCCGTACACGCAACGGACAGTAATGGATGCGGCAACTGTGGCGTACGGCTACAAGCCGAACATGCTTCAGGCTGCCGGTATGTTGAATTCGTTCTCCGAGATATGGGCTTCCAACCCCGCAGGACCCACCCCTTGGGGGATGGTCAAGGGACTTCTCAACGGAACCCTCTCCCCTGATGACGGCTCCGGTGGGGGAGGAGGAGGCGGTGGCTACGGTGGTGGCGGCGGTGGTGGCACCACCTCACAGATTCGGCTCACCGATCCCGAGTCAGCCAAGTTGCTGATCAACAACGCAATGGCTGGACTGCTTGGCCGAGAGGCCACGCAAGAGGAGTACGCGGCTTTCCTGAAGACGCTGAACAATGACGAGCGGAACAACCCGGTAGTGAGTACTGCGTCAGGTAACACGATGACGGTGACCGGGGGAACTAATCCTCAGCAGATCGCTAAGGATTACTCCGAGGGCCGTGAAGACTTCGCAGAATTCCAAGCCGCTACTACATACATGGATGCTTTCATGGCAGCCCTTGACGATCCGGTGAGTATCTGATGGCCGAAAAAGAAGAAGACGAGAAGACGCAGAAGGAAAAGAAGGAAGAGAAGAAGGACAACAAGGACCGCCTTGAGTCGGCCTTGATGAACTCCGAATACTCGTGGGCTGCTGGTCTGATCTACTCCAACGACCGCATCAAGGAACTGTTCAAGACTGCGATCAAGGAGGGCTGGACTCCTGCTCGTTTCATTGCGCAGTTCAAGGACACCGGGTACTACAAGAATCACACCGAGGCATGGCTGAAGACTGAGGCTCTGAAGAAGACGAAGCCTGCCGCTTACCGTGATGAGAAGTTGAAGGCAGCGGCGAAGATCCGTGACGACGCCGCCTCAATGGGTGTGAAGGTATCTGAGAAGCAGGCGTTCAAGATGGCTGACCGCTATCTACGCATGGACTTTGCGAGCAATCAAAACGCTTACAGTGACTGGCTGGCTAAGCGTGTAGCCAGCACGGACGAGGAAGGCTTCCTCGGTGCTGCTGGTGAGGTTGAGGAAGATCTGCGTGGAGCGCTGGCCCGTAACGGGTTCAGCACGGACAGTCAGACATGGAGCGACTGGGTTGACCAGTCGGTACGTCGAATCGTCCAAGGCAACATGAAGGTCACTGACGCCACTGACTACGTGCGCCGTACTGCCGCTGGCAGATACCCGCCCTTCGGTCAGAAGATGCTGGACGAGGGCAAGGATCTTCAGGATTACGCTCAGGGCTACATCTCCATGATGAGTGAAGTGCTTGAGATTCCTGAGGCCAACCTGAGCGTTAGCGATCCGAAGGTCATGGCCGCCATGACGGGTAAGCAGAACGACAAGGGCGACTACACGGCTACTTCCCTGTACGACTTTGAGAAGGAACTGCGTAAGGACTCCCGGTGGAGGACGACGAAGAACGCCAACGTCACGGCTCAGGCTACGGCCAATTCAATTCTTCAATCCTTCGGATTCATGGGGTGATGTATGGCTGAGGAACAGACTGACGCTTTCAAGGAACTTCAGCGCGTACTTGTTGAGTACTTGGGTGACGATGGCCGCGACCTTGCTGACTGGATGGTGCGGCAATGGGAGTCTGGCGTAACTGATCAAGAGATCATTCGCGAGATGCGCAAGCAAGAGTCGTACAAGAAGCGCTTCCCTGGGATGCAGCACTTCATTGATATCGGTCAGGCCATTGATGAGAGTTCTTACATCTCGGCTGAGAGAACGTACCGGCAAGCAATCAGCACCCTGGGTCCTGGCTACAAGGACTTCTACTCCACCGACTACATCGGCAAGATGATGATGAGCGATGTCAGTCCGAGCGAGGCCACTCAGCGTGTGGCCGCTGCACAGGAGTACATCTTCAGCAATGCGCCGAAGAGCGTGGTGGATGCGCTCAAGAATCAGTACGGGATGACCAACGGTGATCTTGTTGCGTACATGCTAGACCCCGAGAACCTTGGGTCTAAGGTGCTGAGCGACTTTGAACTGCGTAAGAGCAGGGCAAACATTCTGGGTTCAGCAATCGACCAGGGAATGTCCATCACGGACGCAACAGCAGACGCTGTTGCTGCCAGAGGTTACGACTACGGAACCTCGTCAACGAAGATGCAGAACGCGAAGACGAACTCAGCAACTTTGTCGCAGTTGGCTGCCATGTCCAATGGCTCCATCACGGACGACGAAGTGCTGGCTGCCGAGTTCTCCTTGGAAGAAGGAGACAAGGCGAGGAAGAAGATCAAGGGACTGGCCTCGCAAGAGCGAGCCAGGTTCTCCAAGTCTTCAGGGCTAAGCCGAGGCTCGCTGTCAAGCGGTGGGCTCGGTAGCCAATGAGGGACCTACCGGCACCGAAGAACGACGCGGGAACCGTGGAGTGCTTGTGGGACGGGATTGTCTTCGATGGGACGTATTACCGCTGGTGCTGTCCCGGTTGCGGGACGCACTACTCATGCTGTGAGGGAGGGCCGAGTGACTAATCAGTGGAACAAAATCCTTGACGTTATCAAGTGGGATGCCGACAGGGACAGCAAGGACAAGAACAAGTACGCCTGGTATCGGGCGCACGACGGCAAGAAGAAGTAACTACTAGCGGGGGTGACAGGTTAGACCGGCGCGAAAGCCCCAAGCGGGAGCGCGACCGGAACCTGGGTTCGATTCCCAGCACCTCCACGCACTCCACCCAGACACACCGGCCCTGGGGGATGTACAAGTCCGGTAGTCACAATCCACCCGACACACCCCGGTGTTGTGGTGCGCCGTGGCGAACCCTCCATGAGTGAGGGACTAACTAGGGAGAACAAATGGCTCAGAACAACATCTATGACATGGACGAATTCGAAGACGTTCAGGGTTCGGATCTTGTCAAGAAGTTGAGGGCAAAGATCGATGAGATGTCCAAGTTTGCGAAGGAGTTGGAGAAGGAAAACGGCAGCCTCAGGGCTGGGGAACGTAAGCGCAATGTCGCTTCCGTTCTTGAGGGCAAGGGTTACAACCCGAAGATCTCAGCGTTCATCCCTTCCGACCTTGACCCGACCGAGGACAACCTCATCGAATGGTTGACCGAGTACGGAGATGTATTCGGTGGCCCAACTCTGGGCCAGGAGGAGCAGGGATCTGCTCCTGACAATTCATCCATTCAGGCCCAGCGGCGTATCAGCGCCGCAGAAGCAAGTGGAGACAGCAACCTTTCACCTTCAGACCTAACGGCGCGAATCAAGAGCGCAACCACGGAGGCTGAAGTGCTGGCTGCCTTGCAGGGTCTTTAGTCCCATAAGGAGGGAAACACATGGCTTCTCGTCTTGAGAATCCCGGCCAAGCCGATGTGCTGTTCAACGCGAAGAGCATCGTTGGTGAGGTCAACACGGGTATCCTCCATGACCCGACCATTGGTGACGGCAACCTTGCCGCCGCCGTTGTCAAGGATACCTTTGACCAGTTGATTCGGATTCGGCAGCAAGCCGAGCCGTATTACCGCAAGTGGGCCACGGTTCGTCCTGCGAACCTCGTACATCCGGGCCACACCTTTGACATGTTCCAGTCGCGTGAGCGTCTGGACCTGGCGACGACCCCGCTTGATGAGTACGGCGACCCGGACTACGTTCCGCTGCCTCCGCTCAACAAGAAGTCGTTCACCGTCAATGAGTACGGTAACGCGACTGTTACCACCCTGCGTCTGCGTGACTTCTCGTGGGCTCAGATCGATCCGTTGCAGGCGTACATGGTGTCCGACAACATGGGCAACACCGTTGACAAGTTGGTGGAGAACGTCTTGATGACGGGCGCTAACGAGTTCACGGTTGACGGCTCCGGTATTCCGGTTGCCGGTGCACCGGCTGCTCTTGCTGGTCCCCTGACCAGCGCCGACATTCGCCGCATCGTTGCGGGTATGCGTGCCAAGCACGCCCTCCCGTTCGATGGTGGTCTGTACGTTGGCTTCATTCACCCCGCCGCAGCGGTCAAGTTGCGCGAGGAGACTGACGCTGCTGGCTGGCGTCCGGCTCACCAGTACACGGAGAACACCAACGGTGTCATCTTCACTGGTGACATCGGCATCTACGAGGGTGTCCGCTGGATCGAAACCACTCGCGTTCCGATGGATTCGTTCGGCAACTACTGCACGTTCATCCTCGGTCGGGATGGTCTGCTTGAGGCTATCAACCGTGAGTTCTCAACGGTAGTCACGCCGACTTCCGACAAGTTCGGTCGTATGGCTGGCTTGGGCTGGTTCGGATGCGCCGGATGGGGCATCTACAACGAGGAAGCGGTCGTGCGCGTGTGGTCTTCGGGCGACGCCGTTGTGATCGATGACTCGTTCGGAACCCTGATTACTGCCTAAGGTTCTGCCG
>Ga0222715_10003992_pt1 | contig 13013 bp, 7 predicted proteins | sample C33_9DmetaG_FD_165056 | JGI IMG/M metagenome (GOLD analysis project Ga0222715, IMG submission 165056) | Estuarine water microbial communities from San Francisco Bay, California, United States - C33_9D | ecosystem: Environmental > Aquatic > Marine > Unclassified | place: USA: California...
GTCGCCCCGTCTCGCCTCGCTCGGCAACTCGAACACGCTCGCGTCGCCGCACGGCGACTGGCTGCAATACGCGTGCACCTCCACCCCCGCGCGCATTCGCACCCGATTCCCAGCGCCTAAAATCTCATCCCACGCCGTCGCTCCTTCGCGCTCGTCGCCGCCCTCGCGCGTCACCTCGAACACGCTCGCTCGTCCGTCCCTCGCCTCGGCGTACTCGCGCTGCAACCACCGCGTCAACGCGCGTCTCGCCAGCACCTCCGCGTGACAGTCCCCGATCGCCCCCCCGTCGCGCGCGCGGTTCGCCATCGGCACGCACTTCGTCCCCGTCGCGAGCGCCGCGACGTAGCACGTCCCTCGCGCGCTCGCCGCGTCGTTTCGCTCGACGATGCAAAAAGCGCACAGCGTCGTGTACGCATCCCTCGACGTTTTCTCGCGTCCGCGCGCGTCGTACGTCGCCAGCGCGCACGCGCGCACGACGGCGGCGACGCGTTCGACGTCGTCGACGTCGTCGACGTCGTGCGCGCGCATGCGCGCGCGCGAGACTGCGGACGCGATGCGCGCGTCCCCAAAACGCGACGCTCGAAACGAACGCGATGCGCGCGTCCGCGCGCGTCGCGGGCGCGCGCGCGATCGCGACGCGCGCGCGCGACGCGCGATCGACGCGCGCGCGCGCGTTCGTGCCGCCCATCGTCCCGAATCCGCGCCAGGGCGACGACGACGTGAATGCTGACGCGGCACCGACGCTGCCGAACATCGAACGCGCGCTGGCGCCGCACGGATGGGCGATCGGCGCCGAGCGAGGGTACGACGACACGCCGCACGCGTTCAAGATATTCAAAGTGCGCGACGGGCATCACACGCTGGAACAGCTGCAAGAGGCGCTGTACGTGAGCGACGAACGAGGGTGTCGGATACGACGCGAGACGCAGTCGTTGTTTTACATGTGCTGCGATGGCGTGCGGTGTCGGTTGAACGAGGGGAAGAGAGAGATCGTGGTGGAGATGCCGTGTGATTTGGACAGCGTGGGAGCGTACGTGGCGAAGGCCAAGGTGATTGAGGACATCATTAAGAGTTCTCAAAAGAAGAGGGCTTCGTGAGCGGGCGGGCGGCGAGGTTGTAAAACATTCAACATTTTTCTAAAATATGCGTGGTGGCTAATCGATCGTTCGTTCGTTCGTTCGTGCGTGCGTGCGTGCGTGCATGCGTGCGTGCGTGCGCTTTTTTAATCCGTATCAACGACTCGCGCTTCCACGGCTGGAACGCCGCGGCGTTCGGCGGGGCGGCGGGGTTGGCGCGGCGACGGGCGCCTTGCTCGCGCTTCGCGTGAGACGAACGGCCTCGTCGGCGAGCGTTTGCGCGTTCTCGTCGTTCCAATCGTCGTCCATGCTCAATCTGGGCGGATCGTATTGCGATGCGGGTTCTTGCGAAGCGTGAACCTCGTCCCATGGCATCTCGTCCACCAAAGACTCGGCGTTTTCGGGCACGCCAGTGAGTGCCCGCGCGCGCGACTTCAACGACGCGATGATCGAGCGCGATCGATCGTCTCGCGCGCCACAAAATCGCTCCAGATCGCGCGCCGCAACTGAAATACGATGAACACCGGGCGTTTGCGCCGCCAACGTCACCGAAACATTTTCCATCGGCACGCGCGCGACGTAGACGCCGTTGTCCGCGTCGTAATGTTGGAACTCCAAATTTCGCAAAACGAGCGGCGGTCCACACTCGTGCCGCGCTTCTGTGAATAATTTCGTGGATGGCATCCATTCATCTGCCTTGACAAAGCTGTCGTCGTCGTATCCAGTAATCTCTACCGCCAAAAGGTGCGGACGCGCCGCGTTCGGAGTCGTGGAATCGAGGACGGATGAATCAAAGCAAAATATCCATTGCGACAGTCGACCGCGTTGTGTCGATCGTGGAGGCCCGCAGTGTAGAGTACACGCCACGGCGTCGAACTCTTTGCGTACTAAACCCGATCGCGACAAGTCGGCCAAATCCACGGCTGCACGCACGCTCAAGCAACGCCATGCATGCTCGCTGTGCTCGAGTTTTTGCGCGGCGATATCTTCCTGCGGGATCGGGGTCCAACGCGTGTAGCGCGTGGTGGATAAACTTAACTCGCCCTCGATAAACCCGTTCGCGCGCGGTTTGATTGCTGTCACCGCAAACGACTGTCCTGGCTGCGCCGCGTCGACGAGTGCTTCGTCCGCGTCCCAAATCGTAAGAATCGCGCTCGTCGATCTGCGGGAGATCGGTCCTCGATATGATTCGTGCTTTGACGACGGCACAAAGCCAACAACGTTCAGTCGAAGAACCGCGCTCGTACGACGATCGAATAGATTCTTCTCTTGAAGCGCCTCGCGAATCGCGCGCTCTTGATCGACTTCGCCGCCCCAACCTCCGATGCGATTGTGCATCGCGTCTTGCAACTCGTGCAAGACGCTGTCACGAGCGCGCTGCCACTCAGCGTGCGCGCGCCGCTCAGCGATTTCGCATCGCAATACGTTCTTGTCTGTATCACTGCGTTCTTGATGCATCATGGGATACGCGTGTCGGACGTAAATCAACATACGCGGCACGACGCCGCCGTCTGGCACCACCGAACGCAGAGGTATTGTGAGATTGTATGTGACGCGTCCCAAAACCGCATCCCACGGCGCGAGCCGCGCGCCGTTCACGTGCAGACACACGTACGCCATCTCTGCATCGTCCGACAGTGGTGACACCGCATCCGTGACACCTCGTAGCTCGGCTCCGACAACAAATATTTTGCACCCGACGCGTAAGCGTCCTTCTCGCACAGCGCGCGTAAGCTTTGCGTCCAGCCGTGCGCGAACGCTATACCATCCATCCGAAATTTCGATTTCTGACATCGTCGGTACATTACCGATACCGGAAGCGGTCGTCATCGATCGAATCGCGCTCACGACGTACACTGCCGGCGCGCCCGGGTTTTCATCCTTTTCTAAAATCCTCCTCACGTGCGGTCGCTCCGCGCGGTTGATTTCACGTTCATACTTGTACAACATGCGCTGTAGCACCGCGGATTCGCTCAAGACGCCGAAAGCATACTTTTCTGGAAACGCTCGCGCCACGCATGCTTGCGTCCACACGATCCACTTGTACGCATTCGCCACCCACTCGTTCGTCAGAGACGCGTCGCTCGCGCCGGCTTTAATCATCAATTCGCGCATCTCTCGCCAACCAACCAGGCCGCGTTCCACGCTTGGTAAGCGCAATGATTTCGCGGTGTCGGCGTTAAGCGTCGCGACACACGTGTCGACGAACGCTGGGCGAACTTGAAACGGGAGCAAATTATTGAAGAACGTGCAGAGCGGCGCTCTCATGCCCATGCGAACGCGCGCGGCGAATAAGTCGTGCACGGCAACACCCACGGACGCACCGGTGCCATCGTGGCGAGGTCTCTTCGCTTGACGCGGCGCGCTCGCCGCCGTCCTCGCGCCGAGTTTTGACATCGGCGGCGTGAAAGCCGTCGTTGTCTTCATCGGCGGCGTGAAACCGGGCGCTTTCGAAGTCGCCTTACGAACCGCCGGGAGCGACTTCGGCGTCTTGAACGACGGCTGCGGGAACGCCGCACGCACTGGCGTGTTTTCGTTCCCGACTTCCGCGAGGAAAGCGCGCGACTTCTTCAACGCCGCCTCGCTCAGCTCTAATGTCGCGCCCGCGGCGGTTTGGAACACCAGCCCTCCGCTCGTCGTGGCGCTCGGTCGCTCTCGACCAGACGACGACGGGCCGTTTTCGTCAACGTCCGCAAACATCGCGCGCGCGCGTCGTTTCGCGTCTTCAGACACCGCGATGCTCGCGCCACCGCCGGTTTGAAAGACCAAGCCCTTGGGCGCCGCCGACGCGAACGCGCCCCCGCTCTCCGCTCTCGTCGTCGCGGGCGTCTCGATCGCGGCTCGAAACGTGAACGCGTCTTCGTACGCCTCGTCGTCGTCATCGAATCTAGGTTGCTCGTCGGTTCGAATCGAGACGTTCGCGCGCGCGACGACGCTCTTCCCGCTCGCCGTCGTGAGCGTCACCGAATCCGGCGCCGGCGCGTCTAAATTCGCGTACGGCGTCGCCGATCCCGCCGCGTGTCGCCGCACGATCGCGAACGGGCTCTGCGCCGTCGTCGTCGCTCGCGCGCTCGGTCCCGCCGGCGCCCGTCGCCGACTCGCCGGCGTCGCCGCGTCCGCGTCCTCGTCCTCGTCTCTCAAATACATGAACCCCGTCGCTCTCGCGCGCCGCGCCGCCGCCGTCGTCTCCGGCGTCGTCCGCTGCGTCTTCGGCCACGCCGGCGTGCGCGCGAACGCGTCCGCGCGCGTCGCCGCCGCGTTCGCGCTCACGCCCGGCGACGGCGCGCGCGTCGCGCCGAGCCCGCTGATCGACGGACTCGGACTCTCCCTCGCGTCGTCCCCGTCGTCCGCGTTCATCGGCGTCGCGCCGTTCGCGCCCGTCGTCGGCGCCTCTCCCGCGCTCGCGTCGACAGCTCCCGCGCCGTTTGAATCTCTCTTCGTCGCCTCCGCCGTCGCCGTCGCGTCGCGCGTCGCGCGCGCGACGTACACCGCGCACGGCGACTCCCCCCCGTCGTCGAGCGCGCCGAGCGCGCGCGCGAGCGGCGTCGCGCGTCGCGCGCGCGTCTCGAAATCCGCGCGGTCGTTCGCGTCGAACGCGCGCGGCGCGCGCGCGACGTCCCAGCGCGTCTCGCGCGCGCTCGAGCGGCGCCGCGCGACGAGGCGCGACATCGCGCGCGCCGCGAGCGCGTCGAGGCGCGACGCGCGCGCGCGCGACGGTGTGCGGCGTCACATCGCGGTGGACGTCGAATCGATGCGCGCGGCGCTCGCGGCGCGCCTCGTCGCGCGCGCGGCGCGCGTCGCGCCGAGGCGCGCGCGCGCGGCGCGCGCGATGCGACGCGCGGCGCGCGCGGGCGACGGCGACGCGGCGGCGCTCGCGGAGGCGCTCGCGAGGCACGAATCGCGCGCGGTGCGATTGTCGCGCGCGGAGGAAGCGCGCGTGATTCTCGACACCAACGGCGCGGGCGCGCTCGCGACGCTGGGAAACCGAAGCGCGGGCGTCTTGGCGGGGTTCCCGTGCGGCGCCGTCGCGGCGTACGCGAGCGATGAGGACGGGCTGCCGATCTTCGCGCTGAGCGCGCTGTCGCAGCACGCGCGAGACGCGAAGGAAAACGGAAAGGCGACGCTCACGGTGACGCGCGCGGAGTTCGAGGACGTGAGCGACGGCAGGGTGTCGATGAGCGGGATCTTGACCGAGGTCGACGCGGGCGAGGCGACGGCCAAGGCGCGCGAGAGGTACCTGGCGAAGCACCCGGGGGCGTATTGGGTCGACTTCGGCGACTTCGCGTGGTACAAGATGACCGAGGTCGTGGCGATACGCGTCGTCGGTGGGTTCGCGCGCGCGGGGAGCGTGACGGTGGAAGAGTACGCGAAAACGCGACCCGATCCGGTGGCGGCGTTTTCGGCGCCGGTGTGCGGGCACATGAACGCCGACCACGGGGACTCGCTTCGCGACGTGGTGAAGCACTACGTCGGCGTGGACGTGGATTCGGTCGAGATGCGCTCGATCGACGCGCTCGGAATGAACTGTCGCGTCGTTAAGGATGGTGAAAAGCACGCGTGTCGCTTATCGTTCGAAAGCGCGGCGACTGGGCGCAAAGAAGTGAAGGATCAAATCGTATTGATGACGCGAACCGCGGCGGCGGCGAACGCGCAGTAAAATCGACGTCTTCGGCGGCGACGTCGACCCTCGCGATCGGCGTCGACGCTCCACCGCGACGTAGACCACCGCTCGATCCGCGCGTTAATCACCACACCGCGACGATTCGTTTCCATCCGCCCTCGCCTCGCGCGCCTTCGCCTTCGCCGCCGCGCGTCGCCGTCGCCGCACACCGCGCCCGCCGCCGCGCGCGTCCCGCGGTGCATGCCCGTGTCGTTCGTGTATCAAAAGTCATCTCGATCCAAGCCTCGCGCGGGCGCCGACGTCTGCGAGATCGCGTGCAAGCGGTTGTCGTGCGCGATACAAAAGTGCATCTCCAGACTCCCCGCCACGCGGTCGCGCACGAGCGCGTCCACGGTGAACTTCGACGCGTGCGCGCCGGCGATCGAGCGCTACGACGCGTGCTGCGCCGCGGCGCGCGCGGCGGAGGCGCGACGGCGCGATGACGACGACGGGAAGCGTCGCGAGTGAAGGGTGGAGGCTCGGCGCGAGCGCGAGGCGAGCGGGAAAGTCGCGAAGCGTCGCGAACGCGCGACGCGCGACGCGAGGCGCGAGCGGACGACGCGCGGTGAAGCCGCGACGGCGGGCGACGCGCGCGGCGGGCGACGCGAGCGGGGAGGACGGCTCGGGAAGGTTTATCAACGACGACGCGTTTTCGGCGCTCGGCGGGCTGAGGAAGACGAAGGATCCGTTCGCGGCGAACGCGGCGCGGGAGAGACCGGCGGTGGGGAAGGCGCCCGGTAGCGGTGGATTCGCGAAAGCGGGCACGGAGACGGCGAGATTGCCGACGACGCGCGACGCGGATGTGATTTTGAAGCGTTTCGACGAGACGCAGCGGCGCGAGGGCGAGGACGCGGCGACGACGGCGTGCGAGAGACCCGCGATGGAACGAGCGACGAGAGCGCTCGCGTCGCGCGCGTCGCGCGTCATGTTGGGCATATGCGCCGCGAGCGCGGAGGAGGGGTTGTCGGCGCTCAAGACGTGGACGGCGGAGTTGGGACTGCCGAAGGGAAAATTACACGGTATGGATAAGGATGGCGTCCAAGTGGACCCGCCGAAAGGGGCGGTGTTCATCAAGTATAACTCGCTTTCGGGAGATGCGTACATCTCTGGCTACGGCGGGACGTTTCGTGGGGTTTTGTTCACCCCCGAGCTCGACGACGGGGCGTTTCGCCAATACGGATATTTACCGCTCGACGTGTTGATCTGATCTGTAGTTCTATCTCTAGTACGGCTAAGCTAAATCACACTCACGGTAGATTGTCACCAGAACGTTTCGCGATAGTCTTTGAGGAATTTACCGAACACCGGTGGCCACGTTTGTGGCGGTTCGCTGAAACCTTCAAACACCGGCGCGAGGACGCGCGCCGCGGCGTCTTCCTCATCGATGGGCGTCTGGAAACCCTTCTCCTTCGCTAATCTCGACGCTTTTTCCAGTGGATTCTCGTCGTTAATCCAACCGGTATCGATTGAGTTCATGTAGATGCCATCCTCCGCGAAATCTTTCCCCGAAGTCGCGCTCATCATGTTCAACGCCGCCTTCGCCATGTTGGTGTGCGAGTGCGTACTCAGTTTCGCCCGAGCGAATTGGCCTTCCATAGCGGAAACATTGATGACAAACGCTGCGGCGTACTCGACCCCAGCCTCTTTATCCACGGCGACCGTCTTGGCCATCAATGGACGAAGCTTGCCGTTCAGCACAAAAGGTGCGGCGGCGTTCACTGCAAGCACTTCGAGCAACTCTGGAGTCTCGATTTCGCCTAGCTTCATCGTCCACGAGTTTTTCGTCCTCAAGTCCACCTGCTGCCCGTTGACATCGAGCGCGCCTTCCGGGAAGTGTTCGTTGGACTCATCGGCGTCGGACGCGATCAGTTGGAGCTGCGACATTGCGGCTGAGGGCGCCATCCATCCGGCTTCTTTAAACTTATCGCCCTGTCGCCAATCGCTCAGCGCGGAGGGCGACGGCGCCTCGGTGCTCGGTAAAAACTCGCACCGAGCGTTCGCACCAGCGAGCGCGCGAGTAAATCCCGAGCGCGCTTCGGCTTGAAGAAGGTGCTTGTAATACGCTGGAGGTCGCCGCACGGTCTGACACGCGTTGTTCACGAGGACGTCCAATCGAGGCAGCGTCGCGAGCAAATGCGCGCAGAGCTTTTCCAAAGCGGGCAAGTCGCGCAAATCCATGGCGAGTATCTGCAGTCGACCGATCCATTGTCCCGCGTCATCTTCTTCCTCGAAACGCTTCAGCGCGTCCACGGGAAAGCGCGTCGTCGCGATCACGTTCGCGCCGGCGCGAAGAAGTTTCAACGCGATGCGATACCCAATCTTCACGCGCGCGCCGGTGACCACGCAAAACTTCCCCCGCATGTCCGCCGTCTGCGACCGCTTTTCCCAATTCAACTCCGCACACTCCGGACACAACGCCGCGTAAAAGTGATGCATCCTACGAAATCGCGACTTGCACACGTAGCACGACCGCAATAAATTAAACTCCTCCGCCTCGCCGCTTTCGCTCGCCGCGATCGACGTCGCCGAAGCGCTCGCGACGCCGTCTGGAATCATCCTCTCCCCCACCCCATCCCCGTTCGCCTCTTGCAACGCGCTCAATCGTTTCAACCGTTCGTTCCGCAGCGTCGTTTGATCCATCTTCGCTCGATCCGCCGCGCGTTCCGCCATCTTTTTCCTATTCCGCTCGCGTTTCGGCAGCTTCGCCGCGACGTACTCCGCGCGAGACATCCCGTGGAACATTTTCCCGTGCATTCGCTCCAGCAGCGGCAGCAGCGCGCGGCGCAGCGCTTTATGTTTCGGGTGCTCCAGCACCGCGTTCGCGCGCGCGCGCGCGCCGTCGTCGTCGCCGTCGCCGCCGTCGCGCGCGTCCGGTGCGCTTTTCGTCCCGGTCGCGCCGCCGCCGCCATCGCCGCCGCACGCCGCGATCACGCGCAGCGCGCGCGCGAGATCGTCGTTCGTGAACCCTCGCCACGCGTCGAGCGCGTCGCCGTCGAGCGCGCGCGCGTCGTCGTCGAGCGTCGTCGTCATTCGTCCGCGCGACCGCGAGTGCGGCTCGCCGATGGGACGCCGCGCGTGACGCCGCGCGCGATGTCGTACGCGCGCTCGAGCGCGCCGACGCGATTTTTAAGGGTGTGCCCGCTGCGCGCGCGCGACGAGGCGCGCGCGCTCGCCGAGGGCGCGGCGCGCGAGGCGGTGGAAGTCGACGCGCGGGACATCGACGCGAAACGCGCGGCGACGTTCGAGTTCGCGCGCGCGGAAGACGCGACGGCGGCGCTCGAGCTCCTGCGCGGACGCACGCGGGCGTCCGTGTTCGGTGAGGACGTCGCGGACGGCGAGACGGCGCTCGGGTGCGGGTACAGCGCGCGGGCGAGCGACTCGCGAGCGCCGGAGCGCGCGCCGACGAAGGCGAAGCGACGGTTCGAGCGAGGCGCGTTCGTCGAGGGACTGACGCTGATCGAGAACTTCGTCACGGTGGACGAGGAACGAGCGTTGGTGACGCTCGCGGCGACGTCGGGGGATGAGACGCGGTTGGCGCGGCGACGGGTGAAACATTTCGGGTACGCGTTCGATTACGGCACGCGAGACGCGAACTCGAAGGCTGGCGACGAGATTCCGGCGTTGGCGATGGAGGTGTTGCGGAGGCTTCCGCGCGAGACGCCCGGGTATGAAGGCGCGATGCGATGCGACCAGGTGACGGTGAACGAGTATCCTCGAGGCGTCGGCTTGGCTCCGCACGTGGACACGCACTCGGCGTTTGGCGACACGATTTTATCGCTCTCTTTGCTCGGGGGGACGGTGATGGAGTTTAGGACGAGCGGGGAGGCGCATCGGGCGATTTACCTTCCGCCACGGTCATTGCTTGTCATGCACGGTGAGTCGCGGTACCGATGGCAGCATTATATACCGCATCGGAAGTTTGACACGCTCGAGGGCGAGGCGACGCCGACGCCTCGAGACGACGTGCGGCTGTCGTACACGTTTCGCGAGCGGCGAAGTGGACCATGCGAGTGCGCATTTCCGTTGCAGTGCGATTCGAGGGATGGGGCGCAGTCGAAGTGTAGCAAACGTAAGACGGGTAAGACTCAGGCGTTTGCGGAGCTCGTAGGTGTCGGGAGATAGCTTTTAGTTTTGTGTAGTTTACAGACGTCCTAGTTGAAATCTCGCGCGAGACTAAAGTGAAAACGCGCATTTCCTTGATCATTTTTCGCGTAATCGAAGCGAATTGGTAAGCCGCCAGTCTCAAGCATGCCTGCGACGCCATAACTGTATCCGCTTCCAGGCTTGCCGCGTGTGCCCGCGGGATCGCCGAGCACCGAACCGCCGCTGTGTAAATCGCTTCCGTAATCAAAAAACGCCGCGCCGGTGATCGTGGGGGTAACCGGCACTCGCATCTCGGCGCTACCGACGACGTACTTGCGCCCCGTACCGATGGCACCGTCGTTATATCCACGAACGCTCGACGTTCCACCGATAGCGAAGGCTTCGTAAGGTGGCAAATCGCCGATGACGGATCCGCCTTTGGAACTCAAAACGAGTTGCACCGGCCCGGGTAGGCTACCCACCGATAGCAAGTTGAACGATCGCTTGGCTTTGGCGACCATGCGTGTGTAGTTGAGCCACTGCGGCTGTACAGGGAGCGCTTGCTCGGCGCTTAACATGAGCTGCGCCGCGTTCGGTCCGCCGTACGTGAAACGCATTTGCGCCGCCAACGCGGTGTCGCATTTGGTACCGCTAAACGTCACGGGGGCGCCATAAGCGTCGAAAAGAGAGTGATTCCCGTCGTTATCTAACACCCCGGTTCGTTTGAAATCCACGGAAAACATCCCATTCCATCCATTCAGCAGCGGTCGCGAGTGCTCGACAGACGTCTGAAGTCTTTGTAACGACATTTCGCTCAAGCCCGGGGACGTGATGTCGGGTTGCTCGCCGTCGACGTTGGTCGAGTTGACACCGTGCGTAGATCGCATGCTACTGCTCTCACTACGCACTGACATCGCTCTGGACGTGCGCGTCGGTCCGAACCCTACCCAGGGGTCTTGGTACTGCAAATTCACCTGTGGACGAACGACGGTGAGACCTCGACCTCCTTTTCGCGGCGTCGCCTCGACGCCGAGGTTAAGCATCTTGCCTTGACCGAACAAATTCGTGTGAAATGCGCTGAAATGGCCGGCGATGCCACTAAATATGCCCTCCGATAAGCCCCTGGCGGACATACCGCCGCCGCACGTGACACCCTTCATCGACTTTTCTTTGAGCGACACCAACAGCGTGCGCTTGCCAAGCGGTCCAGGTTTCGGTAACATGTTGATTTGTGGCTCGCCGAATCGCGGATTTTGCGCGCGAAATCGGTCGATAGTCTCGCGCACGCGCATGCCATTCAAAACTTTGGTAGTCTTGATGTTTTCAAAGTACGGCATGACGCTGTCAACCTTACTCAACACTTTGTTTTCTTTCCCCGTCTTGGCGTCGATGGACGGATCGATCTCCACCTTGACGTCGTTGATGTCCACATCGACGAACCCGAGACGCAAAACCCCATCGCTCGGTTCTTCGAGCAAAGAAATTCCTTCGATCGAATCGATTCCTCGCTTACTTTCCGCGTAAGCTTTGAAGTACTCCACCGCGCCGGAGACGTGATTCGAGTTAATCGGCTTGCCCATCATCGGCCGAAACGTCTCCTCCACCACCTTTGCCGGCACCGCCTCCAACCCTTGCAACTCGACCCCGCGCAATATTTCGAACGGCACGACCTCGAATGTCACTCGCATCCCATCTCGAGTGTCCTTCGCGAGCGCGCGAACGCTCTTAAAGATCCCCAACTCGCTCTTAATCACGTGGCTCTCCCCGGCGACTTCGCGCGCGCGATAGGAATAGTTCGGCTTGAGCGTCATGACCTCCCGAATCGCCGCCTCTTGCGCGGGCGTCGCCCCGACGATATCAAACGCACATATTAACAGCGCTTTATCCACGTCAAACGTCGTCACGTCGACGCCATGTTCGCTCTTCGCGCTCGAGCGCGACGCCGGCGCCGCGGCGCCGGTCGCGTCCGCCGCGTCTTTACGCCCACGCGCGATTTCCGCGATCTTACGCCCCGGAGCGACGTTCGAGCGACGCGCCGTGGCGCTCTCCGTCGCGGCGCGCGACGACGCGCTCGCGAGGGCGCCGCGGGAGCGCGCGACGACGCGACGAAGCGTCGATCGCATCGCATCCAGGCTGGGCGTCATCGCGTTCGCGCGCGGTCCGCGCGGCGCTTCGGCGCTTCGGCGGGCGTCGGACATGATCGTCGACGATCCCGCGCGGTATGCGTCGTTCGATGCGCGCGCGGCCGCGCGCGAGTCGCGCGCCGAGTTTTGGCGGTTGGTCGCGCTCTTGCGCTCCTCGGGCGCGCGGCGCGGCGGTTGGTCGCGGGAACGACTTCGTTTCAGAATAGACGTATGTTACAGGTTCTCGAAAACTAAAGCTTAAAGAGGCGCTCAGTCAGCTGAACCACCGCGCGCGCGCGCGATGGGACTTGAATGTGGCTCGAATGACTCGGTTGTATTGGTCGAGATTCGAGAGAGGCACCGACGTTCGTCGGGCGCCAGACTAGGAGAAATCAACGGAGTCGCGCTTGCGCGCGATAATAATAGAGCTTAATTGTCGCCGACTGCTTAGTCTTCCTCGACGTTGCGCAAATCGAACATACGCTCGAGCGCGTGCATATTGACGAGGGTCAAAGCGACAGCGGTGGGGTCGGAGCCATCCGAACGAAGAGCCGCCATCGGGCCGTGCAAAATCTTGTTGATGATGCCCCGGGAGAGTTCCTCGACAGCCTTCTTCTGTTTGTTCGTCAATCCTTCGCCGAGCTTGGTCATGGCCTTATCCAATTCCGCGCTACGGATGTTTTCAGCCTTTTGACGCAAGCGCTTGATCGTCGGGACGGTTTCCAAGCTGTCTCTCCACGCCTCGAAGTTGCGCTGCTCCTCTAATAAAAGCGCTTCAGCCTCGAGACCCGCGGCTTCGCGCTTCGCCTTGTTGATCTCAGCAAGTTCCTTCAGGTCGTCAACGTTGTAAACCAGCGTGTTGGCGTCTTCGCAGCAGTTAGCGTCCACGTTACGCGGCACGGCAATGTCCACCAAGCGACGCTTGCCGCCGACAACGTCGCCGCACACTGACATCTTGGCCAAGTCGTCCTTGCAAATGATCGGATCGACCGCGCTGGAGGCGGTGAAAATCACGTCGTGCTCGCCCGCGAGCGTCAGGAACTGATCCATGAGCTCGATGCGCATATTAAC
>Ga0222715_10003994_pt1 | contig 13007 bp, 9 predicted proteins | sample C33_9DmetaG_FD_165056 | JGI IMG/M metagenome (GOLD analysis project Ga0222715, IMG submission 165056) | Estuarine water microbial communities from San Francisco Bay, California, United States - C33_9D | ecosystem: Environmental > Aquatic > Marine > Unclassified | place: USA: California...
GGTGTACGTAGGTCAGCTATGATTAGTTTATCTAACTTGTCAGATGATCGTATGCGTCATGCTAAGTCAGGTGCATGGTGGGAGAATGATCCACAACGTGCCTTAGCTAATAACTCTGTGAGCTATACAGAGAAGCCAGATGCTGTATCCTTTATGCGTGAGTGGATGGCACTGGTAGAGTCAGGGAGTGGAGAGCGTGGTGTATTCAATCGTCAAGCAAGTAAGAAGCAAGCTGAAAAAAATGGTCGGCGTGACCCTAACTATGAGTTCGGGACTAACCCTTGCAGTGAAATCATCTTGCGTCCTAATCAGTTCTGTAACCTTACAGAAGTTGTGGTACGTGCTACAGACAGCATGGAAGATCTTGAGCGTAAGGTTAAGCTGGCTACGATTCTGGGAACCATACAATCCACCTACACAAAGTTTCCATACTTGCGTAAGGTGTGGAGTAACAATACAGAAGAGGAACGTCTGCTCGGTGTGTCACTCACAGGGATAATGGACAACTCCTTGATGACTATTAAGAACAAAGGCTTGGAGAAGACTCTTGAACATCTTCGTGGGATTGCTGTATCTACTAATGCTGAATGGGCTAACCGTCTTAATATACCTGTGGCTGCTGCAATTACATGCGTCAAACCATCGGGCACGGTCTCACAACTGGTGGATAGTGCCAGTGGCATACATGCTCGCCACAGTCCCTATTATATCCGTACTGTGCGTGGTGATAATAAAGATCCGCTAACACAGTTCATGACAGATCAAGGTATCCCTAGTGAGCCTTGTGTTATGAAGCCAGATCAAACCACAGTATTTAGTTTTCCTGTAAAGTCTCCGACTAAGGCAGTGGTTACTGAAGATATGACAGCCATTGAGCAACTAGAGACTTGGTTGATGTATCAGAGATCGTGGTGTGAACATAAGCCTAGCGTTACGATAAATGTACGAAAAGATGAGTGGTTTGAAGTGGGTGCCTTTGTGTACAAGTACTTTGATGAGATGTCAGGTGTATCCTTCTTGCCTTACAACGAACACACTTATCAACAAGCACCTTATCAAGAAATAAATAAGGATCACTACAAAGACTTGCTTTCTTCAATGCCCTCTGCTATTGCTTGGAGTGAGTTGGCTAACTACGAGAAGGAAGATAACACAGTCTCAATGCAGACAATGGCCTGTACAGGTGATGTCTGTGAGATGGTAGACATAACCTAAGGAGATGTAAGATGTATGTTCTAGTGCTCATAATGTTTTTTGAAGATAGGTATAAGATCCAAGGTCACGATACGTTCTTTCCAAGTCAGCTTGCTTGTCATCAGTTTGCAGCCCCACTTAAAAAAAGACTTATGGACACTAGACCTTCACCCAATTCTGATGTAAAATACTACTGTTTTGAAGTTCCAAAAGAGGTTTAAATGAAATACGATCCAGTAAATAGCCCAGCGCATTACAAGTTAAGTGGTGGGATAGAGTGCATTGATTATATTAAACAGGTACTAACTCTTGATCAGTTCATAGGTTACTGTCACGGTAATATGATTAAGTATCAGCACAGGTACATGTACAAGGGTAACCCTGTGCAGGATATGGAGAAAGCAGAGTGGTATTTAAACAAGATGCTAGAGGCAATGGAGGAGAAACATAAATGAGGCCATACGAAGAAGGTATAAAAGACTTTAGGGAGGGTAGCTTAGGCAACCCTTACAAGGTCAATACAAAACCTAACAGGGAGTGGGAGATGGGCTTCAACAAAGCTTACTTCCGTAATCTTGAGAGAGTAAAGCTGAATGAACAAAAACAAAAAGAGTCTTGAAGAAGAGGCCAAAAGTTACAGGCAGAAAAAAATAAAGCCACCGCTTAAGAACAAAGCACTTACATCTCGTAGGTACTTAGCTGGTCAAGCGATGGCTGCACTATTATCAAGGTCTCCAGGTCATGTTCACAGAGGAGATATAAAACGTGAGTCATATGATTGGGCGGACTTCATGTTAGAGGATGATGATGAATAACAAAAGGGGGCTTCAAGTGGCCCCCTTAAGTTTATTCTAAGTCAGAGAAAAATATCTCGTCGTAGTTTTTTAACAGGATCTTAATTCTATTTAGTTGTAGGAGACCATCTTCTGTTTGTAGTAGGTCTTCTAAGTCACCCTCTATGCCAAGGATGTCCATGATATTTTTTACTTTATCTTTATCTTTACCAGATAAAACTCTTACTAAATTAACTTGACTAGGTAAACCTTCCTCCACTACAGAAGTTACTTTAGTTCTAACTTCTGACTTAATTCTTTCAAGAACTTCTGTCTGCTCTTCTGAAGATAAATCAAAGTAGTCCATCTTTTTAGCTTGAAGTTTTCTTAGGGCTTTTAGTGCAGCTACTTCAAAGTAAGGTGCAGCTATTGCATCCATTTGATTTTTTATTTCTGGTGGTCCACTAAATCTTATAGCCTCCCAGTACTGCTGTCCAGCAGCATTCATCATTTTTTCAATTAAGTTTGGATTACTTATTTCTCGTGTACCTAAGATCTGTTTTCCTATATCTATCTTCCTATCGGTACCTCTAGTTGGCCTAGCTCTCTCAGGAAGTTTATTTGATGTGCCTGTAATGTTGTTTATATATTTCAACATTTCGTTTACTTTTGCTGAACCTTGTCTTAAGTCAGGGTTCATATTACTGTCCGACACCATACCCCACACTTGATTGATAGGATCAAGGGGGCGTGTTATACCTTGTATAGGCCTAGATAAAATTGGAACTGCAGCTGCAACAATGTACTCTGGTATAGTTTCTGCATCTGAAAGATCTTCACCCATAGTACGAAGAGTCTTACCAACATCATCTAAGTCTCTAACTATCTGACCACCAAGTTGAAGCTTTAACTCTCTAAACAATCCCTCTGGTACTTTAGATCTGTCGTAGTCAAGAGGATTGTTGCTCCCATCTAATCCATGAGCCACAATCTGAGACATTAATCTTATTTGAGATGCTGGCCAGTCATACTGTCTGTCTTGGATACTGCCATCACTTTGAAGATCTTGATTATGTGCAAGTCCATTTTCTATTCTATCTCTTGCACCCCCATTAGCAACTACCCCAAGGGTAATTAAACTGATACCAGTGGCTACTTTACCTAAGTCCTCTGCGCCAGATGGTGTAGTATAATCTAGGTTTTTACCTGTTGCTCTTCTGTAAGCATGTACCATACCATTAACGCCAGACAAGTCTCCCAGTGTTGCAATAGTGGTATTAAAAAAGCTACCAAAAGGTACTACAAAACCCACAGGTGTCCTGTTAGTAATGGTCTCTAATTGTCTGGCACTAGCTCTTAAGGCACTGTTTCCAGGTAGAGTTGACCAGTTTACAGAGGCAGTCTCTCTCATAGTACGATAAGCAGCTATCTCTAGAATCTCTTGAAACTTAGGCTTAGACATTTCTATGGCTGTCCAGTTCTCTTTATTTCTAGAGAAGAACTCCTCAGGAGTCATGCCATAAGCTTTCATGATCTGTTGATTTAAGTTTGTACCAAAAGACCAACGCTTTGTTAGATCATCCTGCATCCTAACTAATGCAATAGTTTGTGCACCCTTTGTTACTGCATCAGCAGTTTTCCATGCAATAGCCTCACCTTTACTAGTTTTATCTAAGTTAAAGTCCGCAAATGCATCTCTTACACCACCATCACCAGCAACATCCCTAAATAATTTTTCAGCGATCTTAGGGTTTAAGTTTAAAATCTTGTCCGCATATTCCATAGGTATGTCTGGAGATACAATATCAAGTCCACGACGAACAGCTCCAAGACTAGAACCATATGCTTTGTTAAAATATTTTGTTGCTGCCTCTTCATTACCAAGCAACTTAAAGAACTTACCTTGGCTAAGTTCTATAGAGGCTGTGAACATATCTGCAGCAGTGTTAATTCCAACCAACTGCGCAAAACCTTTAAGGTTAGCACCAGTAGTAGATAGGTGAGAGGTCAACATCCTTTTATAAACAGATAGACTAAACTGCATACGTTTAGGGTCTTTACTACTACCACCACCCTTAATACTTTCTAAGGCTTCTTTAGGTGACATACCCAACCCTACTGCATCACCTACAGTCCTACTCAACCTTAAAGATTGACCAGCTAGTCTAGATTGATTTGCAAAATGTGCTACTAGATCTGCTGAAGTTGCCTTATTACCTCTGACAACATTACCACCCTCACCTATAAAATTTAACTTGTAGCCAGTATCTTTCTCAAACTTGTTTATAAACTGGGACATTTTGTCGTCAGGAATAAAACTTAAAGTTTGAGCAACCACTGCGGACCTGTTACCATACTTCTGTTCTAAAGCTGCGTGACTGGTAAACCCAGCCTTGTTAAGTATAGGAGCATAACCTGGGGTGTTAGTCTCAGGGTCACCCTTAAATAAATAAAGAAAGAAGGCGTTGGTTGCTTTTGCGTCTGTATATTCTTGGTCTGTAGATTTTAGTGCATCTTGAGATTTATCTACAAGTTTTTCCCAGACTAAAAAGTCTTTAGTAGTACCTTCAACTAAACCAAAGGTTTCATCTAAGACACTTATATCAATGTCTCTACCTACGTTTTCTCTAAGATCTTTTTCTGCTGCATCTATACCAACCTCTAGAATTTTTTCATCCAGTTCTTTGTAACGTAGAAATGTATTTTTAAATGGACCCTTACGTAACTCTTTAAAAGATGCACCTGTTGCAGCAAGTGTAGGTATTACAAACATTGAACCTAGTGCAGCTAAACTTGTTTGGGCACCTGAGTATTCTTCTTGAGCATTAGTTTTAATTAACTGAGATTGATATAAGACATCAACACCAGCACCTATCATGGCGTCAGCAGTAGCTGCAGGTAGTGCTTTTACAGCAGCAGACCTTACGTTAGCTAAAGCAGTTTGTTTAGCTACACCCTTCTTAACTTGATCTTGGTAAGCTTTCTTTAACAAGGTTTTCCCAGCTAAACTACTAGCTTTAGTCCCAGCAAAACCAAACAACTTACCTAAACCTAACGAAAGAATAGTTGATGGGTCATATACAGCTGACTTAGTGTAGTCGTACATAGCATCAGCCATCTCACGCCAAGAGCCTTCACCAGTAAATGCATTATCCATCTGATCAAACAACGTATAGCCAGCGCCCAATCTAGCTTTTATTGAGTCATCTGCTGATACTCCATAGGCTAGTTCGTTAGCTGTAGTTACGGTTTGCCCCCCAGCAAAAGAACGTTGGTAGTTCTGCCAAGTTTCAAAAGCCTCTTCTTTATCCATAGACCTATAGTCTTGACTTCTAATGCCACCACCAATATCTGCACCAGCAAGACCTGATGCAGCTCGTCTAACTCCAGTGAGTATACCTTTAGGTGTATATCTTGCCTCTAAGCTTGAGTAAACAATATCCATAAGGTCATCGTTAGCAAGAATATCTTTTTTAGTAAGACTGTCTCCATACTGTTTAAGCACAGGGCTTAAATCAATAAGGCTACCATCCTCTTGAGGCACTATAGGATTTGAAGTGTACTCATCTGCATACACTTTAATAGGTTCAGAAGTTTCTAGAGGACTCTTATAGTCATCTGCATAAACCTTTAATGGTTCCGCCATATTTAATACCTTTATTGAGTAGGAGAAGATCCAGGAACTAGTTCAACAGTTTGGCCTGTAGGAAGTCTTACAATAGTATTAGGTTCGAATACACCAGCGTTCAGTAAAGCCACACCCATTTCAATACTAGAAACTAATGGAGCACTGGCCATTGCATCTGTAAGTATTGATGGTAAAGGTAAGTTCTGTACCGACTGACCTGCATCAGAGCTAAATAACTTCTTAGCATAAGAGTTTCCATATAGATTAATAATCTGAGATGGATCATCCTTAACGCTAGTTAAAGCAGAATCAATAGCATCTAAACGATCTGTCAAAATACCAAACTCGTTTTGGTATATACCAGAGCTATCTGTTTCTTGAAGCTTAAGAAGTTCTGCCTGTCTTCTTTTAAGAATAGTTTGTTCCCTTCTAGCATTACCCGCAGAGTCTTGCACTGTAGCTTGCATAACTGTAGGTATATCACTTAGATCAGGTATCTCTGCAAACCCAGGATCAAAAGGTAAAACTTCTCCAGCAGTAGTTGTACCTTGCTGAAGTATTTCTTTGTATAAGGGATCCATCTCTCGGCCAATAAAATCTTCAACCTTTGTAAGGTCGATAGGTTTATTAGTTGGTTGCGAGAGGACTGCATTTTCTACTACCTCCTGTACTACAGATTCAGGTAGCTCCATGTTATTTTTTTTATAAAGTTTTCTTTGCCCATCTAAAATATCAAGTATTTTTTGTGAGCCTTTTGGGTCACCAGTAGCAAGTATAGGTGCTAGCACATCGTCACTTAATCCGTAATTTTGTTTGAGTGCTGTGGTAGCTGCACTAGAAGAAACAGCAGAAGCACTACCTTTACCTGACTTAGTACTCATACCAGCAAAAGTACTTGCTCCATACTTAGACATAAGCTCAAGAGCTAACGCTTCCTTCTTATCCATACGAGCTTGCTTTAAAGCTTCTCTTTCTTCAACACCTTTTAGATAGTTGGTGATACCTGCTGCACGTAATTTAAAAGCCATTGTTATACCCTCGCCATTAGACCTTGAGGGGCAGCAGGTTCTTCCTCTACCTCCATTGGTTCTTCTTCCATAGGTTCTTCTTTTGGTGTCATTGATAACATAGTCATAGACATTACAGGCTCTTCATCTTCTTTATTACTAAGTTCACGAAGCATCTTCTTAGCTCTCATAGTATCTCTCTGATAAGACACAGCCGTATCTTTATCTTTATCCTCAAAGCCCTCATTAAATTCTATGTCAGCTCTAGTCGCAGCAGCTTTAATGTGCTCATGTATAACTGGACCAATGATAAGACTCACATCTATATTGTGAATACCTTCCATAACTGCACTACGAAGTATACCTTCAACTAACGACACAAGATCTAAGCCCATCTCAAGGAAGAATAAAGCATCCTCCATAGAGTCTGGATCAGACAACTTATCTAAGTGTATATCTAAAGCTTCTATAGGGTCAGTTACTTCTGGGGGTCTTTCAAAAGGCAGACCCTTTGGTTCAGTTGTAAGTGATTGACCTGGGATAGGTCCATTAAATATTAAACTCATCAGTTACCCTCATTAAATATTTGATACTCTAGCTTACGTCTTTTAACTAAACCAGGGAGCTTTTTCTTTCCAGCATACACGTATTCAGTAAGCATATCACCTATCTCAGAGATACCCCTATTACCTTGATCAGCCAGTTTCATTAAGTTTCCTTGGCCAGTATTATAAGTAAAACTAATTAAGGCTTTAGTTTGACCTCCAGTAAAAGGCTCATCATATTTTTTCTCTAAACGTTTTACTGCATTACGTGCAACTTCTACTTGTTTACCTAAACGTTTACGTGCTTCTTCTTCAGTTATAACTTCATCTTTACTTTTAGCTTTTGTACCATAGCCGTTCGTGTATTGCTTTTCGTCCCAATAAGGTGTAGCTCTAAACTGCTCTTGTTCAGCAATAAATTCTACAATATCTGTACCCCCTGTCGGCTTAGACATAAGGCCTGTATTAGGTTCATCTGTTGTTTCTGCAGGTAAACCTTTTAAATACTTTTTAATATCCTCTTCAGCAACTCTAACATCGTCATTAGCTGTTTGGAACCTAGTTAAAATTTCTTTAGAAAGCTTTTCATTAAAATCCTCAGTGACTTCTCGGAGTTTACCTGTAGCTCTTTGAGTCATTAAAGCTTTCTCTGCCCTCATGCCTTTAGAGGCTTTTAAACCTTCAACACCACCTTGCTGTATAGCATCTCTAAGATTTATATATGGTCCTTTATACATAATTATCCCTTATTATTTAAATAGGCCACCAAAAGAGTCACCAAACAAGAACCTAAAAGCTAATTCAGTTTTTGCAGTATCTTCTGCATAACCCATAGACTCTTTTAGTTGTTGTAACTCTTTATCTGCCACTAGTATTTGTAATGCACGGTCCTTAGCAGACTCAGCAGAGGTGTAGTTGTAACTCATTAAGTCACGTTCACGTTGCCACACTGCGTCTATATTCTTGGATGTCATAGCATTAATAGTTGCTGCAAAGGTTGCATTGCTTTCATTCTGTGCAGCAGTATTTATTGTTGCTAAGTTCTGTCTCCACTGAGCATTAGCCTGTGCTACAACCAAACTGTTAGTTGCATTAAACTGATCTCGCTGTTGCTGAATACCAGCATTAAACTCACGAATAGAATTGATCTCATCAATGTTAAACTGGTTAAGTGCATTGGTTTGTGCAGCATTAAACTGACCAGTTTGATTAGCTAACGAAGAAAAGAACTGTCTGGTCTGGTTTTCATTAGCAGCATTAAACTGTGCAGAAGCATTATCAGCAGCTTGATCTGTAAACAATGACTGTATATTTTGTTGTGATTTAAATATAGCAGTTTGTTGAGTGTTAGTCAAGTTCGCCATGTTCATGCTAAGGAAGTTTTGTGCTTGTTGTACAGCAGCTTGTTGCCTGTTGTTTAGGTTCTGCATATCCATACCAGCAAGCTGGGCTGCATTCTGCAATGTAGTTGCTTGATTAGCATTAAGGTTAGCTAGTCCAACAGATTGCATCAATTGTGAGTTTGCAAGTTGTGTTTGCTGATTAGTGGTATAGGTTATATTATTAGCTTCAGCAAATTTTTCTGCATTTAGTACAGCAGATTGTTGTTCGTTACTAAGCTCTTGACCACGGAGAGTAGCTTCAATTTGTGCATTAGCTAGTGCTGTCTGTTGACGGTTAGACAGTTCAGCTACATCTCTTTGTAGATTGTTAGTCGTATTAAACAGACGTGTTTGCTGCTCATTTGTAAGGTCTATCTTACGTTCTTCTAATACTGCAGAGGTATTGAATATAGAAGCCTGTTGTGTATTGTCTAAGACTTTACCTTGAAGTGTAGAATTAGTAACAAAACTTTGTACTAATGCAGCTTGTTTATTGCTTACAGTAATGTTATTTGCTTCTGCGTATCTAGCAGCATTAATAATTTCTGTTTGTTGTTCGTTATCTAAAACCTTACCTTGAAGGGCTGCTCTTACTTGTGCATTCGCTAACTCAGTTTGCTGACGATTAGAAAGGTTTTGAGTTTCTATTTGTAAAACTTGAGCAGACTCTTGAAGCAGAGCTTGTTGCTTATTGGTAAGGTTAATATCATTTAATTCTGCTACACGACTTGCATTAAACAAAGCAGTCTGCTGTCTAACATCTAAGGCTCTGCCTTCTAGTGCTGCCTTAGCTTGAGCATCCTGCAATAGGGCAGTCTGTTGTGCGTTAGCATTGAACCCTGCACGTTCAAAGGTCTGAGTAGACTGAAGCATAGCAGTCTGTTGCTCATTGCTAAGTTCTTGACCAATAAGAGATGCACGTACTTGCAAGTTACTCAAAGCAGTTTGCTGTGAGTTAGAAAGGTTAGCCATATCTACTTGTAAATTTTCAGCAGATGCTTGCAACAAAGACTGTTGTTCATTACTAACATTAACTCTATTCATCTCAGTATACTTTGCAGCGTTAGTCAAAGCAGTTTGAGTTTTAATATCTAAAGTTTTATTTTGTAATGCTGCTTTCATCTGAGCATTAGAAAGTACAACAGCTTGTTGATTAGTCAAGTTTTGTGATTGAAGTGCAAAAGAGTTAGTGGAGTTTTGCAAAGCAGCTTGTTGAGAGTTACTTAAGTTTTGTAACGTAATATTCTGTTGTGCTGCAGCATTAGCTAAAGAAACTTGTTGTCTATTACTTAGGTTTTGCATCCCTACTTGTTGGTAGAATTGTGCATCCTGTGCGGCAATAGGTATAGCAGCTTCCATAGTAGCTTGTACAATAGCTGCACCTGCCATAGAGCTACCAGCCAGTCCTCGTGAAGCCATAGCAGAGTTAGCTGCTCGCATAGCCCCTGCTGCCCATACAGGAGTGCCATTCTTAAACTGCTCCATCAATTGGTTCATTTGACCTTGAACAGTCTGAGCAGGATCTACTGTACCTTGTGCTGCAGTAGCAAGAGCAGCTTGAGAAAAACTACCTTGAGAAGCTTGCATAATAGATTGGTTATTTAAAGCATCTACTGTTGCAGCTATAGAAGTTACAGCTTGAGTAGCACCAATAATATTATTAGCATTAGCAAGTTCTTGTGCACCAACTGTACCTTGAGCACCTTGCAAAGTAGATTGCCACATAGATTGGGCAGATTGCGCATCAGGTATTTGAGAAGCTTTAGCAGCATTTTGTACGACAGTAGAAGCTTGTTGGGCAAACTGTGTAGGTGAAATGTTATATGCATCTTGGGCGGTAGCTATTTCTCCTTCTGCTAACTGCCTAGTTGCAGCTTCAATAGTAGGACTAAAAGAACTTACAGCTAAAGCTGCTTGCTCTGCAGTAAGACCCAAACCTTTTGCCTTTACAAGCTCTTGATTTGTAACTTGTGCTTGAGCACCTTGTAATGTACCTAAATCATACTCAGTGGCAGGTTTAGCTTCTGGAGTTGTAGTTATAAATCTAGCAGATTCAGCTTCTTCATAAGGAGATTCAAAGCCCTTATCTCCAGCTTGAGGCATAATACCTACTTTAGCAAACTCAGTCATCTCCTGTGGAGATACTTCTCTAGCTCTTTCTTCTGCTTGTTTTAAATAGTCAGTGTCGAACTGTGGTGCAGTTGGGATAGCTTCTGGAGATAGTTGACCTTGTTGAGCTTGTACTTGTTGCTCTTGAGGTATAGCTCCTTGAGCGGCTTGTAGCCCTGCTGTTTGCTGCATTACGTAGGGGCTTACAGTAGCAGCACTGTACGTTGATGCAGGTGTATATGCAGGTAGATTAGCAGTCTCTACTGTCGGTACAGTAGCAGCAGTAGTAGTAGGTGCTGCAGCCCCAACCTGACCTGCAAGAGTACTAATATCTTGTGTGGGTAGAGGCTGCATTTCCTGCACTGTAGACTGCATAGGGTCCATAGTCTTTTTAACTGCTTGCCCAAAAGCAGGTACAATATCACCTGTATAGCTAATATTATCGCCACCTTCAGCGTATCCTACGACACCGCCTTTAGCCATACCCATCATAGCTTGTTGGTACTTACCCATACGAGCAGCAGCACCGGGGCTGGCCTTCATAAAGTCATTAAGTGCAGGTCTAGACTTTGGTCCTTTATAACCAAGAAACTTTGTAGCTAGTTGGTATTCAGAATTTAAAGTACTATCACTATCACCACCTTCAGCGTATCCTACGACACCACCTTGGTTCATTCCCATTTTTCTATATCCTTCTGGTACATAGCTTATTGGTTTACCACCTACTTCTGTTACAGGAATAATACTACCTTGATCATTAGAGTAGTTTACAACTGCAGTTCCACCAGATGTAGGCATAGCCATTTGTTTGGCCATCATTGGAGATGTAACAAGTGCTTGACTGCTTGTACCTGTACCTTCTACTGTAGGTGCAACCTCGCCCTCAACATAACCGGGAGGGTTATATACTTCAGCAGTCTTAGCTTCGTAAGGAGTTGCTGGTAACTGAGGTTGTACAGGCTCACCAGTAACAGGTGGCATAGTAGTTTCTGGTGGAGTAGGCTCTGCTTTATCTTTAAGGGCTTCTTGTTCTTCTCGTTCAGCTTTAGCTGCAGCGGCTGCTTCCTGTTGAGCTTGTATTTTAGCTGCTGCTGCTTTAGCCATAGCTTCATCTTCTAAACGAACTCTTTCAGCTTCTGCTTCTGCAGCAGCTTCTGCCTCTGCTATACGTTGAGCTTCAGCTAGTGCATCTGCTTTAGCTTTAGCCTCCGCTGCCTCACGTTCTGCTTTAGCTCTTTCAGCAGCCTTAGCCTTACGAGCTTCTTCAGCTTTACGTTCAGCTTCTGCTTTAGCTGCTGCAGCAGCCTTACGAGCTTCTTCAGCCTTACGTGCAGCTTCAGCCTTACGTGCAGCTTCTGCTTTAACCCTAGCAGCTTCTGCTGCTATACGATCTTGTTCTTTCTTCCAAGCAGTATAACCATTATCTTCATTTAGTTTAGCACGAAAGGCGTTACCTTCTGGCCAGAGCAAACTTTTTTGGATCTGACCTTTACTATTACGAATGTCACGATAGGGGGTCATTTTCTTTTTGCCTGTAACAGAGTTTTGCATAACTCCACGTTGCATGTATGGCTTTCTATTTAAGTATCTATTTTCTACCCACCGCCATTCACCAGGATTTTCTTTTGGAATACCTTGATAACCTGATTCTGCAGCTAAAGGGCTAGAATTTCTAGATTCAGGCTTTCTTTCTATCTCACGCTGCATTGCAGCTTCCATTCTTGCTCTTTCGGATTCAACTGTAGGCATATTAATTATCCATTCACTACTTCGTTAAGACCCCAGATCATTCCTGCTACACCACCTACGAAGATTACTACTCCGACTACCAGTGATATGCCCCAGAACAATCTGTCTCTTTGCTTTGCTTGTAATTCTAACGCTTCTTTGTGTCTTTGTCTAGCTGCTGCTTGCTCTTTTACAACCAGATCCCACATGCCGGGAGGTCCATATAACTGACAAGCTGACCTTAACTCATCCATGCATTCTTTGTGTTTCATCTTAGCTTGTGCAATTGCAAAGCCTTCTTCTTCAGATGAACTCAGTCTAGCTAGTGGGCCTTTATGTGCACCCTTTTCAGCTAACTGTATCTCACTATCTAACTTTGCTAACTTACCAAAGTGAGGCAGTAAGTCTGCTACATCACTACCAGCTTTAACTGCAGAACTAACTGCACCAGCTATCTTAGTAACTGCACCTGCTAAAGCTAATACTTCTATCATCGTGGCAAATCCTATTAATCATTATTCGCCATCTTTTCTACTGATGATCTTATTGCTTTTATGTTTTCGTCAATACGGGCAAGTGATACTGCTTGATTGTGTACAGATGTTTCTAACCTGCCCATACGTTCTTCTAGTGCTATAATC
>Ga0222715_10003996_pt1 | contig 13006 bp, 7 predicted proteins | sample C33_9DmetaG_FD_165056 | JGI IMG/M metagenome (GOLD analysis project Ga0222715, IMG submission 165056) | Estuarine water microbial communities from San Francisco Bay, California, United States - C33_9D | ecosystem: Environmental > Aquatic > Marine > Unclassified | place: USA: California...
ATCCACAATGACACCATCCTGCACTCTTTGCTCCAGAACGTCATCCGTCGGCGTACTCTTGGCGTTCTTCGTGAGCCAACCGACAAAGGTGAGCGTGGCCACTAAACTGCCCATGTAACACGCATTGATGCCCGATTGCTCGCCGTCGTGCGATGGCGACGCCCCGAATATTTGTAGCAAAACTCTAACTTTGCCGTTCATGGATGACATCATCACTGGTGGAATGCAAAGCAAGACGTACTCTCCAACGCTCCAAAGCGCGACATAGGCAAAAATCACCGGACCGTGCACGTTCGCAAACGTCGTGTGACGCGCTGGATTCACGACGAGAATCAATCCTAGCAAAAGCATGGGGTACGCAATCACGTTAACGACGAGTAATGACGTCGCGAGTAACGTGAAGCCAGCCAAGACGCCGCCAAATCGAGCCACCAAGCGCGCGACTATTCCCGCGTCATCGTAGGTGTCCGCGACGTCTGCATCTGAAGAGGACTCCCCCTTCATCAAAGGCGCTCTAATGCCTTCGCCGTCTGCGGTACTGTAGTCGCCGTCGTGTGATTCCACCGCACAGAGCGCCATGAATAGCCCGCCGATGGCGATGATTTGCGTCAAACGCAACAATCGCGCCACCGGCCCTTCCGTCCTATCCATCGAATACAATCCAAGCAATTGCGCGGAAGACTCTCGCGCCGCGTCTTGCAACTCCGGTAACTGATACATGTAAATCGCCATGAAATGAATCGCGGTGTAGCACAAGCACGCCACCGTGGCCCTTCGCGGAAGATTTAATAAACTCTCGCGCGCACCTTCAAATTTGCCGCCGACGCCGCGCCGCATCTCGGTTGCAAAATACGACACCACGAATAATAAATACATCATCGACGACAGTGAAGGCACCGTCACCGCCGCTAACGCCGCCGTACACACCGTCACGCGCATCACCGTCTCCTTATCGCTCACCGTCGTCGCAAAATCCCCTTCCGCATCGCCGCCGTCGAGCGCGCTCGCGCGCTCGCTCGCCCCGTCCACGTACAGCTTACTCCCTCCCGCCAGCGCGATCCCGAAATACGGCACAAAGAACAGCACGTAGTCTATGATGCCGTCCAATCTTCCGAACCCTAAATACCTCAGCGCGTCCGCTTGCCATCGATTCCTCGGCCACGTCGCGCCGAAACCGACGTAACACGCCTGCGTCACGCAATTCCCCAACAGCACGAACGCACACAGCCCCATCACCCCCCACCACACGTCTCTCTGCACCCGCGTCAGCGCGTGCGTATTCTTTCGTCCCTCGTGCACGCGTTCGATCGCGAACGCCGTCAAGAATCCAAAACTCTGCGTCATTCGGAAATCGACATGGTGTTCACGATGATGGATTCGTCAGTCGGTCGTTTCGCTCGGTTTTCTCGCTCGCGCGCGCGTCGATTCGCGTCGGCGCGTCGACGCGCGCACCATGATCGACGGTCGCTGTTCCGCGGCGTGTATGCTCACGGCGACGACGAGCATGACGCTCGACATCGCCGCCATCGGGTCGACGCCCATGGCGCCGCGTTGTGACGACGCGCTCGCCGCACACGCGCGCGCGCTCGCGGACGCCGCGAGGCCCGCGCGCGGCGACGCGGTCGACGCTCGACGGGCGCCGATGCGCGCGTCGGCGGCGGCGGCGGCGGCGCCGCGCGCGACCGCGAGGCGCGCGCGAATCGCGAACGCGAAGGCGCGCGGGACGACGACGAGGACGCGCGCGTGCGCGAACTCGCCCGAGGTCGTGTTCGCGGCGCTGGTGTGCGTGGCGACGTGCGCGAGAGCGTTGGAGAAGCGCACGCGCGTCGGGGCGCGCGCGTCGGGACCGGTGTTGGCGATGGCGAGCGCGAGCGCGCTGGCGAGCGCGAACGCGCTGCCGGGCGCGAGCGCGGCGTACGAGGCGGTGTGGACGACCGTCATGCCGAGTGGGGTGGTCTTAGCGTTGCTCGCGAGCGGGAAGGCGCTCGTGGGGAAGGGATGGACGGGGGCGGGTGAGGACGTGGCGAAGGCGTTCGTCGTCGGCGCGTGCGGCACCGTCGTCGGCACGGCGACGGCGTTCGCGGCGTGCGGACGCGCGCTCGGGACGCACGGAGCGAAGATCGCGGGATGTTTGTGCGCGAGCTACATCGGTGGAAGCTTGAATTTTGCGGCGACGGCGCAGGCGTTGGACGTGGTGAACGCGGGAGGGAAGGCGCTCTTGACGGGCGCGATGGCGGCGGACAATCTCGCGATGTGCGCGTATCTTGCGGCGCTCTTCGCGATTAAGACTTCAGGGCCGAGCGACGAGGAAATGGCGAGCGAGTTTGAGAGCGACGAACGAAATTTGAGTGGTGTCACGGCGGCGTCCGCGTGTGCATCGCTCGGAGCGGCGTTGATTGTTTTGGAATTGTCGCGTCTCGTCGCCGCCGGTTTCGGCGCACCCAATTTATCGCTGGGCGTCGCGTGCGTTTTGGCGCCCATCGTCTCGATTTCGGCGAGCGCGATCGCTCGAACGTCCAAATCTGAATCAAGGAATTTATCCAGTATTTTGGCGTTTTCTGGATCGCAACCGATGAGCGAGGCGCTCATGCTCGTGTTTTTCGCCACGCTCGGCGCCATGGTGGATTTGCGCACAATTTTTGCCACGCTCTCGGGCGGCGCTATGTTGCCATTCATCGCGATTCTTCTCACGACACAACTCGCGTTCACTCTGCTTGTCGGTCACAAGTTATTGAAGATCCCACTGTGGGCCGTGCTCGTCGCGGCGAACGCGAATGTGGGCGGACCAGCGACTGCCGCAGCGATGGCCGCAGCGCGCGGATGGCGTCAAGGCTTCGCGCCGGCGGTGGCCACGGGGATATTCGGTTATTCGATCGCGACTTTGATCGGCGTCGCGATAGGAAATTTTTTAGCGTAGTAGTAGAGCGTGTAATAGTTAGCGTTAGTGTTCGCATTCAAACTGGATCTACTATACAGAGGATTAATTTTACGCCGTCAGCGCGGCGCGCTCCGCCTCGACTGCGGCATTACTCTCTTGCTGTTGAAGCTGCGCGAGTTGGTTGGCGCCAACCTTGAATGCGCCCGGGTTGATCGCCACTGTCTTTGTGGTGTTGTTGGTCTTGTAAATACCGACCAATCTATCCGCGAGCTCGAACATGTTATTGCGCAGAGAAATGATCACAAACTGAGCGTTTTTCGTTCGCTCTTTGATGTAATGTCCGACGATGGAAACGTTCTTGAAATCCAACGCGGCGTCAATTTCGTCCATGACATACAGCGGTGTGGGCTTGTAGTGATGCAAAGCAAACACCAATGCGAGCGATGAGAGCGTCTTTTCACCTCCGGATAAATTGGCGATATTCTTCCAGCTCTTCTTCGGCGGGCGCACGCTGAAAACAATGCCCTCGGAGAAGGGATCGAGCGAATCCACCAGCTCAAGTTCGGCATCACCACCGAGAGTGATCATTTGATACATCTCTTTGAGTTTGAGCGAGATAATATTGAAACCATCCATGAACTCGTTGAGTCGTTTTTGTCTCAGCTTGTCGTACGCTTCACGAGTGTTATCACGCTCCTCCGTCGCCGCGCTCAACTCAGCAGCGCGCTCTTCGTACTCCTCCGCCTTCTTCGCGTACGCTTCGATAGATGACATGTCAGGCTTTGCAGCCGCGAGTTCTTCTTCTAAAATCACCGCCTTTTCTTGCATCTCGTCCGTCGTGTGTTGCTCGAGCTCTTCGTCGTTCAAGAGTTCAGGCACTTCACCCTCCTCATAAAGCGGCGTGCGCTCCTTCGTCACCTTGTTGATTTCTTTGTTCCAGTGCTTTTCCTTGTCTTTATTCTCCTTCTCGACGACGCTGAGGTCATCTAATTTCGCTTGAATATCAACTTGAACGCCTCGGATGGTGCCGACAATTTTCATTATTTCATCGAATGCTTTCTGTGCCTCGGAGAACTCACCACTCTTCACTTCAAGGAGCTGCTTGAGTTCGCCTTGCGATTCGAGTACAGCGGCGGCGCCGTCTTCAAGTGCCTTGAATTCAGCCTCGTGATTCTGCATATTAGCCTTAATTTGTTCAACTTCGGCTTGATTGGCTTCGATTCCCTTGGAGAGACGAGCGGTCGTCCCTTCGTGAGACTTGGCCTTGGCACGCTTCTCGGTGACGGCGTCAGACGCCGCGGCGATGCCGGCGGTGAGATCCTTGACTAACGCTCGCTGCCTTTTCAAGCCATCACCGCCAACGTTATCCATCTTTTCTTGCAACTGGGCTTCCTTCTGTTTAAGAGCGGCCGCACCCGCCGTGACTTCATCCAACACAACCTTGGCCTTTTCAACTTCTTTGTCGAGTCTCTTGAGCTCATCCGCGTCGTTCTTACTCGCGTCATGCGCCGCTTCGAGTTCAACCAAACGAGTGGACAAATCAGCAGCCTTGGCTTCGGCTGCGTCAAATTCAGCCTTCAACTTGGGAATCATGCGTTCGATTTTGTTGACGATCGCCTCTGCATCGCGAGCCTCCTGGAGAGATTTGAGCGCCACCTGACGCGAGCGTTCGTAGAGTTTTCCGGCTTGTTCAAGCTCCAACTCTGCCATTTTAATCTCTTTCGCCACTTCGGCGGCATCTGCAATCACTGGTGCTTGATTTCCAACGCGCATTCTACCGGTACGCGGCTTAGAACCGCCACCACTCAACGTACCGCTCGTCTCAAACAGTTGACCCTGAATGGTGACCACTCGACGGCGCTTCTCGCCGTGCGCCAGGCGCGAAGCTTGCTCGAGATCTTGAGCCACTAAAGTATCACGAACTCCGAAGTAGAAAGCGACCGCAAAGCGTTCTTCCGCGGGTTTGATCAAATCGATCAAGCGCGGCGCGTTGTCCGGGTTGGAAACCTTTTCGTTCATCTTGGAAAGAAGATGCTTCTGCCTGTCGAGGGCAAGAAAGTTGCCTCGACCGAGGTTGTGCTTCCGAAGGTACGACACACAAAGCTGCGCATCGGACGTGGTTTCAACCAAGATGTGATCAAGAGGTCCACACGCAGTCGACACCGCGACGTCATATTCTTTGTCAATAGCCCCAAGATCACCGAGACGACCGAGCACACCCTTGAGCGCGCCGGCGGCTTGAGCGTCAAGCAACGCTTGCACCATCACATTCTGACTCTTCTCCGTCTCGGCCGTCGAACGACGTTGTTCGAGCTTACCACGAATCTCACGAGTCTCAGCTTGCGCAGCGGCTTCTTTTTCTTTCGCATCGGCTTCCATTACTCGAGCCTTATCGGCGCGCGCGCGCTCTGTCTCCAACGTCGCTTCCTCTTCGCCGATGGTTTTCTTCAACTCGATAGCCTTCACGCGTGCCTCCTTCTGACCCTCACGTGCCGCGTTCAAAGACTTTTCTGCATCAGCGTGTTTTTCGAGGAGAAGAGCTCGCTCAGACGTGGCGACGTTGAACGCCCCCTGAGCCGCGGCGAGCTTACCTTCCCACGGCGCCAAATCCTTTTGCGCTTGATCGAGTTCGCGGCCCACCGCTGCGAACTCATCTTGCAAGCTGGCGACGAGAGCATCCAAAGCGGCCTCTTCTTTGTCGATTCTCGCCTCGAGATCTGCCTTTTTAGCCTCCAACACGGGCACTTCTTTTTCAATCGCCGCGCATTCCGCCGCCATTTTCTGCTGCTTTTCCGTGTCCGTGGCAATTTTCGTGTTCAGTTTCTTCACCGACGCCTTCATGTTCTTCAACTCCTCTCGATACTTGGCATCCTTCAGCTCGAAGTCGGCAAAGTCTTTCACACTCTTGTCGAAATCAGCTTGAATCTTGGACAATTCGTTAGCAATTTCGCCCTTACGCCCCTCTGCAGCCTTCAGCGCGTCCTCGTGCTCGGAGTGCTTCGCGCGCTCTTCTTCGAGCTTTTGCGTGAGCGCATCCTTGTTTTCTTGAATCTTGGCCAAGTTGGTTTGCGTCTCTTTGATGAATAGTTGGTACATCGTCGATCGCGTAGACAAGAGCTCTTTTTCTTTCTCTAAGAACGCCTCCGCCTCCGCCTTGACGATGGCGAGCGCGTCCTTTTCACCCTCGACTAACTTCAATCGGTTCACCATGACGTCGCGCTGCTCGTTCAACTCCTCCAACTTCTTGCTCGCCTCTTCGATGGGCTCGACGTATTGCAAAGTACCGATGATGTCTTCCAAGTATTCCAGTAAGCCTTCGTCGCCCGGCGCCGCCCCTTTCGGTTTCATCATGGAAATTTGTTCAACTTCCCCTTGCAAGATGAGGAAACGGTTGTTGTTTAAATCCACATCCTTTGACTTTAACAACTTTGTCACCTCTGTGAACGAGCTCGTCTTATCGTTCACGAAGTACTTGCTCGAGTTGTTCCTGTACGCCTCGCGAGAGATGACGAAATCCGAGTTCGGCACGATATCGTATCCTTCTTCGTCGTCCACGTGATCGATGATTTCGTGAAAGTGCACCTCCACCCGCGCGTGCTCCAAATTTCTGAAATCCGTAGAGTTGTGAATCAACTCGCTCACCTTATTCAATCGCAACTGTTTCGCTCGTTTACCGAACACAAACATCATCGCATCGATCACGTTCGACTTCCCGCTCCCATTCGGGCCGACGACGGATGAAAAACTCTGCTCGAGCGAGTCGCGCGCGGCGCGTCAGTCCCCCGTCGTCGCGACGCGCGAACCAATCGAATCGACCTCGAGCGCGTCGACATCCGCGCCCTCGCGCGCGTCGCCGCGCACCTTATGAAACGGTCCCACGTGTTGCGCCCCCGCGTAGGATTTAAAGTTCTCCAGCACCATCTTCTTGATCGCCAATCGCGGTTTCCGCGCTCGTCGCTTCGCGTCCTCGTCGTCCTCGCGATGTCGTTCCCGTTCGTCCGTCGCCGTCGCCGTCGCGTCCTCGCGCGCGCGCGCCTCGTTCGCGGGCGCGTCATCGTCGCATTCGCGCGCGCGCACTTCCGCGGTCATCGCGCCCGCGCGTCGTCGTCGTCGTCGTCGTCGTCGCGGTGTGTCGTCCCGCGCCCGACCAACGACCGTGCCGTTCCCCTCTCGCGTCGACGCTCGAACGGCGCGTGTCGCGCGGAATACGGGGTTTCGTGAAATGTGTTTTTGAAATTTAAACGCCGTCGACAGGCGGGGCGTCGATCGCGCGACGCGCGCACTCGGACGCGCGCGCGCGAGCGAGCGAGGCGACGGAGCGACGGAACGCGCGAGGGCGACGCGCGCGACGGACGAACGCGCGAGCGAGCGAACGGCGAGGCGTCGCGCTCGGTGGCGCGCGAAGACGGCGAGACCGGTCGAGGCGACGCGAAGATGGCGAACGAGGGCGGCGATGTCGCCGCGGGGAGCCGGCCGAAGCGTAAGGCGAGCGCGTCGTTGCGAGCGCGGACGTCGCGAGGAAAACAAGCGCCGTCGAGCGCGCACTACGTGGGATACGTGCAAGACGACGAGACGCCAGAGATGATTATGAAAAAGTTTGAAGAGATGGAACGGATTCGACAAGCCACCAAGGCGCACGTCGGTGAGGATGGTGATAAGGAGAACAAGGAAGGCGCGACGAACGGCGCGGGTGGAGACGCGATCGGGGCGAACGGCGACGACGACGAAGGGTTGGATGAGGAACAGTTGAAGGAGTTGTTCAAAAATACGTCTACGTTTACGGTGAAGGAGGCCGTGATGGATTCGAACGCGCTTTTCGGTGATATGAGGATCGCGAACGACGATGGGATGTATTTCTCGGACGATGAAGAGTTGCAAGATGAATTCTGGGAGGCGCTGACTGGTAAGAAGCGTAGAGGTAAGAAATCCAAGGGGCCAAGAGTGCCGAGAGCGCCGAGAGCGCCGCGCGAACCAAAGGCGGCGCAGTCACACATGATCACCGCGTACAATAGCGATCAAGGCTTGTTCTTGCGCAAGAAGAAGTTTGTCGATCCTTTCGAGCCTGTTATCATTAAGGTCCCGCCGCATCCGATTCCAGTGAGCTATGGACGAGTAATTCAGCCGTACGAACCAAAATCGGTGCGAGAGGCGAAACTGAAACAAGTTCCCGATTGCGTGCACTTGCAAACGAAAATCAAGAACATGGAATACGAATCCCTCGGTAAGGACTATTTAGGTGTGCTCATGAACCCGCCGTGGGATATCGAGGATTCTCCAGATCGTGGCGACGTGACGTTGGAGGACATCGAAGCCATTCCGCTCGAAAAACTCACGCCGCTCGGTTTCATCTTTATTTGGGTTGAGAAGGAGAATTTGTCGAAGGTTTGCGACATCATGGACAGAAAGAACTTTGTGTACGTAGAGAACTTGACGTGGGTACAACTCAAGCCGAACAACACGATCGTTGAGTCCTCTGCGCGCTATCTCGGTCGCTCGCACAGAACAATGCTCATCTTCAGACGAGACGTTCGCGACAAGCGCTTCATTGAAGGGAAGAAGATTGAGTTGCGACACCAACGTAACTCGGATGTGACTCTCGATATTGTGCAGACCACGAAAACTGGCCGACGTGTTGTCCCTGAGCACGTGTACAAGTCCATCGAAACCCTTTTACCGACGGCGTACGAACCTGGAACGCCTGGTAAGCTCCTCGAATTGTGGGCCGAACCAGGCGCGCGACGCGCTGGTTGGACTTCCGTGGCGGATACTCCTTAGTCTCTAGATCTTTGTTGTTATTCAATCCCTTTGGATACGTCTAATTTTTCTTCCGCTACTGCTAATCATCGGTTTGGATAAAACTAACTGCTCTTGAGTTCTGGAGTGATTTGCGTCGCCCTGCTGCCGTCTCTTCCGTCTATTTGTGGTAATCTTGCGTGGCTTTGACTCTTCTTTCGCTATCGCGCGCTTTGTCTGCGCCTTCAGGGACGCGCGATACATCAAACTTTCCTCTGTTTGTACGATAGTGCGTTTCGATGGCCCTCTGCGAATACTTCGCGAGTCGCGCAAAAACGTCTCCAACTGCTGCTTGCCGGCGCCGAGTCGCTTTGCCTCGCGCACTTTTTCATCCTCATCCACCGATTTGCGAGACAACCCTTTGGCCCAAGATGGAAGTTTTGGATTGAACCACATATTTTTACACTCTCGAATCACGCTCAACGATCGCGGAACCTCGTTTGCGTTGCGATTGACGCGAATAATATCGCGCATTCGAGTCTTCAAATCCGTTCCAATAAAATGGTGCTCGCTCGCGTACATATACGCGACCGCAGTGTCTTCCAATCCTTCGGCGAATTGCTTCCAGCCGTTCAACGTCGTTCTAAAATTCTCACCCACATTCAAGCACCAAATACGTTTCAGTCGCAACACGTCGAGGAGCAGCATCAACTGCTCGTCGTACACCCCGTCTTCGAAGTTTTGCAAATACAGCGCTTCGATTTTCGTGTTTTCCTTCAGCGCCTCGAGCACCGCATCGATCACTACCGGCTTAGCCGTGCTAGGAATGTATCGCTTCAACCTCAAGACCTTGCCTCCGGCGTCACACGCGAGCGTGTTGTCGCGCAAGCGCGCGATGAAGTCGACGAAGGCGGGCGACTCGAGGACGTTCGAGCCAGATTCTCGCCGCTTCGCGCGCATCGCTGGGCGATGTCGGCGAACCGCGTGACGCTACGCTTATCTCGCTCACCCGCGGTCGACGGATCGCGAGCGATGCCGTCAAAGAATGCGGCTGAGGCGGTGATGCTCGCGGCGAAGAATCCAAGCCGTCTGGGCGACGCGCGTCTCCAGTGGATGGTGTAGTTTTCTTCTAATTACATCTCGTCTAGCGCTCGCACGCGAATTGCGGAGAAAATGTTCTATCCGTGCACCCAGTCATGTGCGCCGAATCATCCCAACGTCCGGCGAACGGGATGATAGTGTCGTAAAACAGACACGTCTCGCGCATGTCCTCCTCGTCCGAGTCGTTGGAGATCCAAGCCCAAGCTCTGAACGCGTGGCTAGGTTCGAGGGCGTATTTTCTACAATCTGCCGGCGACTTGGCGGTACCAGTGCCGAGCGGGGTCACAAAATCTGCCTGGTCCAGTCCGATTAAGCCGTGCACGATGTTGGGGTTGGGTGAGCCCGCGGCGGGAACGAGCACCTCTTCGGATTCCTGATGCGCCACGGGCGCCACGGGCGCCGCGGGCGCAACGGGTTCTGGCTCGGTCGGTACTGGCGACGGCACATCCGAGGGCTGATTAACGGGTTCTTGCACCGGCTCGGCCACCTCAGCCAGTGTCGTTGAGACCTCTGGTTCTGGGGTGGGGATCGTGCTCGCCGCTTTTTCGTCCGCGCACGCTTGCCACGGCGAGACACCGTAAGCGGTGCACCCAGTGATGAGCGTCGGCTCCTCGTAGCCAGCGAATGGTACGATTTCTTTGTAGAACAAGCACGTCGATCGCAATGACAGATCTTTCGCCTCCGAGTTCGCGTAAGCGAAAGCCACATAATTGTGCTCGGCTGCGAAATCTCTGCATTCGCCCGGGCCGCTCGTCGATTTCCCTCTGCCGAGCGGCGTTTCGTAAGCAACGTTCACGCCGAGCATACCGCGAACGATGTTCGGGCGAGTCTTCTGCACTTGCGGTGCGGGTTCAACTACAGCTTTCACCTCCTCCGTCTTAGGCACCTCCGGCTTGGACACTGCGGTAGCTACCTCGTGCTTGGCCGTGGGCTCGCCCGTCGCCGCCGTCGCCGTGCTCTCAAGCGTGCACCCGTTCACTGGAGATACATCGAAGCTCGTGCAGCCCAGGATGTGCGCGTGATCTCCCGGATACCCCTCAAAGGGCACTACTTCGCGATACATCAGACACGAGTTTCGCAACCGCTCGTTGTCCGAGTACGAATTCACCCACGCCCACGCCACGTAGTGTTCCTTTGCGTTGTCTGCGTACTCTCGGCACGCTCCGGGGGAATCAGCGTTACCGAACCCAGCCGGCGTTTCAAACGCGCTCATTTCCGGATTGACGAAACCATTCACTATATTCGGACGTGCACCGCGCACTTTCGCGTGCGCCGCGGCTTCCTCCGGCGTCAGCGGCGGTTTGATTTGCTTCAACATCTTCACTTTGGTGTTGATGTTGACGTTGGATTTCGGGGCGACGACGTCGATCGTGCCCGAGGTTGCAGGAGCGTGACGTGGCACCGATATCACAGTACTCGTCGCGCTCTGTTCCGCGCACACGCACTTCGGCCCGTCGTCGCATCCCAAGTCCACGACCACGCCATCGCCATCGCCGCGACCGACCGCGAGACCGACGCCGACGCCGACGACTAACGCGGTCACGCCGACGAACACGGGGCGCTTGTACCACGGCACCGCGGTTGGTTTGTGGGGATGAGACAGTATGAACGCTTTCTCTTCGTCCGACATCTCGCGAACGTGAACGCGACGCGCGCGAGTGTGCGGCCGCAGATCTCAAAAGACTTTTAGTGTTGAGGCGCTTCGAAGGCAGGGCGGAAGCAAGGAAGGACGCTACTGGTATATATTATTGAGTGCGGCTACGACGCGAAGAATAACGTTAATCAAATCCACGGGAACAAAAAGTACTCGGAATAGAACAACGCCCAGATATCGCGGTAGTACTGTTGAATGGCATCGCGCGAAAACTTGGCGTTTTCGAGCGCCTTGGTCTTGACGATAAGGAAGGAGGCGAAGAGGGCGTGGCCGCCGATCATCAAAGGTTGGATGAACCACGTGGGATTCTTCACTGAAAGCGCAATAGCGAAGATGTAGTTTGCGAGTAATAACCCAGATCCAATGTAAGACACCTTCTTCACCCCGAGACGCGTGGAAAACGTTTCAATCTTGTACTTTAAGTCGCCCTCGACGTCCGGCAAGTCCTTGGTGATGGCGATGACGGTGGCGAAAGTCGTGACGAAGATGGTGATGAACGTGATCGCAGGACTCCACACAAAGGGTAAACCAATCGCAGCTCGAGTGGCGTGGTACACGCCAAAGTTGAGCAAAAATCCACGCACGCAGGCGATGATGAGGAAAGCGGGAAGCGCGTACTGCTTCAAGCGCAACGGCGGCACGGAGTAAATCGTGCCGAGGAACAAGCCAAAGCAGTACAATTTGGTGATCAAAGCTCCAAAGTTCGTGGCGACGATCGCCGCCCCACCGAGCGCGGTGATGGCGCAGAACGCCCACGCGGCGAACACGGAGAGTTCACCAGAAGCGACGGGCAAAAACGGCTTGTTCACCTTGTCGATGTCGACGTCATAAATTTGATTGATCCCGACGATGTACCCGTTCCCCATCAGCAGCGCCAACAGCCCTAACAACGCGCGAGGAACCAAATGCATGGAAATCATTTCCGGGTTCCCCATCAAAATCTTCGACACGATCGCCGTCGTACCGAGCAAAGTCCCTCGAATCGTGTGCGGACGCACGAATTTCCATATCGCCGCGCCGAGCGCGCTCAGTTTTCCAGTCTCTCCGTCCACGGTCGTCGACCGCGCGACGACGCGTCGCCGACGCGTCGCCGACGTCGCCGCCGCCGTCGCCGCCGCGTCGAGCGCTCGCGCATCGCTCGCGCGTCCGAATCCACGCGCCGCGGACGACGCGCGCACCGTCACCGTCGCCCGTCGCATCGCCCCGCCGTCCGCGCGTCCACGCGTCGCCGTCCGCCGCGCGCTCGACCTCGCGGCGCCGCGCGTCGTCGTCGTCGTCGTCGTCGTCGTCGCGCCCATCGTCGCTCGCATCGTCGCGCCCGTCGTCGCGCGCGGCGCGGTGTGGGCGCGCGGCGCGGATACCCGGCGACACGTCACCGTCCCCGCGACCGCGCGGGGTCCGCTTTAAGTCGTTCGGGTCCGTGATGGTGGTATTTGGGTCCGTTATAGCGGTATCTCGGGTCCGCCCTCGGTGGTCGCCCCCGCGCGCGCGAGCGCTGAACCCTGGACCGTACGTGGAACGTCCGGATAGCGCGGGCGTCCGACGTCGCGACGCCGCACATCGCGTCCCGGACGCGTCGAAGCGCCGAAACGACGACATGAGCGTCGTCGCGCGCGCGCACGCGAGAGCGCGCGTCGATG
>Ga0222715_10003997_pt1 | contig 13002 bp, 6 predicted proteins | sample C33_9DmetaG_FD_165056 | JGI IMG/M metagenome (GOLD analysis project Ga0222715, IMG submission 165056) | Estuarine water microbial communities from San Francisco Bay, California, United States - C33_9D | ecosystem: Environmental > Aquatic > Marine > Unclassified | place: USA: California...
TTCAGTGACATCCTCTTCTTCATCATCCTCTTCTGTGTCATCGTCATCGTATGGAGAATTATAAAAATTAATACGAACCAAACTTTCGTGACAAATTAAATGTTCTGTAAAAAAAATTTCACTATCATTTATATATTTTATACATTTATCATTAAATACAACTTCTTTATCATATATTTTTTTAAAATTTTTTGTTATTCTACATGTAAGTTTAATTTGTTTTCTGCCGAACTCTGGATTAAATTTATTAAATCGTATCATGCTTAATTTAAATAAAGAATCGTATTGATTTTTTTTTTGAGGATGGAAATTATAAATAGAGCTAACATATAAAAATAGATATGGTTTCATAATTTTAACAAGTATATTGTCAGGGAAATCTTTATCTATAATTATTTTATTTTCTGGATTGATTTTATGACAGTATAAATTAAATGAGTTTATCATTTTAATTATATCTTCTTTTATATCATTATCGTGTGATTTATATACATAATTTTTAATAGAATGTTCTCTTAATAAATTATCATTTAAAAATCTAAACCTTGTTAAATTAAAATTTGTTTGAAAATATTTACATAATAACTCAGGATATAAATCTGTTTTACATCTAATGTAAAAGTATATATTATATAACATTGATTTTGAAAATGGTAAATTGTTATATGGATTTTTTATACTTTTTGGCTCAGAAAAGAATAAATAAGAGTTTGTTAAAGATGAATTTATAATCTTAATCAAGTCATTAATATTAAATAAATATTTTGAATTATTATGAAATAAAGTAATAACATTTATTTGGTTTTCGTTTAATTCATTTAATCCAAAATCTGTATTTACAACTATTTTTGCCTTTTTTAATTTGTAATTATAGACCAACCTATTAATAACATTATAAGTTTTTTGAATTTTATAAAAGAAAAGGATGAATTCTTCTTTATTTTTTGGGTCGGTAAGCAAAAAACTGTTTAATGTTTGTGATAAATTTTTAAATTTGTTTTTAGAATTAATGTTGTGTTCAAATAAAAGAAACGCTGTTTTTATATAATATTTAATTGTATTGTCTTCTTTGTAATCCAAAGAAAAAAAATTTATATCTGTTTTTGCGATTTTATTTATCAACAATTTGTATGTTTCCATATTTATATAAATAATATTTAATTTTTATATATTATTTATTGAAATGATATTTTAAAATCCTGGATTGTAATCGTTGTCATCACCCATATCGTTGGCCTTAATTGTTACGACATTATTTTGTATGGAGATTTTATTCACACCACAAGGGTCGTCAGGGTTTTCAATGTTGCCAAATGCCTTTTCAATTTCTTCATCAATATCAACTGGTTTATACTCACTTGTAGCTTCAAGTTTTTGCATTTCTTCAATGTCTAACACAACTTGGAAGCAACTTGTGCCAAAGAAACCTTCTTGGCCACACATAACATTCGCAGAAACACCTCTAAATGTGTCGAGTTCAGCGTGTCTTGCTGCTTTCAAAAACATCTCAGGCGTCTCCTCAAATGATGCTTTTGCGATTGGTCCAATGTTATCATTGTTTATGCCGTGTCTAAATATAGATATTAGCTTGCTTGTTGCGGTCATTCTATCAACAAGAACACTATAATTATGGTAATTAATATATGTTCCGTCGAACTCAACAACTTCAACTAACTCATTATAAATAGCTTGTCTTGCTGCTTCAATGCCCAACACGTTGTAAATTTCTACAATATCATTGCTAAGTGTTCGTTTAGTGTCAATAAAATCAAGTCCAAGAACATCTAACAAATTGGTTCCAATTGTATCTAACACCCATATATCTTGTTTTTTATAAACACCATTATGTTCAACCATATTATCTAATACTTTTCTAAGTATAACCTTATTAATGCCCTTAGTTCCTCTCAATACAACATTGTTGAGCATTTCTTCCTGAAAATTCTTTAGGATATAAATTTGGTCAGATTGATCTAGCGGGTTTACTTTTGTCTTTTTTTGTCCTTTGCTTGAGTTGGATATTACTTCGTTCATTCTAATTCTAAATATCAATTTATCAGAATTGAAATCGGAATAAACACAAGAGATTTGATCTTCATAGCAATTTTTTAAACAAAAGTTTACATCGTCCATAGTGATATTTTTTTCAAGCATGACTTCCGGGTCCATTTCCATACGGATGACCCATTTAGATTTTTCATTCTCATCGCTGCTTAATGACATATCAGCACATTCAGCTACTTTTTTCTCAAATTCCATATATTGAGAAATTGAGTCTTTGTCCATACTAATAAGAGAATTTAATTCATCAGGGTCAAAGCATACTTCGACTGACTTAACAACTTCTATTAATTTTGTATGTTCGAGCATATACATAGTAGTTTGAGCCTTATCTTTTTGTGTTTCATCTTCATGCTTCAAATAAACACTTAGAGAAGGGTTTTTAATATCACTTGACAATGACAAAATTTCTTCAATTCTTGGAACACCACGTGTAACATTTGATTTAGAAGCAACACCAGCAAAGTGGAAAGTATTCAATGTCATCTGTGTGGATACTTCTCCTATACTCTGACCAGCAATCATGCCAACCATTTCGCCAGGAGCAACAATGCCTCTCTTATAATTAATTGAAATTGTGTCTAATAGCAGTGACAACGCTGCCATATTAAATCTTTTAACAATAAGAAGTTCTTTGGGAGATAAATAGAAGTAGAATAGTGTCTTGAAAAGTTCTGTAGGTGGAGCATAGTAAATTTTTTCAAGATTCGAATAGCAATTATCAATCATTTCTAATGCTTCCAATGGTGTAATGTCTACCAATGACGATATAGTAATATTACATTGTCCTTGAATGTTATCAATTATGTGTTGGAAAGCAACAGGACAATTGACTACGGTGTCACCTTTATTCTTGAACACCTTTTTAATAATTTCATCGCGCTTTTCAATCATAAAGTCAATATTTTTCTCTGTCTTTGTCTTGTGTTCTTGAATCTGTTTTTTATGTCTAGCCATTGTATTTTTCAAGAATATATTGTTCAATGTTTTAATGCTTCCAGATTCCTCAGGAATAATAAAATGTGCGTAAATATTCTGGATGCTCATTGATACAATAGGAATTTGTTGAGATTCTACTTTAATCGCATCGATGTTATCGTCACCATAGCAAAACTGAACGATTTTATTTTTATTAGTTCTAACTGTCATATCATAAGAAACCATTAAATCTTCAAGACCTTTAATTAATCTTCTTTGAATGTAACCAGTAGTAGAAGTTTTAACAGCAGTATCAATAAGACCTACACGACCACCCATAGCGTGGAAGAATAGTTCCTGAGGTGACAACCCATTAATATACGAACTCTCAACAAACCCACGAGCTCCTGGTGAATCATCAAATTTTGTAAAATGTGGCAATGTTCTATTTTCAAAACCATACGGAATGCGTTTACCGTCTACATTTTGTTGTCCTAAACAAGAAATCATAAATGAAATATTCAAATCAGAACCTTTAGAACCTGCTTGAACCATAGTGACGAATCTATTATCTTTACTAAGATTTTTTAACCCGATTTTGCCGGATTCGGATGTAGCTTGATTGAGAATGCTATTTACTTGTGTTTCAAATTCTTCTTCATTCGTCTTTCCAGTATTATTTTCAAATAAACCAATTTGAACTTGGTCGATTAAATTTTTTACGTCGGTCTTTTTCTTTGTAATAACCTGAATAATATCATCGTTTGTTTTTTTATCGGAAATCAAATCACTAATTCCGACACTAAATGCGGACGAATTCATATATTCAGTTACTATATTTTGCAGATCGTCTATGAATTTAGATGATGCCATATTGCCAAAGTCATTACAAATGCGTTGCAACAAACCCTTTGTTCCAGAACCCATAACGCTTTTATCCATTTGTCCACGCACATATTTACCATTTTTAATTTCAATAATATAATTAGATGATTTTGCGTCATCTTTATCCTCTTTAAATGCCTTAGTTTTATATTTCATTGATAATGGAGGGAATATTTGACTTAATATGTCAAAATTTGTTATTCCACCTTCTTTTTGACTTTCTTCTAAGAGTTTTTTCTCATTTACATTATTAAACATCATCAAAAGGTTCATAGCTTCTCTAGAACTAAATCTTAGATTAGGACGTGTAAATTGGTACGAACCAAGCATAGAATCTTGAAATATTCCAACAATTGAACTGTTCTTAGCTGGACTAATAATTTGATATGGCACTGCTGCCAAATTTTTTAGTTCTGCTTCTGATTCGGGGTCTTGAGGCATGTGTAAATTCATTTCATCACCATCAAAATCCGCATTGTAAGGCTTTGTATCCGCTACATTCATTCTGAATGTGTCGCCTTGTGTCATAATTCTGGCAATATGACACATCATACTCATTCTATGAAGAGTAGGTTGGCGATTAAATAGAATGGCATCTCCGTCCATCATATGTCTATGAACGGTATCACCTTCTTCAAGAATAAGAGAATTTCTATCCAAATAATAACGAAGAGTAATCACCTCACCGTTTTGTTTTTCTAACATTTTAGCACCAGGCCATACATCAGGTCCGTTTTGAATTAATTTAGTCAAGAATTTAATATTAATTTTATTAACGATAACCGGTTTTGTAATATTTTTTGCTATTTTCATTGGAATGCCTAATTCGCGGATTGAAATATTTGGGTCGGCAGTAATAACTGAACGAGCACTAAAATCTACACGCTTAGCCATTAGGTTTCCTCTCATACGCCCTCCTTTACCATTTAAACGGTCTTTAATCGATTTTAATGGTCTTCCAGAACGCTGAGCTACAGAAGCCACACCTGGTATCTTATTATCAACTTGAGTAGCAATATAATATTGAAGAACAGTTGTCCAATCATCAATTACATTTGACGGTGCGTTGTTTTGAATTTTTTCTTGTAGTGTTTTATTTGTTTTTATAATATTAACCAAAATATGACTTAAATCGTCTTCCGACCTTTGTTGAGCGTCGTGCTTTACTGACGGTCTAACAGCTGGAGGAGGAACAGACATTACTTGACAAATCATCCAATCTGGTCTTGAATACAATGGACTAAAGCCCATAAATGTAACATCGTCATCAGATATTCTCTTAAAATTTTTCAATGTCATTTCGGGCGTAACCTTTATAACAATAGGTTCCGACTCACTATCATTTTTCCATTCCGCAAATATAGTAGCAAGACCTTCTTTTTTAATTTTATTAGGTTGTAGTGTGCCACAACCGTCTTCACTATCATCTCCACAACGTTTTACCTTACTGCATAATGAAAATACATATTTCCATCTGGCTTCACCATTTAGTTTTAAGGCTTGTTTATATTTATCCTTGCTTACTAAAAGTTTACTACATTTGAAGCAGACACATTTCATACATTTTTGAATGGTGCTTAAATATTGGATATAAAATACTGGTCGCGCCAATTCAATATGTCCATTGTATCCTGGTGTTTTCATATAATCAAGACCATCTGTAGGACAAATTAACCCTGGTTCTAAAACCCCCATTCTAGGGTCAAATAATCCACCAATTACGGGCTTATTGTTAATATATGTATCTCTACTAGTAATTTCAGCAACGGAGCTTTTTCTTATTTCTTCTGGCGACAGAATACTAAATTGTATTCCAATCACTTTTGAGGGGGTCATTGACATATTATTGGAAGTTGAAAACTTAGACATATCTTATATTATACCACAATAGATTTATATTGTTTTATTAATCAATTTTATTTTAAAAATGCGTTTTATACAACTTTATCTCATACATTTTAATTAATAATTATATTATTCTATAACGATTTACTTTACATTACACGTAACATTATTTATAAATAAAATTGATTAAATTATGATTTAAAATTAAAACTGATAAATATATTATACACAACAATGCCGACTGACATTTCAAATAAATTATCTAAGAAGGGAAAAAACGAATCATCCAATAAACGGGATGAAATTAACAAAAGAAAGAAAAAAAATGGTAATAATGATAGTGATGACGATTTCATTGATTCAGAAAATGATGAAATGGATGTTCACGAATACCGTAAGTTTATTTCAAAAATATTTCCCTCTAAGCATTTAAATAAAAAAATTATGTCTGGTGAGAAATTAAAGAAAATAGCACAAGACATTGATACAGAAGATGAGGAAAGTGAAGAAGATTGGGAAACAGACACGGAGGAAGACGAGGAAGTGACAGTTAAAAAAGGTAAAAATAAAAAAGGTAAAAATAAAAAGAGTAAAAATAAAAAGAGTAAAAATAACGATGCATCAACAGATGAGGATGAACCAAGTGTAAAAAAACCCGATGGTAAATTAAATATAATATTTACAATCGGGAAAAAAGGAGAAATTGAAGTTGAAGATGAAGATGATGAAGATTGGAATGAAGAAGATTATGACCCTGACTATGATGAAGAAGACCCAGACACAGGAACAGAAGATGAAGATGAAGATGTTTCTACAGACGATTCCGACTATGATTCTGAAGATGAAACCGAAGATGATACAGAAGATGATACAGAAGATGAAGTTCCAATAAAATCTAAAAAACACATAGTTACAAAACAAGTGACTAAGAATGATGAGAACACAAAGGATGATAATGCAAATGATGCTGAGGTATTAGATAAATTAAAGGAATTATTAAATAAAAACCCTAATAATAAATCAATTAAAAAATGTATTGATGTTTATGAAGAAGATGAAAAATCTTCAAAAAGAAAGGTTGAAAAGAAAACAAAGAAGCAAAAAGATAAGAATCTTAGAATATTTAGAAAAATAATTAAAGATAAAAATACAATGAATGACTTTTCATTTTATGAAAAATTAGAAATTGAAAAACAGAAGAAGGTAATTAAAGAAATGAGAGAAATTAATAAAATTACTAGAGTTGAAAAACCATATAGAATGACACTTCTTGAAGCAGAAATACCAGTAGAGTTTAAAACAGCTGCTATGAAAAAAATTAATTCGCTTAGATATATTGAACCAGGTAGTGGAGAATTTTATAAAATTAAAAACTGGGTTGATACATTTATGCGCATTCCATTTGGAAAACATAAAGGGTTGCCGATTAGCATTGACGACGGTGTAGATAAATGTCACGATTTTATGGAATCTGCAAAACAAACATTAGATCAAGCAGTGTATGGTTTGAATGACGCCAAGATGCAAATTATGCAAATGTTAGGTCAATTGTTGACAAATCCGAAAGCAATAGGAACCGCTATTGCGATTCATGGACCGCCAGGAACAGGAAAAACAAGTTTGGTAAAAGAAGGCATTAGTAAAATACTGAACAGACCATTTGCTTTTATTGCTCTTGGAGGTGCTACTGATAGTAGTTATCTTGAAGGTCACGGTTATACATATGAAGGCAGTGTATGGGGGAAAATAGTTCAAATATTAATTGACAGCAATTGTATGAATCCTGTAATTTACTTCGACGAACTTGATAAGATTAGCGATACACCAAAGGGTGAAGAAATAGCAGGCATTCTTACTCATTTAACGGATACATCTCAAAATTCTCAATTTCACGATAAATATTTTACAGAGGTAAATTTTGATTTAAGTAAATGTTTATTCATCTTTAGTTATAATGACGAAACAAAGGTGAATCCTATTTTGAAAGACCGTATGTATAGAATAAAAACAAAGGGTTATAGTGGAAAGGAAAAGTCAGTAATTGCCAACAATTATTTATTGCCTAAAATTAATGAACAGGTTAGATTCAATAAAGATGACATTATTATACCGAATGATGTAATAGGTTATATTGTTGAGAACCATTGCAATAAAGAAGATGGTGTTAGAAATTTGAAACGTTGTTTAGAAATTATTTATACCAAGTTGAATTTATACAGATTAATGAAGCCTGGAACGAATTTATTTGAAGGGGACATGTCACTTAAAGTTGAATTCCCATTTACAGTGACAAAGGTTATCGTTGATAAACTAATAAAAAAAGAATCAGATGGTCTTGAAACTTGGCGTAGTTTGTATTTGTAAAGGATATAAAAATATATATATAAGATAAATAATAATGGAAATAAATTATTTTTTATCTGAGAAGAGAAAACTAACAGATGTGTTAGTTTATTTAAATGAAATAAAAATCATTCATTACAATAAAAAAAATTTGATAGGGCTTAAAAATGTGAATAAGGAAATAGATGAAATAAATGAAACATTATTTAACTTGGATAAAATTATATTTTTGAATTGCGAACATAATTTTGTGGATGATTTAATTGACATTACTCCAGATACTTCGAAACATGTAACATATTGTACAGTTTGTGAATATACGAAAAAATAATATATATTATCTAATTACATACTTAAAGAAAATGTAAAAAAAACGATGGGAAAGTTTTTTTGAAAAGTGGATTTTGGACATTTATTTTTGTCCATTTTTGAAATCCTTGGATATTTTATGGAAAAATACAATTTTGTGACCATAATGAAAAATTAGCGTCTCGTCACTAAAAATAAAAGTTTCGTTTTGTTACGATAAAAAAAATTATATATTTTGTGATAAAGTATTTAGGAACCTTTTTTGTCAACATATATACAACAAAATGTTGACAAAAAAAGTTCCAAAAGTTCCAACAAATTTTATATGTAAATTTTGTGATTATAAAACGTGTCGTAAAAGTCAATACGACCGTCATTTATTGACAGCAAAACATAAAATGTTGACACAAAAGGTTCCAAAAGTTCCGCACGAATCAGTGTCTAACTACACACAGGAGTTTTCGTCACATAAAAATAAATACATACCACTGTTATTAGACGACAAACCTAAAATGTTGACAAATGTTGACAAAATGTTGACAGAATTTAGTTCCGTTCCAAAAATAAATATTTGCGATTGTGGGAAAACATTCAAACATCGTCAAAGCTTACATGTTCATAAAAAAAAATGCGATGTTGAAAACAATTCGTTTGTTGAAGAAAAACATACAAATAATTCTACAGATAAAGACCTTATTATTATGCTAATAAAACAAAATACGGAACTAATAAAAGAAACATCAAATTGCAAAAATATGATGATGAACCAATCAAATGTAATTATGAAAATTTTAGAAAAGGGCAATTCAAATATTACAACACATACTAATTCTCATAACAAAGCGTTCAACCTAAATTTATTCTTAAACGAAACTTGTAAGGATGCTATGAACATTATGGATTTCGTTGACTCCATAAAATTACAATTAACAGATTTAGAAAAAGTAGGAGATGTTGGTTATGTTGAAGGAATATCTAATATAATTGTAAAAAATCTGCAAGACCTTGATGTTAATAAAAGACCTGTTCATTGTACTGACAAAAAGAGAGAAACTATGTATATTAAACACGATAATAAATGGGAGAAAGACGAAGAACGGTTGAAATTACACAAAGTTGTTAGAAAGGTCGCATGCAAAAATCAAAACTTAATTCCAACGTTCAAAGAAAAACACCCTGATTGTGGCAAATATAATTCAAAATTCTCAGACCAATACAATAAAATTGTAGTTGAATCAATGGGAGGGACGGGTGATAATGATTATGAAAAAGAAGAAAAAATAATACAAAATATATCTAAACAAGTTTTTATTGAAAAAGATATGTAATAATTTATTTTTATCTTTTTACAATTTTTATTATATTATTTATAATAAAAATTTTATTTACCATACAGTATTAGAATTCTTCCAAGACATACCATCGCCCTTTTTAACATTATATAATGCTTTAAATATTTCTGAACGTGATAAGGGTACATTTGTTCTATATTTATCCAACGGGTGTGGGTTTGTTTTAAGTTGTGCGGACAATGCTTTCTTATTTATAACTTGTCTTTGTTGAAAAGCAAAATATGTATAGAATCCTTCATAAGATAATTCACGAATTGGCATCAAATCTTCATTTTTCTGTTGGAAATCTCTCAAATATTCATCACAGATAGCTAGTCCAGAAATATCAGCAAGGTCTTCACCAATTCCAATTGATGCATCAAAATTGATACCATCCCTTGCTGCGAATTCTTCATATTGTTTAATTACATCTTGCTGAATTGTTTTATATTTTTTCTTGTCAGCATCAGTCCACCAATCGTTTAAATTGCCATCATAACCATATTTGCTACCCCAATCATCAAAACCGTGTGACATTTCGTGACCGATCGTAAATCCTAAATGTGCCAAGTTATATTCTATACCTCTCTCGTCTAAATCTATAAAGGGTTTCTGAATATATCCTAAATTTATGTAAATTGAGTTTTTTGATGGAGTATATGAAGCATTTACAATATAAGCCTGTGTTCCAATCATTTTAACAGGGTATTGCGTCCAATCCATAATTGGAGTATCAACAACACCTTTTCCTTCAAGTTCAATAAATTTTTTATGTTTCCAATCAATAACTTTCATCATATTATCGTACAATAGTGTTCCATAATTTATGTCAGGGTCTTCACACAATCCTTCAGGCTTTCCATAAACAAAATTAAAATGGTCCAACTTTTTTAAAGCATATTTCTTTGTAGAAGGTTGCAACCATTTATTACGCGTTAATATTCTTTTAAATACAATTTTTAGGTCATCGCACATAGTTTTTACATATTTCATTGCTTGAGGATTTTCAAATTTTTTTACATATTGGGTTGTCAAAAATGTATTAAATGGAATGGACATATAGAGTGAAGCACTTACTGCGTCGCTATTATTAATTTTTTCTTGTCCTCTTTCAAATTTCCCCTTAAAATCGTATATTATATCCTCCCAACCCCTTGTAATTCTTACTAATCTTTTAAATAAAATATATAACCAATATGTCTTCCACTTTTCTGTATTCCAATTTTTAACTAATAATTCAGAACCACATTTTAAATAATTTAAGCTTGATGTAATAAAAAATTTAGGAGTACTTTTAAATCCAAGTTGTTTTGAAAATTCTTTCCAATCAAAACCATATTTAGAAAAAGCGTCATCCGTATAAACCTTATTATAAGAGTCTTCTTTTTTTTTTACATCAATGCAACCTAACGCATTAAAAATGTCTACTTCGACATCAATTACATCTTGTGGATTATAATCATTTTTACCAATTAATATATTAAAAATATTTTTTATAAATTTTTTATATTCTTCTCTATATTTTTTTTTGTAAGATACTTCAGTTCCATCATCATAATAAACATTTATATCTGCTAATTCAAAATTATGAGCACTTACGTAAGACCTAAATTTTTTGGTATCTTTATCATCAGGATTTAAATTCCAAACAAATGGAGCACAGGTTGAGAGCATTTCATCTTTATTAAAATATGCTAACATTTCCCAAGGGTTATTTTTTTCTATTAAGTGTTCTATTGTTTTAATAGATTCAAACGCTAATTTTTTGGTATACAATTTAGGATTCATTGAAATAACTGAATTATAAAAATTCTTAAGATTTTTAGACAACTTATTGTCGTGTGTCTTAATGTATTCTAATATAATTTTATCAAGTTCGTGATAAACTTTATCTTGTGCCAATCTAAAATCATCAATTTCAACAATGTATTTTTGTTGATCTTCTAAAGAAACATTTTTAAGCCATTGGTAATTAATATAATCATAAAAATCATCTTCAGGTTTAATACTATTAGGCGCATATTTAGTTAATAATTGTTTGACAAATTGTTTTTTTGTTTTTGAGTTAGACATTCTTAATTGGCTCGCAGTAAGACCTTTACCAAATTCTTTCTCAAACGACTTTAGTCCAATTGGACAATCTAAATGCTTATTTTTTTTAGAAACGACCTTTTTTGTTCGTTTTTTTATTGTTTTATTCATTATATATATAATGAATATAAATTTATAATATTCATTATAATGTGGTAAAATTTTACAAATAATAAATTAATATTGTGAATATGGAACGTTGTTTCCACCGCGAAGAACCAAATAATTATATGAATTGGAATCCATGCAAGCGCAACCACTGGAGTTGGAATATGTGTTTGGACAACATTCGGGTTTAAATTGTGTATTTGAAAACATAAACATTTCTCCTTCCGGAAGAGGAACCTGTGTAGGTTCGCGTGCCATAAATTTTTTTACTGCATCACTTAAAGGCTGTCCAGGGATTACAGTCATATCTGGCGCACTCCACGAAGAAGCATTAACATGGTTCTCACCAGTTAAATCATATATAGAAGACTCTCCATAATTGATATTGGCACCAGTAAATCCTTCTGTTGATGTTGTTGTTGTTTCAGGTGTGGTTGTTGTGGAGGTTGTCCCTGATGTTGTTTGGGTTGCTAAATTGGTCTGTGCGTTTTGTATTTTTTGTTTAACTTCTGCTTTTTTTGTTTGAATATTACCTGAAATATCCGTAGCAGCATTAGTTAGTCCTTCTATTACTTTATCCATATTACAACTTCCACAAAAAGTATGTCCGACAAGTATTAAATATACAACTCCAATCAAAATTAGAATCTCTAAATTCAACTTGTAACCAAAAATTGAGACATCCATGTTATACATATTTCACAGATAATATTTTTCCTTTATTTTTTTCTAAAAGAATATCAATTCCAGCATTATAATCGTAAAATCTTATATTTCCAATATTAAAAGAATCCTCACTGGTTAATAAATTATATAACTTATCGTGATTTTTCTTTATTTTTTCTTTATTTTGTGGGTCAAATACAAGAGTTGTAATGGTTTTTATTTTTTTATCACACAATAATAAATTAGAACTTCCTTCAACACATAAATTTTTGCCTAAATTATATTTAAATTGCTCGTCGAGATTTTTGCCGTTAATTACTACAGTTCCATATACTTTTTCATCATTTTCAAGAACGTCTCCTATAACAATATCTTTAATGTATTTTATTTTACCATCTTTAAGTTTAATTAGTGTATCTTCTTTAAATCCATAATCTAATTTGTT
>Ga0222715_10003998_pt1 | contig 13000 bp, 18 predicted proteins | sample C33_9DmetaG_FD_165056 | JGI IMG/M metagenome (GOLD analysis project Ga0222715, IMG submission 165056) | Estuarine water microbial communities from San Francisco Bay, California, United States - C33_9D | ecosystem: Environmental > Aquatic > Marine > Unclassified | place: USA: California...
CATAGATATAAGTGTACACGACAGAGCATTGTACAATGACATTGACCCTGCTATTAAAACCATATTAGAAGATCGTCCATATCGTGTTGTGCAAACCGGTGAAGATACAAAACTGGTAGGACACAACAATAATCAAACATATTTTAATATATACGAAACTGTAGATTTTATCAGTAGCGCAAGGGCAGGTGTAGACAAAGGCAAATGGCAATTTCACGACAGTAATATAAAAGCATCGCATAGAGTATGTTTAGGTGGAGAGCCTCCTTGTACACACTTTAACAAAGGCTTGATGTATCAATGTCACTTGACAAGTGTAAGCGAGGATTTAATACAACAGTTTCCACTAGAAGAACGTGCAGTAGAACTATTGCAACAATACAAACCAGCGCATCCAGATGATGATTTAACAGACTTTTTCCAAACACTACACAAACCAATGCCGCAATGTGCATTATGTCCTGAAAGCAGCAAAACACATTGTATTGCACCTCTTGCTACAAAAAAGGAAAGTGCATGGATTTAGTAACAAGTACAATATTTGAACCAAGGGTATGTTTAGATATAGATATAAAAAGTTTACCAAACAGAGACTTTGACAAATTGCATATCATAGGCTGGAGTGAAGAAGGTGTGGCATTTGACTTTATCAAACACATGATACTTCGTGACAATGAAGAACGAGTTATTATGCAAAACTTGTATGATCAAGGAAGACTGGTTTATCATTGCAATATAATACACCCAAGACACAATGACAGCAGTATTCATCAACCCTGGCCAGAGTTTGATCAGTTTTTAGGTTGGCAAGAATACAGAGAAGTACCTCATACACCTGAACAATTGTATCATTTGCAAACACTCACATATAGACCTCACAAAGACATGCTTGTAGAGCAGCTACTAAACAGTGAATTACCAGGTGAAATATACTACAAACGTTTAGAAGATATTTGGGATAAAATACCTAACACTCCTATGTGGCACAAACAAGTAGATAGATTTGTACAAAGCGACAACTATGATCCAGACTTTGTGTTTGACAGTGACACAAATCCTCCGCCGCCAGTGGATGTATGGAAGCGTAGTTTATTTCTTATTACACCAGAAAGCACAGACGAAATAGTTTTACACACAGAAAAAACTTGGATGCCAATGTTGTGGAAAATGCCCAGTATACTAGTTGGTGCAAAAGATCTAAATAAAGCATTAGAAGATAAAGGTTATAAATTGTTCCACAACGTAATTGATTACGAGTTTGATTGTCTAAATACAATGGAACAGCGTATAGAAGTTTTAATAGAACAGTTACAAAATATAAAAGATTACAAAAGAACAGCAGAACTAATGGCAGAAACTTGTGAATATAATCACAAAAAGTTTGTAAATGATATTGCATACGGATATAAACCAGATGTAATCAGTATGGAAGCAGAATTTACACCCGATGCACAAAAACTTATTGCCGTAATAAACAAAGCAGTAGAACAAGCAAAGGCTATGTTGTAATGCAGGAAAAATTAGTTTTACCTCCAGACTATTATTTTTCAATGAATTTATCTGTGATGTTAAAAAATATACTTGCTGTAAAAAATACAAAAATTATTTTTTTTGCTCCTGATGAAGTAGATACCTGGCAAAGTATAAAACAATACCAAGATCGTATTGAAGAACTTTGTGCTAAGACCAACAACTTGATAGAGGTTTGGGAGGGAAACTATTTAAACTACACACTTGATTCAAATTACATAAAAGTTATAAACTGGCAAACTATGTGTGCTACTCTTGTTTTAGGATTGTACGATTTTGAAAACCAACATACACTTGCTTATAAAACGTTTTTAGTTTCATTAAATAGGTCTGCTATGAGGCACAAGTGCGAATTTATTGATTTACTTGCCAAATATGATTTAATAAAAGGTAATATAGTATCATGGCACAAACAAAATTTTAAACATTATAACTTTAAATACTTTAACAATAAAATTTTGCATATAGACAACATCAACACGCCAACTAGTTGTTTAAGTTACAGTAAGGAATATAACAAAGGATTTTTAGATTTAGTTTGTGAAAGTTATGATGACTTTCCAGATATAAGTGAAAAAACATTTAAAGCAATTGCAGCAAAGAAGTTGTTTGTAAGCATAGGATATAAAGGGTTTTACAAACAACTTGAAACACTTGGATTTGAATTATACACCGAAGTTTTTGATTACAGTTTTGATAATGAAAAAGACTTTAGTAAACGAGCAGAATCAGTTGTTAAACAAGTAAAAAAATATGAAAACAGTGATTATGAAACTTTATACCAATCTGTCTGCCATAAGATTGAACATAATTACAATAATTTTTTAAAAGTTGCTTATAATGTACCCAACGAGTTTATTGATTTTATACACAAATACGATGTAGAATATTACACAAAACTGTTTGATCATTTTAAAAAAAACAATAGACAAAATAGCAGTTTTGCTATATAATCAAATAATAAGGAGACTTTATGCCATACGTAGATGCATTTTTTGATAGAGACGCCGATATTATTCGTTGTGTAGAACGCAAGGAAGGCAAGCGTTTGTATAATGAATATCAAGCAAAGTATACTTGGTATTATGAAGATCCACGTGGCAAATACAAAAGCATCTTTGGTGACCAATTACAACGTGTAGTATGTAAGAATACAAAAGACTTTCGCAAGGAACTTGCTATAAACAAAGGCAAGAAGATGTTTGAAAGCGATGTAAATCCAATATTCCAGTGTTTGAGTGAAAACTATTTGAATCAAGATGCACCAAAGTTGAATGTAGCGTTTTGGGATATTGAAACGGACTTTGATCCGGAGCGTGGCTTTGCTCCAGTTGAAGATCCGTTTATGCCAATCACTGCTATTACTGTGCATTTACAATGGTTAGAAATGCTGATTACAGTTGCTATGCCGCCCAAAGGATTGCCGTTTGAAGAGGCAGCAGCAATGTGTAAAAAACGGTGGGGTGATACTTGTATACTGTTTCCAAACAGCAAACAAGGCGAAGCAGACATGCTGGAAGCATTCCTTGACTTGATTGAGGATGCTGATATCCACAGTGGTTGGAACAGTGAAGGGTATGATGTTCCATACACTATCAACAGAATACAACGTGTATTGAGCAAGGATGACACAAGACGTTTTTGTTTGTGGGGACAATTGCCCAAGCGTCGAGAATATGAAAAGTTTGGCAAGATGAGCGAAACATATGATACTATCGGAAGAGTACATATGGACTATCTCAATTTGTATCGCAAGTATACATATGAAGAACGTCACACATATCGACTGGACGCTATTGGCGAAATGGAAGTTGGTGAAAACAAGACTGTGTATGAAGGCACACTAGATCAACTTTACAACAACGACTTTGAACGTTTTATTGAATACAACCGACAAGACGTTGCACTACTTGACAAACTAGACAAGAAACTGCGTTTTATTGATCTTGCAAACGAAATTGCACACGACAACACAGTGCTGCTACAAACAACAGCAGGCGCAGTTGCAGTTACAGAACAAGCTATTGTGAATGAAGCACATAGACGTGGATTGCAAGTTCCAAATAGAATCAACCACGAAGGTAACACAGCAGCAGCAGGTGCGTATGTTGCATTTCCAAAGAAAGGCGTACATGAATGGATTGGTAGCATGGACTTGAACAGTCTGTATCCAAGTATCATTCGTGCAATGAATATGGCGCCAGAAACTATTGTAGGACAAATACGTCCAGACTTGACAGATGAGTTTTTGCATAATGCAACAACACTGGAAAAGAAATCATTTGCAGGTGCGTGGGAAGGTAAGTTTGCCACACTAGAGTATGATGCTGTAATGGAACAACGCAAAGATGTTGCGTTGACACTTGACTTGGAAGATGGTAGTAGTCATGTTCTAAGTGGTGCTGAAATTTACAAACTTATTTTTGACAGCAATCAACCTTGGATGCTTAGTGCAAATGGTACAATCTTTACTACAGAAGTAGAAGGTGTTATTCCAGGTTTGCTAAAACGTTGGTATGCTGAACGTAAAGAACTACAAGCAAAAATGCGCAAAGCAATTGATGCAGGTAATGAAACAGAAATAGCGTTTTGGGATAAACGACAGTTGGTAAAAAAGATCAACTTGAACAGTTTATATGGTGCTATTTTGAATCCTGGTTGTAGATTCTTCGATAAACGTATTGGACAATCAACTACACTTACAGGCAGGCAGATTGCAAAACATATGGCTGCGGAAGTCAACAAGATTATCACAGGCGAATATGATCACGTAGGTAAAGCAATTATATACGGTGATACAGACTCTGTTTACTTTAGTGCATATCCTGTGCTAAAAGACGAGATCAAGCAAGGTAGTATTCCTTGGGGTAAAGACAATGTTATTACACTATATGATCAACTGTGCGAACAAGCAAACACAACGTTCCCAGACTTTATGGCAAGAGCGTTTCATTGTCCAAGACCTCGCAGCGAAGTTATTGCAGCAGGTAGAGAAGTTGTTGCAGACACTGGCTTGTTTATTACAAAGAAGCGTTACGCAGTGCGTGTGTATGACTTAGAAGGTAATAGAACAGATAAAGACGGCAAGTTGGGTAAAGTTAAAGCCATGGGCTTGGATTTAAAACGTAGTGATACACCAGTGTTTATGCAAGATTATTTGAAAACATTATTGGACATGGTTTTAGATCTAAAGCCGGAAAAAGAACTGTTAGAATCTATCACTAATTTTAGACGTGAGTTCAAAGAACGTCCAGGTTTTGAAAAAGGTTCGCCTAAACGTGCAAACAAGATCGGACACTATCAGCGTCTTGAAGAAAAGCAAGGCAAGGCTAACATGCCTGGACACGTTAGAGCAAGTATCAACTGGAACACACTCAAACGCATGAATGGCGACAAGTATTCGCAAGATATTGTTGATGGTATGAAAGTTATTGTTTGCAAATTAAAACAAAATCCGTTACAATATACTAGTGTTGCGTATCCAACTGATGAATTACGTTTGCCAGAATGGTTCAAAGAACTGCCATTTGATGGCGATGCTATGGAAGAAGTTATTATCGACAACAAACTAGATAACTTGATTGGTGTGCTAAAATATGATTTAGAAAGCACAAAACAAAACAACACATTTAACAGCTTATTTGAATGGGGTGATTAATGAAAGTAGGATTTACATGTAGTACATTTGACTTACTACACGCAGGACATATTCAAATGTTACGGGAAGCAAAGGATAACTGTGATTATCTTATTTGTGGATTGCAGATGGATCCCAGTGTAGATAGACCAGAAAAGAATGCACCGGTGCAAACCATTGTAGAACGTTACACACAACTGAAAGGTGTAACTTATGTTGACGAAATTATTCCATATGGTACTGAACAAGATTTACAAGATATCTTGACAATGTACAATATAGATGTTAGAATACTGGGTGAAGAGTATCGTGAAAAGGATTTTACGGGCAAGGATATTTGCAAGAAGCGGGGTATCCAGCTACATTTCAACAAAAGAGATCACCGCTTCTCAAGCAGCGATTTAAGAAAACGAGTATGCGAAAGGGAAAACAATGCCACTACCTGAAGGACGTAAAGCACTAACAGACGACGATATGGTTATCTTGCTACACAATATGGCAAGATCAGTAGGTCAATTTGGCGCAGCAAATTTGGAAGAATCTGAAGTAAGACAAGTTGCTGACAGATTTAGTGAACTTGCAACGGCTGCAAAAATAGCACAGCATAAGGCAGTACAAGGCTAATGTGGACACTTTGGATTATTAGTAGCGTTATTGGTAGCGCAGAACCTAAATACACTCGATATGAAACTTTTGAAACTCAAAAAAAGTGCTTATTAGAACGAGCAGTACTTACTTCAACCTTTACACAAGGCGAAAGAGCATTTTGTGAGGGCCTAGATGAAAACTAGAGAAGAAGCATACGAAATTATTTGTGATCTAAATGAAGAAGCACATGCGGCTACTTACGATGCATGGGTAGAAGCAGATGATATGGAAGATGAAGATGAAGATATGGCTGAAGAAATGCGCGAAGATGCTTCTTATCAGCAAGCACACGAGTTTCGTGAAGCATTTCAAACACTAATGCCAAAAGACAAAGAAGCAGTCCTATATTATGTCAAACACGACGAAGACTTTGCTATGGAGTTCAACGCATGGTGGGGAACAGCAGATGAATAAATTTATTTTTGATGTAGACGGAACACTAACTCCAAGTAGACAAACTATAGATCCAGAGTTCAAAAAGTTTTTCCTACGATTTATAAAAGACAACAAAGTGTTTCTTGTTACAGGCAGTGATTATGCTAAAACAGTAGAGCAGCTAGGCGCAGATATTACAGAAAATGTTGTTACTGTTTATAACTGTAGTGGTAATGATGTTTGGTTCAAAGGCAAGCGTGTGAATAGCAAACCATTTGAAGCACCTAAAGAACTTTACGATCTAATGAATGGTTGGTTACAAGGTAGTCCATTTCCATTGCGTACAGGTAATCACATAGAAGAACGTGTAGGCACTATCAACTTCTCTATTGTAGGTCGTAACTGTACACTAGGTGAACGCAAACTGTATGTAAAGCATGATCTCGAAAATAGAGAACGTGAAACTATTGCTTTGCAAATCAACAGTGAGTTTCCAAACATTACAGCCGCAGTAGGTGGCGAAACAGGTATTGACATTTATCGCAAAGGCGGCGACAAAAGTCAAATACTAGAAGACTTTAATAAAGAGGATAAAATTTGGTTCTTTGGAGACCGTATGGAACCGGGTGGAAACGATTGGCCACTAGCAGCAAAACTCAATAAACAACGCTGCTATAATGTAAAAGACTGGCGTGACACAATAGAACGATTACAATATTTTCAAGAGGCAAAGATAGCAGCATGATTATTGCAGGGTATGGTTTTGTAGGCAAAGCACATGAATTATTATTCAAAGATCGTAGACGAGAAATACTAATTTACGATCCTCCTAAAGGTATGGAAGCAGACTTACAAAACACCAGTGCTGTAGTTGTTTGTGTTCCCACTCCACAGTCAGAGGATGGCACTTGTGACATGAGTGCAGTATATGACGTTGTAAGTAAAATTCATGAAACAACACCAGTATTGATCAAAAGTACAATCAGTTTACAAGGCTGGCAAGAACTAAAAACTAGATTTCCAGAACATAGACTGTGTTTTAGCCCAGAGTTTTTGCGGGCAGCAAACTTTATGAATGATGTAAAAGACCTAGACAATGTCATACTAAGCGGCGACACAGAATACTGGCGAGATCAATATGCATACAACTGGCCCAACATTAAAATCTATGTTGTAGATCCAGAAGAGGCTATTGCTATTAAATATTTCAGAAACGCTTTCCTTGCTACAAAGGTAAGTTTCTTTAATGAAATATATGACTTTTGTAAAGCATATGGAATAAACTTTGATCAGGTACACAAAGGTATAACAGCAGACAATCGCATTGGCGAAAGTCACAGTTATGTTTGGCCAGAAGAAGGCACAAGAGGCTGGGGAGGCTTTTGTTTCCCAAAAGACACAAGTGCGCTATTAAAAATGGCAGAAGAAAAAAATTTAAATCTAAATACACTACAAGCAGCAGTTGAATACAACAAAAAAATACGTTGACAATCAACAACTTAGGCAGTATAATAAAAAAACATAGGAGTATAATATGCAAGACATTCTACAAGACATTGTAAGCCACACACATTCGTTGGGCTTTATTACAACGCTGAAAGTTACAGCAGAAACAGAAACACAGATTGAATCAATGGCAGACGATCGCAGTGTTATTATGAGTGCTACAACACATTCTCCAGTTGGTGAATTTGTAGGCACATTTGGTATGCCAGACTTGGGTAAATTGAGTTATCACTTGAAGAATCCAGAATATAGAGAAAATGCAACTATCGAAGTTGTACAAGCAGAGCGTAACGGAGAAGTTATGCCAACACATATCCATTTTGAGAACCAAAGTGGAGACTTTGAAAATGACTATCGCTTTATGAACCGAGCGATTATTGAAGAAAAACTAAAAAGTGTGAAGTTCAAAGTAAGCACATATGATGTTGAGATTGAACCAAACATGGCAGCAATTGCACGTATGAAACTTATGGCAGGTGCGCACAGTGAAGAAACTGTTTTCCAAGTTAAAACAGAAGACGGCAACTTAAACTTTTACTTTGGTGACGAAGCAACACACGCAGGTTCATTCACATTTGAACACAATGTAGGCGGCACACTAACACATACTTGGGCGTGGCCAGTTGCACAAACTATTGCTATCTTGAACTTGGATGGTGATAAAACTATGAGCATCACAGACCAAGGCGCTATGAAAATTTCAGTAGACAGCGGCATGGCAAAATACGACTACATTCTTCCGGCACAACAAAAATAATGAAAACAAACCTTACTGAAACACAAAATGACTACGCTGTATTCTTGCCCAGTATCAGTGGCTTTTATGCTACATTTGTAGGCAAACAACGTTTTGGAGAATACGTTGATTACAACCGTGTTCCAGCAGGTATTGGCGAAGTAGAAGGTCTAAACTTTTTAAATCCAAATAAAGGAGCGTTCCAATACAAATGGGCGCTCTATTCTGCAGGACACGCAGAGCTTGATACAAACAAGTTCAGTGAAAAAGAAGATATGCTACGCAACCGAGATAGAGATAATTCATGGTTGCTAGGCGACTCAGGCGGTTTCCAAATTGCTAAAGGACTTTGGGAAGGTGATTGGACAGATCCAAATTGTCCAAAAGCACTCAAAAAGCGTGAACTGGTTGTAAACTGGATGGAAGAGTACATGGACTACGGAATGATGTTGGATATTCCAACCTGGACATTCCAAGATCCTAAAGCAGCAAAAGCAGCAAATATTCACAGCTATCAAGATGCTGTAGATGCTACACACATCAACGCAAAGTACTATATGGCTAACCGTCGTGGCAACTTTAAAGTGCTAAATGTATTGCAAGGTAGCAATCACGCTGATGCAGACCACTGGTACAACGAATTTAAAGATTATTGTGATCCAGCAAAGTATCCAGACACACACTTTAATGGCTGGGCTATGGGTGGTCAGAACATGTGCGATGTTGATTTGATATTGCGTAGACTTGTACATCAAATACACGATGGATTATTGGAAGAAGGTGTACACGATGTAATGCACTTCTTGGGTACAAGCAAACTAGAATGGGCTGTGTTACTAACAGATATTCAACGTGCAGTGCGCAAATATCACAACAAAAACTTTATGATCACATATGACTGTGCAAGCCCGTTTCTTGCTACAGCAAACGGACAAGTGTATCATACTATCCGTATTGAAGATCGTGGCAAGTGGAGTTATATGATGTCACCTGGTGCTGATGATAAAAAGTATGCAACAGACAGCAGAATGTTTAAAGATGCACTAGAAGCAGACGGCATACTAAAAGCGTTTGAAGATTCACCTATTAGTAAAGAATGCAAAGTCAGTGATATTTGTTATTACAAACCAGGCGACTTGAACAAAATTGGTAAAGAAGGTAAAACATCTTGGGACTCATTCAGTTATGCACTGCAAATGGGTCATAATGTTTGGATGCACATTGAAAGTACACAACGTGCAAACGAACGTTATGATGCAGGTGAGTTTCCATATATGTTGATTGACGAACGTTTTGAACGCATTGAGTTTAAACAAGTAGTTGATGAGATTTTTAGTTTGCGAGACAGACAAAAGAGTTTGGACTTGATTACTAAATATTCAAAATTCTGGATGCAGGTTATTGGAACTAGACTGAATGTTGGCAAAAAGACAGTAAACGCCAGCACAAAGTTTGGAGAACTATTTGAGGAGATCTAAATGTCAAGAGAAAGTTTACAGTCACACTTGGAATCACTTACTGTTAGGCATAGAGATTTAGACAACGAAATATCAGAACTCGAAAGACATTACAGTGTCAACGAAGAAGTACGAAGATTAAAAACACAAAAACTTTGGCTCAAAGACGAAATACACAGAATAAAACGTGACTTGGAAAAGTACTAATGGAATATGATAAAGATTTGCATTTACTCAATTTAGAAATAGCTTTGGAAGATCTAGATAAAATCATTGACAATATGAAGAAAAACGATTATAGTAAAGAACAGATCAACGAATATGTAAAAAAACGTTGGAATGTTTGGAACGAAATATATCAGGTGAAAAAACAATGAAACGAGATTACGATCAGGGTATTAAAGACGATGTAACTATGTTTGTAGGTACAGAAGTAGAACATACACCGCAGTACGGTAAAAAAACACTGTTTGTTGTGGGCATACAAAATCATAGTGACATTGTACACAGCGCAGAAATGCATGGGTGTAAGCACATTTACCTCGGTGCTAATATGAGTTTTAATGTCACTGACAACACAGAACGTCAATGGCAACCTTGGGAAGCCATGGTGTTTCCGTTGCTTAAAGAAGGATACTGGGTTACGCTGGATGTTGATGTGAGTCAAATAGAAGGATTACTAGAAACTGGCTTTACAGAGTACAATCGTTTTATTCCAATGATATCTGTTAAAATTCCGTATATTGAGCAGTTAGGTTATAATGCTTGTTTAAAAATTGATGACAAAGACTTTGACGCAAGCAATCCAGGTGTATGGGTTCATAAGGTGCATGATTTAAAAACACGTGATAGTTTTACTGATTGGTCTAAATACACCACAGACACAATCGTTGGTTGACAAAATGGCACAAGAACGTTATTATGATTATATGCTTAGGCGCAGTAGAGAAGAGGACGCAAAATTGACAGAAGCAAGTACAACTATCAATGTACCCATAACAACAGCAAAACGTAGTATTTGGGTAACCTTTACCAAAGAAGGTATCCACAAATATCCAGCAGCACTAGAAGATCCCAAACTTGCTACTGGTGATGAGTATGATGTAAGTTTCTTAGGATATCCGCATCGACATACTTTTCATTTTAAAGTGCAAATTGAAGTATTTCACAACGATCGTGATATTGAGTTTATTCAATTCAAGCGTTGGTTGGAAAACTTGTACAAAGATGATGTATTGCAGCTTGATTACCAATCATGTGAAATGATTTCAGATGCATTGTACACACAGATTAACAGCAGATACCCCGGCCGGTTTGTTGTTATTGATGTCGCTGAAGATGGCGAAAACGGCTGCCAAATTGTATACCCTAAAGCATAAAGGAAAAGGTATTATGGCTATCACTAATCCGGTAGTAAACAAAATTTTTAACGATCTTGAGGAACTGCATGATTTCTGCAGAACCGAAGGTTATCCTTTCAACCAAGCAGATTTGTACAAAAAAGATGCCCGTGTATGGCAGGCATTTACAAAGTACAAAAACTGGATCCGTGCGAAGAATCGCAACAAAGGACGTAATAATGCGTAAACTATTTTATATGGGCTTAGAACCATATGAAGGCAGGTACACACTACAGTTAGAAGAATGGTCTCGTCGTGCATTTCAACGACGTGGCATTGACTGGGTAAATGTGCCTGGCACAACTATTGATAATACAAAAGCAATTCAAGTAGGCCAAGTGTTAGATGCACATGGCCGTTCCTACTTTGCAATGTCGCAAATGATGAACTTGGTGCAAATGATGCGTAACGGTGAAGTTACAGGCAATGATGTTATTTTCTTTGAAGATATGTTCCAGCCTGGTATGGAATCGTTGCCATATATTATGGATCAGATTCCAACTGAACAACGCCCACAAGTTTGGATTCGTTGTTTAGCACAGGCAGTTGATCCAGATGACTTTGTACACGTTTGGGGTATGGGCAAATGGATGAGTTTGTATGAAGAAATGTGCAACGAGTTTGTTACAGGCGTACTAGCAAGTAATGAAGAAATGGTTGCACACATGAAGATTGCAAACTGGAAGGCTCCTATCTACAACATCAGCGGACTTGCATTTGATAAAACCGAAGTTGCGTTACGTGTAGGAGAAATCAACACTTGGGAAAAGCGTGATAATCGTGTAGTATTTGCAGCACGTTTTGACCAAGAGAAACAACCAGACTTTTACATGGATATGATTGAAGAATGGTATGGCACACCTGGTACAGCAGACGTAGAGTTTTGTATTGTACAAGGTGGACCATTACGCAGCAACAATCAAAAGTATATTGACCGTGCTAGAAAAATGGAAGAGCGTGGACAACTGACGATTTATGAAAACTTAAAAAAGAATCATTACTATGATATTGTAAATCGTAGTAAAGTATTGTTCAATTGTGCTTTGCAGGATTGGACTAGTAATACTGTGAGTGAAGCAGACGCATTAGGATGCAATGTGCTGTTTCCAGCATATCGCAGTTTCCCAGAAATCTTTGCAAATGATCATACACGTATGTATGTTCCTTGGAGTGTTGAAGATGCAATGAACAAACTAGGTCCATTGCTAGATGCACCACACAAAGATCTGGGCAAGGTGTCGGATTGGACTAGTGCGACCATTGATCGTTATATTGATATTATGCAAGGTAACGGTGAACAGTGGCGTAGAGACGATAACCGCTACAGAGATCACGTAGCAAGTAGGAAGTACTAATGAAAGAATATTTTAAATTTGAAGGAACGGCTAAACGCCAAGAGTATTGGGCAGTAATTGTACTATCAATTGTTGCTTATGTAGCAGGATTTATTGTGCTAGAAAGTGGTGCATTAGGTGCATTGATTGCACTTGTTATTTTTGTTGCTGCACTTTGGGCATTGATTGCTGTTACGATCAAGCGTCTCCGTGATGCAGGATTGAACACTTGGTGGACATTAGCTATTCTTGTTCCATACCTTGGAACAGTTGCAACAATTGTTTTTGGAGTCATCGGAAGTAAAGAATGAACTTCTTATCGTTTGTAAAACAACAACCTGAATTTTGGAAAGGCGCAGCAACTATTTTAGATGCTG
>Ga0222715_10003999_pt1 | contig 12998 bp, 11 predicted proteins | sample C33_9DmetaG_FD_165056 | JGI IMG/M metagenome (GOLD analysis project Ga0222715, IMG submission 165056) | Estuarine water microbial communities from San Francisco Bay, California, United States - C33_9D | ecosystem: Environmental > Aquatic > Marine > Unclassified | place: USA: California...
AACAGTAATGCGATGGTTTTGGGGTGATCGCGGGCACGGTCGGTCGGCGCGGTCGGTCGGTCGCGACGCCACGACGCGGCGCGCGAAGGCGCGCGCGCGCGATGGGGTGGTTCGCCGTCGCCGCGTCCGGCACGCCCGAGCTCGGGAACGCGTCGATCGCGTCGTTTCCGGGCGCGGTGAGCAAGCGAAAGCGCGCGTCCGCGCGCGCGCCCGCGAGCGGGGACGCGAAGACGATCCATCTCGTGCGTCACGGGCGCACGGAGATGAATGATTACCTCAGAGAGAACCACTGGGCGGACCCGGATTTCGTGGATCCGATGATGATCGACACGCGGTTGACGAGCGAGGGCGAGGCGCAGGCGCGCGCGCTGCGAACGATCGCGATGGCGCTGGATCCGGCGCCTGAATTGATCGTGGCGAGTCCGCTGCGGAGAGCGCTGCGCACGGCGGAGCTGGCGTTCGGCGTCGCGGGAGAAGACGCGCTCGGGGACGTCCCGCGCGTGGTGTGCGCGCTGGCGCGCGAGCGAGTGTTTCACGGGAGCGATATCGGGCGAGTCGCGCGCGAGATCGGCGAGGACCATCCGGATTGGGATTTGACCGAGTTGGGCGACGACGACGCGACGTGGTGGTACACGCCGGACGGGAAGGATCCGTTCACGACGGCTGAACTCGAGCCCGTGGACGTGTTCGAGGAACGAATGCAAGAGTTTCGACGGTGGTTGGACGCGAGGCCGGAGAAATCGATCGCCGTCATCGCGCATTGGGGGGTGTGTTACTCGCTCACGGGGGACGAGTTTCAGAACTGCGAGCTTCGCACGTTGGATTTCCACACCGAGTTAGACGTCGGAAACGGCGATTTTCAAAAGTTTGATGTATTTCTGCAGGACAATATCTGGGGGCAGATCGGGCGCGCGCTCGTGAGCTTCAAGAACAAATTATTTTAGGTTCCATTGTTTCTTTTACTTTTAATCAAACGTTAGCGTTAGATCAAGTCGTTCGAGAGCTACTTCGTCACCTTGTATTGCTTGATTTGCGCGAGCAACGCCTTGGCTTCGGCGTTGTTCTTGAAGTGATCGCGAACGGGCTGCAAAATAGCGTTAAGCATTGCCGCGAGAGACGGCTTCAAGTCGCCCGGGTGCACGGCACCGGAGACGTAGTCCGCCTCCAATTCATCGTACGTCTCGTACGTCTTGTCGCCGCCGTTCTCTTCCTTGCGCTTGAGCTCAAACTTGTTCGACCAAGGAATGATGACGTACTTGATGTACTCCATGCACGGGTTCCCTGCGATCTCCTTCTCCGGGCAATATGCCTTCTTGATCTTCGTGTTCACCTCTTGCTCGCTGTCCTCCATGAAAATTGCCGAATCCGGATCAGACTTGGACATCTTCTCTTGGCCTTGCTTCAATCCCATGAGCATGTGGTGAGACAATATGATGGGCTTGTTCTTGCGCTTGATGTCGTCGCAGTACTCTCTCGCGAGCATATTCACCTTGCGTTGATCCATCCCGAGCTGGCAGATGTCAGCCTTGAGAAAGAAGATGTCCGCGCACTGCATGCACGGGTAGAAAATTTGCGACGCCGCCAACTCGTCGCTCTCGCTTCGACCCATGATTTGCGAGCACCTCAAAATCCGCGCGAGCTTATTCTTACGCGCAATATCCAACACCAACGGCCAGTATTCATCCGCCTTCTTGTTAATCTCCTCGCTCGACCACACGAATTCGACGTGGTCCAAATCCATCCCAATCGCCTTCCACACCTCGACCATGTATTTCCCAACTTTTTGAATCTTCTTTAAATCCCCGCCCATCTTATTATTCATCAGCGCGAACCAATCGGCGACCCAAAATTTAAAGTGACATCCAATCTTCGTCAGTTTATTCACGTTCAGCGCCTTCATGACGCCCTGCGCGATGTGCATCCGGCCGCTCGGCTCGAAGCCGTCGTAGCACACCGGCATGGGTTTCTTCTCCAGCAGCGTCCGCAGTTCATCCGGCTGTATGCACTCCTCAGCGATCGTCAGCGCGAGCTCGAGCCGCGCGTCGAGCGTCATCCCGCTCGCCTCGTGCACGGGATTCGCCTTCGCCGCGTCACCACCGCCCTCGCCGTCGCCGCCGATCGAAACCTGCTCGAGCGCCTTCGCCGCGTCCTCCGCGTCGCCGGGCGCCATGATCGTCGCGCGACGGCCGCGCGACGCGCGCGCGCGTTTCTTCCGAGCGCTCGCTCGACGACGCGCGCCGCGGCGTCGATGTGTGCGGCGCGCGCGACGACGCGCGTCGGCAAACCTCTAGTCGGCAGTCGGCGACGCGATGGGACGACGACGACGACGCGCGGGCGTCGTCGCCGCGCTCGTCGCCGCGCTCGCGCGAGGCGCGACCGCGCGCGAGTTTCCCGAGACGGTCGGCGCGCGCGAGGCCGGCGCGGCGACGTCGCGCGCGAGAGAGAGAGACGACGCGCGAGCGACGTGCGAAAACGCGCACGTCGACGCGCGGCGCGTCGTGGACGATCGAGGGCGCGCGTGCGCGTGGTACGAAGTGGACTCCGTCACCGGGTGCTGCTCGACGACGACGGCGGCGGCGCGGTACGCGTGCGACGGGTGCGACGAGAGCGCGCGGTGCTGTCGAGATTACGAGACGTGCGCGGCGTGTTGTCAAGGACCGACGCACGACGTGGAAGCGGCGATGAGGCGACACGCGCGAGGGAGGAATCAAATCGCGACTGGATTTTTCGACGACGCGTTCGAGTACTGCAAGAGTCGGTGTCGAACGCAGCCGAGCGTGACGTTTCACGAGAACACGTACGCGTACGACACGGCGTATTGTTACGGCGACTACCCGGTGAACGAGGACCCAGTGCCGGCGAAGGGTAAGAAGACGTTCGCGGGTGACAGCGCGGACGAGTCGTGACAGCGCTGGAGTGCGCGCGAATTAGCGGTTGAATTTGTAATTTAAGTTTGTAGCTCGCCGACCTTCGCCGCACACGCCGACGCGACATGTCGCGCGCGCTCGCGCGTCGTCTCGCGCGAGCGCACTCGACCGTCGCCGACGGTCGCACGCGCGCCGTGCTGGCGCTCGGATCGAATCAAGGCGATCGCGTCGGGTTGTTTCGCGACGCGTTCGCTAAACTCAGGCGTGACCTCGGCTTCGAGCTTCACGCGCATTCCTCGCTCTACGAGACCGCTCCGGCGTACGTCGAAGACCAGGGAAAGTTTTTGAACGCCGCATGCGTCGGGTCTTTTCCCGACGACGTCGCGCGAGATCCGCTGGCGCTGCTGGATGGGCTGAAAGCCATCGAGGCGGCGCTGGGGCGGGACTTCGGGACGCGGCGATACGGACCGAGGCCGATGGATTTGGACGTCATATTTCACGGACAAGGCTCGCATACGTGCGACAGATTGACGGTACCGCACGCGCGCTACGCCGAGCGGCCGTTCGTGCTGGCGCCGCTCGCAGATTTGACGGGCGCGGCGACGGCGGCGACGACGAGCGACGCGACGACGGAAGGGCTGCTCGAGGCTCGGAGGATTTGGGACGGCACCGATGGCGAGGTCACCGCGATGGAAAGCGGTGATATAGCGCGCGTGATCCCGATGAAGGACGGATTGTGGAGTTGGGGGCGAGAGACGATGGTGATGGGAATTTTGAACGTGACACCGGATTCGTTTAGCGACGGAGGGTCGTACGACGGCGGCGTGGACGTGGCTGTGCGACACGCCAGGGAAATGGTCGCCGCGGGGGCGACGATAATAGACGTTGGTGGGCAGTCGACGCGACCAGGGGCGACGAGGGTGAGCGCAGAAGTAGAGAGTTCGCGGGTGATCCCAGTCGTACGCGCGCTCGCTCAAGCGTTTCGCGAAAGAGAAGACGTTTACATCTCTGTAGATACGTTTTATGGCGCCGTCGCGAGTGCGGCTGCGGACGCTGGGGCTGACATCATCAACGATGTCAGCGGTGGAGCGTGGGACCCCGCCATGCTACCGACGGTGGCGCGTTTGGAGAAGCCTCTACCGTACGTCGTCATGCACGTTCGAGGCGATCCAAACAGTATGCAGAGCGCGAAGAACACGACGTACGATGGACACATTTGTGACGAGGTTGGCGATGGTCTCTTGGTGACCGCGCGTCGATGTGTGGAGTACGGTATAGAGCCATGGCGTCTGTGGATTGATCCGGGCATCGGTTTCGCGAAGACGGGTCGTGCCAACATCGAGCTGTTGCGAGATTTGCCACGCGTTCGAAGCCGCTTAGCCCCATTAGGCGGAGCGCTTATGAACGCCCCGATGCTCGTGGGCGCGTCTCGCAAACGTTTCCTCGGTGAGATATCGGGAAGGTCCGAAGCGAGCGAGCGAGACGCCGCTTCCGTGGCGGCGCTCGTCGCCGCCGTTAGAGGAGGGGCGGACGTCGTCCGAGTTCATAACGTCGCCTTGTCCGCGGACGCCGCGCGAGTAGCCGACGCGCTTTGGCGATGATACGATTAGAACGGTTAGAAAATGTAATTTATGTTCGATAGCGATAGCGATTGTTTGTTCATGAAGGATTCGATTTCTGTAATATTTCACACTCGCTCTCGCTAACCAAGTCGTTTTCTAATGACGCACGAACGCAAATCTACATAGCGTCGTCATCTTCGATCTTCGGCGCCAGGAAGTACGAGACATAGCCAACCTCGGTGACGGCGTACTGCACGACGACCGGCAAGTTCGGGCTCAAGCGGATGATCACTTGATCGCACAACGGAGTCGCCTTGGTGAAAGAGTTCAAGTAGCGGAGCGCAAAGGTCAAGCTCACCGGCGCGCCGAGTTCGATGGCGATCATCTTGTCCTTGTCATCCTCGGAATTTTGGCGCACGGTAATGTTCGCTTCACCAATGTCACCCGTAGTAGAAAACTTCACGCCGTCCTTCGTCACGCTGATGCCCACCGTATCGCCGATGGACGCCAAGTCGCGGCAGATGCGTTGAAACTCAACCGAAGGCATTCTGAGCGTGACGTCATATTCCGTCTCCGGAATCCCCAAGTGTTCGCTGTCGATGTCCATGAGCTTCAATTCAAAGTCCGAAATCTTTTGTTGATCTGTCAAGCGTGAAAAGGTGTCGTCTCGTCAGTCGTCTGGCGCTTTGAACGTGTTCGCGCGTCGCCACGCTAATACACTCGTTCGTTCGCGCGCGCGCGTCACCACGCACCCGGAGATTCAAACATGAACGTCACGGTATCACCCGCGTCATCCGCCTTCATCGTGATCGCGTCATCGTTCCCGGCGCACTTCAACATCTTCGCCTGCGAGGAGTTTAAAATCAAACCACGGAAACTCGTCAGTCGACTGCATCGCGCGCGTTCACCTCGCGCGCGCGCGCGTCACCGCCCGCGACCGCGCCGTTCGACCCAAACAATTTTTATTCACCGTTACGCGTCCACCCGTCATCCACGCGACGTCACGCGGCGTCACCCACGCGCGGCATCGCGCGCGCCGACCGCGCCCCGCGAACGACCCGATCGCGCGTGAAATCGCCTCAAGCCGCGCGCGTGCGCGCCGCGACGCCCGCTCGACGACGCCGATCGACGCACCATATTCGCCAGGTTCATCCCCATCGTCAACGCGCGATCGCATCGGTAGTGCTCGAAGCCATCGGCGTGAAGCTTGAGCGAGACCAACGAGACGTGGCTCGAATCCATGGCTTGGAGTTTGAAACCTTCGACGGGGTCGGCCTCGAAGTTGGCGTCGGTGACGAGGTCCTTGACCGAGTCGAGGACTTTCTTGAGCACGGCGCCTTGCTTGATTCTGGCTTCGAACATGGTCGCAGTGGGAGGTGGGGTGTGAAGTATCGCGCGATGGGACGCGCGGTGACAGCTGAAAAAATTTGAAATTTAAAGGCGCGCGAAAGCGAGGAGAGCGCGAGAGGCGAACGCGCGAGGAAGCGTGGATGACTATGTATATTACGTCCGACCAGAAGATGAGAGCAAACACACACGGAAACACCGCTGGCGCGCGCTAACGGCGTCGACTCGCTCGAGACGCGCGCTCGCCTCGAACGAACGCCCAGCTCGCGCGTACGGGCCGGTCCAGCACCGTCTCGCCGTCCATGCCGTCGATCGCGGCCTGCGCCTCGGCCTTGGTGTCGTACTCTACCAATGCGTAACCTTTCACGTATCCCGTGCGGCGATCGAGGTTCAAGTGGAGGTTTTTAATCTCTCCAAAGTCCGCGAACGCCTCGTACACGTCGTCCTCCTGCGCCTCCTCGTGCACGCCCGTGACGAGCACGATCCAACCTTGCACCGATCGCACCGGATCGTTCGGCCCGCCCGCGTCGGCGTCGTCGTCGCCCATGACGTCGTAATCGCCTCGCGCGTAGTCACGATCGGCCCGTCCTTCATCGAATCCTCGTCCCTGCGCGTCGTCGCCGTCGCGTTCGCGTTCGCTCGTCAGTCTCGCCGTCGCGCGTCGTCCTCGTCCTCGTCCTCGTCGTCGCCATCGCTCGCAAACGCGCGCGCGCCGTCGCGGCGTCACCATCGCGCGTCTCCACGCACCCGTCGTCGTCGCCCGTCGCGTCCATCGCCGTCGTCTCGTCGCCCGTCGCCGCCGTCGTCCTCGCGCGAAATTTGCCCATCCTCCATCCCGCCGTCCCCTCGCCCTCGCGCGCGCCCCGTCCCGTCGCGCGATCGTCCGACCGCGTCCGCGTCTCACCGCGCGCGCGCTCGCGCGTCCGCGCCGTCCCTCGCGCCCGCGCGACGCCGTCTGTCGTCACACGCCGACGCGGTCGCCCGATGCCGTCGCGCGCGTTTCTCCTCCTCCTCCTCCTCGCGTTCGCGCTCCCGCGCGCCGCGCGCGCCGCGGTGACGTACGTCAAGCCGCACTACGCCTACGTCAGCGAGTGGTCGCCCGCGAGCGACCGCGCGGCCGCGGCGAGCGCGCACTCGGCGGCGATGGGCGTGTACTCGACCGCGCTCGAGAACAATCCGCGCATGAAACCGTCGCGGTATTAGTCGTTCGCCGTCGTCGCCGTCGCCGTCGTCGTCGTCGAGCGCGTCGCGCGTTGTAGTTTTATCGATAGCTCGTCCCGAGCGCGCGCGCGCCGCGACGCGCGCGTCGGCGTCGCGCGCGCGCGGGCCGCGGGATCAACGGACGGGGCCGCGGTGCGTCTTCGCGCGTGACTGTTTGCGCGTACGCGTTCGGACATTCGGACGTCCCGGCGCGCGTCGACGTCGTCGCGTCGCGCCGCAGACGACGACGACGACGACGACGACGACGACCATGTCGAGCGCGACGGCGCCGACGCGCGGCGCGCTCGCGCGACGATCGACCGCGCGCGCGCGACGCGCGACGACGACGCGCGCGCGCGCGCGACCCGCGACGACGGACGCGCGCGAGGACGCGACGCCGACGCGATTCGCCGGCGCGGCGCTCGCGTGCGCGCTCGCGCTCGCGGCGCCGGCGCGGGCGGAGATGCGACTGCCGCCGATCGACACCGATCCGAATCGGTGCGAGCGCGCGTTCGTGGGGAACACGATCGGACAGGCGAACGCGGTGAGCGACAGAGTGCTGGACCTGCGAAAGTGCGACTTGGCGAAGACGGACATGTCGACGAAGACGCTGTCGGGGGCGTTGATGGTGAACACGAACGCGAAGGACGCGAACATGCGAGAGACGGTGATGAGTAAGGTGTATGCGCCGGATGCGAATTTTTCTGGGGTGGATTTTACGAACGCGGTGATTGACCGCGCGACGTTCGACGGGAGCGACATGATCGGGACGAACTTCACGAACGCCGTCATCACGGGGGTGAGCTTTGAAAACGTCGATCTCACGAACGCTGATTTCACCGACGCGCTCGTGGGGAAGGAAGATGTGAAGCGTTTGTGCGAAAATCCCACGGTAGTGGACGAAACGCGCATGCAGGTCGGCTGCAGAAACTAGCGAGGTCGAACGGATAAGCGCGCGCGTCTTTGTAAGTCTGGCTTCAATTTTTCATTAAAACGGGCGACTGTCTATATAATGCTGCGCGCCGCGTCGTAATTACAGGGTTTCGTAGAGCGTTTACCATCCTGATCGGCGACCGGCGGCCTTTTCGCGCTCGCGCGCGGCGCGGGCGATTTCCTTCGCTTCGGCGGTGGACATGCGCTTGCGCGTGGCGCGTTCCGGAAGCTTGACGCCGTTGGCGCGTTGGAACTGAAGCACCTTGTTCATGAGCGCCATGCGGTCGGAGCCGGAGTATCGGTCGACTTCCTTGCCATCGGCGTAGAAAACGAAAGTCGGAACTTCGGTGACGTTCATGGACTTCATCAACGCCGCGGACTCTTCGTTCGCGTCGCCGATAAGGCGTGCCCAGCGCGTCGCCCCGGCGGTGTTCTTGGCCAAAGAAATGATCGCCGGGAAGATGTGCATGCATCCCACCGGGGCGTTCTTTTCGATGGAAACGTCGACGACGGCGAGCTGCTTTTCGCACGGCACGGAAACCGGCGCGACCAAGCCCGCGACGTCTTGTTCCGGCGCGCACGAAGCCAGGAACCCTTCCAAATCCGCCGCGCTCTGCACTTCTTGAATGTACTCGGTCGTCTTCATACCACCCGCACCGGTGTTGCCGTAGTACAACACGCCCTCGGCGATCTTTTCGTGCGATCCAGCGCCCGCACCGACGTGTTCCCACATCAATTCACCGTGCTTGTAGTACTGGTACGTCGGGAACTGGTGCACGCCGAGGTCCTTGGCGAGCGCTCGCGCGTCCTCGTGTCCGACGACGTCGAGCTTCAAGAACGTCACATCTTCCGCCTCGCGAGCGATGCGCGCCAACGACGCGCTCAATTGCTTACACGACGCCATCTTCGCGTCGGATCCACTCCACGCGCTCTCGCCCGCGTAGCACTCCTCGTCGCTCTCGATCGCGAGCATGACGAGATCATCCCCCGCGAGCGCCAACGCGGCGTCCAATTCCGCACTGTTCGAGATTTCTTTCGTTCGTTCGAGCACTCGCGCGGTCTCGCTCGCCCGTCGTTCGTTCCCCGCGTCCGCCATCGCTCGCACGACCCGCGCCGCGCGCGTTCGCCCCCGCGCGGGCGTCGTTCGTCGCGTCGATCGCACCGTCATCGCCGCGGTCGTCCCTCCCGTGCGCATCATCGCCTTCGCGTGCATCGTGCGCGTCGATATCGGTCGCGAGTTCGCGCGAAACGACGGACTAAATTCTTTAGAGTCTCTCGAGCGCGCGCGTGCGGTCGAGCGTGCGTCGCGCGTCGCGGTGTGCGCGCGATGGCGTCGAGATCCGAGCCCCCGTCGCGTCCACGTGGCGGTGTGAGACTCGACACACGGATCATTCGAGTTGGATAATCCGCACCGCGCGCGCGCGCGTCCGCGGCGCCGCTCGACGACGCGAACGCGCGCGCGACCGCGTCGACGCGCGCGAACGTCGACGCGCGATGCGCGCCGCGCGCGGTGACGGTCTCGCGGCGCGACGCGCGACGACGGCGACGGGACGCGCGCGAGACGGGCGCGGACGTCGACGCGCGACGACGCGAAGCGCGGCGACGACGCGCGACGCGACGCGCGGGAAGGGGGACGCGGACGTCGTCGTGATCGGGAGCGGGATCGGAGGGCTCACCGCGGCGGCGATGCTGGCGTATTACGGGAAGAAGGTGCGAGAGGGTGGGCGAACGCGGACCGCGGACGACGCGGACGACGCGCGAGACGCGCGAGACGAGCGACTGACGACGGTGAGCCGCGGTCGGAACGAACGATCAGGTGATCGTGGTGGAATCGCATTACGCCGTGGGTGGTGCCGCGCACGGGTTCGCGCGGAAGACGGCGCGAGGGGAATTTAAGTTTGACACCGGGCCGAGCTTTTTCGCCGGTTTGACGAAGCCGAACGCGTTGAATCCGCTGGCGAGCGTGTTTCGCTTGCTCGGGGAGGAGTTGGAGACGGTGTCGTACGATCCACTTGGGACGTTTCACATAGAACCTGACGCTCCGGGTCTTCGCAGGCACGCGGATCTGGCCAAGCTCGTGTCGGAGGTGAGGCGGTTTTCGCCACGAGGCGCCGAAGAGCTCGAACGGGCGGTGCCGAAGATTCGGACGATGTACGCCTCGCTCAGCGGTCTGCCCACCACGGCGCTTCGCGCGGATTGGAAGGTGGCTCTCATGATCTTGAGTCGATACATGAAAGCCATGGCGGGCCTGGGTCCGTACTCGGGCGTCCTGCCGCAGCCGACGGTGAAACTTTTAGATTTTCTGGATATTAAAGATCCTTGGATGCGCTACTTGGCCGATTTAGAGTGCTTTTTGTTGAGCGGCGTGGATGCGAGCGGTACGGTGAGCGCCGAGTTTGCCGCCGTATTCGGGGCGAGCGATAGTTTGGGCGTGAGCGAGTTTCCTCGCGGCGGCGCCGAGGAAATCGCCAAGGCGCTGCAGCGAGGCTTGGAAAAGTACGGCGGCGAGGTTCGTCTGAAGACGCACGTGGATGAGATCATCGTAGAAAATGGCACTGCGGTGGGCGTCAAGTTAGCGAACGGTAAGGGAGAAGTGCGTGCTCCGATCGTGCTCTCGAACGCGAGCGTGTGGGACACGTACGGAACTCTCCTTCCGAAAGACGTCGCGCCGGCGACCGAGACGCGGGAAGCGATGGAGACGCCTTACAGCGAGTCGTTCATGCATCTCCATCTCGGCATCGAGGGCGAGGGCTTAGACTTCACCCACACCGGTGGTCATCACGTCGTGGTGTTGGACAAGAGTAAACCGATCTCACAACCCGGGAACGTGTGCATGATTTCAATCGCGAGCGTCTGGGAGCCCGACATGGCGCCGGCTGGTTGCCACTGCGTGCACGCGTACACCATGGAACCTTTCGAAGGATGGGAAGAGCTCAAAGCGAACGACAAAGAGGCGTACGAAAAGCGCAAGAAGGAGGCTTCGGATAAGTTATACGTCGCTCTCGAGCGCGTGATCCCCGACGTTCGCGATCGCGTGATCCTCGAACTCGTCGCCTCGCCGGCGACGCACAAATCTTGGCTCCGTCGTCACAAAGGCACGTACGGCGCCGCCATTCGCGCCCCCGCGATGTTCCCCGGCCCCACCGTCGCTGGCGTCAAGAACCTCTACCGCGTCGGCGATTCCGTCGCCCCCGGCGTCGGCGTCCCCGCCGCCGCCGGTTCCGGCGTCATATGCGCCAACACCCTCGCGTCCCTCGACGACCACTTCGCCTGCCAGGACCGCATGGACGCCTTAAACGCCCGATGATGTCATCAAATTCACGCTCTCGCGCCCTCGCGCGTCCCGCCCTCGCGCGGTTCCGCCGGTTCCCGCGTCTCGCCGTCCGCCGACCGACCGACCGAGCTCGTCCGCCAGCTGGCGGCGAGATCTCCTTTTCAAACGCGTCTCGCGGCGCGATATTGCGTATTTAACCCGTATCGAGCGCCGTGAAGAGACATCGCTCGGTCGTCACGACGCGAAAAGCGCGCGAAAAAGTCGCGATTTTTCGAACGCGGCGGCGTCCGACCGGCGCGGCGTCGCCACTGCGCGACGACGTCGACGACGGCGATGCGCGCCGTCGCTCGAGGCGCGACGCGCGATCGCGCGACGACGGCGTCGGCGTCGACGTCGTCGTCGACGACGCGCCGACGCGTCGCGGTCGCGGCGCGCGCGGCGCGCGACCGACGCGCGACGACGCCACCGCTCGACGATCATCGAGGCGCGCGAGAATCGACGCGCGAGCGCGCGCGGGACAAGCGCGAGGACGAACGCGCGACGCTGATCGCGCGATCGCTGATGCGGGACGACGAACGAGCGGGAAGCGCGGCGCGGTGGGCGCGGACGCGGTCGAGGAAGGGACGATGGCGATTGGACGACGACGGCGGGATCGCGGCGGGACGCGCGAGACGGACGGGCGAACGCGCGAGCGGACGAGGACGAACGACGGAACCGAGGGCGAGCGGAGGACAGTTCGCGCCGCCGGGAGACGTGGTGACGAAAAGCGTCGAGACGCTGGACGTCGATGGGGAAGTGATGGGAGACGCGGACGTGATTGAGGCGATGACGGCGACGGCGACGGCGAGATACGCGGAGACGCTGATGAGGCGGAGTCGAAGTCACGCCATCGAGAGCACGTTTTTGGATGATTTCGTGGACGTGACGTGCGATATCGACGACGTGGATTGTGCGGAGAAGCAGTACACGAAGCGCGAGGAGCTTTGGAGGGCGTGGAATAAGGCGAACGAGGGGGTGTCTAAACGAACGCGGGGGTTGGTTTTGTTCGCGTTTCTCATGGCGGGTTTCGGGGCGAACATCACGTTGATTAAAATCGCGCAACAGGAGATGTCCACCGACTTGTTCGCCGCTTTGAGATTCACCGCGGGGTCGTTGGTGTTCGCGCCGTTCTTAAAGTACGCGCTCAAGGACGATCGAATCGTTCGAGGCGGGTTCGAACTCGGGTTGTGGGTGTCGCTGGGATATTATTTGCAAAACATCGGCGTCGAGCTCACGGACGCGGCGAGAGCGAGTTTCATCAGCTCGTTCACCATCATCGCCGTCCCGATCATCGCTGGGTTATCTGGTCGATCGGTTCGCTCGCAAACGTGGATCGCCACCGCGATCGCGGTCGCGGGTTTGGCCATGATGGAGGACCTCGTCTCCGTCCCGGGCGTCGTCGACGCCGCGACGGCGACAGCCGTCGCCGACGTCGTCGCGGGCGACGCCCCGGCCTCGCTTCGTGGCGACCTGTACACTTTAGGATCGGCGTTTATCTTCGGTGTACACATATTCCGCACGGATTGCATCTTCAACGGGGTGTATTTGAAGCACAAAGAGTCCATGGGTTTGGTGTGCATTCAGATGCTCACCGTCGTCACCGTCTTCTTCGGGCTGTTGGCTCGAGACTACCTCAACTGTGATTGCGACTTGGGAGCCATCTTAGGCGTGAACTCCATCGCAGAGATCCCTTGGGGTTTGATCGGTTTCGTCGGCGTCGTCACCACCGCCGGTTGTATTTACCTCGAGACCGTCGCTCTGACGTTACTCGCGAGT
>Ga0222715_10004002_pt1 | contig 12986 bp, 9 predicted proteins | sample C33_9DmetaG_FD_165056 | JGI IMG/M metagenome (GOLD analysis project Ga0222715, IMG submission 165056) | Estuarine water microbial communities from San Francisco Bay, California, United States - C33_9D | ecosystem: Environmental > Aquatic > Marine > Unclassified | place: USA: California...
GAGCGCGGGATCGTCGTCGTCGTCGGTCGTTCGCGCGCGCGCGCCATTGCCCGTCGTTCGTTCGTTCGTTCGTCGCCGGGCGTCGCCGCGACGCCGCCGCCGCCGTCGACGTCTCGCGCGCGCACGCGCGGTCTACGCGCGCCCGTCTCCGCGGTCGCGGTCGCGCGCCGCGTCATCGTCGCGCTCGCGCTCGCGTGCGTCGCGCGCGCGTGGAGCCGCGGTGGAGCGATGTCGGCGGTCGGCGGCGCGGGCGCGGGCGCCGCGGCGGTGTCTCGCGCGCGCGCGGTGTCCAAGACGGTGCTCTCGCGCGAGCAGAGCGAAGGACGCGGGGCGCGCGTGCGGCGGTCGATCGGGAACGCGCAGGTGAGGAACTTTGACCCGTTTTTGATGTTGGATGAATTCGCGGTCGGGCTGCCCGCGGGATTTAGCGATCATCCGCATCGAGGGATGATCACGTGCACGTATGTGTTGCCGAAGAGTCGCGGGTTCATGGATCACGAGGATTCGATGCTGAATGCGGGGCGGTTGCGAGCGGGGGATTTGCAGTACATGAAGGCGGCGCGTGGGATTTTACACGCCGAGGTGCCGGCGAGCGAGGACGTCTGTCACGGGCTTCAGCTGTGGATCACGCTTCCCGCGGCGCACAAGATGGATGCGCCCGAGTATCAGGAACTCAGAGCTGATGAGTTATCGAGGGCGTCTTGGGATGGCGTGGACGCCATCATCATCGCTGGCGAGGCATTTGGTGTGCAGTCACAAGTGCGCACAAAGGAAACGCCCGTGCATTACATTCATTTTGCCATGGCACCAGGGTCGGAGTTGAGACAAAAGGTGCCGCCGGGATGGAATTCGTTCGCGTACACGCTCGAAGGCTCGGCAGATTTCGGCGACGGGTCGCTCATCGGTCCGCACCACACCGTGATGTTTACCAATAACGACGGCGAAGACGGCGTGATTGTCAAGGCTGGACCGAGTGAACGCGCGGAATTCGTGCTCATTTCTGGCCAGCCCGTGGGCGAACCCATCGAGCAACACGGGCCATTCGTGATGAACACTCGCGAGGAAATCAACCGCGCGTTTGCGGATTTCCAAGGCGCGAAAAACGGATTTGAGTCCGCGCGCGGGTGGCGAAGTGAAATTCAGTATAGAATTAGATAGCATCCGTTCACGCGATGAATACACTCTGTTACGCAGTGTGTCATCTTTTGAACGGTGTATTATATATACACAGCACACTTGATAAACGTGAACGTGTCCCAAGCCTCACTCGCCGACTCACTTCAGCGTCTGCGAGCTCATGTCCAGCGCTCGTCTCGCCCGTCGCGTGGTCTCTAATGCCCTCGCCGCGCGCGGTGTGTTCCCCGCGATGACGCGCACGGTGACGTCGTCTGCGACGTCCGCGACGCCGCCGTGTTGGAGCTGCGACGCCGAGCGTGTAACGGTTCGCCCAGGCGAGGCGTATGACTTTTTTTGCGCGTCGTGCGGGGCGATTCAGCCCGCGCCGTCGTCGTCGTCGCCGACGGCTGGTGGCGTGGATTATTTTCAACTCCTTGGCGTGTACGTGTGTGCGCGAGTCGCGTGCGTGGAGGCGAATGACTGACTGTTGTGACTTTCGCGTAGGCTGCAAAAGTTTGACGTGGACGCGTCCGCGCTGGAAGACGCGATGAAAGCGCGACAAAAGGTGCTCCATCCGGACAAGTTTAGCACGAAGAGCGAGAAAGAGAGACTGTATAGCGCGGAACAAGCGTCGGCGGTGAATGAGGCGTATGGGGTGTTGCGGGATCCATTGAAGCGGGCGCAGTACATTTTGCAAGCGCGCGGGTGGGGCGTGACTGAGCGAGACGGTCGGGATCGTCCAGTGGATCCGGAGCTGTTAATGGAGGTTATGGAAGCGCGCGAGGCCATTTCGGAGGCAAGTGGAGATGTAGATCGTCTGCGTTCGATGCTGCGCGAGTATGGGAAGAAGGTGAGCGATTGTATTGAACGCGCGCGCGACGCCCTGGACGCCGAACCGATGGATGGCGAAAAAGCGAAGGACGAAGTCGTTCGTCTCACGTACTTTGTGCGCATCGTGGACGAAGTGAAATCACTGATGTGAGTCTATCGCATTTACATAGAGAGCTATTATTAGAACGTAATTAGGTTATCGTTGTTTTTAGCGTCGAGCGAGCTGGAATCGCTGCCGACGACGCCGCGGCTCAAGCGTTTTATTTGAGCTTCACAAATTTCAATTCCAGCTTGGAACTCCGGGTAAGTGACGTAACGGACACCTTCGCGCTCATGTATGTGCTGCTCCGATTGAGCCTCGCCACGTGAGTTCAAATCGCGCATGTATACCGTCTCCATCTTTGTACAACGATCGTCGACGTAATCTCGAATGTCGGTGAGCAACCGTTTCGCCTTTGATCGATCCGTCTTTTCCCAATCGTACGACTCTTGCAAAGCCTCTACGCGCGCCGATATCTCTCTAAACATATCATTCACCGCCGTCGTCGATGGACGATCCTTCAAAGTTCGCTCCATGCTTTGATGCATGCTATGAATAATCACTTCTTGCTGCTCTTGCTTTTTGACGACGGACGAGACGAGTGAATCCACCGTGTCCACTGAAGCCTTGGTATCGAGTACGCGCGCTAAGTGCGCGATTCGCGATTGTAGCGAACCAGATGGCGCGTCGATGTCAAAGTGCACGGCATATTCTACCGCGTGCGGTGTCAATGCCGATTTTGATGGCGTACTGAGAGGAGACATCGGAGGAGTATTCGCGTCGTACCCGCGTCCGCTCGGCGCGCCAAAGATAGCTTCTTGAATGGGCTGCAAATCTCTTCGAATAGACTGGTACGTTCTATCAGATGTCGCGCGTACGTCTTCGCGTAAATCTTTTTCGAGCGCAGCCAGAGTCTTGAAGACGTTCTTTTCGATGGCTGCCAACGCGGTGGCGTGTGCCTCGGCGATGGGCTTTGCAGACGCTTGCTCAAGCTTTCGGGAAACCTCGACAGATTCTACCCTAAGTTCGCTCGCGGCAATACGTGATTCAAATCGTTCAAATCGCTCATCCAAGCGATCGATTCGTGTTTTCACGGAAGCATCCTGAATTCCCCTTGTAGCTTCGGCGTCGCCGAGCACGCGCTTCATGGCGCGCGTGTGCTCCTCTGAAATCTTTGACAACATGTCCACCGCGTGCTTCTCAGTGTTGCGCACCGCCCCTATGCTTTCTTCTCGAGCTTCTGCGATGGTTACGTACTGCTTGTTGATCCACTCCTTCATCTCATCCGCGCGCTCGGACGCCGCCTTGACTTGCGCGATGCTCGATAGCACGTTTTCAGAAAACGCGTTACTTTCATCCTCCGCCTTTTTCATCGCCGCCTCGGCCAAAGCCACACACTTGCGCGTCTCGTGTGATGCTCGCTCAGCGTTGCGTGCCGTGGCGCTATCGGTAGATGACTCAATCTCGCGCATTCTATACTTGATGACCTCGTTCACCGTCGCCTCAGCCTTTTCACCGACGCGTTCGACCACTTTAGCGCCCCATTCTTTGAGCTGCGCCGCGAGCGTCTCACTTTGCTCTTGTACCAAGTGCGCGTGTCGCTCTGATGTCGACGCAATTTCGTCACCTAAATCTGAAACGCGTCGCACATCGTTCTGGATTTGCGCCAATACTTCGCGTCCTTTCGCGTCGATGCTCGCGATGAATTCAAGCGTCTCATTCTCCATGTTTTCTGATTTTTTCACCACATCTTTAAACTCGGTGTACGTCTTACGCATGTCCTCTGTCCGCTCACGCACGCGTTTGACATCTTCGCTACAGTCTTCGCTCAAGCGCTCGACATTTTCATTAAGCTGTCGAACCTCTGCGAGCGCTTCGCTAACAAAGGCGGCGTCTTGCGTCGCGCGTTGCGTTCTCGCCTTGATAATTTCCATCTCACTCACCACCGATGGTATGTCAGCCGCCGCTAACGATAGCGCCGTTTGATTCGTGCTCAGTCGTGTTTGCTGCACCTCGACTTCGAGCTCGTGCACGAGCGTCGTGACGTCGGCGACGCTTTCCACGACGCTTTCCAAACGCGCGTCCAACGCCGCCGCCGCCGCGCTCGCCCCTTCCGTCGCCTTCACGCCGATTTGCGTCTCGAGCTCAAATAAATCCACCGCAATTTTACTCGCAGTCGACGCATGCAACGCCTCGAGCTGTGTCACGCGCTCAAGCGTCGCTGCGTGGATCGAACGCGACGCGTGCAGCTCATCTTTGAGTCGCCGCACCGCGTCCTCGAGCGCCTCCACGCGCCTCTCCGACGCCTCCTGCCTCGCCTCTGCCAGCTCAAGTTTCAACGCATCGACCTCATGCGTCAACGTCTGCGTCATCGCCGTCGCCTCGAGCGCCTTACCGCGACCAGTACCGACGTCGTCCTCCTCGTCATCGTCTTCGCGCGCGCGACGCCGTCTCGCCTCCGCCTCATCCATCCTCAACCTCACCCCCTCAATCGCCTTATCGTGCCTCCTGAGCACGTACGCCACGCCCTCCACCGCTCGTCGCACGCACGGCCGCACGTCCCGCCACTCACGCTCCCCACGCGCGACGTCATCCACGCGCAAGAAGTCATCCACCGCGAACCAGCGGTGTTCGTTGGTCGCCATCGTCGCCGATGCCGTCGTCGGCGTCGTCGGCGTTCCCGCGACCGCAGCCGCGGGGCGAGACGCCGCGAGCGGCGGCGACGACGACGGCGGCGACGACGTCCGCGGCGCGTACACCCGCGGCTCCATGCGCGTCGCGCTCTGGCGACGCCGCGCCGCGGAGGCGCGCGCGCGAGTGTATCACAGTCGTCAAAAACGGACCACGCGCCCATGTATGTACCCCATGTGCCCGAGTATCATACAATTGATAGATCTTTGTTGAGTACAATACATGAAGCACCACTGCGTGTGTACCCTCCCCCCAGTTGACTCAAGAATGACCATTCAAGCGATGACGATTAATATCGCTCGCGAAAAAGGGGCCTCCAAGGGGCGGTTATCCGCATCGCCGCGATCAATCGCCCGCCGACGCCATTCGACGACGCGCCCGGGGTCACCCACCGCGCACACGTGACGTCCATTTTTTCGTCGCATTTCACCCACCCGCACACGCACACCATGTCGACGGCGTCCATGACGAGCGCTTCGATCGCGCGCCCGATCGCGCGCGCCCCCTCGCGACGTCAGCGATCGGGTGCCGTCGTCCGCGCCGCGGCTGCGACCGCCGCCGCGCCGGGGTGCACGCGCGTGAAAATTGATGAATTAAAATCGACGTGCTCGAACGCCATCATGGGTCAAGGGTACGATGCGGAGGAAACGCGCGCCATCATGGAGGTGCTCATGTACGCGCAGTTGCGCGGGAATAATCAAGGCATCATCAAGGTGACGACGAACGGTCTCGCGCGCGCGGCGGATGCTGTGCCGATGAAGGTTGACACGGAAACTGCGTTGTCGGCGCATATTGATGGTGGTAAGCAACAGGGGATGTTGGTGTTGAATAAGGCGACGGAGATGGCGTTGGAAAAGGCCAAGGCGAACGGGTTCGGCATCGCCGGGACGTGCAACACGAGCACGTCGACCGGGGCGCTCGGATATTATTGCAAGAAGATTGCCGATGAGGGTTTGATTGCGATCGCGATGGCGCAATCGCCGGAGTTTGTTGCGCCGACCGGGTCGAAGCAGGCGATTTTCGGGACGAACCCGATTGGTGTGGGTATTCCGTCCAAGCGCGGGTCGATGGTGCTCGACATGGCGACGTCGGCGTACTCTTGGTTTGGTTTGCTCGAAGCGCGCACGGCGGGGCGATCTATTCCGGAAGGCGCGGCGCAAGATAAGAATGGTGTGATGACGACCGACCCGAATGAGGCGCTCGAGGGTGGTGCCATTCGCCCGTTCGATGGTGGGTACAAGTCGTCCAACTTGTCGCTCGTCGTCGAACTTCTCTCCGGTCCGCTCGTCGGCGCGGCGATTAACAACAAGCTCAGCACCAAGAACTGGGGTAACTTGATCTTCGCCATCGACCCGAAGTTGCTCGGTAACGCCAACTTCGAGGAAGAAGCCGCGTTCGTATTGAACCGCGTGAAGAATGCCGAAAAGCAACCGGGTGTGAATGAAATTTACCTTCCGGGCGAGCGCGGCGACGCCATTGCGGCGAAGAACGAAGCCGCGGGCGAGATTGACGTCGAGTCCAACTTGTGGAACAACTTGAAGAAGTTGTCCGATGAATTCAAGGCCAAGTAAATCTGCATTGATCCGTATGGGAAACATTTTACAACATTTTCAACAAGCCGCCAAAGCCCGCGCGTTTGCATTCATCGCGCGTCGACGTCGGCGTCCGGCTGATTCCACCAGCGGCACCGCAGCGGCGCGTTTGCTATAACCTGTCATTTTAATACAAATCACAACACAAGCACGCAAATGATCACCGAACCTCGAACACTAACGCGCCGGCGCGCGGCGTGATGACGTCTTTCAGAGGACTACGAGAGCGTTCGCCGTCGTCTGCGACCTCCAAACCCTCAACTCCGCGCCACTTCAACGCACGCCAGCGCCGCGACTCGATCTCACGAGCGCGTCAGACACGCGCGTAGGCGAAGAGAGCGTACCACATGTCTCTCTCTTTATCATTGACGGCTGCATCGCGCGCCGCGAACTCGAAACACTCGTCATCGCCAGAGCAAAGACAGCGACAGCGCGCGACGGCGCGCGACGCCAGCTCCAAACCATCCCGAGTCTCCGCGGCGTCGGCGCGCATGCACGGCGCGAGAGCGAACGATGCGACGCGCACGCGCGCGAGTGCGGACGATGACCTGACGCCCATGGATCCAAAGGATTGGAAAATCGCCACAAAGCTCGCACACCCAAAGTCTACGGTGCGCGACATATACGGAGCGTCGTCGCCGCCGCTGTATCAAACCGCGACGTTTGCGCAACCGAGCGCGACGGAAAATGGTCCTTACGATTACACGCGAAGCGGCAACCCGACGCGTGATCATTTAGAGCAAGCCATGGCGAGTTTGGAGAATGCCGACCGGGCGTTTGCGTTTTCGTCTGGCATGTCCGCGTTGATGTGCGTGACGAGATTGGTCAATGCGGGCGAGCGCATCGTGACGGGCGATGATATTTATGGCGGCACATCGCGTTTACTCGCACAAGTCGTCCCGAAGGTTGGCATCGAGGTTGTGAATGTGGATATGAATGACTTGGAGGCGGTGCGCGCGGCGATTAACGGAGGCAACACGACGATGGTGATGATGGAGTCACCTACGAACCCGCGTTTGCAAGTCATCGACATTAAAGCCATTTGCGACATGGCACACGAGAAGAATGCGTTGGTGTGCGTGGATAATTCCATCATGTGTCCGACGTTTCAAGCGCCGCTCGCGTTGGGGGCGGATATTTCCATGACGTCGGCAACCAAGTTCATCGCCGGTCACTCCGACGTCACCGGTGGTTTATTAGCGTGCAGAGGCGAAGAACTCGGAAAGAGAATCTACTTCCATCAAAACGCCGAAGGCTTGCACCTCGGTCCGTTCGATTGCTGGCTCGCCCTTCGCGGGTTGAAGACGATGCAGCTGCGCATGGAGCGCCAGCAACAAAACGCGATGAAGCTCGCAACCTGGCTCGAATCCCATCCGCGTGTGAACAGAGTGAACTACCCGGGATTGAAAGCGAACGCCGGTCACGATTTACACTTCAAGCAAGCGACCGGTGCGGGGTCCATCTTTTCGTTCACCACGGGCGACGTGGAATTTTCCAAGATTGTCGTCGAAGAGACGCGTCTGCACAAAATCACCGTCTCTTTCGGCGGCACCACATCCTTGATTTCCCTCCCGTGCTTCATGTCCCACGCGAGCATTCCCGCCGAAGTGCGCGCCGCGCGTGGTTTACCCGACGACCTCGTCCGTATCAGTTGCGGCATCGAAGACGCCGAAGATTTGTTAGCCGACTTGAAGTACGCCTTCGCCGTCGCCGAACGTAAAGTCGGCGCCGGTAAATCCGCCTCTGGTCACGCCGTCGACACCGCAAACACCGTCTACGCGTCTCGCGAAGAAGAGCTCCTCGCGCGCATCGCCGACCTCGAGGCTAAGCTTCAAGCCAAGTGAGCCGAAACGCGAGTTACTTGTAATCTGTCATTAAATTCTTTCGCATCACAGCGCAAACCAAAAACCACCAATCGCGCGCGCGCATGCATCGCCGTCGTCGTCGTCGTCGTCGTGCGCGATTACAAAAAGGTAACCAAGTTGCGAGAGCCAGGGTAGATGACCAACTAGGCAGATATGTCGTCGGCATGCACCTCACCGCCGCGCGCGGGGTATCATGTGCGAAATTATGGGTACTTTTTGTCACGGCTTCGGTAACATCGTTCCATGTCCCGGCGCGCGCGACAAAAAGTTAGAAACCATAACGGTACAATTCGTAACACAAAAGTCGTTGTTACGCATCGTCACCGTCGCGCGCGGGGTATCATGCGACGCATTACGGGTATTTCCCACGCATGTCTGACGCATCCAATATAACATGTGGCGCATGTGGTGCCTGTGCGCTTCACACGCCGACGCCGACGCCGACGCCGACGACGCGCACAAGGACGACGTCAATACGACGCAAAACACAGTCACATACGCACCGCGCGCGCTTCTCGGTCGATACCCGCGCGCGATGGATCGTCCAATGACGCTGGGCGCGACGCTGGTGAGCTTTGGACGATGGAATGGACGACGTCAGCAGCGCGGGCGCGGGCGCGTCGCGCGCGCCACGGTCGATGAAGACATGAACGAGGACGTGAGTGATAGAGGGAAGAATGGTAACAAGTCGCGAGTAGTGCCGTTGTCGTCGCTGTCGCCCTCGTCGTCGTCGTCGTTGTCATCGGCATCATCCACGGCGTTCGCGTCGGCGGCGGATGAAGCGGCGCCGCGGCGGTTGGAGCAATCGAGTCGAATGTACGACGACACGAAGCGTCGGAGTCGCTGGAGTGGGTTATGGGACGAAGTTGAGTTAGAAGTCAGCGAAAGGTTGTGGTTGAGTGATTTGAATTCGATGTTAACCCCGCCGTGGGGACAGTTTTTGCTCTCTGACGGTTCGATGACGGTGCGTGGACGACGTCGCGAGAACGCGGTTCGACTCGACGCGCTTCGCGGCGACTAACCTTTTCGTCCTTCGGTGTCGTCACACAGCGTCATTTGAAGCTCTTGACCGGGTTCGATAACGTTAAAACGGACATTTTATGGCAAGGTAAAATAAACGTCAACGACGCGTGTTCGGGGCCGATTCCGCAAGACGTGCGTTCTCGCATTTGCGGCGACGACGCCTCGCGATGCGTCATTTTCCAGCGCGAAGTCGATTTGTGCGACGACAACGGCACACCACTATGCTACGCCGCCAGTTGGTGGGATGAAGCCATGGCTGATATGTTCATCATGGACAAATCCGGCGCCGCGCTCAACAAACCCGTCTGGCTCGCCCTCGCCGACAAAAAAACTGAACTCTACCGCGACATTCGGCGCGTCTACCTCGGCCAATCCACCATCCTGAGCAACAAATGGAACGTCGATGGACCATTTTGGGCCCGACATTACATCTTCTGGCGCGACAACAAACCTCTGTGCGTCATTTACGAAGTCATGAATCCCGCGTTGGAGCTCTATCTCGGCCCATCCGCTCGACAGTCGCGCGACGCCTCGGCGCGCGCGCGTCGCCCGGGTGACTTTTCAATCTAGCGCCATCGACGCCATCGCCTCGTGCGACGCCATCGACCGCACACGCACACATCACAACCACTACCATCACGTGCGCGCGTGTAATCATCACCTTCTATCGCGCCGTCACCTCTCTGTATTGAATATTCCCGCCAAATCCCACATGTCCCGCCGCCAGCGTCTTATCCGCAGCCGCGATGCGTCGCCGATGCGCCGCCGATCGCCCCGCGCGCGCGCCGCGCATCCCCGGCGCGCGACGGATGTGGATACGACATAATATATGCGTGCTATTCCGCCTTTACGCGACCGACGTCGTGGCTCGCGCGGCGCGCATCGGGCGATTATTCCATTGCGTTTTAAGGTGCGAAAAAGCGCGCGACGACGTCATACCGCACCGCACAATCCATTCTCCCACCATGAGCTCTTCTATGTGCGTCATCGAGACGTCCTCCGCCGGTCGCGAATACAAGGTTCGCGACATGGCCCAAGCTGACTTCGGGTACGTGCGCCGTTCGTCGCGTCGCGTCGCGTGGCGTCGTGGAAGGACAGATGGTGATTCGAAGGCTCGGGAAGCGCGCGGGCGAGGCGGCGGGATCGCGCGCGCGATCGCGCGCGTGGAGGCGGTGTGTCGGGCGCGTTCGCGCGCGCGTTGGATGTGAAGGAATTCGTGTGTGTGAGGTGTGCGGTGGAGACGGCGTTGGCGCGGTCGCGGGCGCGGTGGGACGTCGCGTTGGGGCGCCGATCGAGATCTCTGGGTCAAGGAAAAGATTACTACTCCGCCAGCGCGCTGATGATTCGGACGCGGGACTGACGAATGTTTTGTGTGTGTGTGCGTGCAGTCGCATGGAAATTGAACTCGCGCAAGTTGAAATGCCGGGTTTGATGTCGTGCATCGCTGAATTCGGTCCGGCGCAACCGCTCAAGGGTGCGAACATTTCTGGTTCTTTGCACATGACTATCCAAACCGCGGTTTTGATTGAAACGCTCGTCGCGCTCGGCGCCAACGTGCGTTGGTGCTCTTGTAACATCTTCTCCACGCAAGATCACGCCGCGGCTGCTGTCGCTCGTGACTCTGCCGCCGTGTTCGCGTGGAAGGGTGAAACGCTCGAGGAGTACTGGTGGTGCACCGACCAAATGCTCAACTGGGGCGACGCGCCGCTCGACATCATCGTCGACGACGGTGGCGATGCCACTTTGTTGATCCACGAAGGTTACAAGGCTGAGCTCGAATTCGCCAAGTCTGGCGCTATTCCGGACCCGGCGTCCACCGACAACGCCGAAATGAAGTGCGTGTTGAAGATTATCGCCGACAACTTGAAGACCAACCCGACGAGATGGCAAAAGATTGTCGCTTCCTGCGTCGGTGTCTCCGAAGAGACCACCACCGGTGTCAAGCGTCTTTACGAAATGCAAAAGGCTGGCGAATTGTTGTTCCCGGCGATCAACGTCAACGACTCCGTGACCAAGTGCAAGTTCGACAACTTGTACGGTTGCCGTCACTCTTTGCCGGATGGTATCATGCGCGCCACCGACGTCATGATTGCGTCCAAGACGTGCTGGGTTGCCGGCTACGGTGATGTCGGTAAGGGTTCCGCCGCCGCGCTCAAGGCTGCCGGTGCCCGCGTGATTGTGTCCGAAATCGACCCGATCTGCGCTCTCCAAGCCGCCATGGAAGGTTACCAAGTGCTTCCGCTTGAAGACTGCGTCGGCGAAGTCGACATCTTCATCACCACCACCGGTAACAAGGATATCATCATGGCTCACCACATGGCCAAGATGAAGAACAACGCGATCGTTGGTAACATTGGTCACTTCGACAACGAAATCGACATGGCTGGCCTCGAAGGCTACCCGGGCATCAAGCGCCAAAACATCAAGCCGCAATGCGACCGCTTCGAGTTCCCGGATGGCCACGGTGTCATCGTCCTCGCCGAGGGCCGCCTCCTCAACCTTGGTTGCGCCACCGGTCACCCGTCTTTCGTCATGTCTTGCTCTTTCACCAACCAAGCTATTGCCCAGCTTGAATTGTGGAACGAACGCAACTCTGGCAAGTACGAAAAGAAGGTGTACGTGCTCCCGAAGCACTTGGACGAAAAGGTTGCCATGCTCCACCTCGGTAAGATTGGTGTCAAGCTCACCAAGTTGTCTGAAGATCAAGCCAAGTACATCAACGTGCCGGTTGAAGGTCCGTACAAGCCTGCGGCCTACCGCTACTAAATGTTTGTTAGCTGTTAGAACCCGCATCGTTTGCGCGCGCTACAACGCGCGCGCCTACGAGAAGGCGCGCCAGACGCATTTCACCGTCTGGACCATCGCGTTTTTAGGTGAAATCGGTTTGCTTAACTAGTAGATGCATTTTAATTCAACTGTTCAAAAATCCAACACACGCGCGCGCGCACGCACACCCGTTCTTGCGTCCGCCGCGCGCGCGCTATCCACAACGGGCGCAGCCGCCACTCCACGATCACAACTCGCGTGGTTTACCGCGCACGCGTCACTCGCCGCCGCCTCTCTCGCGCGCACCGAGCCACGCATCGACGCACAACATGTCTGCCGAAACCATGACTGCGGCGTTCGCCACGCCCGCGGCGGCGCTGACGCCTGAAATCGCCGCCGACGTGGCCACCTGGAGCGCGTTCGCGGCGACAGATGCGACGACGTTGGCGACGCTCGACGCGCACCTCGCGACGCGCGCGACGATGTGCGGACACGTGTTGACCGCGGCGGATGCGTCGGTGTACTGCGCGTCGATTGCGGCGATTAAGACGTCGAGCGAAGCGCTCGTACACGCGAGACGCTGGGCGGCGTTTGTGAGCGCGCGAGGCGGCGCTCGCGGCGACGACGCGTACGCGCTCGCGGCGTCCGCGGTACCGCGATTTGAGGTAGCCGCGCCCGTGGAAAAGAAGCCGACCGCGCCGTCGACGAGCGGACAAGAAAAGAAGAAGAAGGAAGACAAGCCAAAGGTGTCGACGGTGAACATGGACGTGTCGTGCTTGGACATCCGCGTCGGGCGCATCGAAACGGCGTGGGAGCATCCGGAAGCGGACAAGCTCTGGGCGGAGAAGATTTCGTTTGGTGAGTTTGGCGAGCGACAAATTTGCAGTGGGTTGCGGGCGTTCAAGACCAAGGAGCAAATGGAAGGCGCGCGCGTGTGCGTGGTGGTCAACGTCAAGCCCGGGAAGCTTCGCAACATGCAATCGGACGGGTTGGTGCTGTGCACATCCAACGCCGACCATACGGAGGTTGATTTCGTAATCCCACCGGAAGGCGCGGCGATTG
>Ga0222715_10004007_pt1 | contig 12979 bp, 11 predicted proteins | sample C33_9DmetaG_FD_165056 | JGI IMG/M metagenome (GOLD analysis project Ga0222715, IMG submission 165056) | Estuarine water microbial communities from San Francisco Bay, California, United States - C33_9D | ecosystem: Environmental > Aquatic > Marine > Unclassified | place: USA: California...
TTTTACACGAAGTTCATGGGCTCTATCTAGAAAATTTTGGGGTAAATTTAAAGATTTACATACTTCTAAACCATACATGCTATCACCAGGACCTTCTTTCAATTTTCGGTCATACATTAGTTTATTTGTAGATTTGTCAAAAATAACTTCCATATGATATAATTTAATTTTATTCAAATTTTTAACTTCTTCATATTTTACAATTTCATGAAAATGCGTAGCAAACATAAAAGAACTTTCATTTTTATGTAATTCTTCTAATCCAGAAACAAAAATACTCAATGCGGAATCGCTTTCAGTTCCAGAACATAATTCGTCGCCTAAAATCAAACTATTTTTATTTGAAAATTGTATAATTGTTCTCAATTCTGACATTTCAACCGCAAATGTAGAGAGACCTTTGAAAATATTATCATTACCTAAAATTCTCGTAAAAATGTAATTATATGGATAATATTCAAATGTTTTACAAGGAACAAATAATCCAGCTTGAGCCATAATTATAGAAATTCCAATTGATTTAATAAAACTAGTTTTTCCAACAGCATTGGTGCCATATAATAAAACGCCATTACTATAATCTTTTTTATTTGTATTACCTAATTCTAAATCATTAGTTACATAAACTTCACGTGTATTTAATTGTTCTATTAAACAATGACGAATACCTGTAAAGTTAAAAAAAGATTTATCACTTTCTGTAATAACAGGCTTACAATAATTATATTTAGATGCTATAAAACATTTACATTGTAAAATATCTATTTCGCTAATAAATTGAATAAGATCATCTAAAATATTATTATTTTCAATAAATTTATTTACAAATTCATTGTAATATAATTCTAATATACCGAGTAATTCATTTTTTGAATTATTAATTGATATGGCAATATTTCTAATAGTGCTATTTGTTATACATACATTAGAATTATTTCCATTATATGGAATAAAATCTATATTATCAATATCTAATTTGAATGTTTCATCACTATCAGTAAATTCAGATTTATATTTTAGTTCAATACTTTTCTCTCTACTTTCGAAAGATTTTTTTAAAAATGTTGTTCTTCTTTTTGTAGAAATAAGAGTAGGTTCCATTTTGGGTGTTTCATGTAATTTTACAAATTCGGTTGTTTTTGTTAATTTTTCAAATTCTTTAATCATATTTGAAAAATTCTCTCTAATACATTCAATTAATTGTCGCGATTCTATAGATTTTTTATAACCATTATCTACTTTTTCATATAATCCTTTATTAATGAAAAACATGTTTTTGAGAGAATTATTACCACTATCACTAATATTATTAATATCATCAATATATTTTGCTTTATCTAAATCAAAAAAATCACTAATAATTTTTTTAATTGTTTCACTTTTATTTTTAATATTATTAATATTTTCATCTTGAAAATATTGTTTTAATTTCTTATCTTTATTAATAAGAATATTAATTTTGTCAATTAGTAAAATATTATTGTAAATATTACTAAAATCTTTAGGTGTAATTTTTTTCATAACTAATTTTCTTTTTAATTTTTCTAAATCACGAATTTCTTCTAATAATTCTTTATATTTATTCCAATCAGTCGTTAAAAGATAATCTGTAATATTATAAGACTTATTTAATTTTTCAATATCAGTAATTGGATTTAATAAATTGTATTGAAATCTTCTTTTTCCAATAGGTGTAACACAATTATTCAATAGTTTACTAACACAAGATAATTTTCCATTATATCTATTATCAGAAATAATATTTAATTGTTTGAGAGAATGATTAGCTAATATAAGACGATCAGTATAGTTTTCATATAAAGGTTTAGATAATTTTGATACTAAATTAGGATTATGTTTATAAACAAAATCTAATAGATAACAAAAAGATTGAGAAGCTATACAATAATTTTGTATTTCATTAATAATAATTTCTTCATTATCAAAAGGATAAAAACGTTTGATAATTTCTTGTTGATATATTTGTTTTTCAGCATTTTCAGCACTTTTATGTAGATCACTTGAAGAATTATTATTTTTATTCAAAATAATTTTATGTATTTTTGAGCATTGAATATTTGTAAAATTAATAATATCATCAATAATATATTCATCTAAATTAGATAAAATAACACATTCGTTAGGATTATAAATGGAAATATAACGTTCAAGTTCATCATATGTACATGGATTATGATAATAAGGCATTGTGAATTCAAAGAGAGAAGTTTTTCCAGTAAAAATATCAATATTTGATATTCCAATATTGATTTGTTCTCCAATACCAATAATTTTATTGGAAGAATGATTTATCCAAATACAAATAATATTATTTGTTAAATCTTTACTTTCATTTGAAAAATATGTTCCTGGTGAATATATTCCATTTAAACTGCGAGTAGTATTTTTGGATTGTGTATCTTGAACATATACAACAATTGTATAACCATTATCTTGTAATTTTTTAATATATTTATCTAGTTGTGGCAAACCAAAACCAGCCATTACTACTTTTGATTTTCCAACACAAATATTTTTTCTGCTAATAGCCATATCATTAATTTCTGCAAAATCTACAATATTACTTCCTTTAATATTATTATTTTCATCTAATAATCCATATGCTTCAAAAAAAGAACCTACCTGCATTAATAGAAGAGTTCTCTCTCCATATTCGTTTTTCCATTTACTTGTCAAATCTAAATAATCTTTAACTATAGTCATCTAGTTAAAAAATATTTTAATCTTTAAATTATTTTATTATGCTTTATAGTTATAAAATTAATTTTGTATTAAACTTTCTAACCCATTATGTAAATTTGTAGTAATTTTCCATCCTAATTCTTTTAATTTATTATTACTTATATAATATCGTTTATCATTAAAAGGTCTATCTTCTATATATTCAATCCAATCATGATAATTATCAGTTCCTATTATTTTTTTAATAAGTATTTTGGCAACATCTAATATACTATATTCCATATTTTCATCACAACCTATATTATAAATTTCTCCTATTATACCTTTTTCTAAAATTGTAATAAAAGCATTAGCGGTATCAAAAGAATGTAAAAAAGCTCTAACGCAACTACCGTCTCCTTGAATAGAAACCTTTTGTTTAGATTTTAATTGTTGAATAAATTTTGGAATAACTTTTTCTGGATATTGATTAGGACCATATACATTATTACCTCTTGTAATTATAATAGGCATATTAAATGAGTGACAATACGATTGAACTAACATTTCAGCGGCAGCTTTTGAAGCAGCATAAGGATTAGTTGGACATAGAAGAGAATGTTCTGTCTTATGTTTTTCATTTATTTCTAGCATAGATTCGCCATAAACTTCATCAGTTGAAACATGTATAAATCTTTCTAATGTTTTACAATATAATCTTGATACTTCTAAAAGATTATGTGTTCCTAATACATTATCTTTTGTATATTGTATAGAATCACAAAAGGAATTTTGGACGTGAGATTGTGCTGCAAAATGTAATATATGTGTTATTTTATTAGATTCAAAAATATATCTAAGTAAATCATAGGATTGTAAATTTCCATTAATAAATTTATAATTAACAGAATTTTGTATGTATTCGTGTACATTATTTTCATTAGCACAATAATAAAGAGCATCAAAATTTATTATTTTAGTATGTGGATATTTTTCAACAAAAATATTTATAAAATTAGAACCAATAAATCCAGCACCACCAGTTACAAATAATATTTTATTTTCCATTATATAAAATATAGAGTAAAATATTTAATTATTAACTAAAAAACCTTATTATATATTATATATTATATATGAGTAATATAATAAAAGATAAGATTGGCGATGCTAAATTATTAGTAGATCTAGCTTATTTACGGGCAGAATATGCTAGTCAAAATACATATTATGCAACAATGAGAATGGCTTTTGCTATAGCATTAGTATCAGCATATACAAAAAATTTTTATATTTTAGCATTTTCAATAATTTTACTAATTGGAGGATATATTCAATATAATTTTATGGGTAATATATTAATAGAAATAAATGAACTTGCTAAGAATAATAAAAAGAATATAGATAATAAAGATTTATATAGGTTGAGAGAATTTAATAATATAGTATTATTATTTTATACAATAATATTTATAATAGCAATATTTTTACAATTTTATCATAATAAAAAACCTTTTTAATAATTTTAAATAATAATTTTAAATAGTAGAAAAATTATTATTATACTATAATTTTAGAGTTGATATCAATAGATTTATTAGTTGAAAATTGTGGAACTTGTGTATAATTATTTTTTAATAATTCTCTCATTTTTAATAATAATTCTTTCCAAGTTAAATCGGGATTTGAATTTATAGAATTTAAAAAAGACCATGTCATAGCACCCTGAAATTTATTATTTATGTAAGCATCTGCACTGGTTTGAGAATCAGAAGATCCACTTATAAAGAAGATATTACCTTTTGTTTGTGTATTTTTATCATTAATAATAACTTCATTATAGTCACTTGTAGTTAAATATCTATATTTAAGATCTAATAAAGTTCCACTATGACAACAATCAAATAACACAAATAAGGTAACGTCTTCTTTTAAATATTGATCAGCAATTTGTTTTAATTCATCATCAGTAATTCCTCTGCTATCAATTGAAACTAGTAATTCATCATTACCATCTAATTCATCGCCATTTCTATCAAATGTATATGATCCGTGGCCACTGTAAGTAAAATATAATATATCTCCTTTTTCCGAATTAATCAATAGATTTTTATATTTTTCTAATATATTATTTCTTGTTGGCTTTAATGGTGTATCATCTGTTAATATAAAAATATTATTATTATTTAGTTTATGATGTTGATTAAAAAAATTTTTTAGTGAAATTACATCATTAATACAACCTCTTAGTTCGCTATTAGTATTTCTATAATTAATACCAATGAACAAAGCTTTATAATTTTTATTAATTTCTTGTGATGAGAATGAAGCATAATATTGTTTTATTTTTTGCTCTTTTATTTTTTTATATTGATTTAATTTAAATCTATAATAATTATATAATCTTTGAAAATATATACTTTTTATATAAGGATTTATACGCATCCGTCTAATATGATTAAAATGATAATTATAAAATCTATTCAAATTATCAATATTTTTTTTATATTCGTTATTAATAGTTTCAAGTGATACCATTATATAAATATACAAGTATATAAAAATTTAGAAAAATTTTTATTCTATTAGAGATAGAGGTTTCATTTTTCTTTTATTTTCTTCATTATGCCAACTACCAGTGAAATGATGTTTTATAAAGCCATTTATTGTATAAGGAATATCGGAACCAACACAGAAAACATCGGGCGGTAAAATTGTTATTCCATGATTTTCATGTAATTTCATATATACATTTATGATTTGTGTAAACATTAGAGGGCCAGTATAATCATGAATACTTATAAGATATTTTTTAGAAATAATATTTTGAATACATTTCTCATATAATGCTTTAAATAAAAATAATTTAGGTTTTGCAATTATAAACCATTGACAACATTGTCCGGCTTTTTTACTATTACAACCATAAAATTTACTAAATTCATTACTAATAATGATAGATGATTTTTCTTCATCTATTAACTTATGACCTCCGCAAATAAAATTATTTGTATTATTAATATTTTTACATTTTGAACATGGATTTATTTTGAAAGTATTAAAATAATCGGCATTATTTGAGTTTACAATTGTAAATTTACCTTTATTACCGTGAAAATAAATAAAATCTTTAAATAAATTATCTATATGTTGTAAAGGTTCACAATCCATATCAGCATATATTCCTCCTTTTAAATAAAGAATTAAATATCTAAAAATATCAGCAATAGCGCCACCATTTTGAACAGTTTTTATTATTTCTTCATGTTGTGGAAAGTTCTCTCTAACTATTTTATATATATCTTGATTATCATATAATATAATTTCATATCCAGTATACATTTTTTTAAATTTCTCATAGCATTGTCTCCATATATGATTATCTATATTATGCTTATCTTTACATGTTAAATGTAGTATTTTTGGAAACATTATGTAATATTAAAATATATTCTATAATTTATTCAAACTTATTTCAGAATTTTTATAGTCATTTTCAGTTAATATATCATCTAGTAAATATTTCATATTATCTATTAATTTTTTATTTTCTGGAGAATCTTTATTATATAATTCTCTAAAAATTTCACTTTCTTTTTCATTTGTAAAAATAGGTTCTTTTTGATAGTTATCGAAATCTTCTTCTTTTAAAGATAAAATATATTTAATACATTCATTTGGATCGTTATAATCATTGGCAATAATTATTCTTTTTGGATTAATTACTTTTTTAATATATTCTGAAGAACCAATATAAATTGGAATACATCCAGCTGCTAAAGCATTTATTATTTTTTCTGTCATATATCCATATTCTATAGTATTCTCAGGAGCTAATATAAATTTAAATTCAGAATATTTTTTAATGAGTTCTTCTGTTGATTTATTAGAATTTGCATTAAAAAAATTAGAATGATTTTTATCGCCATTATAGTCAAAGCGTAATTTAGCATGTATACTTTTTGGATTGCAATATTCACCGAGAGCATAAGTTTCTTTTGTATATTTTGTAAATAAATCAATAAATTGAATTCTATTAGTTCCTACATTCCAATGAGTATTTTTAATACAATATCCAAAAAATTTTTTTCTATTTTTAATACTTGAATAATTATTATTCCATAGATGTAGATTTTTGATTTTAATGTAATCGACGAAACCATATGGAATATGAATACTATTATTTTCTATTAATGTTGTAAATAATAATTTTTCTTGTATTTTATTAAATTTTTTACTATTAGATATTGGAGTAAAAACTTTAATAGCTTCCCAATTTGTAAAAATATATTTTTTATTATTTACATTCCATTCTTTTTCATTTTGATAATAATGACTGCAAATAATAATATCTACATTTGCATTATTTTTAAATATAATACTTATATTTGGATTATATAAATTAATCAAATAATTAATAAAAAAATAAGAATATGTATATCCAGAACCTTCTGAACCAATAATTATTGTATTCTCTTTTTTTCCACAACATTTATTACCATGACCTTTTCCAATTGAACACATAAAACAACAAAATTCTTTATTTTTAAATTTCTTGTATCCACATTTACATAAATTATTGTTATTAATTGTAAAATTACTATACATTTATAATAATTTAATATTATAATATTATAAAATATATGAAATTGAATTTATGTAAATGCGGTTTTTTTAAAGATGAAAATCAAAATTTTTGTTGCGTAATGTGTAGTTTAAATAAAGGTCATGGACCTCGTTGTAAGCAAATTACAAAAAATAATATTGTTGTAAATAATTGGTTAAATATAATACAAAAAAATTCTGAAAATAAAAATTTAGAAAATATAAGTAAATTATATAATTATAAGCAAAATAATAGTATTGGACCACCTGATAGTTTTTCTTTCATAGCTACGTATAATGTAGTAAATGAATTAAAAGGTATGTTATTATCATTATCATTACATCATCCAAATGCCACAGTTTATGGTTTTGTAGATAATAAAACAAAAAAAGAATTGGAAACGATGACACCTAAAGTTATGATAGAATTAAAGTTAGAAGTAAATTTAGAAAAATATTCAAATAAAAATAGAGATCAAATGGAAAAAGAAAATATATGGAGTGAATTTCAAATGGAAAAGGCAAAAGTAATAGCATATGCATTGAAATATTCTTCAAATACTTTATTTTTAGATTCAGATATAATATTTTTCAATCCTATAAACTATATAGATAAAAATAAAGATATGGCTTTATCTCCTCACTATATGAAAAAATCTGCTTGTGATTTATATGGTTATTATAATGGTGGTGTTTTATGGGTAAATAAAAAAGGAATAACTGATGATTGGATTGAATTTACAAAAAAATCACGTTTTTATGATCAAGCATCAATTGAAGATCTTGCTAAAAAATATAATTTTCAAATATTAGATCCTGAAATTAATATAACACCATGGAGATTATTTCATATAGATAATAAAATAAATGTAATTAATAGTATTACATGTGACAAAAATAATATTTATTATAATAATAAACCAATAGTATTTATTCATACACATTTTGATAAAAAAGATTGTTTATTTTATGAATTTAATACTATGTTTTTAAAACTACTCTATGTATGTAAAAAATATAGAGAGTTGTTAATTATAGATTATGTAAAAAATAATAAATGGATAATAAATATACCATCGCAACCTAGAAATGATATATGGAATCATGCAAATGATAGTTTTAGAGAATTGACTTATTTATGTTCTATTAAAAATAATGATTTAAAAATTAATATAGTAAATCAAAATCATTGCTCAATATATAATAAAGTATTGCTATATGATAGACCTAATAAGAATTGGATGAATGATGATATTTATAAATACTTATTAATAAAAGTAGGTAATGGTTCTATTGATAATGAAATAAAATATTTGAGAGATAAAAATTTAAATGCTGAACCATGGATATTTTGGCCAAGAAGTCCAAAAATTCTTGAAAATTTATTAGAAAAATACCCACCGTTATCTTTTCAAGATAGACTAATTGAATCTATATTTATTGGTAATTATGAAAATAATGTTCAAGAAAAATTTAGAAAAACAAATATAAATTGGGATGAAGTAATATCAGAATTTCATTGTACTTCTGGAAATAAATATAAATTTACAAAAGAACAATATTTATTGAAATTAAGAATTGCAAAATATGGTTTGTGTTTAAGAGGATTTGGTAGCAAATGTCATAGAGAGGTTGAATTAATGGCGTTTGGAACAGTTCCAATAATTACACCAGAAGTAGAAATAAAATCTTATATAAATCCACCACAAGAAAATATTCATTTTATTAGAGTTTCAAATCCCGATGAATATAAAGAAAAAATTAAAAATATAGATCAAAACAAATGGACTAATATGTCAAACGCGTGTGTAGATTGGTATGAAAATAATGTAAATAGTAAAAATGCTTGGAATACAACAATATCTAGTATTCTTTATAATTAATAACTTTTCTAATTATATTGTGTAGTTCCTCCACATTCTTCTTCTTTACCGAGTTGTGGATTAAAACATATAAAATCATTTTTTGTTACAGATTTAGATAAAATAACATCACCAGGATCATTTTTTATATTAAACTGACCCATACATCGTTTTAGAAATTTTAAATGATTATTATTTTTTTTATTTATTAATATAGCAATAGGTCCACCTAACCATATATGATTATCAACTAGATATTTAGAATCTAAATCATAAATAAATTTTTTAGATTTATCAAAGTTAAATTTATTTAAAGTTCCTTCTGGATAAGGAATATCAATATTTTCTTTTTCTATTTTTTTATTATTAAAATGTTCTCTACCCCAAAACCAGCCAGGACATAAATGTAACGTTTCCCAATTTTTAGGTAATAAATCAACGGTTTCATTTAATTTATTTAAAAAATTATCAGCAGGATAAAAATCATTTTCACATATTATAGCATAATCAAAATTACTTTCGCTAAATTTAAAGATTGATTTATATAGATTTTTAATAAATATACATCCTGCCTTATTCCATTTATTATATTTTGTTTTATTGTTATAAAATATAAATAATGGTAAATTATCTTTTGTAATTCTTTTTTTAAAATTACTTATACGTTTATCTGATGTTTTGTCATTATATATTGATACTGTTATTAACATTAAATTAGTATTAGATAACATTATATATTATTATATAATATTATATAATATTATTATGATATTGATATTACGTGGACATATTAGAGATAGTTTTAAGAATAAAATATTATATAGTTTCTTAAAAATTTTAAATAATAAAATAAAATTAGATGTATATATTCATACATGGAATATATATAGTAATAATTTATCATGGAGAAATCAAAAAAAAGATGAAAGAAATGTAACAGAAGAAACCATAATTAATTACTTTGAAGATATTAAACATATTATTAAAAAAATAATCATAGATGATGACAGGGAAATAATATTAAAGGGAAATCTTGATGGTAATATTTGTAATTCAAAAATTAGTAAAAAAGGATGGAAAAATTATTGGTATGGACAAAAAAGAATATTAGATTACATATATGATGAATATAGTAGAAAAAATGTAGAATTGCATAAAATAAATATAATAAATACAAGATTTGATTTATTTGACAATAGTTTTACTTATAACATTTATCATGTATTTTCTTTTATTAAAAAATTTTATAATAAAAACATAAAAAAAAATATATTTATAAGTTTCACATTAGGATGTGATAATATGTACATTGGTAATATAATAACAATATCAAAATTAGTTAATCATTTTAATTTTAACTTAGATTATATTTGTAATCATTATAAATATTTGAATATTACACATCAAGAATTTTTAACAATTTATGAAAATAATAGAATTAATTATTATAATATATATTATAATAAATGACAAGAAAAATATGTAAATGTAGTTTACCTTGTGCTAAAAATAAAAATTTTTGTTGTTTTTTTTGTTCAATAAACAAAGGCCATGGGAATTTATGTAATCCAATTAATATAAAAAAAAATTTTGAAAATAAAGTAAACATATTTATTTTGTGTTATAATGAAGAAATACTTTTACCACATACTATAAATTTTTATAAAACAAATATACCAAATAGTTCAATTATTATATATGATAATGAATCAACAGATAATTCTGTAAATATAGCAAAAAATCTTGGTTGTGAAGTAATAAGTTTTTCTACAAATAAAACACAATCGGAACTAATGCAAATAAAAATTAAAAATAATTGCTGGAAAGGTGTAAAAGAAGGTTGGGTAATAGTATGTGATATGGATGAATTTTTAGATGTAAAAGAATGTGATTTACTAAATGAAAAAAAAAAAGGAACCACTATATTAAAAATAAAAGGTTATGATATGATTGGAGAATCAACCAAAATAGATTTTTCTGATATTTCTTTAAATAATATTAATAAATATGTTGTAAATGATATGGAGTCTAAAAAATTATGTTTTTATAGGCCAAATATAAAAGAAATTAATTATACAGGTGGTGCACATAGTTGTAATCCTAAAGGTATCATTAAACTAAGTGATGATATATATATAAATAAACATATGAATTTATTAGGTATTGAATATATTAAAAATAAAAATAAATTAAGATTTAATAATTCAACGTATATGAGAGAATATGGGCATTGTTGGAATTATTACAAAGATAGTAACACAGTTATAAATAATTATAAAAAACATTTAAATAAGTCAAAAATAATAAATAATTAAAATAATGTATAGTATAATAATTATTTATGGAAACAAAGATACCAAAAGTTATCCACATGACAAATAAAACAAAACTATTTCCTGAAAATATAATTAAAATGTGGAAAAGATTAAATCCTGATTTTACTTTTACATTTAGCGATGATAAAGAATGTTATGAATTTATTGAAAAAAATTTTAACAAAGAATTTGCTGAACTTTTTAATAAAATACAATATGGACCAAATAAAGCGGATTTTTGGAGATTATGTAAATTATATGTAGAAGGAGGAGTTTATGTAGATATAGATATAGTGCCTTATGCTTCCATTAATTATATGATTAAGGATTCTACCTTTTGTTCTTGTCTTTCAATATTAGGAAATTCAGTTTTTCAAGCATTTTTATCTGCTACACCAAAAAATATATTAATTAAAGAATGTATACAATCATTTGTAGCAAATGTAGATAAAATGAATGTTTTTAAAAATACAAATAACCATAATGTTCAACCAACGTTTGATATGTATAATACAATAACTAAAAAATTAAATGTAAGGAGAATAAATCCTTTTATTATTTATAATTTAAAAGTAAATAACAGAGAGAATAATATTTCATTTAATGAAAAAATAATGTTCCTTCAAGAATTTAATTTAAAGCAAACTATGAATAATGGTTTTGGAATTAGAATGACAAATAATAATGGTTCATTATACAATATGTATGTTAAAAATGGAGAAAATAAAATTGTTTTAAAGTCGCGCCATGATGGATATCAAAATGGTTATAATTATTAAATTTAAATTATATATTTTAGATATACTTTCCCACTTTCTAATATTAAATAAGAAGAATGTTGAACCCAATCGCCAGAATTAGCATAAATAATATTTTTACTGTCAATATGTTCATTTATTATTTCTGGAGTATGAGTATGGCCCATAATAAATATATCAATATCTTTATTTTTTTCTAATATTTGAATTTTATCTACTTTATTACGATTTTTTTTTCTATATTTTTCCCAAAAATTAAGACAAATATCACTATCTACATAAAAAAATCTTTCTATAAAATTTGCTATTAAACATATAATATTCATTATATATTCCCATTTAATTATAAAATTATCATAATCATCGCCATGTTCTATTCGTATTTTTTTTTCATTATCTTCAAATTCATATCTTTTTAGAAAAGTGCAATTATTAATTATAATATTATCAAATTCATTAAATGCTATATCATGATTACCAATAATATATTTAATTGGAATATTTAATTTTAAAATTATAGAAAAAATTTCAGCGCTTTTTTTAGTAAATTTAGGTATTTTAATAAAATCAATTATATCACCACCTAGAACTAATTCATCATATTTTTCACTTTTAAGCAATTTAATTATTTTTTCTTCACGCGAAAATAAAGAACCAATATGTAAATCAGATATAATTAATCTTCTCATTATAATTTATTATTAGTTGTTATTCCGTAATATTTTTAAATAAAAATTATATAATTTATTTTTCATCA
>Ga0222715_10004008_pt1 | contig 12977 bp, 16 predicted proteins | sample C33_9DmetaG_FD_165056 | JGI IMG/M metagenome (GOLD analysis project Ga0222715, IMG submission 165056) | Estuarine water microbial communities from San Francisco Bay, California, United States - C33_9D | ecosystem: Environmental > Aquatic > Marine > Unclassified | place: USA: California...
ACAAAGCTACAATCAAAAAGTTCTACAATTCTTTCACACAAATCAAGTAAGAATAAACTAAGAAAGCAAATTCATTTATATTTTAATATAAAAAAACTTGAAAATGAAAATATTAGAAATAAACATTTTAAATTATTAAAATCAAAATTTGATAGGTTACATAAAAAAATTCAAGAAGGTAATTTTAGAGATATAAATATATCCATATCTGAAATAAACGCAAGTGTTATTAATGGTGCTACTAACTATGATGCTTTGAATGATATTGAAAATTATGTTGAACTACAAAAACAAAAAATTACCTTAAAAATGCAAGATGTATCGCTACGCAAAATAGAATTGATTAAGAGAATAAACATTAATATTATGCTTGGTGGTAAAAAGTGAGATTTACATATGAATGAACGCTTTAAATTCTATATAACTTAAAAATGATATAGCATAATTAATTTACATCATGTTAAATAAATATACACGTTCAAGTTATAATGATAATATAGAAATTGAGACACCTAGGCAAATCAGTAAGAAACATGATTATTTTTGTCAAGAAGCTGTAAAACTTGCTACTAAATCAACAATGCATCAAAAACATGGTTGTGTTATTATACAAAACAACAATATTATAGGCAGAGGATTCAACTATTACGCAAAATTTATGGAACATAAATATTCTATACATGCGGAAGTTTCTGCGATAAATGACGCAAAAAAAAATAAGATAGCAATAGAAAATGCTATAATGTATGTTGTTAGAATAAAGAATAGTGATATTCATAATAATTATGATTTGATTGAAACAAAACAATCACAACCTTGTACAGATTGTCTAAAATGTATTCAAAACTACAAAATTAATAAAGTATTCTTTAGCATAAATTAATATGTTATGTTTCATCCTCTTTAATAAAGTTCTAACTATCTATTCGGTAGTGTATATGAACATGATTATGGAGATTCTATGATTCTAATGTTCCTATATGAAGAAACTGTTGTCAATGGCGGTGATAAGGTGCCTCTGTACCGTATGATGTTGCTAATATAAATTATACAAAAAAATACCGACATATGTAATATCACAACCTTGTGCAAGATTGTCTAAAGGTATAAAATTTTGTTTATTTGTAACAAAGTGTAAAATATCTTTATAGTTATTTTCTAATTTAGTGCAATTTCGCATCTTTTTCTGTCTGGAGTGTTCATTAGTTTTTAGAATTTAGAAATCGCTGTTGATGATGAAAGTGAACTCTCACTCAGTAACAGGTAACAGTCTTGAAAGTCGTGTGAAGTGCGTCTGCAAAGATGTGCCAGAAGATCGCGATTATGCAAACGAGCAGAGAGAAGGAGAACCATAGGACCTCGGTAGCGAACATATACATAGAAGCGACATACTAATTGAAGACTTAATGTAGAGATATAGTAGCGGTGAAGACGTAGTAGATTACGCTGACAAAGTATTCACATATCATTCCCATGAAATGAATTCCAGCTAGAAAGAAGACGAAAGTTGAACCGAACATGACGGTGAATATGTTGTTGTACATTAACTTCTGGAAGAAGTTGTATATCTTGTTTTACTACATGTTCTTGGTCTGCTGTTTGTCCGCAACCGAAAGAACATCGTCATCATCGCTACTGCTGTAGGTAGTTTCCTAGACGGGCATAAAGTCTTCATCGTCGCAGTCATCTATATCAATCGGGTGCATATAGAGGTATTTAAACAGTATGCCATTGACACGGCTAAGTTGTAAGCTGGTCGCTGTTCGGTGCTCGTGCATTCCAAGAGTGTTAAAAAAGCGAACTTGAGATTTTAATATCAATTATAACACAAAAGAATTTGAATTAACTTCAGAAATCCATAAATTCGGAGGATATTTAGGAATATTTAGCATAAAATTAAGTTCTCTTGCTTTTTTAATTTTATTTAAATCATTCTCAGACATAATCAATTCATTGTTGTTTTTTTTCAATAAATATTTATTAAAATTAAGAATTCTTTCAAACAAAGTGTCGATACTAATAGCAAAAATTTCTTTGTTTTGTTCAAATAATTTTCTAAGTTCTTTTTTATGTATGCGTGGTTTAATAGCATAATTAGAAGTATCTTTTTGTTGGATTGCTTTAGGGAAATGTTTAGCCAATGCATTCACAATAGAAATAACTCTGTAATCAATAATATCTTCATCTTTAATCTGAACGTTATTGTTAATTTTTTTGAATATCTCTAAAGTAATTGGATTGAATTCCGGATTGTCGATATGATATACATAAACGAATATTTTTTCATTACCAATATTAGAATTGTCAAACAAAAGCCTACGCATAGCGTGATATCTATGATGTCCATCTAAAATTGTAAGTTTATCTGCGTTATCTGCATTATCATCAATAGTATCTTTAGTATCTTTAGCAACTTGTATCATCCACATAATTTTTTTTTTTGAATTTTTCAATGCTTCATAAAGTTCATTAACTTTATTCTCATTAATGTATCTATTGAAAGACCATGGAACACAAAATCTAATAATAGTAAATATATCAGCTACATACATATTATGTCCCAGATGATTAAAATTTTCCATCATTATACGTATTATAATTATTCTTTCTTATATTTTTCAAAAAAATGTTTGTGAACTGTTAAAAATTTGATAAATCATATAACAATCATAAACAATGGAAAGAACAAAACAAACAGCAATACGAAATACAAATGTATCACACAATAACTGTCTTCGACGGCTTGCTGTCAAGGTAGCAAGAAGAACTAATCTATCATCAGGAGGAATTAAAAAGCCGCATAGGTATCGTCCTGGAACCGTAGCATTACGCGAAATCCGTTCGCTATCAAAAATCAACAGAACTCTTAATACGAAAACTACCATTTCAAAGATTTGTAAGAGAAATAGCAGAAGATTTTAAGGGAGGGTTAAGATTTAATTCCCACGCTTTATGTGCGTTACAAGAAGCATGTGAAGCATATTTAGTAGCATTATTTGAAGATGCTAATCAATGTTGTATTCACGCAAAAAGGGTAACGGTATTTGTAAAAGATATACAACTTGCCCGAAGAATCCGAAAAGAATGATTGAAAAGAACTAAAAATGATATAACTAATTATTATTTTAATATTACACGTTTTTTGTGATGGAAGATTTAATGTTAAAACCTTTTAGTGAAAGTATGATAAATGATTTTAAAGCAAATATCGAAAATATACATGATGCGAAATCCTTTGATAAATTTCAAAAACAAATACAAAAAGAGCATAAAATAGTGCTCTCAAAAGTTCAAATGTTATCAATCTGTAAACACCTTAATATAGAAAATGAATGTGTCCGTGATATGTTGATTAAAAAGAGTGTGAGAAGTCATTCTGGAGTAACAGTTTTAACATTATTTACAAGTGGAACACCTGAATATACAAATTCCAAAGGTGAAAAAGTAAAACAAAATTTTACGTGTAAGTATGATTGCTTTTATTGTAGGGATGAACCGGCAACATCTGCTAATAATTATTTGAAACCTGGAAGGAGTTATTCATCAACAGAACCAGGAGTAAGAAGAGGTCAATCTAACAATTATGATTGTATTTCACAAGTATATGACCGTTTATCAACACTTCTTCTGTGTAATCACGATATTACGAAAGCAGAAGTAATAATCTTAGGAGGTAGTTGGAATTCTTATCCTGAGGAGTATAGAGACCAATTCATCTTAGATATGTATTATGGGTTAAACACATTTACCGAAAACCGAGGAAGGGCTAAGATGTCTTTAGCAGATGAAATAGGATATAACACATCCGAATCCAAGGTAAAATGTGTGGGGTTATCTTTGGAAACTCATCCCAAAGATATTACACTTGATGCGATAAAGAAATATCGAGAGTACAATGTATGTAGGTTCCAAATAGGTATTCAACATCTTGATGATTACATTCTAAAAAAGGTGAATAGAAAACAAACAGCTGAACTTACCGAAAAAGCGCTCAAACTATTAAAGAATAATGGCTTTAAATGTGAAGGGCATATTATGCTTAATTTGCCAAATTCGACACCAAATAAAGATGAAGAGATGTTAGAAGAAATAGTAAACAACCCAAAGTATCAATGTGATTTCCTCAAAATCTATCCAACATCTGTAATGGAATATACCAAAATCAAGGATTGGTATGATGCCGGAACATACGTACCTTATAGTGAGGATAAATTATTTGAGGTAATATTAAAGTTTAAATCCAAATGTAAGCCGTATGTAAGAAATTCTCGAATTATCAGAGACTTTATTAAAGAAGAGGTTCTTGCGGGATATACGATGGTTCATATGAGAGATGTACTAGGGAAAGAAATGGCAAAACGTAACCTACAATGTTCGTGTATTAGATGTATGGAACTTAAAACTGAAAAAATAATATCATCATACTTTACAGTATATCACTATAAAGCATCAGATGGTCTGGAATATTTTCTATGTTATAAGAATCAAAACCATAAGATAATCGGCTATTTGAGACTAAGGTTTCCTGGTAAAGATGCTGAACAACTAAATGTATTAAAAGATTGTGCTATTATTCGAGAGTTGCATATAATGGGTCGTGTAACAGCTATATCATCTAAAGTAAAAGCACAATCTGGACAACATAGAGGATATGGTCAAAGATTGATTGAACAGGCGGAGATATTTGCATATATGTATGGAGACTATAAAAAAATGGCTATTATCAGTGCTACAGGTGTAAGAGCATATTATATGAAATTTGGATATGAACTAAGGGATACATATATGATTAAAAATTTGTGAATTTCAATATAAAATTGTGTGTGAAAAATAGCACTTTTTCAAAAAAAATGATTACCTTCAGGTGATAGTATTACATATCTACCATAGAATGAGTATTAAAATGAAGCAAACAGCTTCTATGGTTGAGTTCAAAACCAAACTTATTGAAAAGATCAAGGAAGAGTTTGGTTCCAACGCAGAACTTGAGAAAATCATTGATACTATTGAGAGCTTCGGTGGCAAGGGGAAAAAGACGAACTCAACCGGTGAGAAGAAGCCCCTTTCTGCGTATCAGCAGTTTGTCAAGGACAATCTTTCCAAGGTTCGCGATAACAACCCTAATATGAAAGGTCCAGATGCTATGAGGGAGGTTGGTCGTATGTGGAAGGAAGCCAAAGAAGATGCAGAGAAATGGGATGAACAGCAGGGCTGTTATGTTCTACCAGAGAGATGTGATGAGAAGGATGGGAAGGATGGGAATGATGGGAAGGCACGGAAGTCTAAGAAGAAAACGGCAAAGAACCAGGATGAAGAATAAAACTAAAAAATAAAAAATAATAAAACTTAGAAAGATAAAATATTATCTTTTTAACTTTTAAAGATGTCATCACTAATTAACATGATTGCTTTAGTCATTATGCTATCAATTTCGATATTCATAATCACAGTGTTATATACATGGATAGACTCAATGGAAAAAGATGGATGTGATTGTAGTGAAATTTGGCACCGTGATATAGTAAAGTATGGATTATTTGTAATAATTTTATTAAACATGCTCGTATTATTCAGCAAATATTATTTTAAATCATTCAGTTTGGTTTTAAGTGTAATAGCATTTATATTGACAGTATCATACTGGGCAATAGTTTTAGATTATACATTAAAATTAAAAGAATTATCATGTAAGTGTAGTGAAGGATGGCAACGAGAATTTGCATACATCTATAGCATAGTATACATGATTTTTATATCATTAACAATGCTTATAATTATGGCATATATATTCTTTTTCATTTACACAATGGCAAAGCTTTCATGATTCTAAACTAACTTTTTGATTTACAATAGAAAATTGTGACTTATATTTATTAAATTGAACTCTAATGAAACAGAAGATATCATTATTCATTTTTCTTTAACAATTATATTTAAGTAAAATTTTTATATTATATATAAAGTGTATAATGTTGCCTTCATGGTATAATTTATACAAAAAGCATAAATCATATTGGTATAATGGAAGTGTTGGAGATGAAATTTTATCAATCTGTTGTTATCCAAAGAACAATATATATAGGTATGGGACACATTTGGAAATCATGAAAACATTACAAACTGTGGTAAGTCAAGATGGCTATAATATAGATTTATACTCAAAAGAAAATGTTCAATTTTTTACTATATTTAATGAAACAACAAATCTTTACATTATTTGTAATTTATCATCCCTATGCCAAAATGATAAAACATTAGATACGTTATTATATGGGAATGACGGTTATATAACATTTATAGCATCAAAAGGATTATACAGAAGATGGATGATATCACTGTATAAGATATTAAAAGAATTCAATATAGATATAGTCAAAACAACTTCCTTTCCTCACGAAGAAGATGAAATTTCGTGGAAATGTTGTAACTTATAATTTAAAGTCATCAATATCTTGTATTTTTTGTTTGATAACAATAGGAGTTTTTTTTTTCATTTTATATTTCAAATAATTTTTAGTAATAGAGCACATTACTGGTATATTTTCTTTTTCTACCATGTCTTTGTAATTACATTATAATTCATTTTTATATAAACTCACAAGAAAAGTTAGGATTTGCTTCATATTTTTATGGATATCGAAATATGTGTTATATACTTTGTGATAAATTATAAATATATTTTTCTAATTGTTTGAAATGTTTTTCTCTTTCATTAGATTTTTCATCATAAATTTTTTTATTATTATCTAATTTATTTCTTTCAATTCTTTCTTTAGCGTTATTATCCATTTTAGATTTTCCTATTAAAACGTGCATATGTTCAATGATTAAATCTTTTCTATATTTTTTTCGTCCCAATTTTTTAGCAATATCACTTAACCAAGTATCACAATAATCACAACTAAAATAAGGTGGTAACCAAAAAGGACTATTTTCAATCCATTTCCTATGAATAAAAGATTGTGTAGCGATTTCTAAACGTCCAGAAACGAAACCATCTTCACCATATAATAATAAAATTTTATCGGGAATTTTAGAAAATTCTTCATAAACGATATCATCCCAATTTTGAGTTCTAAAACGAAAATCATCCGCACATAACATAATAATAGAATTTGTAGCTAATTCTTGATAAGCGATATTCCACATATTAGACATTTTTGTATAAAATCTTGGTTTTACGATTGCTTTAATATTAAAATCAAATTTATTTTTATTCTCTTCAATAATTTTAAAAGAGTTAATATCATCGTCATCGAAATATAAACATATTTCTAAACGATTTTTATGATGAGTATTTTCTTGTAAAGTTTTAAAAAGTTCTAAAACAGCATAAGGTCTTTCCCTAGTTGGAAAAATGATGGAAATACATTCTTCCATATTATACAATATATATAAGGTAAATGTTTAAATAAATTGAAATTAAATTATATACAATGGATTTGTCAAAAAAAACTATTTTATGAATTTAATCCTTTAATTAATAAATATGTATAAAATAATATTTCATTATAATCTAAGTATTTATCAACAAATAATTTATTATTATTTATAATATTTGTATGTGCAATATTATCTTTGTTATATGTATCAACTATATTATTTAATTCATTTATATTATTATATTCAATATAATTAATTTTATCTTTTAACATATTTGTATAAAATTCTTCATAATTTGATTTTTGTCTTATTATTATGCTATTTGTAGATAATAATAATCTCATACGGTCTGATAAACTATTACCATCATTATATAATGTAAATTTATATTTAAGATGTTCAGACCATTCAACATAATCATATCCTGCTAATTTATTTTCAACAAGTTTATTAGCCATTTCTATACTCATAGCATTATTACATAATTTATGTGGAGGACCTATATAACAATATCCATCACATATGTCTTTATTTTGAAGTGCAAATTTAAAATATTCCACTTTTGATTTATGTGGAACGCATGATGTATATATTTTTGGAATTAATTCAGATTTATGAGATTGTTGAATATATGTTTTTTGTTCATTAAAATTATCAAATGTTCTCCCATTTATTTTAATATTATCATTCGTAAATTTATGATTTGGTATCAAAAAATAATCTAATGATTCTTTACTTCTACAAAAATTTAAAACACCTTTTACAGGGAAATCACTAATATTTATATTTATGACACAATCTGGTAACTCATATTTTAAACAAACATTTTCAATTAATTTTTTATATCTGGTTGTTCTAACAGGCTCATATTTATCTAAACCATATATTTCATTTATTATATTATTTTGTATTTTAATAGATAATATGTCTTTTGTATTTGGAATAATATTTTTAATATATTTGCTTTTATTTTCAATTTGTTTATGTAGTATATTACTATATAATGAATCGTTTATTTCCATTTTATAAAGTTGTTTATTTAAATAAAATGGAAATAAACGATTATGAATATATAATAGTAGGATGTGGATTAAGTGGATGTGTTTTGGCAGAAAGAATAGCAAATATATTGAAAAAAAAAAGTTTAATAATTGATAAACGATCACATATAGGTGGAAATTGTTATGATTATATTCATGAATCCGGTATAAGAATAAATAAATATGGAGCACATATATTTCATACAAACAATGAAAAAGTGTGGAAATATATAAAACAATTTTCAAAATGGAAACGTTATTATCATAAAGTGTTATCATATGTTGATAATATACATGTTCCAATTCCTGTAAACATAACAACTATAAATTTATTATGTAATGAAAATTTAAAAACGGAAGATGATGCAAATAATTGGTTATTAGAAAATCAAATTAAATATAAAAACATATGTAATAGTGAAGAAATTGCAAAATCCAGAATAGGAAATACGTTGTATGAAAAACTTATTAAAGACTATACATTTAAACAATGGGCAAAATATCCTAACGATTTGGATAAATCTGTTTTAGAAAGAATACCAATTAGAAAAAATTTTGATGATAGATACTTTGATGATAAATATCAAGTATTACCTTCAGATGGATATAATACTTTTTTTGAAAATATACTGAAAAATGATTTAATTGATGTTAAATTGAATACAGATTTTTTTCAATTTAAAAAGGATAATGATATCAGTAAATTGAAAGTGATTTATACAGGTCCTATAGATTTTTATTATAGTAATTTGGGATATGAAAAATTGGAATATAGAAGTATCGATTTTGATATAAGACATATAAAAAATATGAATTATTATCAACCAAGTTCTGTTGTTAATTATAATGATTTAAAATATAAATATACAAGAATAGTTGAATATAAGCATTTTTTAAATCAAAAATCTGATGATACTGTAATAGTATTTGAAACTACAAATGATTATGGTGAACCTTTTTATCCTGTATTAAATCAAAAAAATATAGATTTATATGAAAAATATAAAAGTCTTGCTGAAAAAGAAACAAACATTTTATTTGTAGGTAGATTAGCTAACTTTAAATATTTTAATATGGATCAAGCAATAGAAAATGCTTTAGATATATTTGATAACAAGATTAATTTATAAATTATTATTTCTCCATAAACCAGTACATATATGCATCCCATATGTTTCTTTATTTTGTTTTAATTCTTCAATATATTCTTTATTTAGTTTTGTTAAAGGATGAAAAAATTTCCTTTCAGGTATATATATTGTATTTTTTTCATTATAATTTTTCCACATATTATAAACAAATGCAGGTCCAGTCCCTAATATATTTCCATCAATAGTTTTATCAATTTGATAATCAATTGTAGTTCTATCAATAGAAAATAAAGTATCCATTAATGATTTCCAAAAACTATGATTAGGAATTGATGCAAAAAAACAATTTCCTAAACATTCAGGTGTTTTATCTTCAAATTCTCTATTACATGGTATAACTACTTGATTTTCTAATAAATCAAATGATTTAAACATATAATAATCTACATCTGTGTATAATCCACCAAATTTATACATTAAAAAATATCTGAACATATCTATTTTCATGATCATTCTGGGTAATTTATTAAATTCATCATAATAATCTGGAAAATCATTTTTCATTAATTCATCTATATCTTTATCAATCCATAATTTATATTCAAAATCTTTATGCAATTCTTTTATTGTATTAATACAAAATATATTATTCTGTGGTATTTCTTTATTACCCATCCATATATGATGTATTATTTTAGGTATCATTCTTTATTAAATCGAATTATTGATATTATAGTTATATAATATTAAAAATTTAACATTAATTCTAATTGTTCTTTAGTATTTTTCCATTCTTTTGGTTTAATATAATTTGGTAAATCGATAATGGTTGTTTTTTTATTAATTAATTCTTTAAAATCATATTGTCTTTCTTTAAAATGATAATATACATAATCAGGTAAATATATTTCTTCACAATTATTATTCATTAAAATCAAAAAAATAGATAATGTGGAATTTGCTAATATCATTTTTTTACATTGTATTAAATTCTCTAAATCGTTTCTAAATGATGATTTTTGCCAATTTAAATTATAATCTTTATTTAATTTATTAGCACATGGATTTCTTAAATCTTCCGTAAATAATTTTATTTCTATATTATTTTGATTAATTATATTTTTATAAAATGAAAAAGGAGGTTGAATATAATTTGGATGAATACAATCAAAGAAAATATCTCCACTACGTATATTTATACCTAAATTATTTAATTCTTGATTTAAGTAATTTAGATTTAATATAGGTTTTATGTATTTATTAAAATATAATTTGATTTTATTTGCATTTAAATTAATTAATTTACGATTATGTAATTCATATAAAAATTCACCTGATTTTCTTATAATATTGTTATTATCAGTTTTGTCAATAATGATATGTTTTGCTTTTAAAAACTCGTGATTTGGTAAATAAATTTCATTTAAATTTTCTTGAAAACAATATTCAATAGAATTAATTATTTGAATTATATTATTACCAAATCTTCCATTCCATTCATTAACTACTAACATCATTTAAACTTAAATTTAACAATTATTTTATATAGGTAAAGCTTTTTTGAAATATGATGTAATTAATTCGATATTATTAGGAACTATATTTGTTTTTGTTTTATCTAAATACCATTTAATATTTAAAATAGGAATAGAAGGTGAATTATTAACATCTATAATACACCAACCTAATTTGTTGTCGTTTATTAGTTCTATTCTACCATAATCAAAATTAATTTCATTTAAAAATTCAATAAATTTGTTTTCAAATTCTTTAGATAATTTATATATATAAGACCAAGTGTTCTCTTTGTTATACTTCATGTTGATTCCATTTTTTAAATATATAACACGCATTAAACTAAATAAATGAACTTCTTTTGTTTCTAAATTTCTAAATACATATATATTTAATTCTTCACCTTGATCATTTTTTAATAATTTAAATGGTTTAAAAATATTTTTATCATATTTATCAATATCTTTATGTTGTATTTCGTGTGTTTGATATCTTAAATCATTATGTTTTATAAATTTATGATCAATAGTTTTAATAACTATTCTATCATTTTCATTAAATTTTGAACTATCACCAAAATCAAATTTAATTGAATTAATAGTTGCCCCGATTTTATTATAATTTTCACATTTTAAATTATAATTAAATGTATTATTTTCATTATTTTCATCATTGTAAAAATTTATTGGATAATCTTTTAAAATATGTGCATAATCCCATATATAAAAATAAACATTTTTTTTATACTTTAAATTTTTTACCATATTATATAATACATAATCTAATCCCCAATTGTGTAAATTTTTATATTTAATCATTATAATATATAATGATTAAATATACAATTATCTTTTATATAAATAAAGATTATCAATTTAAATTAATATGTGTTAAATAAAAATAAACTTCAAAAGAAAAATGGGAAGAAATGTCAAATAATTGTAAAAATACTTTTATGAAATATTTTCATAGTTCAAAGCAATGAAATCTATTTTATCTATCATCATATTTAATTATAATTTAAGTTTTATATATGTATTCCATCTATATTTTTCTCTTTCAATTTTAAATATATCAAAATCATTTTCATCATCTTCTAAAAAACTTTTACATTCAAAATATCCTTCTCCTGTTTTTATTAATCCTGGATAAATGTTTGGAAATATATAATAAATTTCCATTCCATTTATCATTTTATTTTTATTTTCATCATTTACTATATAATATCTTTTATCATTATGGATTAAATGTTCTATTGTAAAATGAGAACCACAATTTACTGGATAATTATCATTTAAAAAAATATGAGTTATACCTTTTTCGATACATTGTGTTAATCTTAAATATGCATTTTGATGACAATCAAAAAAACATAAAATATCTTTTTTATTGTATTTATCTAAATTTATATCTTTAAAATCAATAAACTTATTTCCTAAATAATATATGGTATTTATATTATCATCTCTATAACCATTATAAGGAATTTCTCTTGGATCTAAACATATAATAATTGCGTCTGGACAGGTTTTACGAATTAATTTAGTTGATATACCATTCCATACACCTGATTCAATAACAACCTTTGGTTTAATTTTATTTAATGTAAAATAAAATGAAAATAAATCTGGAGCACCCATTCCACCATTATTATTACTTAAATTATTTTCCCATATATTATTACAAAAATTTTCTAAATCTTCCTTAGTATATTCCATTTTTATATAAATATTATAATTGTTATATTTATATAATTAATGTTTTTGTATGAAACAAATGAAGATATTTTATGTTCATTATTATCTTTAACATTATTTTATAATAAACCTAAAATATATTTTAAAAATATTAATATAAATGATTATTTATGGTTAAATTTAGATATTTCTGATTATACAAATCAAGAATATAAATATGAATTAAATTCAAAATTAATTTGTGTTAATAA
>Ga0222715_10004010_pt1 | contig 12974 bp, 15 predicted proteins | sample C33_9DmetaG_FD_165056 | JGI IMG/M metagenome (GOLD analysis project Ga0222715, IMG submission 165056) | Estuarine water microbial communities from San Francisco Bay, California, United States - C33_9D | ecosystem: Environmental > Aquatic > Marine > Unclassified | place: USA: California...
TTGTTTTTCCTGCAGACGTAGTGCGATACTTTGGATTAGAAAAACTTATGCAAATGCGTCAAGAAGCTAAAGCGGGTCTTGCACGTATGGAAGCTATGGGTCAAATGGGTAATGCTGATGAAGCAACTATTCCTGATAATTTACCTTTTACAATTGATGACCTTGACATGGAAGATGATGGGTTAGAAATGGCACAGGGCGGTATAGTCCAGATGGCTAACGGCGGTAGTGTAGGTACGCAAGTTGTTGTATACGGCCCTGATGGAACTGCATATAATAATCCAGCAGCAGCGCAAGCAGCAGGTGTTACTAACTACACTCTAACAAAACCAACAACAGGACAAATAACACCTCCACAAGCAGCAGCACCAGTACAAGCAGCTTCTGCACAACCAGTACAACCCGGAACAGTAGAACTTTCAGGTACAAGGTTTACACCCACTGCAGTGCAAGGAGTTATGCCTACATTCCAAGAAACTATTGGTGCAGGTGTAATTGGCGTTGATTATGAAATGGTAGACTATGTAAATGAAGCAGGTCAGATTATCCAATTACGTAAAAGCAAGTCAACAGGTGAAATGCTTGATCCTATTCCAGAGGGATATACACTGAAATCTGAAACTCCTGTTACGACAACTCCTACTACTGTGGAAACGGCACGTGTAACTGACGATGGTGGAAGGGATGATGATGTAGGTGCTACTTCAGGTGCAACTATTGCCTTTGGCGGTACAAAAGCTACAGGTAAACGTGCTGGACTAGTAGATAACGCATTTCAAGGCAGTTTATCTTTTACTGGATTTAGTCTAGCTGACGCTAAAGGGTTTGGTCTTACTGGACTAAGTAGCCTTGCCAATTCTCTTACGGGAGGTAAAGTAGGAGAACCTGTAAGCCTATCTGGAAACCAAGGTGCGGTAATTAGTAATATCATAGACCCGAAAACTAAAGCGGGTTTAGGCCCAGCAAAAACTCTTGATTTTAGTATTGCATTGAATGCAGACCAATATAATAGTTTAGTGTCACGTGCGGGAGTAGATAAAGTTACATCCAGAACAGAACTTGCAGATATTACCACACAGCTTGCTAAAATTAATGATTCTTTAGCTGGTGAAACTTTAGACTACGGTAGGGCTAAGTATCTTGCTGAAAGTATTAAAATAGGTCGTCAAGATGAGATTGAAGATTCAATTGCACAGGGCAAAGGACTTGACCAAGCTATTGCAGATGCGCTGGGTAGAGACAGAGGTAAGGTAGAAGGTAGTGGAATCTTTGGAACCAACATCGGCGCAAGAGATAGAACAGGTGCAGTTAGTGCCGCAGAACGTGCCGCAATGTCAGCGCAAGAAAAAGCTGCTGTTGATGCTGCTATGACCGCATATGCAGAACGTATGTCAACAGAAGAGCCTGATGATAACGATAACGATAGAGGCAACGATGACAGAGCCAGCAATGACTTTGGTAGTGATATGTCGTCAGCACCAATCTGCTTAACCGAAGACATGAAAGTCAATCTTAATGGTGTCATTGACTTTGTAACTAACGTAAAAGTAGGTGACATTGTAGACAACACGGTAGTTACAGAAGTGCTGCACAAGCATATGCGTGAGGGTTACTATGTGGTCAACGGCGAGTTAAAGATTACCAATGACCACCCTGTACTTGCCAATGGTTCATGGAAACGTACAGAAGACTTGGTACTTGGTGACTATATCAATAGTGTAGAAGTAACGTCACTTGAATACGTAGAACAAGTAACACCAACAGTTTATGTCGGTACTGCAGATGACCGCTATGATGTATACACTGAAGGTGAAGTCTACACAGTACACGGTCAATATAAAAACGGCCTAAAGAAAGCTGCGTAAGAGGCTTAATTAAATCTTACAATCAGTTGGCTACTCACTCCCCACGCCCGACAGTGTGGCTACAGTGGCCCCAACAAAAGGAAATACAATGAACGATACAATTATGGCTGAAGAAATGCAGTCACCAAAGAAAGTTGCGTTTGCAAATCGTAAATACACTAACGAAGAAAAACGTGAACGTGAGGAAGCAGAATTAGCCGAACTGTTAGAACAGCAAAAGCAAGCTAAAGAAGGTAAAGCAGAAGCAGAAGAAGAAGCTGAACCTACAAGCGCAGAAGAGAAGACATTTAAAAAGCGTTACTCTGACCTGCGCCGACATCAGCAAAAACAAGCTGAAGAGTTTAAGGCTGAACTAGATGCAATGAAACGGCAGCTAGAACAAGCCACTAAAAAAGAAATGAAGCTACCCAAGTCTGATGAAGACATCGAACAATGGGCAGCAGACTACCCGGATGTAGCGGCTATCGTTGAAACAATTGCTATGAAGAAGGCACGTGAACAATCTTCTGCATTAGAAGATCGCCTAAAAGCAATTGATGAGATGCAAAACAGTGCTACAAAAGAAAAAGCAGAAGCAGAACTAATGCGTATCCATCCTGACTTTGATGAGATTCGTGACAGTGACGAGTTCCATAGCTGGGCAGAAGACCAGCCTAAGTGGGTACAAGATGCACTGTATGACAACGATAATGATGCACGTTCTGCAGCACGAGCCATTGACTTGTACAAATCTGACATGGGTATTTCAACTAAGAAATCTAAGTCAGATAAAGATGCAGCTAAGTCTGTAGCAACAAAGAATAGTCGCAGCAAGCCTCAAGAAGACGATACAGGTTCGTTTATTAAAGAGTCTGTTGTGCAGAAAATGTCCCCTCAAGAATATGAGAAACGGGCTGACGAAATCATGGAAGCTATCCGTAGTGGTAAGTTCGTCTATGATGTATCTGGTTCTGCTAGATAGTTTAAATAAAAAAGAGTTGACAAATAGTTAATAATAGATATAACTATAGTCAGATAAGTGTAACTAAGGTAGCTACTTGGTTACACAAATCATCCGCAAACGACAATAACCCTTTCGGATTACCTGAATAACATGGCCTACTAATTACATCGGCGGCCACCTTTGTATGCAGTACACCCTACGTTAGTCAGCCTCTGCTAAGAATTGTAATGTTTGCATCTGTGAACAATGCTAATAATAGGAGATATTACAATGGCATTTGGAAGTGCAGCAGGTTGGACTAACCTGCCAAACGGAAATTTTTCACCAGTAATCTACTCCAAACAGGTGCAACTTGCTTTCCGCAAGGCCGCTGTTTGTGAGGGAATTACTAATTCCGACTACTTCGGTGAAATCGCTAACATGGGCGATTCAGTGAAGATCATCAAAGAACCTGAGATTTCAGTTTCAGCATACCTGCGTGGTACAACAATCGTTCCACAGGCAATTGACGATGCTGACTTCTCGCTGACCATCGACAAAGCAAACTACTACGCTTTTAAAGTCGATGACATTGAAGAGGCACATAGCCACGTTAACTTCCAGTCTCTGGCAAGTGATCGTGCAGCTTACCGTCTGGCTGACCAGTATGACCAAGATGTTCTTGGCTACTTGTCAGGTTACTCACAGTCAGCATTGCATGGCAATGCAGATACCGTAAACACAACTGTTAACGGTACTGTAGCTAACACTGCTGCTGGTACAGACGAATTGCTTGCAGCTAACAAGCTGGATGCGTCTGACTTCAATGGTGGCGTTGCCGCACAGTCAATTGGTATCGTGCCTCGTGCCGGTACTTCTGGTGTGCCTTCAGCTACTGGAACAGCAAACCCACTGCAGATCATTGCACGTATGGCCCGTAGGCTAGACGAACAAAATGTTGACAGCCGTGGGCGTTGGATTGTGATTGATCCAGTTCTGAAAGAAATCCTGATGGACGAAGAGTCACGTCTCCTTGACGCTGACTTCGGTGGTTCAGGCTTGCAGAACGGTTTGATCCTGAACAACTTGCATGGTTTCCGTGTGTACGTGTCTAACAACCTGCCTATTCTTGGTACTGGTCCATCAACTACTGGTGGTACTAACGCTACTAACATGGGTGTGATTGTAGCTGGACATGACTCAGCGGTTGCTACTGCAGAGCAGATTAACAAGACAGAGACATACCGTGACCCTGACAGCTTTGCTGACATTGTTCGTGGCATGCACCTCTATGGTCGCAAGATTCTGCGTCCAGAGGCTCTTGTGAACGCTGTTTACAACCTCGCCTAGTAATAGGTATAGTGAGTGGGCGGGAGTGTTCTCGCCCCTCACCTTTTCTTTTGAGGATTTCACATGGCATATGATTATCTTGGACTATCCAACGATGTACTAAACAGAATGAATGAGGTAGAATTAACTGCCGCTACATTCGCAAACGCACGTGGGTTTCAAATTCAATGTAAGAACGCAGTTAACGATGCCATCAATTATATTAATTCACGTGAGTTTGGCTGGCCTTTTACACATAGGACAGCTACTGTACCATTAGTTGCAGGTCAAACTCGTTATACTATTCCAGCAGGAACACAGTCAGTAGATTACGAAACATTTCGTTTATCTAGAAATGCTTCCTTGGGCATCAATGGAAAAAGTTTAAAAATACTAGATTACAAAGAATACATTGACAAACGAATAGATCAGGAAAGTACCGCAGGTGTAGGCGGTGTTCCCTCGTTTGTTTTTCGTACACCAGATAATAACTATGGTTTATATCCGTATCCAGATAAGGCGTATGAACTAAAATATGAATATTATATTCGACCTACTGCACTTGTTAATGCAGGAGATGTTCCATCTATTCCTGAACAATTCATGCAAACAATTGTAGATGGTGCTACAGCATATGCTTATCAGTATCGTGGTGAAGCACAACAATATGGAATTAACTTTGCCCGTTTTGAAGAAGGCATTAAGTATATGCAATCAATTTTACTTAATAGAACAGACTATGTAAGGTCAACGTATTTACCACACTCACAAAAGTATGGCATTAATGTAGCTGGATTTTAGGGGATATAAATGGCAGATGAATCTGGCCTCAGTCCTTTTGTATTCGCCTGTCAAGGTGGTTTGGTACTAGACCAATCTACCTTTGTTATGCAACCGGGCATGGCACTTGAATTAGAAAACTTTGAGCCTGACGTACAGGGTGGCTACAGACGTATTTCGGGTTATGCCAAGTGGACTACGGGCGAAGTACCATACACAGCTGATACTACTGAACCTGTTTTAATGACAGCATACTATAAAGGTGATGTACTAGCCGCACGTGGTGAAAAGATTTTCTCTTCTACTAATAATAGTACTACACTAGATGGGGCTTTACTAGTAAGTGACACAACAATTACAGTACTGTCTACCTCAGGATTTCCTACCGCCGGTACGTTGTTAATTGGTACAGAGCAGATTACCTACACAGGTACAACCTCTACCACATTTACTGGCTGTACTCGTGGTGCTAACAGTACTACTGCAGCAGGCTATCCAAGTGGTACAGCAGTTCTAGCCTTTTGGACAGAAATAGATACAGGCAGAACTGGTGCAACAAAGTATACATTTTTTCGGTATAACTTAGGTGGTACAGATTACATTGTATGGGCAGATGGTGCAAATAATGCATCTAAATATGATGGCACTACGGTAACAGACTTAAATGCTACAGGCGCACCTGCCGACCCCAAGTTTGTTACTGTATTTAAAAACACATTATTTTTTGCTGGTATGTCTAACAATCCAGAAGAAGTAGTTTTTACTGCACCTTATACTGACGATGACTTTTCAGTTGCTCTTGGTGCAGGCTCTATTGCAGTAGATAGTCCAATAACTGCTATCGTTCCTTTCCGTGAACAGTTATATATTTTCTGTGAAGAACGTATATTTAGACTATCTGGTAACTCTAATGCAGACTTTACACTGCAACCTGTGTCTCGTGAAATTGGATGCCTTAATGGTTTTACTGTTCAAGAATTTGCAGGTGACTTAGTTTACCTTGGTCCAGATGGACTGCGTACTGTTGCTGGTACAGACCGTATTGGTGACGTTGAGTTGGGTACAATTAGCCGCCAGATTCAAGAACGCTTTACTGGATTAAGTGATGTAAACGAGTTTGACAGTCTAGTTATTCCAGACAAAACACAGTACCGTTTGTTCTTCTCTAACTCAGATGTAGCGAGGGCAAACACAAAAGGTATTATCTGTGTACGTAAAGGCGATACATATGAGTTCGGTGACTTAAAAGGTATTGCACCCAGTTGTACAGACTACACAATTGCACAAGGTCAAAGTTTTATTCTACATGGTGGTTTCGATGGTTACGTGTATAGACAAGAACAAGGCAGTGACTTTGACGGTAATACAGTAACAGGTAAGTATCGTTCACCTGACTTGACTATGGGTGATGCCGGTATACGTAAGGCGTTTCAACGTGTTATTATAAACTACTCACCTGAAGCCGCAGTTAATGCAGATTTGTTTGTAAGGTATGACTATGAATCACCTAATGTACCTAGACCTGCTGCATATCCATTTGATACTACAACAGCGGTAGCTATCTATGGTTCATCTGTATTTGGAGTTGCTACATTCGGTGGTCAGTCAAACCCATTGGTAAGACAGCCGATTGAAGGTTCAGGATTTGCAATAGCATTGCGTGTTAATGACAGGGGTACATCAGCACCCTACTCACTGAAAGGTTTTCAGCTAGAGTTTGAAGCTGCAGCTAGGAGATAATAAATGGCAGGTTATACTAGACAATCCTCATTTGCTGATGGCGATATTATTCAGGCATCGGACTTTAATGATGAATATAACCAACTCGTAAACGCATTTGATAACACCACAGGCCACTCACATGATGGCACAAGTGGTGAGGGTCCAGTCATTGGCTTGATTGGAGACCCCGGTGTAGCTGCGCCTATTAACAAAGTTGTAGTTGATGATACAAATAACCGTGTCGGTGTTTTTGTAGATGCAGGTGGACTAGGTTCATCTGTTGAACAGTTACGTATTCAAGATGGTGCAATCCTTCCTGTAACAACTAACGACATTGATGTAGGTTCATCTTCACTAAAGTTCAAAGATGGTTACTTTGCTGGTGATGTCGTAGCCAATAACATTGCTTCATCTTCATACAACTCTGACATTATTCCTGATACTGACAATGCCTATGACTTAGGTAGTGTGTCTGCAGAATGGAAAGACTTGTACCTTGATGGTACTGCAAACGTAGATGCCCTAGTAATCGGCGCAGCAACGGCTGTGACGGACGTTGATACTGACCTGACTACTGTATCAGCCTCAGACGACACACTGGCCTCTGCAAAGGCTATTAAGACTTATGTGGACGCACAGGTAACTGCACAGGACTTAGACTTTGTTGGCGACAGTGGCGGCGCACAGAATGTAGACTTAGATAGTCAGTCACTTACCTTTACAGGTGGTACGGGTATTGACACTACAAGTTCTGCACAGACTATAACCTTTGCCATTGATAGCACTGTAGCTACACTGTCGGGTTCTCAGACACTTATCAACAAAGTTATTGATGCTGCTAATAACACTATCTCAAACATTGACACTACTCATCTAGCATCTGGTACACTTGATACTGACCTCACCTCTGTGTCAGCTTCTGACGATACCCTAGCATCAGCTAAAGCAATTAAAACATACGTGGATGCACAAGTGACTGCACAAGACTTGGATTTCCAAGCTGACAGTGGTGGTGCATTAAGCATTGACTTAGACAGTGAGACACTGACATTTACTGGTGGCACAGGTATTGACACCTCTGGTGCAGGTAACGCTGTGACATTCGCCATTGACAGCACCGTAGCTACATTAACAGGCTTACAGACACTTACAAATAAAACCTTGACAAGTGCTGTGCTAGACGGTACAATAAGTGGAACTTCTATTAAAGATGAAGACACTATGTCATCAGACAGTGCTTCACACTTAGCTACCCAACAATCAATTAAAGCATATGTAGATGCACAAGTAGGTGGTGTATCTAGTGACCTTGTAAATGATACAACCCCACAACTTGGCGGTGACTTAGATGTTAATGGTCAAAGCATTGTGTCTGTATCTGCTGGTGATATTGCAATTACGCCAGATACAACAGGCTCTGTAATTATTGATGGTCTTAACCACCCACAAGCTGACGGTACAACTGGTCAGGTATTGACTACAAATGGTGCAGGTCAACTTTCATTTACAACACCTGCCTCTGCTGGAATAGCAGATGTAGTAGATGACACTACCCCACAACTTGGTGGTAATTTGGATACTAACGGCAATGATATTTTATTTGCTGATAATGACAAAGCTATCTTTGGTACAGGCAGTGACCTTGAGATATACCACAGCGGTCTGGAAAGTTTTATTAACGATGCTGGTGCAGGTAGTTTGCTTTTGCAAACAGGCGGCTCAACAAAAGTACAGGTTGTATCAGGCGGTATTATTATAACAGGTGATGTGCAAGCAGACACGGCGACTATTGCTAGTTTGAACTATCCAACATCAGATGGGACTAGTGGACAAGTGCTAACAACAAATGGGTCAGGCACACTGTCATTCCAAAATGTAACTGAAACTGACCCATCAGCATTAGCTTTTGCTATTGCATTAGGATAAAAAGTACTTGACAAACCTTGTCAGTTATGGTATAATTAGTATACATTTGGAGTAAGAAATGGCAAACGCATTTTTATCAGAGACAGATACCGCAGTAGGAACGTCCCCAGCGACTATCCTTACTTGTGGTGCTGCAACCGAAACCACCATCATTGGGTTGAGTATCTCTAACATTGTAACAAGTCAGATTACCGTAGATGTACAGCTTGATGCTTCAGGTCGTACTAGCGGTGCAGAAGACAGTGTTTACCTTGTTAAAGATGCACCAATTCCAGTTGGTGGTTCTTTAGTTGTAGTAGGTGGAGACCAGAAAGTGGTACTAGAACCGGGTGATGCTATTAAAGTAACATCCGATACTGCTTCATCCGCTGACGTTGTTCTCAGCCATCTTGACATTACGTAAGGGGTAGTACATGGCCTATCTTGGCTTATCACCAGCAGTACAAACCACAGCAATGGCCTATCAGGATTTGACTGGTGGTACTGGCACGTCTTTTACATTAGATTATCCTGTAGGTAACGCCGCTGAGATAGAAGTATTTGTAAACAATGTTCGCCAAGAACCTACAGTTGCATACACTGTAAGTGGCACTAGCTTGTCTATGACAGGTAGCATTATTGCTACAGATGATTTCTATGTAAACTTTCAAGGCAAAGCACTTGTGACCTCAACAGGCGGCGGTGGCGGTGGCACATTCAAAGGTGAGAATGGTGAGATTAATGCTGGTGGTGGTGACATCTTCCGTGTGCATCAGCAACAGCTAGACACTGACACGACTATTGATGCAGATGAAAATGCACTGGCTGCTGGGCCATTGACAATCGCAACAGGGGTAACACTGACGGTAACAACCGGCGGTAATCTGGTGATAGCATGAGTGAATTACGCACAGACACAATTACTGGCAGCGATGGCACAAGTCCTGTCACGCTGACTAAGCAGAGTGCGGCGAAGGCGTGTGGTATGATTGATATGCCAAATGATTTTACTGGTGGGGCAAACGCCGCATATGCAACCTTAAACGTATCGTCAGTTTCAGATGATTCTACAGGAAATACATCCGTGTCTGTAAGTTCTGCTTTCTTATCAAATACGGATAAATGCGTTACAACTGGTTCTGTTGTTTCAAACAGACTTACGTCATTTAATTCCACATCATCAACAGCAAGCGTTATTAAATTGCAGGCGACAGACGCTGATACTGATACAGAAGAAGACCAAGTTCAAACTTTTAGCGCAACAGGAGACCTAGCATGAGTGAGATAAAAGTAGACACCCTCACCGGCAAGACCTCCGCTGGTGACATCACAATCACTTCTGGTTCTGCGACTATGCAATTACAAGAAGGTGTTGCAACAGCAAAGATTTCTGGTGACGATGCCGCTACAGTATTTGCTGACTCTTTTAATATAGCGAGTGGGTTGGATGCGGGAACTGGCAACTTCCGGTACACTCTTACTAACGCTTCTGTAAGAACAACGTGGAACCAAACTAATGCTGGTATATCAAATGGGGCAACTGCTGCCCTTAGAACAAAATCCGCAAATTCAAGCACAACTGTTATTGATATAGAAATGATGAATAGTAGTTTTTCTGTCACAGATGCTAATCATTCCTTTATTTTTATGGGAGACCTCGCATAATGGCTGGAAAAATTATAGCAGATACGCTGGAACACAGCACCGCTGGGTCAATCGCCACGAACTATGTTGTCGAGGGTAGTGCTAAAATGGTTACTAACTACGACCACGCTTCTGCAACAGTTAGGTCGTCTACAAACGTAAGTTCAGTGGCAGATGATGCAACAGGAAAGTTTACTATTTCTTATACGTCTTCTATGAATGATATAAACTATTCTCCATCTGCCATATGTTTAACGGATTTTGACGGCGGACGGGCTGGCAACTTTGTGGGATTGCGAATTACAGATAACGGCAGTCCTAATGCTCGTTCTAACGCTTTTGCAACAAACACACTAGCAATAGATACTGCCTACGCTTCGGATGGTTCTAGTAATGCCGCTGCAGTAGACAACGATGCTAATTGTGTTCAAGTATTTGGAGACCTCGCCTAATGACCCAGACACCAGAGTTCAAAGGCACTCACCTGTTTGACCGCCTATGCTGGGCTAAAGAAAACCTAGAGGGTGTACAGTCAGACTATCGTGTGGTCTATGAGGACAGCGTTGATGAGTGCGCTAAGATACTTGTGCCTGACCCCAACTGGATGGCGTGTGCATTGCAGGGCGGTATCCTACCACCTGTGTGGGTGTATCACGAACTGGCAAAGGACGAAGCGCAGCCTGACTTCAAGAAGCACACTCGTGGTTACTTGCTGCACAATACAGAACCTGTCGAGGCTATGACTGAAGAAGAAGCTATCGAATACCTAATTATGAAAGACTGCCCACAGCACGTGTGGCAGAACTGGAATCAAGGCAACAAACCAAAAATGGTTATCTGCCGCAAAGAACAGTTGCCAAGCACACGTGAGTGGCGCAATGCTTGGAAGATAACTGAAGAACTAAGCGTCACTGATTTAGCAGCATAAGGAGAAAACAATGGCTGTAACAACATACATCGTAGACAAGGACGGGAATCAGATTGATGCTTCTACGGCTACCGTTCCTTCTGACCGTGCCTTTCGTGGTGCATGGTCATTGAGTGGCAATGTCATTTCAGAAGACATGGCATCTGCCAAAACAATCTTTCAGGATAAAATCCGTGAAGTTCGCAAACCACTGCTAGACGCAGAAGACGTAGTGTACATGAAGGCACTAGAGGCTGACGATGCAACTGCAAAGGCTGCATCTGTAGCTAAGAAAGCTGCACTTCGTGATGCACCTGCCGCTGCAGCAATTGACGCAGCAACAACTATTGCTGAACTCAAGGCAGCTTGGGATGCAGACACACTTGGTGATAGCCCTTACGCTTAATGCGTAGGGGTCATCCCTGTTTGACCGTTGGAGAACTAGATGGCATTAAGTAAGATTGGAACTGAAGCAGTAGAACACATTAGCAGTTCTGCAAATGCTACCTTTTTAACTATAGATGCAAGTGAACAAATTACAGTTGCGTCTGAAGGCGGTGCTGTAACCACTTCTGTCCAGCAGGGTCTGGCGAAGTGTTGGGTAAACTTCAATGGTACTGGCACTATTGCAACCCGTGATTCAGTCAATATTGCCAGTATGACAGATTCGGGTGTTGGTACGTTTTCAATGAATTTATCAAACGCAATGGGTAATGATGATTACGCAATGTCTGGTTGTGTTATACATTCAGATGCTGGGGGTTTTGATGATGCTACAGTTATATCCAGAAACAGTACTCAAACAAGTAGCGTCTCAACGACTGTTAATCCATTTTATGCTTATAGGGTGGAAGGCGTTGCACAATTGCAAGATTGTCGAGAAAATATGGTTATACTACACGGAGACCTTGCATAATGGCATACATAGGTAAATCCCCATCCTTCGGTGTACGTAACCGATACATCTACCAAGCCACTGCTGGTCAGACTAGCTTCACTGGCAGTGATGCAGATAGCAAGACACTGACCTACACAGACAGCCTGTACGTTGACGTGTATCAGAATGGTGTGCTACTCAAGCCTGTAACAGACTACACTAGCACTAGCGGTACTAGCGTTGTGTTGGTTACTGGTGCCAGCTTAAATGACGTAGTTGAGATTGTAGTGTATGATGCCTTCAGCATTGCGAACAGCTACACCAAGACTGAAAGTGACACACGCTATCCCTTCAAGGGCAATGACAGCATCATTCGTTTGAATGGGCAGACTATCAGCGCAGACATCACGATTGATGCAGATGAGAATGGTGTGTCGGCTGGGCCTATTACACAGGACAATGCCACAGTCACTGTTAATGGATATTGGAGTATCGTATGACCAGTGTATTGAATGTAGATACCATTGCAGATAAGGCTGGCACTGGTCCTGTAGCACTGACAAAGCAGAGTGCGTCTAAGGCGTGGATTAACATAGATATGATAAACTCAGTTACACTCGATAGTTTTAACAGTAGTGGGATAACTGATGTTTCTACAGGGGTGTTTCAAGACCATCTTTCTTCAAGTCTTGTTAATGCAGATTACGCAGTAACATCATCTGCAATGGACCCAACAAAAACTGCAAATGGTGGAACAAATAGAACTGCTGATGGAACTCCGTCAAGCGCATCACAGTTTGTTATGAGGGCATCCGCTTATGATAACACCGCTAATGATGTTCCAGCGGCGGCAGGTGTAGCACACGGAGACCTTGCATAATGGCTAGTATTCTTAAAGTAGACGAACTGCAAGGTATCACATCGGCTGGTGACATCACGATTACCAGCGAGGGTGGGGCAGCAACGCAGTCACTTCAGCAGGGATTGGCGAAGCATTGGGGATGGTTTGATACAAATACCTCT
>Ga0222715_10004014_pt1 | contig 12961 bp, 17 predicted proteins | sample C33_9DmetaG_FD_165056 | JGI IMG/M metagenome (GOLD analysis project Ga0222715, IMG submission 165056) | Estuarine water microbial communities from San Francisco Bay, California, United States - C33_9D | ecosystem: Environmental > Aquatic > Marine > Unclassified | place: USA: California...
AAAGCTGCTAAGTTTACAGAACAGATTCAAGCTGCAGAAGCTACACCAAGTGTAAAGGCCACTGTAGCAGGGCAACTAGAGCAGCTAACAGAGGGTTTTGATGCAGGTAATCCCCCAGCTTGGGCTGCTGCAGGTATACGTCAAGCAAATGCTGCATTAGCTAAACGTGGTTTAAGTGGCAGTAGCCTAGCAGGTCAGGCTGTAATTCAAGCTATGATGGAACAGGCATTGCCTATTGCACAAGCAGATGCTGCAACATTTTCTAGATTTGAAGAACGGAACTTGTCAAACCGTCAGCAACGTGCTATGCTTGCAGCAGAACAAAGGGCAGCATTTATAGGACAAGAGTTTGACCAAGCATTCCAAGCTCGTGTACTAAATGCAGCAAAGGTTAGTGATATAGCTAACATGAATTTTACGGCAGAACAAAACATTGCTTTAGAAAACTCACGTGCAGCTAACACTATGAACATAGCTAACCTAAGTAATAAACAGGCTCTTGTAATGGCACAAGCTGCTGCTTTGGGTAATTTAGATATGGCTAATCTTAGCAATTTGCAGCAAGCTGCTGTACAAAATGCACAGAACTTCTTACAGATGGATATGGCTAATTTATCCAACCAACAACAAGCAGAGATGTTTAGTGCAACATCACGTGTACAGTCTATTTTCAATGATGCTGCAGCTAAAAATGCTATGTCACAATTTAATGCAAGAGAACAAAATCAGTCAGATCAATTTTTTGCTAACTTAGCAACAACAGTATCACAGTTTAATGCAGCACAATCTAATGCTATGTCACAGTTTAATGCACAAGAAAAGAATGTAATAGAACGTTTTAATAAAGAGGTGCAGAACCAACGTGAACAATTCAATGCAAAGAATAGACTTGTGATTGATCAAAGTAATGCAGTCTGGCGTAGAGAAATTGCTACATCTGATACTGCAGCTATTAACCGTGCTAACGAACTAAATGCTGCAGCCGTGCTTGGTATATCCAATACTGCATATAACAATTTATGGCAGTATTATGCAGATAGTATGGAGTATGCATATCTGTCAACAGAGAATGAACGTAGTAGGGTAAACGAATTAGCTAAAGTAAAACTGGTTGGTGATGCAGATGCAGATATTGCAGCTTTAAAAAATGATTATGCTTCATCTGCAGCATTTGGTCAAATGGTTACAACACTATTATTTAGTGACTACAGCATGGATAACACTATTATCGGAGACATATTCGAAGGATTAGGATTTTTGTAAGGATAATTAAATGAAATATGATAATGTAAAAGCAGCATACATAAATATAAATAAGTATATAGAGGATGATAAACCTGCTGGTAAATCATCTGGTTTATTAGGCCGTATGTCTGGTTCAGATAAAAAGAAAGAACAACAAGGCAAAGAACCAATTGAACGTATGGCAAATTTAGTACAGAGAATTAGAAAAGCAAGAAGGGAAGTAAGGAATGGAACTACTAGCACCACCACTTGATGCACCTATTCCGGGTCAAAGTCTAACTGCTGAGTTGGGGGGAAGACCTTGGCAAAAACCACCACAATATGCAACCCCTGAACAAGCACTAGAGCACTATATACCAAGGCTAACAGACCCTGAGGTATACGATCAGCTTTTGGATGTTCTGGAGCTAGGTATTCCTGCAATGACAATAGCTGAAACAATGCAGCTAGGTGGTGTTATGGAAGGCTTGCATAGTATAGATGTTGGCATTCTTATACTACCTGTACTCGTAGAATTAATTGCATACATTGGTGATGATGCAGGTATTGATTACAAGCTAGGTATTGAGAAACGTGTTGACGATGATAAAATATCAGATACAAAAATTGCATTAGCAATGAAACGTTTAAGAGAAGAAGCACCAGAGGCAGTAGAGGAAGCAAAAGAAGAGACTGTAGAGTTTCCTCAAGAAGAAGAGCCTATTGAGGCACGTGGTCTAATGGGACGGAGGGTATAATGGGATTTAGTTTAAGTGGTTTTGTTGGTGGATTTTCTCAAGGTGTAACACAAGAAATACAAGAGGAAGAAGAACGTACACAACGGCTAGAAGAAATAGCTAGAGAAGAAGCATCACGTCTTCGTATTGCTCGTGCAGGGGAAAGACGTAAAGAAAAGGCAGTTGCAGATGCACTGGCAGGACAATTAAGCCTGTACTTTAATCCAAATGAAGTCGAAGCTATTATGTCTAAAGGGGCTGGTGCGGGTAAAGGTATACTTGATTTAGCACCTACTGCATTAGAAAATGGTGTTGACCTAAGAACCCTTGTAAACCTTCCTAGCATAGAGGGTGAAGGTGAGCTAACAGAAAAAGACAAAGAAACAATTAATGAAACTATTGAAGTAGCAGAACCAGAAAAAATTGGTGGGCTATCTACTAGTGCAGACACTACTGTTCCAACTACTAGTGGTTTGTTAAATCTTACTGCTATTGCAAATATGTATGATAAACCAGATAAAATTGAAACTACTTTTTCTAATAGGCTTGCTGTTATTTCACAGAAACTAGCCAGAGATCCAGACGGAAAAACTATTGATATAGCTGCACTTAAAGCCGAACAATCTAAGTTGCTAGAAGACTTAGGTATAATGAAAGAAGCAGAACGTGATAAAAGTAAAGATGGTAAAACAACCGAATCCTTTACACCGACTGCAGTTTCAACATATGTTAGAGAAGTACGTTCTGGTGCCTTAACTAGTAGTGGTTTTAAACTTGACACAGAAGGAAGAATACGAAATCTAACAGATGGAAATCAACACATGGCTGCTATTGCAGACATACGAGTTGCTACAGAATTAAGTGAACGAAACTCTGTTATTCAATCTCCTTTACTTGAAAAAGCTGCTAGTGCTATTCATTCTAGTGCTCGTTCAGATTTACAGGATCATGCTTTTTCAACTACAAATCCTATAATGGTAAGTAGTCCAGAAGATTACGTAAAGAATTTTTATACATACAGAAAAGGTTCTGTAGTTAGTGATGGTAAATTTTTGTACGTAAAAACAGGTTACAGTGATCCTTATAATGTAGATAGTCAAGGCAATTCAATACCGTTTTTCAAATTTAAAATAGGTGGATAATGGCAGAAATAAGCCAACAACAACTATTAAATTTTATTTATGAAGATACTGGTTCAGTACCACCTTCTACTGAGCCTAATAACTTTTTAGATGAAGAAGATGAATACAATAATTCCGACATGAAAAATAAAATGTTAAATTTTATAACGGGTGGTAACAATAATGTAAGTGAGAAAAAAGATACATCTATTATAGAAACAATAGCTGAAGCAGAACAGATACCTAATACAATTGAATATCACATGAAGATGGGAATCCCTTTGATGGATGAGGTGGACTACCTATCATCAGAAGAACATAAAAGAAATCTAGGTATCATAGAAGAACAGCAAGACATGTCTGCTACAGATAAAACACGTGAAGAATTTGACAGTCTTATAGAGCATCTAGAAAGTTTAAGTCCAGAAGAAAAAGCAAAAGAAGCTGAAGCATTAAAAAGGTCTATGCTAGGTTTGGATGAAGAAGGTGAGTACGTATTACAAACAGGTGTCTTACGTAGGGCTGGTGTTATAGAGCAGATTATGGCTGAGTCTGATCCCGTTAAAATGATGAAGTTTGCCAAGGGTGTATCATTAGTTGGTGCATATACGGATGACTCTATAACTGAAGGTCTGAGTATCCTAAGAGAGTATACACCCGTTTTATATGATGGCATCAATAAAGCCATGACAGGTTTTGGTAGATACAGTGAGGCAGACACACCCAGAGAGTTGAGTGGTACTATACTAGAATCATTTGGAAGTGTAGCTGAGTTTGCAGAAACTGTACCTGTTCTTGGTGGTCTGTTTGCCAAACGTACTGCAGTAAGTAATGTCAGAAGGGCAGGTAAAAAAATACTTCGTGAAGCTAAAAGATTAGAAACTGCTAGACGATATAATCCTGATGGTGCTATAATTGCCACTATGGAAGCTGCAGAAGAAACACGTATAGCTGCTAAACAGGTTGCTGATAGTGAAGTAGAGCTATCTAATCAGCTAATAAAAGAGTTTGAAGCTAAAACAGGTAAAGTAATATCTACTGAAACAGATGGTAGGTTGTCTATTGACCCTGAGTTAGCACGTCAAGCAGGTAGAGATACTGCTGTAGGGGTTACAGAACGTGATGCAGGTGTACAATCACTGTTTTTAAGTGAAGATACAATCACATCTCCTATCCTTGATCCTTCTAAGTTTGACGGTATTGTAGCTGTAGCTGCTGAATTAAAGCAAAGAAAACCAGAGGCATTCGATAATAATAAAACAGTAATTGATAACTTACTGGACTTAACAGTTAGTAAAGATATGATTGAGGATCAAGACTTAATTGATCTCTTAAACAAATATGGATTGTCTTTTGAAAACTATGTCCTTACTGTAGTAGGGTCTGGATCAGATGCTGGTAAAGTACTTAATGCCCTGTCACAGATTAAACGTAGAAAACCACCGAATGTAATAGAGGCCGATAAGGCTGCAGCAAAAGTACGTGAAGCTGGAGATTTACGTAGAGGGGTAATGCGTATAGAGAACGTCAGACGTGGTGGTCTAGTATCACAGATAGCTACTGCTGCACGTAACCTTACCTCTGGTGCAATACGTGCTCCTATGGAAAGCCTTGGCAATGTAATGGACACTGCTATATATACGGCACAGAATAAAGGTATAGTAGCTGGTATAGGATCACTGTTATCTCGTGATAACTGGAGTGGTAGCTTTAGCAATATGAAGTATATGTTCTCTCGTCCTGATGTGGCAAAGGGATACTCCGATCTTATACTTGAACGTCCTGAGTTAGCCAAGCAGTTTGATGCAATGTACAACAACATCAATGAAATACAAAAGCTAACAGGACGTGGTTCAGGCAGTAGGCTTGATACTGTACTATCTGAAATGGAAGACGTAGTTGATGTATTAAACACTCCCAACCGTTGGCAAGAATTTTTAATTAGACGTGGACAGTTTTTTGGTGAACTTGAACGGTTAACAAAACGACACTACGATATAGATTTAATAGATGCTCTCAATGAGGGCAAATTAAAAGATTTAATGAATGATGCATCTTCAGTAAAACCTGAGAAAGCACCTAGTTTTATAGCACTTGTAGATGAGGCTACGACAAAAGCCTTAGATGTTACTTATGCAAAGCAACCAGAAGTCCCAGTATTCAGAGAATTATCTGCATTTATCACACGTAATGGGTTGACTGTAGCTATCCCATTTCCAAGATTTATGTTTAACAGCATGGAGCTTATGGGTCAATATGCTGCAGGATCATCTATACCTCTCACACGTAAAGTAAAAGACCTTGTTACACTGTCTAATAGTGGTCCATTAACGTCAAAGGACAGGCAACGTATTACACGTAATCTTATGGGCATGGGTGCTGTTGGTGCAGGATATTGGTATCGTAGCTCAGAGGAAGCCCCACCTGAGTATAATCAGGTAGCAGTTGGTAGTGAAGCCCAGATGGACACAACACCAACATATCCTATGGCACATTTTTTATACTTAGGAGAGGCCACAAAAAGATTAAAAGAGGGTACGTTTGATGATTGGTTTGATGGTCAAGAGTTTGTAGAACTATTTACGGGAAGTAATTTTAGAACTGGTGTTGGTAACTCTATACTTGAAGAAGTGGCACAGATAGCCGATGCTACTGATCTAACTGCAGAAGAGACAGTTGGACGTGCTGCAGGTAGGACATTAGGTAACTACCTAACAACTTGGGCAGTGCCTTTTGCACAAATAATTGACTCTGAAAGGTCATTGGGTATTCGTGGAACAGAGTATAAAGATGTAGCTAAAGACCCAACATTAGACGGTGTTGCAGCATTTGGAAACGAGATTAAACGATCTTTTCAGCAACGTGGTTTCGGCCTGTCTGCTGAAGAAGAGGCTGCATTACCCATAAAAGAATACCCATTCTATCCTGATGGTAAGGAACGTTTATCACCTGCATTTAAACTAGCAGGGGTTTCTCTAACATCTAGACCTTCAAACGAAGGTGAGTATTTAATGAGTCTTGGTTTTGACTACAGGCAGTTTGGCAGTAAATCTAAAGTGCCTACCATACAAAGGTACGAGCAACGTTTGATAAATGGACATATGGGTACTCTTGTAGAGATTGCACAATCATATGAAACTATTCTCAGACAGGAGTATCAAGAAGCTAACGAGGTTTTAAGAGAAGAGTTTACTGAAGAAGAATATGTAGCAAATAAACTACGTCCTCTTATATCTGAGGAACTTACTTCTTTTAAACGTGAGGTACGTGATATAGTAGAGACAGAGGGAAGTCCATATGCAAGGGCTATGATTACGTATCGTAGGATACAACCACAATTCCGTAAACTTGCAACTACAGATTTTGTGGAAAGGTATGGAAGGAATCCTGACCCTAGTAGCACAGAAGACTTACAGGTTCTAACAGAGATAGCACAGATATACAAAGAAGCATACTAAATAGGGGGCAATTAAGCCCCCCTTTTTTTTAGCTGTTCTAGAAACCACTCTAGCATTTTTATTAATTCATCTCGTAACTTCTCTGGTTCAGTTTCTGCATTACGTTGCTGCAGAAACTGCTTTGCTTCTTCTTCCAGACTCATATTGTAAGACCCGTTTTAACTGCTCATAGTAGGCTTTTGTAAAACCTCTCTCCCATTCTCTCCACTGCATTGTAGTGGTATTGTATGGGTTCCAAACCTTGCCTCGTTTGAAAGCTGTATAACCTTGCTCGTATTGAAACTTTAATGGGGCATCATACTTGCCAAGGTTACGTTCTTTACGAGATAGTTTCTTGGGATTCATGCTACTTCTCCTAGCTCTATTAGAGTTGCTTCAGTGTAAGGTATATGATAGAAGTGCTCACCCTTTCGGATGTTTCTACCCTTTGCCTCACGTAATCTGTCTTTAGTCAGACTGGTATCTTTGATACGCCACACTTGTCTCAAGTCTCTACGAAAGACGTAGAAGTTTAGTACACCATTGGCATCTCTGTACCTGTCAAGCAGTCTAGTTTTACGTTCTGGTATACGTATTTCTTCCCAATCTTTAGGCCAATCTCCTGTCCAAGCTACCTTCACCTCTGCTTCATTGAAGTACGTGAAGTCTTCTTTTGTAGAGACAATATCAACTGTATAGTTCTCTTTTGTATTTGTGATTTCATGTCCGATACTTTCAAGATAATTCACAAGTGTCCTTTTTGCTGGTGAATCATACATGTTGTACCAATCTCTTCTAAATTCTTTTCTTACTGGCATCATAATCTCCTAGTATACGTTTGCTGCTTCTTTGATTATTTCCCATGTACCTTCTACCATAGGTATACCTACTTCTGCAAGTAGACCTATTGTAGTAAGTGTTGTTGCTAATAGTTGAATTAGTTCCATTGTATTTCTCCTTTATGTTAAGTCTACGATTTCACATACATCACCAGAGCAAGCCATAGTTTGCATGGCAACCGTATTGTCCTCTTGCTCATACTCTGATAGTGCACTCCAGTTAATGCTCTTAGGCATTTTGCCAAGTAAAGCATTATATTCTTCTGCTGTACAGTCTTGATAGGGTGCTTGTTGATAAGTATGATCAGAGTGTGGCAAGAATGACACACCTGACATCTCGTCAAAGTGTTTGAATACAAATGCACCTACTTCTAACCATTCACTATCACGTACAGAGATAGTTACACTAGGCTTATGCTCACACCAGTGTCGTTGATATGTAAGCCACATCTCTAGTTGTTCGATAGCAGTCATATCGTTACGTGTAACTGCACTTGCTGGTGACTTCTGGGGGAAGCTAAAGACTGTAGTTGTATCTCCCTTAAACACACATGGTTCGTTAGGTATTCCCTGATCTTTCATAAACTGTGTCAAGGGGTCTTTGTTGTCTCCTCTAACGGTTCTGATGTAATAGGGGGAATGACGGGCATGTATTCCACTGGCTGAGTCAACAAGTTGTGAGACTGTTCCAGATGGCTTAACACAACTGATGCTAACAGAAGCATTAATACCAAGATGAGCCGACCATTCAGCATTAGTTTCAACAGCAACTTCACGTAAGTGGTCAAGAGTTTTCTCCAATCCTTTATTTTCCGTAGTCATCAACGGGTTATCCATTATCCCCGTGAGAGACACACCAAGCAGTCGTTCCTCTTCGGTATTACGTTGCCACACCTTTCGCAAGTATGGGAACTTAGTGTATGTGGATTGAATAGTTCCCAGAATGGTTGCAAGACGGACCTTTCTACTAAGACTGTCGATAGTATCTGTAGCCCTGACCACAACTTCTGTAAGATTACAGAACTGATATGGACGAAGAATGATTTCACTACATGGATTAGTTCCAAACTCGTAGTTAGGATCACGTCTACCATATTTAGCAGCTTGTTTTTTAGATGCTTCACGATTAAATACTCCCCTCTCTCCAGACTTAGACTCTACCAATGCAGTCCATTCTCGCATGAATGTTTCTATATCAGGTTTCTCTGTGTACGACACACTGTTATTTGCTAAGGCACGGTGTGCAGCAGTCTCCCACCACTGTCCTGATTTAGCATGACGCATACGATCATCACTTAGATTGGACAGACTGATCATTGCTGATCTACGTACACCACCTACAACTACGATCTGACCAATGAAACACATTAGATCGTGGCATTCAATACTGGATAGCTTACGGCCCTGTGAATTTTTAAATGTAGTTACTGTAAAGTTAAACAACTCAACAAGGGGTGCAGGTCCACTAGCTCTACCACCAAACGTCTTTAGTCTTGCACCTGCAGGACGTACAAGAGAGACATCCCACTTGGGAATCTCGCCAGCCCAGAGGAGTGCCAACAATTGTCTGAATGCTTTAGCCCAACCTTCCTTACTATCCTTGACCACAATGGTAGTGTCAGAGTCAAAGAGAGTGGGGATCTCAGGGAGCTTGCTGATGAACTGCCTCTCGACACTGAAGCCGACACCAGTACCACAGAGAAGGATGAACATAGCCTCATCGAAGGACTTAGGGTCATCTACGGGTAGATAACTACAGTTATATCCAGCAGTGTTGTCACGTTCTAATGCAGGGCCAGCAGTCATCATGGCTCTCATTGATGGCATTACTTCTAGCCCAAGTATAGCTTGTTCAATGTCGTGTGCAATGTTTAAGTTTTCTTCACTCTCACCACTGTTTATTATAGGTTCAACTACATTATCCATGTAACGTGCTACTGTCTCGTCCCAATTCTCACGACCATACCCATCAAAGTATTTTGCATATCGTGATTTGTGTATAAAAGATTGATAGTCTGTAGGTAGGTAGTTACTCATCTTGTATCCCCCGATCCTGACAGTGTGCCTTTCTCCTGACGTTGACGTAGCTTATCAAGGTTGGCTTGTGCTACGTCTTCCATCTTTAGACCCAAGTCTTTACAGATAGCCGCAATGTACCAAAGACAATCTCCTATCTCTGAACCGATAGCCTCTTTGTCAAGTTTACCATCACGTACAATCTTCTTTACTTTGTTTGCTACCTCACCAGCTTCACCTGCAAGTCCTAGTGTAGGGTACAGTACCTGTACAGATGCAGGATAGATTGCTGTTGTGGCAGCTTGTCTTTGATAATCATTCATGTTCATGTGTCATTCCTCTGTTATTATCTTCATTGATTTAACATCCATACCGTCCACATCATGGATCAGGTTACGGATGGTTTCGTCTATCTCCTCGACTACCATTCCATCTACAGGAATGGGATAATCTTCTTCGTCTAATTCAATCGTCAAAAATATCTTGGCTTTCATTAGTACGATCCTCTATTAATGCATCCAGATACCATCTGGCTTTTTTTAAATCCTCTAGGCCATTCTTGTAACGATACCGCCAGAGATACTTCATAATATTACCTTGTAAATAATACTGAAATCCATCACCAGTAGCTGCACGAATGGCATCTATGCATTCAATACCAGCTTGGTTGTAGTGTGGTGGATTGTTTACAATGTCTACCATTCATTTGCTCCTTTCAAAAATTTACCTTGATCACATTGTCTTCTTGTCTTGTGACCTTTGGTTTCTTTTTCTTATCTTCTTGTAACATACTTTGTGTGTGGTTGTAAAGCATTTCTCTAAACTTTTCGTTATCTTCCATCAAGGGAACTGCTGCACAAAGCATAGAGCCAAGCTGCATTATACTTACGTAATCATCATCAGACAAATTGTTATCTTCCGATGAAATCATACCTACTAGTAGCTCACCTGTCCACTCACCTTTAGGGTCTAGGAATGGTGATAGTCGTACAAGTACATCGTTGTCATCTAACTGGTGGAATATTGTACCCATGTTATCTCCTTTTTACTTTCTTCAAGGGGAACTGTATAAACTCAGGGTGCATGTTCTTTCCCTTTTCTTGTATCCATTCTTCGGGTATTACCCTATCACAGAATTGAAATTTATTTTTTTCACACCACTTAGCATATGTAGTCTTTGCACCTTTACTTAACTTACGTTTACTACTCTCAAATACGAAACGTATATCCAGCTTGGGATGTTGTTTCTTGATACTGATATGTTTACGTCTATCGTCTGCAGTAAACCTGCCCTTGGTTTCTATTATAATACCGTTGGGCAGTATAAAGTCGGGGGTATAGGTACGATACATGAGATCTTCCCATTCTATTTTCAAGCACTCATACTTTACAGGTATGCTATGCTCAATTAGGAAGTCTTTCACCTTTAACTCAAGACCACTTCTATACCCATGCTTTAAGGCAGCTTTAAATTGCTTGCCGTTCACTAGAACTTCCAATGAAAGTCTAGTGGTATTCCAAAGGATGTAGGTTGTGTAATACCTAGTTCCTTTAGCTCCTGTCTAACAGCTTCATCTGCTTCTTTACGAGCTTGCATAGCTGCACGTAGCCCTGCGTACTTAGCTTCACGTAGGGCTTTTTTCTTTGCTGCAAGATCACGTTCTATTTCTGCAATGTGCTCTTGCATCTCTTTTATTTCAGCATCACCAATCATCCATCACTCCTTTCTACATACTGCACAATTGGGGGCATTTTGGCTTGTGATACTTTGGATGGTATCTCTTGTAGTGTGGGCCAACATGCCTGTCTATAGTCACAGAATTTACAACCATCATTTAGAACATAGTTTCCAGTTGCTTTCCCCCGAAAGGTTTCGGGTATAGGGGAAAAGCACCTTTGGAAACTATTGTCAGTGATAGTTTCTACTGTGTCCTGTATCTTACGTAGTTCTTTGTCCATGTCTATATCAGACTTAACATATTTGAACTGACCGTTAGCTTTGTTGATTACCCACCAACCACCAGCTTTGTAGCCAGAGGCTTGTGCATAACCAGCAAGCTGACTTATATAACCAAACGAATCGTTTGAAGATAGTGATTCGTATGATTCAAACTTATGTTTATAACTCCAATCAGATGCAGATTTTATGTCATCGACAGAATTTTCAATAACAAGATCATAGCTACCATTGATAGAACTATTATCTCTATCTCCAACCTGCAGAGTAACATTATCAGTGTCCTGAAACTGTACTTCTGCTTCCGTGAGAATACCTTTAAAAACTGCTTCAACTATATCTCCTATCATCATGTTCATTACAAACGAGTTTGGCTTTGGTAATGCTTTCTCTGGTTCATTCTTTTCAAACCAGAGTTGGCAAGTAGGACGACCAATGTTGGACATCCTTAGTTTAAACTTGTCACGTTTATTACCAGAGCCAAACTGTCTCTTTAATGCATCAGCAATATCGGATGCCACCCGATTGATAGTTTCGTCAGACATATCCGACTTACCATTGGCAGCATCCTCAAGGTACTGATGAATTGCTAGTTCAGCAGGATGATTCATTATGCAAACTCATCCATGTCTGCATCAATGATGTCATCTACATCACCGAATGGGATGTCATCGTGCTTGTGTACGTTTTCATCCCATGCATTTGTGATGTACTCATTGTAGTTTGCAATCCAAGCTAGGAAGTTTGTGAGTGTTTCCTGTGCTTGTGAGTCAAGCTCAAGTGAGCTACCGATGTCTAGCTCCAACTCTGGTAGGAAGAAGCTGCTACCATTGGGTAGATTACGTTCCTGTGTACCAGACTTGATAGTGTGCATTGGTGGTAGCCTACGCATCTTGGACAGTTTGGTAAAGATACCACCTGCCATTTTGAATGCATCACGGTTTTCGATCTCCCAGATAAACGGGGTATCTGTGAGGTCTTGTGAGACAGGATTACCCTCTGCATCAACAGGGTTGTCCAATGATACCGTGCCAAACATAACACGTACACGTTTGATTTGACGAATCAAATCCTGTGTCTTCTGAGGCAATGCCTTGAAGTCTTCAATCCAACCTGCAGGTTTACCACAGTTGAATCCACCATCATTGTCCTTTAGGTCAACGTTGAGATTGTCGGACATAATTGTTTTCACATAACGGTTAGGTGCAGTATCGTTACCTTTGATGAAACGTTTGTACATAAACCGTTGCATGTATGGACGGATAGTCACAGACTCAGAGTAATAGGTAGGCCCATCAGGAATCTCCAGCTTGTAAGTACCACCAGAGACAACCTCTAGCTTTACCTTCTTGCCGTTTACTTCTTGCTCACCCATGATAGCTGAGTGATTGATACGTAACCGTGCAAGGTTAGACCCATCACGTGATGCCTTCTGTGTGTCGGCAGTCATGCCCAATGTCTGAGCCATTTGATTGTAATCTGAAGTGTTAAATGTTTCTACTAGTGTCATATGTTTTCTCCTTTTCGTTTTAACAGAGCTATAGTTATATCAGGCTACGTCCTTTGTGTCAAGCCAATTCGGACCAATCTTTGCTTCTAATAACAATGGGACATTGAAGTCCAAGTTCCA
>Ga0222715_10004016_pt1 | contig 12956 bp, 12 predicted proteins | sample C33_9DmetaG_FD_165056 | JGI IMG/M metagenome (GOLD analysis project Ga0222715, IMG submission 165056) | Estuarine water microbial communities from San Francisco Bay, California, United States - C33_9D | ecosystem: Environmental > Aquatic > Marine > Unclassified | place: USA: California...
TACATCAGCTACCAATGCTGCTTCTTCTGCTTCTTCTGCTTCTACTTCTGCAAGTAATGCAAGTACAAGTGAAACCAATGCCGCAGCTTCTGAAACCGCTGCTGCTGCAAGTGAGGCTGCTGCCGCATTAAGTGAAACTGCTGCTGCTGCTTCTGAAACTAATGCTGCTAGTTCTGCATCTTCGGCCAGCACATCAGCAAGTACAGCAACTACTCAAGCAACTAGTGCTGCAACTTCAGCAACAAATGCAGCTACTTCTGCTAGTGCTGCTTCTACATCTGAAACAAATGCAGCTACTTCAGAAACTAATGCAGCAACCTCTGAAACAAATGCTGCCTCTAGTGCAACCAGTGCATCAAACGATGCTGCAACAGCCACTACAAAAGCATCAGAGGCTTCTACAAGCGCATCTAATGCTGCTACTTCAGAAACCAATGCTGCTGCTTCAGAGTCTGCGGCTGCAACATCTGCTACAAATGCAAGTACCTCTGAGACCAACGCTGCTGCCTCTGAGACAGCCGCTGCTAGTTCTGCCAGTGCTGCTGCTACATCAGAAACAAACGCAGCGACAAGCGCATCTGGAGCCGCTACTAGCGCGAGTAGTGCAGCTACGTCAGCATCTAACGCTAGTGCGTCTGCCGATGCAGCCTTATCAGCTTTAGACAACTTTGATGATCGTTACTTAGGTCAGAAAACATCTGATCCAACAACTGACAACGATGGTGATGCTTTAGTTGCAGGTGCTTTATATTTCAATACAACTAGTGATGTAATGAAGGTATACGAAGGTAGCACTTGGGTAGCTGCCTATGCCTCATTGGCTGGTGCTTTACTTGCATCTAACAACCTTTCAGATCTTGATAATGTGTCTACCGCCCGCACTAACTTAGGCTTAGGCACTGCGGCAACTACTGCATCTACTGATTATGTAGCTGTTACCGGCGACACCATGACAGGTAATTTGTCTTTTGGAGACAGCGATAAAGCAATCTTTGGTGCTGGGTCTGATTTGCAGATATTTCACGATGGTTCTGTAAGTAAAATTGCCGGCCCATCTGTATTCAGAATTTCTTCTAATGACGGTTCAAGGGGCAGTGTTCAAATATCTGCACCTAACTCTGGTACAGGTGGAGAAATACGCTCTGTTACATACGGCAATAACTTCTACCTAGATTCAGACGATACTTATAAGCAAGACTCAACAGCCATTGGTGGCTCTCTTATTGAGATGACTGCTACTAACGCCAATTACGGTGAGTTTTACTTCAAAGCAAAGCAAGACCCAGATTCAGGCGGTGCTGTTGCTACTAGGATGGCTATCGACAGCAGTGGTAATGTTGGTATAGGTACGAGTTCGCCTAGCAACAAGCTAGGTTTAGGCTTAACTTCTGGTGCAACTACTCGCTTGCTTGGTGAGTACGGTTATAACGAATCACCAACATTCGAGATGGGCGTGGGTCAAAACGATTCATTTCGTGGTGGTATGCGTATCGCTGTTACAGACACGGGAGCGAGTGTAGTAGGGGATTCTGTTGTTAGTTTCCACACTACGAAAGACGGTGTGGGCACAGTAGAGCGTGTAACTATTGATGAAGACGGTAACGTAGGTATTGGGACGACTTCGCCTACTGCAATATTGCACACAAGGTCTACAGCTCCTGTTCTGACCGCAGACGGCTCTGCATTTTCAAGCTCTAGTAATGGAACAGGTTTTGGTATTTACAGAAGCGCATCGGGTAGAGCCGCTGGTTACACTTGGACAATAGAAAACGCCATTAGTGCCGGCGGCTCTTCAGCAAGTGATTATCAAACAGACAATTTGTTGTTTAAAGGAAGGGCAAGTGTAACTGACGCAACGCTTACGGAGCATATGCGCATTACCAACACTGGTAGAGTAGGTATAGGTACGAGTAGTCCTGCTGTTAAGTTCCAAGTAAGCGAGGCTTCTACAGACTTTGCAGGATTAATTGCAAACTCAACCGCTTCAGGCAATGGTCTTAAGATTCAAGCGGGGGATAACTCTGGTGACCGTATTCTACAGCTTGATGATAAGGATGGTAATGAGAAGCTAAGAGTTACCAGCACTGGTAACTTAAACTTTGACTCAGGCTATGGTTCTGCTGCCACTGCATATGGTGTTAGAGCATGGGTAAACTTCAATGGCACTGGAACAGTGTCAATTTATGATAGTGGAAATGTAAGTTCAATTACAGACTTAGGATCAGGAAAATATACAGTTAATTTTTCTACTGCAATGACTGATTTAAATTACGCAGTTGTATTAGGTGCTTCAACTGATAGTGCCACTACTAATAGAATACTTCATGAAAATAACCTAAATAGATCTACAGCAAGTTGTGATGTGTCAAGTTGTGCTTTAGGCGGATCTGAACAAGATGAAGATAGAATAAATGTAGCAATTATCAGATAAGGAATAATATGAGAATCATATATCAAACAGAAGAAGGATTAGCAGTATTAATTCCTAGTGGTGAGCTAGATATAAACGAAGTTGCTCGTAAAGATGTTCCAGCAGGTGTTAATTACTGGATAGTAGAAGATAACGAAGTTCCAAGTGATAGAACATTTAGAGATGCTTGGGAATTAGATGCAAGTATAGGTGAACCTGACGGACAAGGTATTGGTGCAGACGCATGGTTTGCAGAACAAGCATAAAAAAGGTAGTCGATGAAAATCCAAGTTAATATAGCTAAAGCAAAAGACATCACTAAAGACAAATTGCGTGAAGAGCGCAAACCTTTGTTAGAGAAACTTGATGTAGACTTTCAACGAGCATTAGAAGCAGGTGCAGATACGACTGCAATTATTGCTAAAAAACAAGCATTACGAGATGCAACAAATCAAGTAAATACTATGAATACAGTAGAGGAATTAAAGTTAGCAATACTACCTGATGTGAGTATGTAATATTATGGAACAAGAATTATTTAATTGGTTAGTTGCTGGGGTTAGTGGCTTGATTGGTTTCTTTCTTCGCGTTATGTGGGGTGCAGTAAAGGACTTACAAGAAGCAGACGAGCATTTGGTTGAGAAAGTAAATCATATTGAAGTGCTTGTTGCTGGTAACTATGTTAATAAAGACGAGTTCAATAGGTTTATGGAACGACTTTACGACAAGTTAGATTCTATTGAAAATAAATTAGACAGCAAGGTAGACAAATGACATATCTTGAAATGGTTAATAAGGTACTTAAACGCCTTAGAGAACGTACTGTAGGTACTGTCAATGAATCATCATACTCAACCTTGATTGGTGTGTTGGTTAATGATGCTAAGGATACAGTAGAGAACGCCTGGAGTTGGTCTGGCTTGCGTACAACGCTCAGTGCAACCACACAAGAAGGCGTATTTAACTACGTACTTACAGGATCAAAAAATAAGATTACTGTTCTTGATGTGTTAAACGATACTGACGATGTATTTCTTAAGTATCTTCCTGCACATGAAATGACAAGGTACTATCTGGTTGGTACACCACAAACAGGATCACCAACAGACTACAGCTTCAATGGTATTGATGCTAATGGTGATACACAGGTTGATATCTATCCAAAACCAGACGGAGCATACGATCTACGCTTTAACTGTATTCTTCGTACACCTGAATTAGAAAGCGATTCAACAACATTTAATATACCAACACTTCCTATTGAGATGCTTGCTTATGCTCTTGCTGTAGAAGAACGTGGTGAAGATGGTGGTATGAATCCTTTGTCTGCTTATGCTAGAGCTAAGAATGCCCTTGATGATGCTATTGCACTAGATGCAATCAAGCACCCAGAGGAGACATTGTTCTATGAAGTCTAAGACAGTATTGGTAGAAAACCTAGCTACAAGCTGGGCTACTATTTATACGGTACCTGCAAACACAAGAGCAAAGTGGATATTAGCTTTTGTTAGTAATGGCACAGGGTCAACTATTAGTAATGTTGGTATTCGTATTGTTAATGACGATACTATTACTGTTCTTGGTGCCAAGTCTCTTGGCTCTGGTGATTACATTCAGTTTGGACAGGCTGGTATTTATGTCATGCTTGAACCTGGTTATACCATTGAGGCACAAGCTGGTACTACAGGGGTGTCTTGTATTTTGACATTTGAAGAAACGAGCTTTGTAGTGAGTACATCCTAATGGCAAAAGAACTAATTACATCATCGTTAGTAGCACCAGCATTCTTAGGATTGAATACCCAAGAGTCCAGTGTTGCTAATGATCCTAGTTTTGCTCTTGAAGCAGACAACTGTGTTATTGATGAGTTTGGTAGGCTTGGTGCAAGAGAAGGTTGGTTCTATCGTACTACTACAGGTGGTACAGGCGTAAACCTAAAAGGAATACATACGTTTTTAGATGTTCTTGGAATAAATACTTTTCTTTCTTGGTCTGAAGATACCTTTTATAAAGGCTTTACAACATTATCAACAATTACACCAACTACTGTTGATACTATATCAGATGGTAATTGGCAAGCAGTTACACTAAACGATAGAGCATACTTTTTTCAGCGTGGTTATAAACCACTGTACTATACTAACGAAACAACGGCTGATGAATTTAAGAGCATAGATCAACATGCAGACTACAATGGTACAGCACCAAATGCTGATATTGTACTGTCTGCTTATGGTCGTTTGTGGGCTGCTGATACCACAACACAAAAAACAACGATCTACTTTTCTGACTTGTTAAATGGTGTTAAGTGGGGAAGTGGTAGTGCTGGTACTTTAAACATTGCTGGTGTGCTGTCTAAAGGTGCAGACGTTATTACTGGTCTTGCTGCGCACAATGGTTTTTTGATTGTATTCTGTTCAGATCATATTATTATCTTTGAGGATAACGATTCCTTTCAAGGTAGCTTTGATGTAAACACACTAAGACTTGTTGAGGTTCTTGAGGGTGTTGGTTGTATTGACAAGAACACAATTCAAAACATTGGAACTGATGTAGTCTTTTTGTCTGCAACAGGCTTAAGAAGTCTTGGTCGTACTGTTCAAGAAAAGTCCAGTCCAATTGGAGATTTGTCTAAAAACATTAGGAATACTTTTGTTGAGTCTATAAACAGGGAAGAAGACAAGACTTTAATTCGTTCTTGTTTCTTTCCAGAGCAAGCTTTTTATTTGTTGTATTTGCCTAGTGCTAATATCGTTTATTGTTTTGATACAAAAAACAAACTAGAAGACCAGTCACTTCGTGTAACCACCTGGAGTGCAATAGATCATAGTGGTTTTCTGTATGATAAAACAACTAATAAGATGTACTTTGCACAAGTAGACGGAATTGCTGAGTATGGTTTGTACACAGATAATGGTAGCTCTTATACGATGAGGTACTTTACAAACCACTTTGATTTTAATGCACCGAACGTAAATAAGATTATTAAGAGAGCTGCTGTTACAGCTATTGGTTCTTCTGCACAATCATTTGTATTAAAGATTGGTTACGATTACACAACTAATTATTTTAGCTTTCCTTTTGTACTAAAAGAGTTTGTTATTTCAGAGTATGGAGTAGCTGAGTATGGATCAAATGCTGATACAATTGCTGAGTATAATTCTGGTATTGCGTTGGATCGTGTGGATTATTCCGTTTCAGGGAATGGTTCCATTGTACAGTTGGGTATTGAAACAGTAATTGATGGCGCACAACTAAGCGTACAGAAACTAGACGTTTATGCTAAAACAGGTAGGATTATTTAATGAGTAACTATTCAAAAACAACAGACTTTGCATCAAAGGATGCCTTGGCTACTGGTAATGCTAATAAGATCGTCAAGGGTACAGAGATTGACGATGAGTTTAATGCAATACAAACAGCCATTGCAACTAAAGCAAACACACTTAGCCCAACGCTTACTGGCACTCCATTAGCACCAACTGCTGCTTCTGGAACAAACACAACACAGATTGCTACCACTGCTTTTGTTACTACTGCTGATAGTGCAGTTACAACGGCATACACTGCTGCTGACTCTGCACTGCAAGATAACATTGATACACTAGAAGCCATTACAATTACTGGCGGTAGTGGCATTTCTGGTGGTGGTGATCTTTCTGCAAATCGCACATTAGCACTTGATGTAAATGACCTCACTGCACTAACAGATATTGATGTTACAAACGATTATATTCCTGTTTATGATGCCTCTGCAAGTTCAACAAAAAAAGCAACTGTTGGTGATCTTGTTGTTGTAGCTGAATCATTAAGCGATGATGGTTACGTTAAGTTTGCAAATGGATTAATTATTCAATGGGGAAGTGTTACCGTTCCTAATGACACTTTAAACTATGCTATCACATTTCCATTGGCGTTTCCTAACTCTTGTTTTCAGGTTGTTGCAAGCCCCACTGTAAGCACTGTTACAACGGAAGATAACGCAGCACTTGGTACAACTACACCAACAACCACAACGTTTTATTTTACAAATGGTCATGCCACCAGTAGTAAAGTCAGGTGGTTTGCAATAGGTAATTAATATGCAGATCACCATAATCCCAAACCATGAGATAGACGGCATCTGGAATCAAATTAAAGACTATGTAGAGGATGCTGCTAAATACACGTACGGCAGATTTACAGCCAATGATATTAGGAATGGTATTAAGAATAATCTAAACCAACAACTTTGGGTTGCTCATGATGATGAGATAATTTATGGGTTTGTTGTGACAGAACCAACTGACTATCCACAGCTAAAAGCAATGATTATGCTTTTTACTGGTGGGTTTGAATTGCACTTATGGAAAGACGATATGTTACCAACAATACAAAAGTTTGCTTACTCAATAGGTTGTGATTGTATTGAATCACAAGGCCGTCCGGGTTGGGAAAGGCTATTTAAAAATGATGGTTATAAAAAACGATTTGTAGCTTATGAGCTACCTGTAGAGGAGACAATATAATGGGTAGTGGTGGTTTATTTGGCAGTGGTGGTAGCGAATCAAAACCTGTTTCGTTGAAAGGCGGTCAGTTTCAGCCTTATACTTATACAAGTCTTGTTGGAAGCACAGAGCTTGAAAAAGAAGGCAAGCGTGGCTATACTTTTTCCCAAGAGCTTGACCCAAGGTTACAAGGGCTTTATAGCCAGGGTCTTGCTGCGTCACCTGGTCTTTTGTCTCAGTACTTGCAACAAGCACAGGAACCTCTTGAACAGTTTGATTTCCAGAAGGGAATAGATGAAGCAACACAGGAATACTTTGCACAGCAACAAGCTGCTCTTGATCCTGTCTTTGCACAGCAACGTCAACAACTACAGTCTGATCTGTTTGGATCAGGTCGTATGGGGCTTATGCTTGCTGGTGAGACTGCTGGCGCAGGTGCTGGTGGAATGGTACAACCAGATGCGTTTGGTTTAAGTAGGGGCCAGGCACAGGCATTACAAGAGGCCTATGCTACTTCTCGTGCTTCTGCTGTTGATGAACAACAACAAGCATTTAATCAAGCACAGCAACAGTATGCACTTAATCAAGCAGCACAAAAACAACAACTTTCTAATTTGCTTAGTGGTTATCAGGGTGCCTTTGGTACTGCTAGTGAAGTATTTGGCCTTGAGCAAGGTCTTGTTACTGGTGCTGCTGAACGAGAAGGACTAATTAGAAATGCGTTTTCTGGATCTATGGGGCAGAAGTCTTCACAATGGGGTCCAGGACTTGGTTATTCAATGTTAACAGCGGCTGCTGGTGGTTTTGCACAAGGAAAAGCTCAAACAGATTAAAGGTTTTAATTAAACTATTATTAAGGTAACAAAACAATGGCTGGTTTAGTAGGTAGTATTTTTGGTAAGACAGTACAAGAACTACAGCAAGAAAGAATTGCTGAAAGAAAACAAGCAATGGCACAAGCCATGAGATCAGCAGGACAACAGGGTGGAAACGCTGGTGCTGCTGGTCTTGGATTTTTGTTTGGGGGAATGCTTGCCGATAAACTGTCTGATGACCCACGTATGGAAGAGGCAAGGGAGGCAGAGGAAAAACAAGCTGCATTGAATGAGCAAATTTCTGAGCTTCCAAGAAATGACCCAAGAAGGTTTTATTTGTATTCTGATGCGTATAACAAGATGGGTGACACTGCGACAGCAACAGAGTACCTAAGGCTTGGTCAGGAATTGGAGAGCCAACAAAATCAACTTAAACGACAACAAGCAGAAAAAGATGCAGCAAGGGCAGCAGAGTCAGAGAAACGAAAAACACTTTCTGAAGCGTATCCTAATAACCCACAAGCACAAAAAATGGCACTTGCTGGATTTACTGTAGATCAAATTGAAAAAATAATTGGTGCTAAGAAACAAAAAGCATTTATAGCTGAGCCAACAAAAGAAGACATTGAGCAAGTGTCTTCAATTCTTTCAATGAATGAAATAAATTTTGGTGAGGAAACACAGCCTGTTGTTATTTCAAAGCTTGCAGAAGAGCTTTCAAAGCTGAAGAATGATTATAAAAAAGAATACGAAGAGGGCAATCTTGAAAAACCTTGGGTGGGTGACACAGAGGCTATCAGTGGGTTGCTAAAAGACTTTCAACAACAAGGCTTTATTATAAACGACCCTAGTCTTATTGGTGGTGGTTGGAAGTTTAATCCTATGGGACAATCGCAACAACAAAATCAACAAGATCAAACTGTACAAAAAACGCCTACTGCTGTAGGGGCAACTTTCCCAGAAGGATTGCCAACCAATAACAATAATAATACTTCAAATCAGACAGAAGCAAGTATGGGTACTCTTGGTGATGTTATAGGTATTCCAACTGGAGAAGACCTGAAGGGTTTGTATGATAACATAACAGACCGCATCAATTGGCAAGACTACCTAAACGAATAGGCATACTTAAATGGAAAATAACAACAGGATTACTCTTGAAAGGCTATATCAAATAGTTGAAGGGCAGCAAAGTCCAGCACAAGAACAACCAGATTCTTTTGATGAATTTATGTATGGCTTTGATCGTACTCCGTCGTTGGTTCAAAACTTTGGGTTAATGCTGGAGGCAAAATTACCAATTGGTGAGCTTCAGATTCTTGGTGAAGATGGTATTGTTGACTACAAATCTCCAGACGAACTTTATGGAGAAGGCTTTAGTAGTCTTTCGTACGATGATAGGCGTAAGGTTCTTCTTACCAAGCGAAATCAAGACCTTGCAAAAGAGTATCCAGTTCTTTCTGAACAAGATGAAGACAGCATAGCAACTACTGTTGGCAGTGTTGTTGCTCCTTTTGCTGATCCTTTGATTTTGGTTGCACCAGAAGCAGCAACTATTAGAGGTATTGCTGCTGTTAGTGGTGCGCTTGGTACTGCCTATTCTATGGTAGATGATCTTGCATTAGAAGGAGAAATAGATCCTACAAAAGCTGCAACTACAGGTGCTGTGTCTGCTCTTGGTGGTGCTGCTATTGGTAAAGGACTCAAAATTATTAGTGACAAAGCAAAAGTTAAAAAGGATGCAGAAACACTTAGGTTAGCAAATCAAAAGGTTGATGAAATACAAGATGCTATGGATGAAGCATTGCTAGACAATGTTCCTAGAGCAGAAGTTAATGCTTATGTAAGAGAACGTACAGGTCTTACAACAAACGAAATGCTAGAAGTAACTGCAAGAGCAGATCACAAACCTATTTATAGAGAACCAAAAGGTTATGATCCTGGCGGCCCAAATAGAGAATCCATACTGGCCATGCAAAGGGTTGTTGGCATTAACTCACAAAGGGTAATGAAAAATACTTCACGTATTGCAGGGCGTGGTACACCAAACGATGTGACTGTTCCTGGCAATGTTAATGTTGCTCGTACAAAAAATTCACTACTTGATAACTTACTTGGTACAATCTCAACAAGGATTAAAAAGTATAGCCCAAGGTTATTTTTAAGGTTAAGACAACACGAGTACGACGTACATAAAAGGGTAGCAGACGCAGAAAAAACAGTTGTTCCTTTTGTTAAGGCACTAAAGCAAGTTCCAAAACAAGTAATGCCTAAGCTAAGTGTTAGTTTGGCTAATGGTGATATTAAAACAGCATCTAATATTTTAGAACAATACTCTGTTGGTGGATCTTCTGCACTTAATCAGACAAGAGAGTTCTTGGACAATATGTACAAAGAACTTACTGAAGTTGGTTACAGCGTTGACAAGATTAAAGACTACTTTCCTAGAGTTGTAAAAGACTATGATGGTTTGTTACAAGCACTGGATGCTCCACGTAGGGGTATGATTGAAAAGGCATTGTACTTAAAGTCAAAACAACTTGGTGTAGAAAATATTAAAGACATACCAGAGCAAATGAGAACAGACGTAGTTAATAAGGTTGTTCGCGGCTATGTCCCAAAAGAAATGAAAGGTGGTTTAAGTTTCACTAAAGAAAGAAAGCTACCAGAGGTTACTGAAGAAATTTCTGGTTTCTATTATTCTCCAACAGAATCTTTAGACAGGTACATAAGAAGTACAGCTAACGACATTGAAAGAAGAAAGTTTTTTGGTCGTGATGCTGTAAACATTGATAACACAAAACTTGATACAGAGGCATCGGTTGGTAATTTAATTGCAAGACAGCTTGAGAGTGGTGATCTTGATTACTCTGGTGCAGATGAACTAAGTCAACTGTTAAATGGTCGTTTTGGTATGGGCGAAGTGTCACCAACTAAATCACTACGTTTTATTCGTGATGTTGGCTATGGCACTACACTTGCTAATCCTATTTCTGCACTAACACAGATTGGTGATATTGGTGTATCTGCTTATGCAAATGGTATGAGAAATACTATAGCTGCTATGTTTGGTAAAAACAAAATCACAATGGATGAGCTTGGCTTAGACAACATTATTGCAAACGAACTTGGTAATGTATTAGATGCCTCTAGGTATTTAGAAAGGGCATTGTTCTTTGGTGGGTTTAAAAAAGTAGACAAGCTTGGTAAAAACGTTGTCCTTAATTCTGCACTTAGAAAAGCAAGTGCAATGTCTAAGAGTGATAAAGGCATTTCTAAACTAGCAAGTAAATATAAAAAAGCAATGGGTGATGAGTTTGATATGCTCATCAATGAACTTAAATCTGGCGAGATGACAGACAGAGTTAAGTTTTATCTTTGGAATGAGCTGTCAGATCTACAACCAATATCACTTTCAGAAATGCCACTGTCTTATTTGAACAGTCCAAATGGAAGAATACTTTACTCGTTAAAATCTTTCACTATTAAACAGCTTGATGTACTTCGTAGGGACATTATACAAAACTACAAAGAAGGAAACAAACTAGAGGCTGGAAGGAATCTTTTAAAATACATGACACTTGTTCCTCTTACAGGAGCTACTGTTGACGAAGTAAAAGATGGCCTACTTGGTAGGGGTTTTGAACTAAACGATATTGCAGAAGATAACTACTTTGAAAACCTTACAAAACTTGTTGGTATAAACGACTACACAAGGTCAATGTACCTTAAGCGGGGTGACGTTAGTGGTTTTATAACCAATACATTAGCCCCACCAATGTCTTCAGTAGATGCTATATTGACAGACGTAGGTAATTTAGTTACTTCTGGTGATGTTCTGCCAGAAAAAGTAATAAAAGAACTGCCTGTTGGCGGTAAGATTTGGTACAACTTTTTTGGTGGTGGACTAGAGAACTGGGAAAAATGGAATAAGGACTAACCAATGCTAAATCTAATGAGATTCCTGTTCTGTTATTTACCCTTTGTGCTTGTGTTTCTGTTCTACGGAATGAACTCCTTTGCTGCTGATCCAATAGTAACAGACTCTACAACAAACAGCACAGTAACAACCAAGGGGAACATGGAGACAAGGATTAAGTCTCCACCCCCGTCTGCAATTGCACCACAGTTTAATGCCAATGGGAATTCTGATCTCTGTACTGTTGGTGTTGCTGGTGCAGTTCAAACTCAGATTCTCGGTATCTCTATGGGTTCTACTGTTCGTGATATGAATTGTGAGAAGCTGAAGAATGCCAAGACCCTATATGACATGGGCATGAAGGTAGCTGCTGTTTCTGTTATGTGTCAGGACAAGCGTGTGTTCCAAGCAATGATGGATGCTGGCACTCCTTGTCCGTTTGATGGGTTAATTGGCCCTGCTGCTAAGGCTGCATGGGAAGCTAATCCAACTCCTCGTACATATGATGTAGACAAGGTAGAGAAAACAGAAGATGAGAAAATCAAAACTACTAGTAAGTCTATGTTTGGTGGCTTGGGCTTGCTACTCCTACTCTAGCGAGTACACATACGGCACATCTGGCAATGCCGCTTTAAACGCCCACAATTGGTCTATGAGCGCGTCTATGCTTGGGGTACCCGATACTACTGGGTTAGACATAAACGCCGTGATATACCAATATACGGCCGAGAAAGCTATATCAGACGATATGGTGGTGTCAATTCAGAACAGACACGCCACAGAATCTGGTTATATCTTCCGTGAGGTTGATGATTGGTCTGGACTACCAGGCAATACAATTGTTAAAGCTGTACCTGTACCGAATATCCCGATTAATCTGTGGGGTGATGGTGAGATAGAGATTAAGGGGGAGGGTAAAGTAGTTGACCCTGTAGTGATTTACAACTGGCGGCAAAGGGATGTTGAGCCAGAGCCTTATATACCAGAAATACCGCAAGTAGAGATTTACGATGCTATGTCTGATGATGTGGCTTTGGGTGCTTTAGATCCTACTGACTCTGACTTGTACGAGGATAACGATGAAAACACCGATGCCGACAAAGACGAAGAAGAACCTAAAGAGGAAGAGGAAAACAGACTTAGCCAGGCACAGGATGCAATGGCTACAGCAATGCAAGCAAGCCAGCAAACTGCTCTGCAAGCATTAGTAAACACAGTAAATCTCACACAGTATTATTCGGTTGCTATTGTTGGTGGTACGTACAAGGAAACAGTACAGATCAATGACAGCGAAATTCCGTACAGTAAACGTGGTCTAAGAAACG
>Ga0222715_10004020_pt1 | contig 12951 bp, 11 predicted proteins | sample C33_9DmetaG_FD_165056 | JGI IMG/M metagenome (GOLD analysis project Ga0222715, IMG submission 165056) | Estuarine water microbial communities from San Francisco Bay, California, United States - C33_9D | ecosystem: Environmental > Aquatic > Marine > Unclassified | place: USA: California...
CGACGGCGGCCTCATGGACGTCGACGACGGCCCGAAGGATCCGCTCGATCTCGCCCAGGGCCACGTTGACACCGTGAACGGTCACGATGTCGTCGGCGCGCCCCAGCACGGTGAGCCGCTCACCATCCCAAGCCCCGACATCGGAGGTGAGGAATCGGTGATCGCCGTCCTCGACGGCAAAGCCGTCGGTCGGCTCCGGATCGGCGTAGCCTGCCGCGACCACCGGTCCACTGATGCTGATTCTTCCGTCGTCGCGCACGCCCGTGGTGACCCCGGGGAAGGGGATCCCATCGAAGACGCATCCGCCGGTGGTTTCGGTCATCCCGTACGTCGACACTGCCGCGATGCCCACCGCTCGAGCCCGCGACATCACGTCCTCGGGGGCGGCTGCACCACCCACGAGAACCGTGTGAGCCGCGGCAAGCCATCGCGTGGCATCGTCGTTGTCCAGGATCGCGCGCAGTTGTCCGGGGACGAGCGACACCGCCATGGGGCCTGACGCGATGAGGCCAATGAGATCCGCGGGGTCGAAGGGTAATGCGCCACCGATGCTGGGCAGCGCGGTCAGGTCAGTTCCACTGAGCAGCGACCGGGCGATGACGTTCAGGCCCCCGATGGACGTCGCCGGGAGCGCGAGGATCCAGCTGCACTGGGCGAGTCCCGGACGCGCCAGGTCCGCGAGGGCGGCACTCTGCTCGAGGTTAGCCCGGGTGAGGAGCACCCCGCGGGGTCGACCGGTGGAGCCACTGGTGGGCAGGACCGCGGCGACGTCATCGGGAACCTCGGCCGGGAGGGTGGACAGCGCGCGGCGGACCGAGTCGACGTAGGCGGTGGTGACGTGACGGGAGACAGTGGGGAGCGGCACAACCGCGGCGCCGTCGTCGAGGAACCGCTGGCGCAGGGCGGCCTGCAGCGCCCCGGCACCCTCGATCCCGGGTGGGACATCGACGAACTGCAGGCCGCGCATGCACCTGAGCGTAGGCCTCACTAGGTTGGACGCATTGCGACGATCGGAGGGAGGCGCCCCGTGGCGCAGGAGTTCGACTCACGGACGAGGTACTCGCTGCCACCCGTGGTGCCTGAGGGCAGCCCCGCACTGCAGGATCCGGCCTACTCCAGCATCGAGCCTGGATGCGACTGGGAGAGTGTTGGAGACTACGGCGACATCCGCTACGAGGTCTCCACGGGCGACGCGGCCGGGATCGCCAAGATCACCATCAATCGGCCGCAAAAGCGCAACGCCTTCCGCCCGCAGACCCTCTTCGAAATCTCCGACGCGATGAATCGGGCCCGCGACGACGACAGCGTGGGAGTCATCATCCTCACCGGCCAGGGGGACTTCGCCTTCTGCAGCGGCGGCGATCAAATGATCCGCGGCGATGACGGCTACATCGGCGACGACGAGGTTGCGGCGAAGGGAATCGGCCGTCTCAACGTGCTCGATCTGCAGATTCAGATCCGGCGTACCCCGAAGCCCGTCATCGCGATGGTGGCCGGATACGCCATCGGGGGCGGCCACGTCCTGCATGTGGTCTGCGATCTCACCATCGCGGCGTCCAATGCCAGATTCGGTCAGACCGGACCGATGGTGGGTTCCTTCGATGGAGGCTACGGGTCGGGACTGCTCGCGCGCAGCATCGGTCAGAAGCGTTCCCGCGAGGTCTGGATGCTGTGCCACCAGTATGGCGCCGAGCAGGCCTACGACTGGGGGCTCGTCAACGCCGTCGTCCCCATCGCCGACTTGGAGAAGGAGACGGTCGACTGGGCGCGGCGCATGCTCACACTCTCGCCGATCGCACTACGCATGCTGAAGGCGTCTCACAACGCCGCCGATGATGGTCTCGCCGGTGTCCAGCAACTCGCCGGCGATGCCACCTTGCTCTTCTACATGACCGAAGAAGCGCAGGAGGGGCGCAACGCCTACGCGCAACGCCGCAAGCCGGACTTCAGCAGTTTCCCGAAGCGTCCCTAGCCTTGGACGTCACCCTCGCCGAGATCCTGCGGGACGCGGTGCCGTATTCGTTGCCGTTGCTCCAGCCCTTCCGGCGTATCACCGACCGGGAGGGATTGCTGATCCGCGGCCCGAGCGGCTGGGGTGAGTTCGCGCCCTTCGACGACTATTCGGCTACTCGTGCGGCGCCGTGGCTTGCCTCGGCCGTCGAGTCGGCGTTCGGTGTGTGGCCCGAACCGCTGCGTGAGCGCGTTCCCGTCAACGCCATCGTTCCCGGCCTGTCGGCCAACGATGCCGGTGCGCTTGCTCGCCGAGCGGTGTTGGAGCAGGGGTGTTCCACCTTCAAGATCAAGGTGGCAGCGCTCGGTGGGATGCTCGCCGACGACGAGGCCCGCGTGGTTGCCGTGCGGGATGCCGCCGACAGCGCCCTACGGTCCATCGGCGACGACCGTCCCGCCCGCCTGCGGCTCGATGCCAACGGTGGCTGGTCGGCCGAGGCTGCCGAACGCGCCCTTGGTCGCCTTGCCGCCTATGACGTCGAGTACGTCGAGCAGCCCTGCCCGACGGTGGAGGAGACCGCAGAACTCCGTGGACGAGTCGATGTGCCGATCGCGATGGATGAGTCGGTGCGTTTCGGTGAGGCGCGGGCCTTCGAGGTGGCCGACATCGTCGTCGTCAAGGTGGCTCCGCTCGGCGGCGTGGCAGCATCCCTCGACCTTGCCCGACGGTGGGGCGGTCCGGTCGTGGTGAGCGGGGCCCTGGATTCGGCCGTCGGACTGGCGGCGGGAGTGGCCCTCGCTGCTGCTCTCGGCGGCGAACCATCCGCCGCAGGCCTGGGCACCGGCGCCCTCCTTGAGCGTGATGTCGTCAGCCCGCCGCTGGTGCCCCACGATGGCCACCTGCCGGTCGGGCGGGTTGCCCCTGACCTCGACGCCCTCATGGCGGCTCGGGATCGTCTCGGTGACGATCGAGCGCGGTGGTGGCGCCAACGACTCGTGGACGCGTGGGAGGCCGGAGGAGCAGAACTCGTGGCCAAGCTCGCGGCGTGAGATTCTTCCCGGTGTGAGTCAGTCCTCGGCGAGCCGCGGCGTCCACATCATCGAGGCGCTCATCGCGTCGGGTGTGGCCGACATCGTTGCGGCTCCGGGCTCCCGGTCGGCCCCACTCCTGCTGGCCGCTGCCGACGCCGAGCGTCAGGGCTTGGTCCGGCTCCATGTCCGCATCGATGAACGATCGGCGGGCTTCCTGGCACTCGGGCTCGCACGCATGTCGGGCACGCCCGTGGCCATCCTCACCACCTCGGGAACGGCGGCGGTGAACCTGCACCCGGCCATGGTCGAGGCGGCGTACCTGGGAATCCCCGTCGTCGCCGTCACGGCGGACCGACCCAGCCTGCTGCGGGGGAGCGGAGCGAACCAAACCATCGACCAGCGGGCGCTGTTCGGCGTGGATGCCCCGACCGTGGACCTCGACGGTCACGATCCGGACGAGGTTGACACGGTCCGCGACGCGGTTCTGGCTTCCTGTGCCCGTCACCGGCCCCTGCATCTCAATGTCGCGTTCGAGGAGCCCCTCGTCGAGGCTGGTCACCACCGCGTCACTCGACCGGGTCAGCCCGACAGGGGCGGCTTGGCCGACCCGCCGGGCCAGCCCGACAGGGGCGGCTTGGCCGACCCGCCGGGTCAGCCCGACAGGGGCGGCTTGGCCGACCCGCCGGGCCCAGAGGTGCCGACCGTGCGAGCGCCATCCCCGTTGATGGACCTTGCACCCGGGGTCGATCTGCGGCGCGGCCTCGTCATCGTGGGTGATGGCCCCTCGCCCCAGATGTGCGCCGAGATCGTCGATCTGGCCGAGGCTCTGGGTTGGCCGATCATCAGTGAGCCCAGTGGCAATCTCACGGCCACCGATCACTCACTACGTCACGGCCCGCTGGTCCTCGGCACGCCGGAGGTGCTGGATTCGCTCATGCCGGAGGTTGTTCTCACGGTCGGCCGCGTCGGCCTGCATCGCAGTGTGATGCGCGTGCTGCGAGGCACGGGAGTTCACATCGCCATTGATGTGCCGCCCTATCTCGGTCGCGTTGACCCGGCTCGGACAGCCACGATCATCATCGACGCCGTGCCCACCACCGGGGGTCCATCGCCTGATGACTCGTGGATGCGCTCCTGGCGGGCGGTCGATGGCCGGATAGCCGACCGGGTCTCGCAATCCCTGGACGATTCGCCGCTCTCCGGACCGGTCGTGGCACGCACTTTGGCCGGGGTCCTCGACTCTGAGGACCTGCTTGTCGTGGGTCCCTCCTGGCCGATTCGACACGTAAGCGAGTTCGCCGGTCCCATCGCTGCGCACTGCCTGGCCAATCGTGGGACCTCGGGTATCGACGGCGTCGTCTCAACCGCCTGGGGCGCGGCTCTTGCCCATCGCGGTGGGGGAACGACGTATGCCCTCGTCGGCGACTTGACTGCGTTGTACGACCGCAACGGGTTGCTGACTCCGCGAATCGAGGAACGGCCGCGCTTGGTCTATGTCGTGATTGATAACGACGGAGGCGGCATCTTCGGTTCCCTTGAGCAGGGTGCCGAGGAATTCAGCACCGACTTCGAACGCGTCTTCGGCACGCCCCTCGGTGTCGATCTGGAAGGAGCGCTGTCAGCACCGGGTGTTGCCGTCGAAACCGTGGTGGACGCGGAGGGACTCCGCGACGCTCTGCGGACGGGTGACGGTGTTCGAGTGGTCATCGCTCGATGTGTTGATCGGCAGCGCGAGAAGGAGATCGCCGACCTCGCCCGCACCTAGTGCGAGTCGTCCAGCGAGGCCGTCATCCGGACGATGCCCGAGCCGAGTTCCGGGTCAGTGTGCTTCGCCCAGATGAGGTCGAGACGTTCCAGCAGACGAATCATCCCGGTGTTGGTCGCGAGCACAAGCGCCACGAGAACGGTGAAGTGTTGACGTCGCGCGAGTTCGATGAGGTGTTGCAGCAGGAGCGTGCCGAGACCAAGGCCTTGCCAGGCGTCTTCGACGATGACGGCGATCTCGGCGGTCCGGGAGTCATCAGGGTGTTCGGGGAAGAGGTTGCCGAGGCCAATGACCTGACCGGTGGCGTCCTCGGCCACCAGGGTGGCGCCACGATGACCTCCGGAGATGCGATTGAGTTGATCGGCGCGCCAATCGTTCATCGGGGCGAAGTAGCGCTGATAACGCGTCGACTCCGAGGATCGCTCGTGCATGAGTGCGACGTCCTGGGAGTCCTCGGGCCTGGCGAGGCGGATCTCCACACGGGAGCCGTCGCGAAGGTGCTCGACCCAGCCGAAGCCACCTGCTCCCGCCGGCGCGCTCGCAATCTGCTCAACCAGGCGAAGCAGTGCTGAGGCACGCGCGCGTTCGACGGCAACAAAGGGAGCGCCGGAGCGACGCAGGACCACGTGATGATCGGGCGTCCACTGCAGGCGCATCACATGTGGGCCGGCGTCTTCGCCCGAGGTCGCTGGCTCCACCGTCCACGAGTCCGCCATGACCAAATCCGCGGCGGCGCGCGGAGCGCGTTGCGGGTGTGCGACGAGTCCCGCGGCCGCATCGAGGATGCGGGCGACGAGGTCATCCTCGTCCTCCATGATCCCGCGCCGGACGCTGGAGCGGTGTGCCACGGTGGCGAGTGACTGGCGCAGAGTTGCTCGGTCCATGCCTGCGGGAACCAGCACAATCATGTCCACAAGTTGTGAGTCGTCCTCCTGCGCGTGCGTGAATAGTGAGACAACGTCGACGCGCATGAGCGCGAGCACGCGCAGGATGCGTGCCGTTGCCGCGGGACTGTCCGGAGCCACCACCCGAACCCGCATGGGACGGGTGGGTCCGTCGTAGTCGAGGTCAGGCGGATCCGCTGCGGCCAGGGATTCCAGGAGTCGTGCCGTAAGGCGCGACCACGCCTCGGCATCGCCGGATCTCGGTGTCAGCCCGTCGAGGAGTGCCAAGCCGGCTCCCACGGCCACGAGCAGGAGCGTCGCCGCGTCATCGTCGATGGCCTCGTCCACGGCGCCCTCGCCGCGAAGTCTTCCTACGACGGTCCGTGCTGCTTCCCAGCGCATGCGCAGCCGATCGCGCACCACCTCGGCCAAATCGTCATCGAAGGGGGCGAGGGCCACGGCCTGCAACTCAATGTCATCCCACACGGATGCGGGGGCACCGAAGGCGTCCCGCGCTGCCGCGAGGATGGTGGTCGTCGGTGACTCGACCTCGGCGGACTGCTGAATGCGCTGTGACGTGGGCGGGAACGGCAGCGCCTTGACGACCTCGGCGAGGACGTCCGTGCGTGACTCCGTCCAGGAGGTCACCGACCGCGTAGCGACGTCGGCAGCGTGGGCAATGTCGCGTCGGGACGTCTCGGCCACACCGACCGTTTCGAAGAGTTCGGTCGCGGCGGCGAGAATCCGCTCGCGCCGTTCGCGCTCCACCCGCGCCATCGGACGTTCGCGGGGCGCATCCTCCGACATGTCCTCAGCCTAGGTGGTCGAGGGCGGCCGAATCTGCTGACCGTGGTGGCTAATCGCTCAAGGCTTGACGGATGGGAACGAACTTCGCCCTCGACTCAGCGAGTTCAGCCTCGGGGTCCGAGCCAGCCACGATGCCGCACCCGGCAAACAGCCGTAGCTGGTTCGAACCGATCTCGGCGCAGCGCAGGGCGATGCCGAACTCGCCATCGCCGCGCGCGTCGAACCAGCCGATCGGTCCGGCGTAGCGGCCTCGATCCATCCCCTCGATTTCGCGGATCGTGGCGAGGGCGCGCTCGGTCGGCGTCCCACACACCGCGGCCGTGGGATGCAGTGATGCGGCGAGGGCGACGGCGGGGGCGTCGTCGGCCAAGCGCCCGGTGACGTCGGTCGCGAGATGCTGCACGTTGGCCAGGCGCAACACATGCGGACGCTCGGGGACATCAAGGTCGGTGCAGTGCGCGGCCAGAGCCCGGGCGACTGAGTGAACGGCGTACTCGTGTTCCTCGAGGTCCTTGCCACTGCCCAGCAAAGCCTGGGCGAGGGACGCATCGACGGTGGCGTCTCCACGTCGTTTGACTGTTCCGGCAAGCACGCGCGAGAGCACGTCGTCTCCCGTGCGGCGCACCAAGAGTTCCGGAGTCGCGCCGATCATGTTGCCGACGCGGAAGGTCCAACATTCGGGGTAGGCATCCTCGAGTCGCAGCAGGAGGTAGCGCGGATCGAAGTCGGTGCCGACCTCGGCCACGATGTCCCGGGCGAGGACCACCTTGTCGAGTTCGCCACGGCCGATGCGGTTGATGACCTCGGCAACGGAGTCCTGCCACTCCTGCGATGTTCGAGTTCCCCGCGACCAGTCGACCTGGGTGGGCGGTTCGGGCACCGTCACCGGAGGGATGGTGGGCTCACCATCGCCGACCACGGTGATCCAAGAGCGCCCGTCGCGTCGACCGACAAGCACCCGCGGGACGACGACCAGTGAGCGCGAGCCCGATGCAGGATTGGGGTCGAAGGTGAACGTGCCGAAGGCCACCGGTCCGCTGCCCGGAATCTCCAGGGGATCTTCGATGTGTGCGCGCTGGCACCATTCACCCCACTGGCGCTGGGTGCGGCTGAACCGCTCGTCACCGGTGACCTCCCATGAGGCCGCCACTCCCCAGCCGACAAGGCCCTCGCCACGGTGCACCCACGCGGCACTGGTCTCCGCCGGCAGTCGCTCCAGGAGGCGCCCGGGGTCGGGGATGGGGTAGGTGCGCACTCGGGGTCCGGCCGGTGCGGCCGCCAGGGGAGTGGACACCCCTTGAGCGTAGGGGGTGACTACGCGTTCGGCAGCCGGACCCGCGCCGATCACGTCCCGTGGGACGAACGGGTGGGCAGCGGCCGAGGGTGAGAGGATGCGCCCATGGCTCGAGCCGACCTGGAAAAGCGTCCTGACGAGGTCGCCGCCATGTTTGACGACGTGGCCGCGCGCTACGACCTCACCAACGACGTGCTTGCCCTGGGCCAGACGCGCCTGTGGCGTCGCGCCGTTCTGAACGCGGTGGCCCCTAGGCCGGGGGAGCGCATCTTGGACCTTGCCGCGGGCACCGGTACCTCAAGTGCGCCCTTTGCGGAGCGTGGCGCCCTCGTCGTCCCGTGCGATTTCTCCCTGGGGATGCTCGAGGTGGGGCGCCAGCGCCAGCCGGAACTGCCGTTCGTTGCGGGGGACGCCCTCCGGCTGCCATTCGCTGACGCTTCGTTCGACGCCGTCACCATGTCCTTCGGACTGCGCAACACCGCGGATCCCGGCCAGGCCCTGGGCGAGATGCTGCGCGTGACGCGTCCAGGCGGCCGCGTGGTGGTCTGTGAGTTCTCACACCCCACCTGGGGTCCTTTCCGCACGGTGTACTCGCAGTACCTCATGGGCCTACTGCCTGAGATCGCCCGTCGTACGGCGTCCAACCCCGATGCCTACGTCTACCTCGCGGAGTCCATTCGGGCCTGGCCCGATCAGGCCGGCCTCGCCGCGCGAATGCTGTCGGTGGGCTGGCGTGATGTCGCCTGGCTGGACCTGTCGGGGGGCATCGTTGCGCTCCACCGGGGGTGGCGTTGAGCACTCTGGGCCGTCGGTAGACTTCCGAGCGGTCGGACCGCCTGAGTCCGTCGGCTCAGAGCTCGGCCCCTGAGCCCGATGTAGTGCCCGTGAGGAGTGTGGTGAGCGCCTACGCCCCGATCCTCGTCCTAGGCATCCTTGCTGCGGGCTTCGCGATCTTCAGCGTCACAGCGACAACCTTCACCGGCCCGAAGCGCTACAACCGGGCCAAAATGGACGCCTACGAGTGCGGCATCGAGCCGACCCCGCAGCCCATGGGCGGCGGACGATTCCCGGTCAAGTACTACCTGACCGCGATGATGTTCATCATTTTCGACATCGAGATCGTCTTCCTCTATCCGTGGGCGGTCGCCTTCGACCAATTGCCGCTCTTCGTGTTCCTCGCGATGATGCTGTTCCTGTTCAACCTCACCGTGCCGTACGTCTACGAGTGGCGTCGCGGCGGACTGGATTGGGACTAGCGCATGGGTCTTGAAGAGAAACTCCCCAGTGGAGTCCTGCTCACCACCGTCGAGAAGGTTGCCGGCTATGCCCGCAAGGGCTCGCTGTGGCCCGCGACCTTCGGGTTGGCCTGCTGCGCCATCGAGATGATGGCGACCGGCGGTCCGCGCTACGACATCGCGCGCTTCGGTATGGAGGTCTTCCGCGCCTCGCCACGGCAGGCGGATCTGATGATCGTGGCCGGCCGGGTGAGCCAAAAGATGGCACCGGTCCTACGGCAGATTTACGACCAGATGCCTAATCCCAAGTGGGTCCTCGCCATGGGTGTGTGTGCTTCCAGCGGTGGCATGTTCAACAACTACGCAATCGTGCAAGGCGTGGACCATGTCGTCCCCGTCGACATGTACTTGCCGGGTTGCCCGCCGCGGCCAGAAATGCTCATCGATGCCATCTTGAAGATCCACGACCAGATTCAAGACACCAAGCTTGGCGCTGACGCTCTGCGCGTCCAGGACGCTGAGGAGCTCGCCGCTTTGACGGCCGCGCCGACCCTGGAGATGAAGGGCCTGCTGCGGTGAGCGACGATCAGACTCCCGTGACACCGGCCGAGGCTGGTATTGAGGTCGCGGCGCACACCACGTCGATGGCGGAGCGACCCGAACTCGAGATCGTTGGTGTACGTCATGGCGCCTTCTCCGCGGTCGACGGTGGCGACACCTCCGGTTTTGGTGGGCTTGTCGCGCCCATTGTCATGCCGGGTCCGACGCTGCCGCCCTACGGTGACTGGTTCGACGACGCTGCCGAAGAGTTGGCTCTCGCGCTTGCGGATCGCGGCATCCCGATGGAGTCGGCGGTGGAGAAGGTCGTCGTCTACCGCGGTGAGATCACCTTCTTCGTACGCCGCGAGAACCTGCTCACCTTCGTCGGCACTCTGCGAGATGAGCCGGCGCTGCGCTTCGAGATGTGCATGGGAGTGAACGGCGTGCACTACCCGGGCGATGCCGGCCGCGAGCTACACGCGGTTTACCCCTTCTTGTCCATCACACACAATCGGCGCGTGCGTGTCGAGGTCACCTGTCCGGATGCGGACCCGCACATCCCGTCAATCACCTCGGTATACCCGGCGAATGACTGGCACGAGCGGGAGACCTACGACTTCTTCGGCATCATTTTCGACGGCCATCCCTCGCTCACTCGGATCGAGATGCCAGATGACTGGCCCGGACATCCCCAGCGCAAGGACTACCCCCTTGGCGGAATTCCCGTGGAGTACAAGGGCGCCGAAGTTCCACCGCCCGATCAGCGGAGGTCGTACACCTGATGTCTGACATGACTGAAGAGGCCCTGACGGCCGAGGATGTCGCCTTCGAGGGCGCCGACGAGTTCTTCGACCCATATGCGCTCTCTTACGAAACCACCGAGGGCACCGTTTACACCGTCTCCGGAGGCGACTGGGACAGCATCGAGGCTCCTGACGAGGGCCAGAAGGAACGCATCGTCGTCAACATGGGTCCGCAGCACCCGTCCACGCACGGGGTGCTGCGCCTGATTCTCGAACTTGAAGGTGAGACAGTCACCGAGACCCGATGCGGCATCGGCTACCTGCACACCGGCATCGAAAAGAACATGGAGTTCCGCACCTGGACCCAGGGTGTCACCTTCGCGACCCGCATGGACTACCTCACGCCGTTCTACAACGAGGCCGCCTACTGCCTCGCGGTGGAGAAGCTCCTCGACGTCACTGACGAGATCCCTGAACGTGCCAGTGTGATCCGTGTCCTGATGATGGAACTCAATCGAATCTCCTCCCACCTCGTGGCGCTGGCCACCGGCGGCATGGAGCTCGGCGCGCTGACCGCGATGACGTTCGGGTTCCGCGAGCGTGAACTCGTGCTCGACATCTTCGAGATGGTGACGGGTCTGCGGATGAACAGCGCCTTCATTCGCCCGGGCGGTGTGGCCCAGGACATCACGGATGACCAGGTCCAGCGCATTCGCGAGACCCTGCCGCTGCTGAAGAAGCGTATGAAGGACACGGCGGATCTGTTGGTTGACAACGCCATCTGGATGGGGCGCACCGTCGGCATCGGCTACCTCGACCTCGCCGGCTGCATGGCTCTCGGTGTGACCGGGCCGATCTTGCGCTCCACCGGACTGCCGCACGATCTGCGCAAGGTGCAGCCCTACTGCGGCTACGAGAACTACGAGTTTGATGTGGCCACCGCGGACACCTGCGACGTCTACGGCCGGTTCCTTATCCGCATCCAGGAGATGCACGAGTCGATGAAGATCGTCGAGCAGGCGCTCGATCGGCTCCAGCCCGGCCCGGTGATGATCGAGGACAAGCGCGTGGGCTGGCCGGCCCGACTTTCGATCGGCAGCGACGGCCAGGGCAATTCGCCCGAGCACATCAAGGCGATCATGACCGAGTCCATGGAGGCGCTGATCCACCACTTCAAGTTGGTGACCGAAGGTTTCAGCGTCCCCGCCGGTCAGGTCTATGCGGCGGTCGAGTCTCCGCGCGGCGAACTTGGAGTGCACCTCGTCAGCGATGGCGGCACCCGTCCCTACCGCGCCCACTTCCGTGACCCGTCGTTCAACAATCTGCAGTCGACCGCCGCGATGTGCGACGGCAGCATGGTCTCCGATGTGGTCGCTGCGGTGGCCAGCATTGACCCCGTCATGGGCGGAGTTGATCGCTGATGGAGGTCACCCCGGAGGTCCGCTCGCAGATGAGCGAGATCATCGACCGCTACCCCAACTCGCGTTCCGCTCTGATGCCGCTGCTGCATCTTGCGCAGAGCATCGACGACGAGGTGACGCCCGAGGCGATGGAGGTCATCGCTGACGCACTCGGACTTACGACCGCCGAAGTGGCGGCTGTTGCCACCTTCTACACGATGTACAAGCGCAAGCCGGTGGGCAGGCATCACATCGGTGTGTGCACCAACACCCTGTGTGCCCTGCTCGGCGGTGACGCCGTCTACGACGCAGTGTCGGAGCGGCTGGGCGCGGGCCACGACCAGACCGATGTCGATGGCACCTTCTGGCTCGAGCGCATTGAGTGCCAAGCCGCCTGCACGCACGCACCGGTCATGACGGTCGACTGGGAGTTCATGGACAACCAGACCCCCGCGAGCGCCGTGGACATCATCGATCGACTTGCCCGAGGCGAACAGGTGCAGTCGACGCGAGGCCCGGTCATCCGGGACTTCCAGGCCACCGAACACACTCTCGCCTTTCCCGTCGACGGCCTAGCCGGTGAGGGTGGAGAGGCTGACGACATCATGTTGGCGGGGCTCACCTACGCCCGCGAACACGGCATGTCTGCCCCTGCGGCCCCGGGAGGCGACGCGTGACCCCGCTGACTCCGGTCATCACCGAACACTGGGATGTCCCCGACCTATTCACTCTGGACGGCTACCGACGCAAGGGTGGCTACCGCGCCCTGCCCAAGGCCCTGGCGATGGATCCCGACGCCATCATCGGCATGGTCAAGGAGACCGGGCTGCGGGGACGCGGCGGTGCCGGATTCCCGACCGGCCTCAAGTGGAGCTTCGTCCCGCAGAACGACGGCAAGCCGCACTACCTGGTGGTGAACGCGGACGAATCCGAGCCGGGCGCGTGCAAGGACGTCCCGATCATGATCGCGAATCCGCACGCCCTCATCGAGGGCGTCATCATCGCCTCCTACGCGATCCGGGCGAGCCACGCATTCATCTACATCCGTGGCGAGGTGCCGCAGGCGGTCCGTCGCGTGGCGACCGCTGTGCGCGAGGCGGAGCAGGCCGGCCTGATCGGCGACAACATCTCCGGCTCGGGATTCTCGTTGCGGGTGACCGTGCACTCCGGAGCTGGCGCCTACATCTGTGGCGAGGAAACCGCGCTGCTCAACTCCCTTGAGGGACTGCGCGGTCAACCGCGGCTGAAGCCGCCGTTCCCCGCGACACACGGGCTGTATTCATTGCCGACCGTTGTCAACA
>Ga0222715_10004023_pt1 | contig 12948 bp, 19 predicted proteins | sample C33_9DmetaG_FD_165056 | JGI IMG/M metagenome (GOLD analysis project Ga0222715, IMG submission 165056) | Estuarine water microbial communities from San Francisco Bay, California, United States - C33_9D | ecosystem: Environmental > Aquatic > Marine > Unclassified | place: USA: California...
GAAAAAGTTGGACTGCTTACGTGGTGCATCTCGTCTAATATAAGTGTTCCAAATTCCTTTTTAATTTTGTCTATGTTTCGGTAGAGTGTCTGAGTGTTTCCAATTACAATCGGAGTGTCAAGTTCGAACTTACCACTACCAATAATGCCTGGCTCAAATCCATAGACTTTCTTTACTTCTTTTGCCCACTGTGTTCGTAGTGGTACTGTATGTGTGATGACTAGAGTCTTCTGTCCAAGTTTTCCGGCTATGGCCAACCCCGTGAAGGTCTTACCCCAGCTTACCCAAGCATTAATAATTGCACTGTCTTCAATAGAATTGTATACTTCTGCTTGACTTTCTCTTAATTCGTACTGAAACTTTGGAAACTCTACTGGCACCAGTATTCGTTTGTCCACTATTTCATAGTGGTCAGGAATCAAATCTATACGACCCATAGGCATCGTAATAATACTTTTATTTACAATGCCCATGTTTTTAATTACAATAGGTGGGTCTAAAGGATTGGGAGCTGGAACTTTGTAAGTAAGTTCTTTATCAATCTTACTTCTTAGTTCTTCATCACAATCCATATAGATTCGATTACTGAGTACTGCTTTCATATTCCTAGGTCTGTTCTCGCAATAATATATTTTTTCACGAATTCACTACGTACAATATCTACTGTACCGAATTCTATTAAATCAAACTCATTCATGGCTTTCAATATTCGTATAAATGAGTTAAGGCCGTTCTCAGTTAAATCACTCTGCCGAAAATCTCCGCAGAAAATAACTCTACAATTCTGTCCGATACGAGTTATAATCGAATCAAGTTCATGTAAAGTCATGTTTTGACATTCATCTATGAGAACTACTGCATCTCTAAGAGTAATTCCTCGAATGAATGAAGTAGTCATAAAGTGTACTAGATGTTTTGTTTTCAGTATCTCGTATGCATCGCCACGTTGAAAGAGTTCGATACATATATCTTTGTAAGGTTCTTCGTATACTGATGCTTTTTCTTTCTCAGTTCCAGGTAAAAACCCTATATCACGGGTAGGAACTGCACTTCGAATTATTACTAATTTTTCTTTATCGTTTTTAAGTATATCATCAAATGCTAAATAGCAAGAGATAAATGTTTTACCTGTGCCTGCAACTCCGTGCAGTACAAGATGTTTTTCTGATTCAAATGTTAAAAGTTGATTTTGTGTAAGTGGTTCTATTTCTTGTAAACTTAGATTTGCTGCTTGTATAAGTCTATTTCTTTTTGCCATTATACTTTTCTCCGAGTATCCTTTTTTACTTCTTCGGAATACTCGTACAACTTCCAGGGAAGTTCTTGATAGTAGAGTATGCCAGCCCACAACATTCCAGTCTCAGGCGGACGAATAATTTTGAGTGGCTGTCTTTCGCCTTCCAAGTGAAGAACACTTGCCACTACTTTTCTATCTATCTTTTTTATCTTCTTATATCGAAGGGGAAGCATCTTAGTTTTTTGGTAGATAAACACAAATCCTGTACTATCTATGAATACATTTTTAGTTTGCTTTATCATTCCCGTAAAATCCAAAATAGCTTTAGTTAAAGGAAGGACTTCAAAAGAGGTTTGTAGTCTTCGTATTCCAAGAGTTTCACCTCTCATGTTTGTGTCATCTACTACTTTTCCATCCACAAACAACAATCCATCCACTCTCTCCCAATTAGAAGAAGGGAGTGGATAGATTGGAAATGTAATAGAGGATACTCCTCTAAAAGTCAGTACCATACATCTTGTCCCACTTGCCCATAGAGTAGTCGTCACCTACTTCGAAGTCGCATCCAATGGGAGCACCTGGAATGCTGACGCCTCTATCGAGCTGAACAAAGTGTCGTAGTTTATCTGTGTAGTGGTCAATCTCATCTTCCGGAACTTCGGCTAGAATCGAGTCATGCACTAGTGCAAATATCCTTGCTTTCATGTTGTGAGTCTTGATGTAACTATTCATGTCTATTGCACCTAGAAGGTTAATATCAGAAGCAGTAGACTGCACCAAAAAATTAAGACCAGACCTAACTGTATGACTTCGAATAGCCTTATCGGAAGACTCAACGTTGGGTAGGCGTCGCTTCCTACCAAAGAAACTATAAATGAAGCCATTTGCTTCAATAAATTTCTCATTCTGAGTAATCCATTTACGTAGACTGCTGAAGGATTTAAAATAATCATTGATTACTTCCTGAGCCTCGCTTGGGCTGAAGAACGAACCAGAACTTTTTGTAACTTCTGAACTGATTTTTCTTGCACCAGCACCGTACATAATACCAAAGGTTACAGCTTTGGCAGCCTGTCTTTCCACAGAGTATAACTCTGCTACTTGTTCCACATCACATGGAAGTTTAAAAACTGTTTTAGCAATTGTACTATGAAAGTTTCCGCCTGAACGGAACACATCCATAAGAGCTTTGTCGTTGGCTAACACTGCCGCAACATATACCTCGGCAGTTGTCAAGTCCATTGCGACAATCTTTGACCCCGCTGCAGCTTTGATACAACCCTTGACCGAAGGATTGTCGCGAGGAAGCTGCTGCATATTTAGTTTACCACTAGAACTAAGGCGGCCAGAAGTTGTACCGTGCAGATTGAAGCCAGTACGTAAGTGGCTATCTTTGTCCAGCTGCGGTATGATTTTGTCCAAATAAGTATTCTTAATTTTGGATTTTTGACGTATGTCAAGGATAAGTCGTGGTACTTCCGAATCCTCGGCAAGTCTTTCAAGTACTTCCGCATCCGTTGAGTCCGCGCCTGTTCCTGTTTTCTTGCCAGTAGGGGATAAGCCAAGCCAATCAAAAAGTAAAGAGCGAAGCTGTACTGTACTATTTGGATTAAAAGATTTTCCATTAAATACCTCGAACTCGCTAACCTTTGGGTTTTCGTAGAGAGTAGCGATAGCTTTGTCAATATCAGACTGCATAATTTCTTGAGCCTGGTACAGACGAGTCTTATCGAAAGGCACACCGTTATCCTGAATATCAATCAGAAAACGAGTACCTGGTATTAGAATATTCTCATACACCCACAAAAGTTTCGGGTTTTGCTTTATCTTTTTGAACTTCTCAAAGATTAGAAAAGTTACTAAAGAGTCCATAGCAGCATAAGTTTTCATAACTTCAAAGGGGATCCACTCCCACTGAAAGTCACCTTTGAGAATACCATGTTCTTTGCGATACTGGTCCATCCAGTCGTACATTGGTTTCTCGTAGTCTCCATACGGAGTATGCTTTACTGCCAACTGTTTCAGGCCATGATTGCCTGGAACTTCATTGATAAGATATGACAACAGCATAGTATCTTCAAAGCGAGGAAACTCGAAATTGAAATGATACTGAAAGAATGCCATATCGAATTTTGCATTGTGAAAGATTACAATCTTCTTACGAAAAAGTTCGGCAAGAAGTGATTCTGTAGTTTCGTCAAAGCAATCTGTGTTGAGGTAAGCACCACGCTGTCCATCATAGCACAGAGACAGACCAAGCATATAACCATCACGAGGATACAGTCCAGTGGTCTCGGAGTCGAGAGCAATGTATTCGCCTGGATGGTCAATAGCAGCCTGCACAAAGGCATTAGCTTTTGCAGTATCTTCGATACCGAAAGCAATGCTGTCATCTACTTCTTTGTCCAAGATTTCACCGTTTATGTACTTGATGATATTGGACTTAGAGTCTTCCCATGTCCGTCTGGCTTCTGGTTTAAATGCGAGCATGGACGGATTAATTACGGGTAGAAACTTTTGTTCTACACGTTTTCCTGAGTATTCTGTAACTGAATTTATCTTGGTAAAGTATTTCAGTGATTCACTTCCAACGAGAATTACCCAGTCATAAAGACTAGGGTCAATGTTAATATCACAATCTCGTTTTAGAACTTTCTTTATTGCCGGATTTGAACAGAGTTGAAACTGGTCAAAGTCAAAAGCATTGTCAAATTCTTTCTTGAAATTAGTCTTACTAGGTTTAGTTTCTATTAATGCAACTTTAGGCATATAGTTTATTCTCCAAATTTCGTACTTGGGTTTCATTCAGTGCGCCAGGGTCAGTATCACGCATATGAACATTCCTGGCTTCGAGACCAACTTTCTCGCACAGAAGTTTTATTTCTGCAGCAGCTTTCTGTCCTGCATCGTCTCCGTCAAAGAAAATATCTATGTGGTCTACTCCTTGCATCTTCGCAAGAAGTAGCTTATCTTCATTGAGGTTTTGAGTGCCAAAACAACACACTGCGTTCGTTAATCCTTTATCATATAAGTTTAATACATCATAAACTCCCTCCACAAGTATTATTTTCCCTTGACGTGGATTTATTTTAGGATAAAGAGGTAGTCTTACACCTGAGGGTACAAACTTATATTTTGGGTCACCATTCGAGGTATGTCTGCCTTGAAATGCTACTATATTTCCAGATATATCTCGAATAGGAAACACAATTCTTCCAATAAAATCTCGTTCGCTATTCTGAAAAGCCTCAAACTTTTTATATGTTTCAGGCTTGATATTTCTCCAGTTACCAATATAAGGTATAGAGTTTGAAGGAAAAGATAAGCCTACACATTCCGCACGTTTCTCAACAATTTTTCTTTTTAATAGTTCTCTGCGTATCTGTAGTTGACTTACCTTCTCCCCAAACTTATAAAAAATGTTGCCCTTGAATCCACAAGCAAAACAGTTAAATACTCCAGTTACCTGGTCGATTCTCATGCTTGGATTTTTGTCGTCATGCTCTGGGTTTAAGCACGACACCACAAAGTCCTGCCCTTTTGGGGCAAAGCTAATCTTCTGTTTTGCTAGTAGTTCTTGGACTGTCATTTAAAACTGGTTCTATTCCTAAAAATTTTCTCGCTTCGTTTCTTACTTCTTCTGTTACTGCATGACCAAAATCTTCTGGGTCTAATAATTTATTTAGAAAAACAACTATATCGTTATCTAACAGTCTATTATTAATCTCAATCATAGTTACTTACCTATGTGTGTTATATCGTTAGTAGGTATAACCTGGTATGCGCCTTTGTTGTATGCTACAGCAACAGGATACTGCTTTGATATTTCCTGCTTGAAAAAACTTATCTCTGCACCCTCAATCTTTTTGTTCGACATCAAAGATTTGTACTCTGGTGTCGGACGCCTATAAGGCTCACTAGTAGGAACGTAGTCTTCGAACTTACTAGCTGTTCTGCGAGGACGCGGAGGTAACTTCTTTCTTTTGCGCGACAATGGGCGATAAGAATTACAAGTATAAACCATCATAAAAAGAATCTCCAGTTGTCAAAAATATAATATATTATACATTAAAACAGCTGGAGAGTCAAGAATTATTTTTTATAAATCATCAATGTCTTCATCTGATTTTTGGTCATTATCCTCTCGCTCTTTCGGAGAGAGAACAGATTCTGGACCAATCTTCAGAGTCTCCCAATCCATCTTTGAAGTAAAAGATTTCATAGCAGCAGACCGCATTTTTACACAGTTGAAGGTGACACACGCATCCTCCTGCTCCCACGTTTCAAGTGCATAAGCAGCATCTGCTGCGTCAAGTATGCCCTTTGCAAAACGTGCTTCGCCCGTTGCGTCTGTCTGATAAGGAGAGAACACAGGTACTTCGTATTCCTGCGCCATAGACTTGAGTGCTTTACTCACTTCAATCTGCTCTGTCCAATCGTATTGACCGCCGCGAGAGGGAAGATTAGAACGCCTTACTTGATTTAGATAATCCACAATTACAATGCCAGGCTTGATTCTTGCTACTTGTTTATCAAGTGTTGCACGAATCTTTGCTACAGTAAGTCCAGCGTCATAGACTACATCTAACTGCCGAGTCGGGAGAAGCTCGTGGTTAGATTTTAGACTTGAATGTAACTTGTCAAAGTCTCTGTGGTTATGGTACTCTTTCAGGCGTTCTTGTCCTTCGGTGTAGCGATTCGCCCACCAAGAGGCAACTTTCTCCCACTCTACAACGCTCAGGTTTTTCATCTTCAGCCTAGAGAATGGTACACCCGTTGCGATTGAACAGCAGCGTTGAAGAATAGACCTGCTATCCATTTCAATAGTAAAATAGATTGCAGACTTACCAGAAGCTACCATGTTGTTTGCTAGATTTGCACAGGTAATTGACTTACCTGCACCACGCCTGCCACCTACTAGAATCATATCTCTCGGAGAGAATTGAATCTCGTAATCGTAGTCGTAGTTCAAACCCAGTGCAACATACTTCTGGAGTTCTTCCTCAGATTCCCACAACGGAATACTTTGCATACTCTCGTCTGGGTCTTGAATATCTACTTTTTCTTCTACATCAAGAACAATCTGATGAAGTTCGTTTATAGACTCCTCTGCATCATTAAATGCAATAGAGTTGTCTACATACTTTTCGAGAGACGTGAGAATCTCTTTCTGTGCGTACTCATTCTTTAGATACTGAAGTAGAGCATATGGGTCTAGCTCTAAGTCATTTGCACCTTGAATGGCATAGATTTTCTCTTTTGCCTGAGCATCGCGTACAGAGTAGTGAAGGTCATCAAATGTAGGCAGATGATGATTCTTTTCATTGTGCTTTGTTATCACATCATAAATGATATGATACTCTTTCGGCAGGTAATTTTTGCGCGTAAGACTCCATGTATCAGAGTCCTGACACGCAATAACCTGCTTAATGAAAGCACTAGCTAGATTCAATCACATTTCTCCCGAACGCTAAAAAACGAGTGCAAAGGGTTACTCTGCACTCGCTCTTGATTTCTAACTTACTGTGCAGCTTTTTCTTTCTTAGCGGCACCATCATAGTCTGATGCAGTCAGACCACGACGAGTCAGCATGGTTTTAACACCACGAACAGTCTTGCCAATCTGTGTAGCAATTTCTTCTACAGTCATACCGGCAATGTTATCAACGCCTGCCAAGGGGTCTTCCTTGGTTGCAGACTTGGTTTCCTTCTGGCGAGGAATGGAATCAATCGCACCAGAACGAAGGAGGGAAAGAGCCTTGCCCCTTACAGAAGCAACGCTACGACCCATGGCATCAGCAATTTCTTCAACGAAAGAGCCGTTGTTTACCATCTGAATGAAGGAGGCTTCCTCATCGTCAGAGTAAGTCTTTACAGACTCCTTGACGGGAGCAGGCTTAACATGACCAGTCAGCTCCAGGGAAAGTACCTTACCCTGAATCTGCTTGGCAGTGAAAGCACCGCCTTCAAACAGCTCAGCAATCTGAGCATAGGTGTAGTTACCGCTGTTATCTTCTACGAAAGTAGCAAGAGTAGCGGCCTGGGCTTCGCTGAAAGCCTTGGTGTTAGATGCAGAGGCCAGCTCTACATCATAGCCCATCTTGCGCAGCTTGCTAGAAACTGAGCGAGAAGAGGTTTCCAGGTTATCTGCAGCTTCTGCTACAGTAGCCTGAGATACGGGGAATTCGTCCCCTACGAAAGTTGTGAGCGCAGCAACACGCTCTTCTGTCCACTTTGGAACTGCCATATTAATTCTCCAATAAGAATTGTTGTAAGTTATCAACGATGATTACGCCAGATTCTCTGGCTTTTTGTGTTTTTAGTGATTCTATACCACTTTCATTTACTAGAATCGTTACGTCCCTTGTAACGCTACTCTTTATATTGTAGCCAAAAGCCTCAAGGTCTTTGTACGCATCTGCTTTCGTTTTATAGCTTCTTAACTTACCAGAGATGCAGACAGTTCCTTTGCTTTTTTGTTCTACTTTTGTAAACTTCCAGTTAAATGGTAATTCCGCATAGTAAGGGTACTCATGTACCACCCACTCTACGAGATTATGAGTAGCTTTTTCTCCGAGTCCTGCGATTTCACACGTAGTGTGGTTTATATGTTCCACACTAAGTACAGCCTGTGAAATCTTTGCAGCAACAGTTTTTCCAATCAAAGGAATACTAAAAGCTGGAAGTAGGTCATTTAGAGTTGCAGACTTTGATTTTTCAATCTCATCATACAGTTTTACTCCAAGTTTTTCAGAGGAAAGTTTTTCACAAATTGTCTCACAATCTAAAGCGTATATATCACTAATATCAACAAGACCTAGCTTGTTAATAGTGGATTCGCCTAATCCTTTGATTTTGAGAGTTTTTGCGAAATGCTGAATCTTTTTTGTAGACTGCCCTTCACAAAAGGGATTCCTACAATAAAGCAAATAATTGACAACTTCAAGCTCGCTATCACAACACGGACAGTGAGTAGGGGCTTGAATTTTTGTCATTTATATCTTCCTCTAAGTTTGAATGTATATTATACGGGACTCTAAGGTAAAAGTCAAGAATTATTTTTTCAAAGGTCATAACTTTCTCATACTCGTTTTACTACTCTTGGTATAATTTCGCCGGAACGAATTACCTCGACTTGACATCCTATTTCCAGACCCATTGATTCTATGAAGTTGGTATTATGCAGAGTAACCCTACTTACAGTTGCTCCACCAATATCAATTGGTTCCAGAATCCCTACAGGACTAATAACCCCGCTTTTGCCAACCTGCCATACCACATCCAAGAGTGTTGTAACTACACCGTCTTTTTGTTCTTTTAATGCAAACGCTCCTTTAGGGTGATGTGCGGTTTTACCAGCCTGTAGAAACCCTGGATAGTCATTTATACGATACACCTTTCCATCTTTTGGAAAAGCATCTGTATCATCTGTATGTACTGTTCTGAATCCTTGAGCATATAGAAGATTCATTTGGGAAGTCCAAAAAACTTCAGTATTCGGAGCCATGTCATAAGCAAAGAAAGTTAAATCCCTATTTATAAAGTCTGCTATACTTTTTAGATTTAGCGCACCCGCTGCATAATTTCTTGCATTAGGAATTGTACTAGGGGCTACAACTTCCCCAGTAATCTGCACTGTACCTTCTATGTTAATTTTATTCGGCACAAGGAATCGTACTTTATCAGTTATCAACTGACCACGAACTCCGTCTCCTCGAGTGAGGGCGGCTTTTAGTTTACCGTCATTATAGATGAGCGATATTGCTGCTCCGTCTAGTTTATCGGTTACTACACATCTGTCTAGAAATGATTTTTCTACTTCATTTATATCAAAGTGCTTCTGTAGAGAATACATTTGATATAAATGAGGTGAGCCGTTTTTTTCGGTATAACCTACTTTTTCGTAGCCCGAAGCAGACACTAAGGCATCGAACTGGTCATCACTAATGACCGGAGTGCCTTTGTAATACATTTCACTGTAGTAGTCTAAAATATCCACGCGAATGGTTTCTCCTATAATTTATAGATATTATAGAATATTTTAGGTAATTTGTCAAGAATTATTTGTAGATATTCTCAATTAAATCTTTGAAGTGTTCTTCAATAATCTCTTTGGTTTCGGCCAATGAAAGTATTTCTACTAAGCCAATGAACAATTCTCTTGAGTTATTAAAGTCAATCGGAATAGAAATACCTTCTGTACTAGGTTTCCATTCTTCCTCAAAGTCTAAATAATACTTCCGTATACTTAGGTATTCTACTCCACGAAATGTTGATATTGTGAGACGTACTTGATGACCTCTCTCCCCATCTTCATGTATAACTCTTTCATACACTTCGGGGCTTTCATGTAATTCCATTATTAATCTCCATTCTTTAGAATAGAGGATAACGGGACTACACTTGTTATGTGCTGAGGTTTCAGTAGTCGATATGAGTCCGTATCCCAACAAAAAAGTAGTAGCGTATCATCTGTTTCCTTTGCTCTACTTGTTTTCTGCTGAATATACGGAGTGCTAAAGTCAAGAGTACAAACATTGTACTTTAGCTTTTTTGAATTTTCACTTCTATAGGTAATAACTGCATCACCGTAATTAGTTACTAATTCTTTAAGTTCTTCTTTCTTCACGGTCTCTCCTTGAATTGCAGATTAGCAAACTTTTTTGCATTACTGTCTGTCGAAGGTTAAACGTGTGAATGTAGAAAAACACTGGAGGTCATGACTCTCCAGTGTTTAGCGGTTAGAACTAAATTACTTATTCAGTGCAGTGATGACTGAAGTGAAGTAAACTGCTGCTTTGCCAGTCAATTTGCTGACAATGTCCTCGTCTACTTCTTGTCCTGCATCCGATAATGCAGCAGACAGTGCCTCGCAAGCGGCAGCTTTAGATACGCGTGCTGTTCCAGTTCCGCCTGAAGAAGTTGATTTAGCTGCTGGTGTTTTCTTAACGTAAACGCCAGCTTTTGTAAGAATCATCCGAACGCCGTTGGGGCTTTCTTCGTATTCTTCGGCAATAGCTTTCACTATTTCCATTGAAGTTTCAGGTGTCGGGTCTGAATCTTCATATGCAGCCACCACAGCTGCTTTCTTGTCGTCGTCCCAAGCCACGATATTATCTCCTATCGTTCAGTTTTAAAAATATATTATATATGAATTTTAACATGAAAGTCAAGAATTATTTTTTACAACCTCGTTAAATCAATTCCGTACTGTTCCAAATGAGTTAGTTTACCTAAATCATAAGCCAGTGAATTTGCAAAGAAACCACCACTATCTACTCCAGGAAAGAATGAGCCTTCTGACTCAACTTCCTCCAGCACATAAATATTATAACATTTAGAACCATACTTTTCCTCGTAGTTAGTGTTTCCAAGTCCTGGCTTAGACTCACAATACTCTGGTGTTAGTTCTCGTATAACTTTTACTGCTGTATGATAGGATGCTGACCAAGCAATTTCGCCTTCTGAAAATTCTTCGGCTACACACTCCTCTGGAAGATAATCATATCCTCTTTTTTCTTCTACAGAAACTACTCGTTGTGGTACTCCGATTTTTTCAATCAGGTTTGTTATAAATGCAGGACTACGATACAACCCCGCTGCGATAGCTTGTACACTATCACCACGAAGGTATCGGGTTACTGCTTCCTGGATTTCATGCTTCTGTGCAGGTTTGCCACGATTCTGGCTTCTGCGCATCTTTTCGTGCTGAATTTTTTCTTCAAATTCTGCGATGATATTGTCGAGACGCTTTGTGTTGTAAGATATGTTGAGTATCTCACACGCCTCTTTTTTAGTAATGGCCTTCGTCTCCTTGCCACTCAATAGTTCTATTACTTTTTTGATGTTCGCTTTCGTTAAGTTTTCGTAATCTTTCTTCTTTACGCCTCTTCTCATTTTCTATCTTATCCTGTAAAGTAAATAGTAAACAACAAATAGCATGGGCTTCGTGACGCATGGAAGTCTCTGGGTCTAAATCTTCACCCGACATAATAGCAAGTATATGTCTAAGTGCAGCCCCAATGTACCTACGCTCTAAGTTTGGTACTTTCTTCCAGTTATCTTCTGAGTATTTAGTTGCTCCGAATCCTAACACCGCTGCTACTTCGAGTAGTGCGTCCGGAGGAAGTAAGTCAGTTCGCGGCTTCTTGCAATCGAACTTCTGTCCTGGCTCCGATATATTCAATTTCTCTCCTCAACTCTTGTATTCTGAGTTTTAGTTCGTCTATTTCTGCTCTTTGTTCTTCTATGCGAGTCCATGCACTGTAGAGCTGTTCAGTTTGTTGCTTTATCATCCAATCTTTTTCGTTTAACATTAGCTTGCCCTTGTTATACGTTTTTCATAGTCTGCGAGGTCATCGTCCCACCAGACTGGCTTTGGTCTATGTGACCATACTGCAAATGTTGCTTTATCAAGATGATAATAATCTCGATACGCTTGAATGGCATCACTGTTCTTTAGAATATCTGGCATAGCTTGGGCAAAGGGAGTCAAGCCTACTCGTTCCATACGAGTCGGAGAAGGTAGTTTATTTACTACTTCTGCAATAGACTTGTGCTGTTTACCATAACGATAATAATACTCGTCATTCAACGCATTGCCGTAACAATGAGTCCATTCAAAATTATCAAGGGATGACCTTGCCCAGATTGTGCAAGGGTGATTATACATCATAGGCAAATACGGAGTCAATGGTCTTGACTCCGGTTTGAGATGCTTGATTTCTTTTTTGAGACTATTTAGATGGTCGCTTTCAGACTTATCCAATGCTCTTGGCACGAAGCCAAGATGCACATCTACCCAAATAGTTGTACAAAGAATTTGTGCGACTTCCAGAGGCATCTTCACTATGTGTTTGTCCACATGATACTCTGCGCACTTGTCCAAATCCTTGTCCAGAACAAAAATGTTCACGATTGTTTATCCTGTTTAAATAGTTAAGTCTTAGCTGTCGTCTTTTTCTTTCGCACGGGCTTATCAAAGGTGACTCTCCACTATATCTAACATACAGAGTTTATCTTCGTATTCAGCCATTTTGCCGAGTTCTTCTGATAGAGTTTCAATAATATCAGGATGCTCTGCAACGCCTACTCGTTTTTCAATGAGAATCATTGCATTCATTTTATGCTTCTCAACCATTCCTTGAAGGTAGGCACGAGTTGCATTTACTATATTATTATTCATACGGTTCTCCGATTTATTTTTAGTATTATACCGAAAAATGAATAGTTTGTCAAGACTTATTTTCCAGTTCATCAATTCTTTCTTCTAAATTTTTTATCTTTTCTGCTAGCTTCGGATAGTGCTTCATCCAGGTTGCTTCCTTCTTTGCAATTTCAATATCATATTTATAGGAAAGGTACTCCATGAAGGAGTCTAGCTTCTTTTGAAACCAGACTCCTGCACGAGTGGTAGAGAACCATTTACCAAAGCTTGACCCAATGATGCCTGTAACACAGGCTCTTGCAATCAATACTGTCCAGAACATCATCGCGGTTTCACCGAAGAATATCCAAACATACGAACTGCGGAGTAGCAAGCCCAAATCTTCCAGGTTGCAATCTTGGGTTCTGTAAGTTGCATAGCATCAAGAAAAACTTTGTCCGCGGCTTTCTTCAACTTGCGTACATTTATTTCTTTACCTTCTGCTCTTGCATCCCTTATAGCTTTGTAGAGTAGGTCATGCACTACTGCTGCCCTAGCTACATCAA